>ERZ761584.271-NODE-271-length-18551-cov-4.379650_pt1 | contig 18551 bp, 21 predicted proteins | sample MGYA00512168_ERZ761584 | MGnify/ENA primary metagenome ERZ761584 (study PRJEB28899, sample SAMN03785564) | bioreactor sludge metagenome | biome: EBPR Sludge; feature: EBPR Bioreactor; material: 0.22µm filtered reactor supernatant | place: Saint Lucia: Queensland...
GGGAGCAGCATTTTGCTGATGATATGCCACAAAAATATCTCGATACATTACCTGAGAGAACACTAGAGGAAGCAAAACTCAGGGAATATATACAAAACTATGCAAATACAATTCCTATCGTTTAATCCAGATTCACCAGCTCGCGGCTATTGGGATCAAGCCTTACTTGAGGATATTTTGAAAAATCCAGTTGTAAAAAACGTAACCGCAGAAAACGGCTCAATTATTGTCATACCCGGTGCATATCAATCAAAATATATAAATGAAATCAATCAATGTTTGCAACAGTACGATTGGGTTGTATTATTTATTACATCAGATGAAGAAAGCAAGTTCCCGATTGAACAAATAGTGCACAAAAATATAAAAATATACGTCCAGTATCCGAAACGTGGAAGACATGACGCATATGGAAAATGGCCACTAGGCTATACAACAGAAACACGAAAGCATGTATCATTTGGTGAAAAAACAATTGACGTATTCTATTCCGGTCAGAATACACACGAGAGGCGCGATCTATGTGCAAAGGCGCTTATAAAAGCAATAGACAAATATGATATAAACGTGAATATCAGCCATAATGATGGATTTGCGAAGGGCTACGGACAGGAGCAATATATGTCGCTTATGAGCCGGGCAAAAGTTGCTCCATCCCCATCCGGACCAATATCAGCAGACTCATTTCGTACCTATGAGGCACTAGAAGCTGGAGCTGTACCGATTGCCGACAACATATCACCAGCAGGGGATCATAATTACTGGGAGTATATATTCGGTCAAGTTCCATTTGCCACGCTCAACAATTATGATGATCTGCCAGGATATATTGAGGATCAATTGAATAACTATCCAGAGATAAACAATAAGGTTATGGCGTGGTGGCTCAAAAAAAAGCGTGATTTAATGTGGCAGATTATAGACGACATACAAAGTCTAACATATTATGCACCCGGAGCTCCTGTGCATTACCATACAAATCAGGTAACTGCAATCATACCGGTAAGCCCAATAAAATCACATCCATCAATCGAGATCCTAGAAAAAACAGTACGATCGATACGAACAAATCTCACAGAGTGTGAAATCATCATCACGTTCGATGGAGTGAGAGCCGAACAGGAGCACATGAGAGATAATTACAATGAGTTTATCAGACACGCGCTTCATATGTGCAATACCGAGTGGAACGCTATCCCGATCCTATTTGAACACCATACGCATCAAGTTGGCATGGCAAGGGTAGCACTCGAAAATGTGTATACGCCAAACATCCTATACTGCGAGCAAGACACGCCACTGGTAACAGACGAGCCGATTGATTGGGAGTATCTGGTTGGTGAGATAGCATACAATAGAGCAAACGTCATCCGGTTCCATTTTGAAGGAGTAATCCCAAAAGAGCATAATCATCTTATGATTGGAGAGCCTCAAGATTCATTACTAAAAACAGTACAATGGAGCCAGAGGCCACATCTGGCATCAACCGCATTCTACAAACACATGCTTCGTAATAATTTTTCAGAGAATGCAAAATGCTTTATTGAGGATAATATACATGGAGTGATACATAATGACTATCTGGAAATGGGTATGCGCGGATGGGATATGTGGAAGCTATTTATTTACTACCCTGATCCAAAGAATATAAAACGGTCAATCAATCTCGATGGACGAGATGGTGCAGAAAAGTACGATACAACACAAATATTTTGATATGAGAAATCTCGGCATGGTCGTTTTCAGCAGTTTTTCAGGATTGGGCAACCAAAGCAGACGCCTCGCGCAGATGCTAAAGCCTGAGCGGATACTCCTGATCGACAGCTCCCCGTTTTCCATAAACAAGGAGCAACACCCGAAATGGTACGAGGGATTTACCGGATTTGCGTCAAAAGGATTCCCGACAAATAAAGCAGTCAATATATTCCTCAACACGCTCACACATCTCTATATTATAGAAAATCCGCTCAATTGGAACCTGATTGTCGAAGCAAAGCGCCGGAGGATAAAAACATACATAGCATCAAACTATGAATTTTGTGACAACCTGAATCATCAGCACTATCCGCTTCCTGACTATTTCCTCATGCCATCGCACTGGATGATAAATGATATGCGAAAGCGGTTCGGGCGTGACAGAGTAAAATATCTCCCTCCTCCTATATTCCCAAATGAGTTTTTAGAGGCACGAGAAAAAAACCTCAAGCGAAATGAAGCAAAAAAGCGCTTCGTACATGTTGTAGGTACGCTTGCAGCAGCAGACAGAAACGGTACATTGTTACTACTGGAAGCGCTCAAACATACTAAACAGGATTTTGAGCTTGTTATCACTTCACAGCACCAACTGCCAACAGAGTATATATCAGAAGATAAACGTGTATCCTATGTACTAGGAAGCAAACAGGAAGCGCATGAACTATATACAGATTTTGATGCAATGATCCTCCCTCGTCGGTTTGGAGGACTATGTCTGCCAATGTGTGAGGCTCTCATGTCTGCCCTGCCCGTCATCATGCCTGACATATCACCGAATAATAGTATTATCCCATCCGATTGGTTGGTACCAGCAGAGAAAGATGGGTATATAATGACGCGCACGCGTATCGATCTGTTTTCAGTAGATGTATATAAACTTGCGGAGAAAATAGATGAGTTTGCAGTATCAGACCTAACAAAAGCAAAAATTGACGCATTTGAACTCGCTCACAAGGAATATAGCCAGAGCTCACTTGAGGAAGAATACAAAAACATATGGTAGTCACAATTGTAATGCCGGTATCCCGTCCAGATTTCCTAAAACGTATATTTGCACAGCTTGATATGATGGAGTGCGATGCAGAGAGCACAAATCTATTATGTTACGTCGATGGTCCCGTTGATCTATTCGCAAAAACTCGGGATATGGTTGTACAAACAAAATTTCATGAAAAACTCTGTGTGTATAGAAAAAAAGGATTGCCAAATATATCCCACCTTAGACAGAGGCGAAAACGCATCGCGGATATACATAATGAAATCAAAGGAATGATCGGCACATGTGATTTTATATTTTTGATAGAGGATGATACGCTGTTTCCAACAAACACACTCAAAAAGCTACTCCACGATTACACGCTCAATCCATATGCAGGATTTATATCAGGAGTACAGGTCGGAAGATGGGGATTTAACGTGCTCGGCATTTGGGCAGTAGATAATCCATACAATGTACAAAAAATTGAGTCATTATTACCGAAAACAGAAATACTACAGAAGATTGATGCAGCAGGATTTTTTTGTTGTCTCACAAGGCGACAAACATACCTTTCCTGCAATTTGGAGCCGTTTGACGTCATCCTAGGGCCTGATGTATTTTATGGTATTTATGCGAGAAAACAGGGATTGTATAATTATGTAGATTGGAGCATATCAACAAGCCATTTAACAAAACGTGGAGAGATAAAAATGCATAATACAACGCTCCAAAAAATAACATTCTCCAAAATTGCATCAGAAAAATGGGAGCAGGTAGTAGAGTGAAAAATAATTGCTAGGGATGCTATAATTAACAGAGAGAAAACAGAGAGCAATTATATATGGCAAACGAACAAAATCTCATACTATTCAAATCCGGTCAATCAGGTAATCCAAACGGTAGGCCAAAGGGGAGAAAAAGCCTGTCAACAATTATACGAGAATTGGAGGATGAGGAATTTGACTGGTCAAAACTTCCTATAAAGGATAAGGCAAAACTTGATGAGCTTATGGCACAATTTGGGCCAGTAGGTAGTCCACTACGTGTGATCGTATACAAAGCGCTTATTGATAGCATATTCGGGGTAGGAGCAGAAAAGATTGCAGCGCGTGATTTTCTGAGAAAAGCAGGATACGGGGATAAACTCGATCTTACGAGTAAGGGCGAGCGAATAAAACAGGAGCCCATTATTGTATCAACCATAAACGCACGACATGTTGACACTGAAACCAAAACAACAGAAGGTACTTGACGCGGTAAACGATCCGACAATCCAGACAATCGTTCTTATCGGTACGCTTGGAACCGGTAAAACGGATATTGCAGCCCACGTTGGTATATCGATTGCGTACAACTTCCCAAAAACATACTGGACTGTGTTTCGGCAAAACATATCCACAGCGAAGCGCTCAGTTATCCCCTCATATTTGAACATGCTTGATCTGATGAATTTGGTTGATGGAGAGGACTATAAGTACAATAAACAGGATTTTGAAATCAACTTTTTCCACAATAAATCGAAGATAGGATTTGTCGAAGCCGATATATCAAAAGATCGACAGGGACGAAAAATCAAGGGTATCAATGCGACCGCAAACCATATCGACGAATCCGATGAACTCGATCAGGTGATGTTTTTGATGGCACAGGCTCGCCGTGGTCGTAGAAACGAATATGGTCAACCATCCATATCAATCATCACAATGAACCCAAACGATACCTATCAGCGCGATTTATTCTACACCGCATGGAAAAAAGGCACACTACCCAAAGGGGTAATGGTCATTGAGTTTACAGAGGAAGATTCTTGGCAATCGAAAGAGGATATTGAAGCCATGAAGACCAATCCAAAGGGGTGGGTTGCAAGGTACATATATAACAATTGGGACTATCAGGATGATGATAATAGCCTATTCAAATACAGGTACTTCCAATCTGCGCTTGTGTCGATGTTCGATCCGAATGGAATCCGATACATTGGCGACGACGTGGCGAGAACGGGAACGGATAGATCAATAATAGCCTTATGGATCGGGAACGTGCTTGTGGATATTTTTATAGTCAAAGATAAAGATGAAAAAATGAAAACAGACGATCAGGCGATGCGCCTCATTCAATACATGACAGAGAATAGTGTTATAGCGGAGAACGTAGCTGTTGATGGAGTCGGAGTCGGAGTCGGAGTGATCGATCATGCAAAATCAAAAGGCATTACTGTGCGCGAGTTTGTATCCGGTGCAAAACCGGTAACTGAGAAAAATCCTGACGGCACACAAAAGCCAAGTAAATATGACTGTCTGCGATCTCAGGTCATATGGGAATTTTCTCTCGGACTTGAGCAAGGCAAGTACAAAATATTTGAAGGATGCCCATTCAGAAACGAGCTCATCAGCGAGGCTATGGCGCATTTACATGAAACAAATGACAAAAAATTGTCAGTGGAGAGTAAAGACGAAGTGAAGAAGCGTACAGGATCGTTGTCACCTGATATTTTCGATGCTGTTATAATGGGATTGTATCCTCAATTGAAAATAGACCCGAAAAATGATACAAGTAGGATAATACTATAATATGTTCAAAAAACTACGTCAATCTATTGCGAGCCTGATTTGGTCAAACTCCATGAGCCTGCCTCAGCAGTTTTTGAGATATGGGAATAGAAAAACCATGACACCGGATTGGGCACAAGTCATGATGAGCGATCAGGATCACTATACAGGATATTCATACGCTGCTATCCGTAACCGTGCAAATGCCGTTGCTCGCATAGCCAGTCAACACCTCAAAACGGAATCGACAAGTGAAAAGTATGTGCATCCATATTTGCCACTCATAACCCAGAGTATAGAATTTTCTGAAAATATGTTCTGGTCGAATATATCAACATATCTTGACCTTGAAGGGGTATATTATCTTATGGTTGTTCGAGCATCTGATAATGGACGTATAGGACGGCCTAAATCGTTCAAATTACTTAGCCCGTATAATATAAAGCGCATACTCAAGCAAGACACGCTCGAAGTAGGGGGATATATAGAAACGAGAAAAGGATTTCAGCGTGAAATACCTGTTGAAATGATTATCCCAATATACGAACTCAATCCATTTAGTGAGGATTTTCCATATGCTATGACAGATGCAGCGCGTGAGAGCTCATACACGCTCAAGAGTGCAGGAGACTATACACGTCATGTACTGCGAAACAATGTCGATGCCCCTGGAATAATAACAACTGATGTGATCCTACCTGATGCACAGTTTGCAAATTTTGTATCCCGTATGAAAGATCATACGAAAGGTGAGCCTGTATTTGGTAATGGTACAAGTGCGATCAAGTGGACGCCAATGAACACAGACCTATCAAAATCCGCACTCAGTGATATAAATGAAGTCAATCGGGATTCGTTGTTCGCTGTTACAGGTGTATCAAAAACACTCATGGGCATAGAGCAATCAGGAACGACACGTGAGACATCCAACGTTCAAAAAGACCTTTTCACAGAGAATCAGATCGTACCACGAATAAAGCTCATACTCGACGCGCTGAATCTTGATTACAAGCGCAATTATCCAGGCGACGCGACAACAAAAAATGCTACGTTGACTATAGGCAATCCTGTTGATTCAGATCAGGATACAGAAAAAAAGAAGGTTGAGATCAAAACAGAAAAGACCGATTTGTACATAAAGCTCATCGATTACGGATATGACGACAAGACTGCATCCGCATTTGTCGATGGGACTATTGGTGTAGATAAACTCGGAAAACCGAAAAACCCTCCAAAAAAAACTGAGCCGGAACCAACACCAAAAAATAGCACTCAAGATGGTAAAGTGCTAGAGGCATACTACAAACAGGCAATATCCAAAAGTGTGATGGACGATCAGGAGTCACTCATACAAAATGCCATTGTCAATATAGAGGGCGAACTCGCAGCTATCGCAATAACAAACGTACCGAAGCATGTGAAAAATGCTATTGACGATGAGGAAGATTTGATACCAAAAAAAGACAAAAAACGTCTCACCAATGAGCTCGCACTCATACTCACGGCATTCTATGGCGTTATTGCCTCCATTCAAGGGAAGGAAACAATCGCAGACAGGCTCAAAGAGTTTGGGCTAACCGGAAAATACATACTGGATAAAATATCCCGTGAAACGATAAAGAAAACAGCGGAGAAAGTGGCAATCAGTCATGTGAGTACCATATCAAAAGATTTGTATGATACCGCACGTATGGCAGCACTCGATGGAAAGGGACAATTGCAGATCATATCCGATCTAAAAACAAAATACTCCCATGACATCACGGAGAATAGAGCGCGGACGATAGCACGAACGGAAACCAATCGCGCGTTCACCATGGCGCAGTACGATGCAGATCGACAGTTCATCGATCAAAATGGACTCAAATCCCGTGCGTATAAAAAGTATGAAACGCGATCAAGTAATCCCTGTGCATTTTGTGTTGCGCTTGCCTCTGAGGGTCTTATCCCATTTTCTGAACCATTCAGGAAAGAGGGAAGTGAGGTTGTCGCAACCATAGACGGAGAAAAAAAGGCATATAAAGTGACATTTGATTCCGTACATGCGGGAAATCTGCACCCAAATTGTAGTTGTACATATAGATTGATAATTACTGATGCAAAATAATATGACAATGACCGAAGCTACACTCGAACGAATACGCAAAAATCCACACTATAAACACGCGGGAATTGAACGGGAAATTGACGCGCCAGTCGTTGAGTTTGGAGTGATACCTGTTCATGATAATGAGGTTCCAAAACATCAGGTTGCACTCAGAAAGAAAAAAAGATAGACAAATTGTATTTTATAGTGCTATACTTTTTGTATGAAAAAACTATTGAGAGTCAATAACGCACAGGATACAGAAAACAAAATCACCTCAAAATTCTCCGTTGAAGTAAACTCAATACAGGACAAGGGAGAGGGCGTCGTAATGTTCTCGAAGCCCGTCACAATCACGGATACATCAGAACAGTGGAACGGAACCAAATATGATCTCGATACGTTTGATATAAGCGGATGGAATCTTTTGCTCACAGCAGATCATTCCTCCAGTATTCAAAAAGTGCTTGGAAAAGTAATCGGACTTGAAAAGGTTGGAAGCAAGAAAGTTACCATATCCGGTATTGACTTTGCAGTCAAGGAAAACTCACTCGCACTATTTGCATATAATATGATGCTTGCGGGGTATCTCACAGATTTCTCTATTGAGACAATCGGACCATGGCCGGATGATGATCGTATATATCACGACAGTAAATTAGTTGGATGCAGTGTTGTCGTTGCGGGAAATAACAAACAAGCACACGTGAATGAAATTGCCATGCAGTCCATGGAAAAAGCAAAAGAAAACGGACTCGATATTCATTCAATTGAGGAGTTTGTCAATCTCCCTATTGACAACAAAAATATAATTATCGATAATAATAATCAATCTATGTATAAAACAATCGTCAACTCCAAACCGTTCGCAGTAAGTCTCAAGTTCAAAAATGCCGCTGGCAATGAAATCGAAATCACCCTCGCGCCAGGACAGAGTGTTGACGTTTCCGCAGATCAAGAAGCAGCCCTCAATGCGGTAATTGCAAACGCAGTTGAACCAAAAAAGGAAGAACCCAAAACACAATCAGTTGACGTTGCGGAAATAGTTAAAAATGCAGTTGCACCTCTGGTTGCAAAAATCACAGAGCTCGAACAAAAAACATTCGACAATTCAGCATCAGAGCCACAGTTCACACGCGTGAATACTGCGGTAATCAACTCTGAATTAGCAGCTCTTGATTATCATGAATTGCATGGTAAACAAATCAATCTTGCTTGGGATTATCTGAAATCCGGTAATGATGCAGCTGGTAAAAAGCTCAATGAGATCAACAAGTTCAACATGGAATCCTTGAAAAAGGCTGGCAAAGTCAAAAACTCTGTCACCATTTCTGATTTCGGAAACTTTGTCATCTCTCCTGAGCTCTTGACTGAGATCGAAGGATTCAGATCAAATTTCAAAACATTGCTCGACAAAGTTCCTTTCAAAGACACATTATCTCTGCAAATGGCATGGTTGAATCGCTCAGGCGACATCAATATGCAAGAGGTTGAGATGTGTGACGATGGAGCTGATGGCAATTTGAAGCCAGTATCCGAATACGAAGCGACTCTTAGTACATCAAATCTGCATGAGCTCGCAGCCGTTACGCCGGTATGTAATGCAGCAACAAGATTCTTAGCTGCTGACTTACTCGGAGACGTAGCACAGGGCTACAGGACAGATTTTGATCGCAAAAAGGCACAATTGTTTGTTGCCCGAATGCAGCAAGCTGTCAATAGTTCAGGCTTGACAAAGGTATATGCAACGACAAGTGATGTAAATGCTCTCAAATCATTCATGGATGTCGGCGCTGCAATGCAGCAAGACATCATGGGTGGAGTATTCATCCTCTCCCAAGCATCATACTGGGAAATGATGAAGCGACAAATGGGTGCAGGAATCGGAAATGTGGACGGATTCAAGATATTCACCACGGGAGATGCAGGTCCTCTGTTGCTCGGATCACCGTACATCGTTGTACCGAATGAATTGCTCCCGACCCTGAACACAGCAGAAACCAGAGTGTTCGTTATCGAAGGATCAAATGTAACCATCACACAGGCAGTCTTCTATGTAGATGTGTCTACATTCTCCGGTCGAACATCAGGCGGACTGAGATACGATCTGTCAACTGAGGCAGCGTATGAAGTGTCGAGTGTAGTCAAATCAGCATTCCAACGCAATGAATTAGTCCTCAGAGGTTCATTCTTCCGAGGCGGAGCAATCCGAGATGAGGACAAAGTCGTAGGACTTGCCTCTCCAGGAGTCTCGTAAACTTAGTAAATCGTAATAATAAGAAAAACTGGCTTGCCCAAGCCAGTTTTTTTTGTTACACTGATGACATATGGAGAATCTAAAAATCCGACAAGGTGAAACCCTCAGTATAGATATCAAATCAGATGATGATACAGCGCAAACCGCAAGATTGGTTGCCAGAAAAGGAACAGAAACACCCGTGATAGATGAAACCGTATCATTTGGGGCAGTAGGTGACGATTGGATAGCCTCGTTTAGTATAGATACGGTTGCAATCGTACCCGATGACTATAGCTACATGATTACAATTGTATATGAGGATGACAGTATCAAAAAACTCCCTGAAGCCGACGAGTGCGAGAGCGAATGCGATTTGCCTATCCTCACTGTGTGCACTGCGCTCGATCTGGGGGTTTCATAATGTATACAATCATCGTAAAGCGATCAAGTAATATATTCAAAATTCGCAAAACCGAATTGAATATTTCTGTTGTCGTAAAAGACAAACTAAATATATCAATCAATTCCACTGGCAAGCGAGGTATTCAGGGTTCTGATGGTCCAAAAGGCGACACAGGTGAAACAGGACTACAAGGAAATCCAGGACAAAAAGGCGACACAGGTTCTTCCGGCTCACAGGGATTAAAGGGTGACACTGGTTCACAAGGTATTCAGGGAAATGATGGAGATACCGGTGCGGAAGGTGCTCCTGGAACGAAGGGAGACACTGGAAGCTCTGGTGTGCAGGGAAACAAAGGAGATACTGGAACCAGTGGCCCACAAGGTGATACAGGATCAAGTGGTCAAGATGGAGACACAGGATCACAAGGTATCAAGGGCGATACAGGCTCACAGGGCAATACAGGGGCTAAGGGCGATACAGGCTCCATGGGACTTACTGGATTTGATGGGGACAAGGGAGACACTGGAGAACAAGGGGACACTGGGTCATCTGGAAGCGCTGGTCCTAAGGGCGATACAGGAAGTCAGGGCGTTTCAGGAAATAAGGGTGACACTGGAGATCAGGGAGACACGGGAGAAACAGGATCATCTGGTCCAAAGGGAGACACCGGATCAAATGGATCAGCTGGACTCAAAGGAGATACTGGATCAATTGGTACTACTGGTCAAAAAGGTGACACGGGTACGACTGGGAATACAGGTCCGAAAGGCGATACTGGATCATCGGGATCACATGGCGATACAGGAACCCAAGGCGATACCGGAGTATCTGATGTCCCAGGAGACACAGGAACACAGGGAGACACGGGAACTGCGGGGAGCGCCGGAGCTAAAGGTGATACGGGCACGACTGGTGCGAAGGGGGATACAGGAGCCACCGGAAGCCAAGGTGTCAAAGGGGATACCGGAACATCTGGCGCCAAAGGTGATACCGGTAATACAGGCAATACAGGGGCTAAGGGCGACACAGGCGATCAGGGAACACAAGGAGATCAGGGTGATACAGGTGCTACAGGATCGGTTGGTGCCAAAGGTGATACCGGTAATACAGGCAATACAGGGGCTAAGGGCGACACAGGCGATCAGGGAACACAAGGAGATCAGGGTGATACAGGTGCTACAGGATCGGTTGGTGCCAAAGGTGATACCGGTGTTACTGGTTTACAAGGTACAAAGGGAGACACGGGAACACAAGGAAATACTGGTGCCAAAGGTGATACTGGTACCGCTGGCGCCAAGGGTGATACTGGTACATCCGGAGCAAAAGGTGATACTGGTACATCCGGAGCAAAAGGTGATACTGGTACCGCTGGCGCCAAGGGTGATACTGGTACAGCAGGATCGGGCGGTATTGCGTGGAGTGAGGTAACTGGAACAACGCAATCAATGGCAGTTGACACGGGATATATAGCGAATAATGCAGCACTCGTAACACTCACACTGCCAGATACCGCAGCAGTTGGAAAAATAGTTGCTGTAGTCGGTAAAGGCGCAGGGGGTTGGAAGATAGCACAAAACGCATCAGAAAACATCAGATTTGGCAGTGTAGTAACTACAACGGGTACAGGGGGCTATTTGCAGTCCACAAATCAATACGACGCAATAGAATTGGTCTGTATTGTTGCAGATACAACATGGTTGGTCAGAAGCGTAATAGGAAATATTACATACGTATAAAATATGATAATAAACTTAACAAATGGAAATGACATTGATGGAGATAACGTCGCTACAACCCCAAGTGTTTCTCCTGAATCCAATAGTCTTTTGTTATTAACTATAGTTTTGCGTAATGGATCTAGTATACAACCATCTGTTTCTTCTGTTTCTGGTAATGGTTTAACATGGGAAAAAATTGATTCTGTTGATTTTGATACGTCACCATCAAGTATGAGATCAATAGAATTATGGAGGGCCATGGGCGATAGTCCTAATCCAGGAGCTATTACAATAACAACGTCTGAAAATGAAACGGATATAATTTGGTCATTGGATGAAGCAAGTGATGCTGACACTTCAGGAACTAATGGCAGTGGTGCAATAGTACAAAGTGAAACTAATGCAGACCAAAGCGGATCAACAAATACATTAATCGTTGCTCTTGGTGCATTTTCTGACATCAATAATGCTACGTTTGGAGCTTTCGGATTTGATATTGGAACAACTGGCTTATCTACTCCTGGTAGTGGTTTTATTGAATTATCTGATATTGCAAGTGGTGGTGGTGACCTAAATGGAACAACTGAATGGAAAGCGAATAATGACACATCTGTTGATATAATAGCTTCTGCAAATACATTTCTAGGTGGTATAGCAATTGAGATTAAAACAATACCACCACGCAGTATAAAAGGTGTACAATCAATAAAGGGAATCTCATCGATGAAATTTAACGGATAATATGAAAAACGGAGCATCAAACTTAGACATAACACCGGGAGGAACAGGGACCTTTGTATTCCCTGCAACAACAGATACCGTGGCAAATCTTGCTGGTATTTTTGCGTACAATTCTAATGATAAAACAGGTAATAACGATGCTACAGCTCAAACGTGGCTAGAATCTGACAAAGACGTGCTTACAGTAGACGCAATGGCCTATAAATTCGAGTTCTTCATATATGGAACAAATGGAACGACAACAATGACAAAGGCGCTCGATCTGTCTACAGTATCATCTGCTGTAATAGATTCAATTTTATATATGGGCATGGGCCAAAACATCGCATCAGGAACAACGGGAACAACGCAGTCAACGGCTCATGTTGCTACATCTGCTGCAACCGTAATACTCGCAACAGGAACGACAGCATGGTGGCTCAAAGCATCTGGTATCATACGGTTCTCAAGTGGGGGAACATGGACGCCTAAGGTGAAGTTTTCAGCTGCACCAGGAACAACTGTACTATTCAAGAAAAATTCATATGCATTTCTGATCCCACTATCTGCATATTCTACATATGTACAGGGCGCATGGGCGTAGTAGATAATTGACAATATAGCAATTGTACTGTATATATAGATCATGATCTTCATTTGCACAATTACACGCGGGCTTATCGAAGCGCGTACAACGTACGATACAATACAAATGATAGGCTGCACAAAGGAAGTTGCCTATGGAGTAGCGCAAGGAACGTATATCAACAATCTTCGTGAGGGCGTTATAGCAAGCCTACTAAAAACATCTGCTACCCACTGTCTCTTTATAGATTCGGATATGATGTTTCCTCCTGATACGGCTAATATATTGATGAAGCACAACAAGGATATTGTAGGCGCAAATTATAGATCACGTGTTGAACCGAAAAAATGGACAGCAAAACTAGATGGAAAACCGCTATCCTCTGAGAGTCTTGACGGTATAAGCAAGGCTGACTCATTGGGTATGGGTGTGTGTCTTTTGAAGCTCGATATGTTCAGAAAAATGCCACAGCCGTGGTTTGACATGAAATGGAACGGAACGTTTTACGACGGAGAGGATGAATCAATGTGTACGAAAGCCCGTATATTGGGATTTGAGGTATTTGTCGATCATGATCTATCAAAACAGGTCAGGCATATAGGTAGTATTGAACTATAACTATGGAATGGTCAGATCATCAAGACTGGGAATCAAACTGGTGGGGAGATTGCCTACGGACATACGGAGAGGAAGAAAAGCAGATACGATATGCCGGACTCATGGGGCTTTCAGTACTTAGAGATAATCACAGCCCCTATATTGACCTACAAGGCAAATCAGTGCTCGATGTTGGTGGCGGTCCTGTATCACTACTCCTTAAATGTATAAATCGCGGTCCATCAGTTGTAATTGATCCATGTCAATACCCATCATGGACTATAGAGAGATACAAAGCATCAGGAATCAATTATTTCAAACAAAAAGGTGAGGAACAATTGACGTACGATTGTGGACCCGCATATTTTGATGAGGTGTGGATGTATAACGTATTACAACATACAGATGATCCAGAACAGATTTGTAAAAATTGCTTACATTGGGGGAAAATCGTACGCATATTCGATTGGGTAAATGCAGGAGTAGGAAAAGGTCATCCGCACGATTTGAAGCCTGACCTGCTTGATACATGGCTCAAAGGCGAGGGAAAGATCACCATGTATGGACAGTGGCAACAATATCACGGCGTGTTCATTGGGGAACATTATGGAAAATAGATTGACATTTCACATACTCGGATATACACACCTTCCCGTATCAGAAAAATACATGGGATGTGCATTTACGCAAAAAATAGTCAAACTTACGAAAATGTTGCGTGCAAACGGTCATATAGTCTATGTATATGGCGCGGAGGGATCGGATGTTGTCGCATCTGAATTTGTACAAACTCATACGCTCAAGGATATCCGCAGCGAATGGGGAGATGGGGATAACCGCTTTGAGATAGGATACAATTGGCAAGAAACACAATTCCGACATGATTTCAATACAGAGCGCACGAAAACAACACACAAATTCTATAACAACGCAACGGACGAGATACGGAAGCGAATGAAACCATCAGATTTTCTACTTGTAATGCAAGGGTCATACCACAGGCCGATTGCGGATGTTGTGGGGCTTGAGATGACAGTTGAGCCTGGAGTTGGATATAGAGGTTCGTATGCAAGATATAGGGCATTTGAAAGTGCGTACATTCAAAATTTTACCTATGGATCAGAACACCCGAGGCAATCGATCAATGGCGCGAACTATGACCGCGTTATACCAAACTATTACGATACACATGATTTTGAGTTTAGCGAGCAGAAAAAAGACTATTTCCTATTTATTGGCCGACTGATAAAAAGAAAGGGAATATATACAGCAATCAATACATGCAAGGCTATAGGAGCAGAGTTGATTATAGCCGGACAACCTGACGAAGAAGTTGATATCAATAATCTGCCAGATAATTGTAAATACATCGGATACGTGGATAAGAAGCAGCGCGCAGACCTCATGGCACATGCGAAAGCAGTTTTTGCTCCGACTGAGTATCTTGAGCCGTTTGGTGGCATATCAGTTGAGGCGCAACTGTGCGGAACTCCAGTCATATCCACAAATTTCGGATGCTTCCCAGAGAATATAGAGGACAAAAAAACAGGGTTCCTCTGCAATACTATGCAGGATTTTTTCAATGCAGCCCAGATATGCAGATACAATCACGCACAGTATTTTGATTATGAGTACATACGAAAACGCGCGGTACAAAAATACTCCATGGATAGTGTGTCACATTCATATGAAAAATGGTTCCAAGACCTTGCACGACTCTATAAAAGCATTGTTGATCCGAAAGTCAAGGCATTTTCATATATAGAGGAGATTGACGAATAGGTGGTATACTATTTGTATGAACATAGAAAAATATCAGGAACTAACAGGAGTGACGGTCGAGTCATCAGATATTTTACTCGTTGAGGCGCAGATCAGGCGCACGAAAAGCATATTAGAGTCGAAACTCGGATACACTCTCACAAAAAGCAAGGCATCCACAAACCAGTACGAGGAATTAGGTATTGCCACAGTTGATTGCATTTTTCAGGGCTTTATAACCGATAACAACGACCTAGAATTATCTGATCCTGACGAAGTGCAAGGATCATATAGGCTATTTCCATACAATAAAGCGGATAAGTATTTTTTTATCGATCCGTTCACTAAAGTGTATAAGGTCAAATTAGTATTCGTGAAATCAGGTGAAGAACCCAATGGGATCACGCACAAGGTATTTGATGATGGAAAAATCCGAATGCACAAAGAAGGAATCATAACAAAGTATATCGAACGATGCCCTGAATGTCTCTGTACATGCGCATGTGACGATTGTGTGCAATTAGCCGTTGATGCAGAGTGGTTGAATGAGGATTGTTTGCCTGACGACCTGTTGTATATATGGGCAGACATGGTGACGTACTACACTGACTGCAAACTGAATATAAAGAGTGAGACGCTTGGACCACACAGCTACACAAAAGAAACGGTTATAGAGCCTGAGAACGTACCGGAATCCATTGCTATACTCACGAAATATGCCGGACCCAATGGAAGCGTAACAAGAACTATAGTCGTGTAATATGCCAAACCTATGTCACAAAGATACCATTGTATTCGTAGAGCTCACAAATTACGGATACGGGAATAAAAAAAACGTCATAGCTCAGCATGATGTGATGGGTACGTTTATCCAGAATACAGGATTTTTACACACTACGAATCAAGACATAATCAATTCCGATGCGATACTATTCCCCGATCACAAGGATGCGTTTATCATAAGCGCCTACAATAGGCTTGAGGGTATGTGCATCATCGCTCCCGTGTTTGGTGGCGATCCTGATGACGCGTGGTATAAAATAACCAGTGTGACCGTCAACCGCGATCATCTACTCGGGAATAAAATAGACAACATACAGGTATTACTCAAAAAGACAGAAGCATTGCCAGGAGTATCATGAGCGTAAAAATAACAGACAACACACCAGCTATAATATCTCAAACGCAGCAACGCGCGAGTATATTTTTGCGCCTATTGTGCGACAATGTTACCGATATATCACGGCCAAATACTCCAAAAATGTTTGGAAACCTCGGACGCGACGTTATAAAGACCGTACAAAGGCTCAAAGGCAAAATTGAGTGGCCGAAGGTATACGCATCATATCAAGAGCGGGGCAAGCGCGCGGATGGCACTCATGTTGTTAAAAAGTATACAACCGCCGGAACTGGCCCACACTTCGCAGAAAACGCAGTGAAAAAATCAATACAAAATACTGGCGCAATAGCCAAATTGGCACATCTTATATGACACTATCAGGCGCATTGGCAAAATATATACAGGATTTGGGCATATACGGCATATTCGGAACCGATATTTTTATCGGTGCGGTCCCAAGCGAAAAAGCAGAAGCCAAGGCCATGTGGATTGTTGGAGCGGGAGGAGCGCCTGTTATCAGGAATCAGACGGGCGAGAAAACGAAATCATATATCCGTACTATATTCTATAGGAATACTGATGCGGAAGATGTTGATACCGTGCTCCAAGGGCTTGAGACACATTTCAATAGCAAATTATGCGATCAGCTAGAGGGATACGACACAATAGACATGGAAGCCTCTGGACTGGCAACAGATGGCGATATTGACGCAGAGGATAGGACAATCGGGAGCATTGAATTGACGATAACCGTATATCAATCCTCATAGTGCTATAATCAAGAATATGACACTAATTCGCGGACCTTTCACGATCAAATGGGGGACTGATACCCTCGATGATGTTGAATCAATTGATTTGAATAGTGATGTAAAATCTGAGGACTATGAAACGAACAACGGAAAGGTGTTTGAGATAGATAAATCACACAAAGTGTCTGTTATTTTAACCTTACTAGCAACAGATATTTCATCGCTTGCAATCATATTTCCTCAATACTTTGTCGATACCGGAGAATTACTATCAAATGGCCATACAGTCATTGGAGTTGATGGCGCAATTGATTTTGATTTGCTCAGTTGTGACGAAGAATACACATATCACGATTTACAGATAATATCATGCGCGAATCCTGAAAATATTTTGAATATAACAAATACCAGGGCGAAACTGGATGATATTGAGATCGATGGAAAAGTTCAGAAGGTCAGAGTTAAATTTATAAGTGAAGTGAGCGCGAATGAATCATCGATCCAATTTTTCGCGGATGGTGCCGTGAGTTAAAAGTATTTACTATTGACATTATAAAAATCAAGGCATAGAATAAATTATATGATTATACGAGGACCTTTCACACTAAAATGGGGAGACAATAGCATCCAAGATGTAGAAGAAATTGATCTCGAGCATGAAGTAACTTCTGAAGAATATGAAACGGTTGGCGGTAAAGTAATCGAAGTTGATGGACCGTATAAAGTTGGCGTCACAATAACGCTTTTGGCCTCTGACATAGCAGCTCTCGCACTTGTTTTTCCTCAATATTATGTTGCAAATGGTGGCGTATTATCAACCGGAGAAACTGTAAACGAAGCAAATGGAGCTATTGATGTAAAAGCTGCATCATGCGATGAAAGTATTATCTCAAACAATCTTGATATTATATCCTGTGGATCACCTGCTGATGTTGTTCGTGTTGTAAATGCACGCACCAGAATTGAAGGCATTGAAGTAGATGGAAAAATTCGCAAAGTCATGGTTAGATTCATCGGTGAACCTGGAACCGGAGACGCAACAATGCAATTTTTCAAACAGGGAACAATTAGCGTAGTATCGTAATCCCATTGACATCCTAGCATTTTATTGGTAGCATATCCACATGAGCGACAAACCGTATAATCTTGATGATGGTGTTTCAGAGACATTCCATTTCACTGTAAAAGGCCACGAGTATATTTTCCGTCAGATGAATACAGAGGAGGTTGAGTCCTTCCAAGGCTTGAAAGGTGACAAAGAAATACGAGAATATCTGTATAAATTT
>ERZ761584.272-NODE-272-length-18540-cov-16.998864_pt1 | contig 18540 bp, 26 predicted proteins | sample MGYA00512168_ERZ761584 | MGnify/ENA primary metagenome ERZ761584 (study PRJEB28899, sample SAMN03785564) | bioreactor sludge metagenome | biome: EBPR Sludge; feature: EBPR Bioreactor; material: 0.22µm filtered reactor supernatant | place: Saint Lucia: Queensland...
CCGCGCCCGTGTCGGTGTCCGGCACAATCACCGGCGCTTCGCCGCCCGGCTCGGCTCCGTAGGGAACGCTGCCAGTGGTGGTGATGTGATAGTTGATATAGCGGTCTACGTTGGGTAGGGCCAGCGCCGTATTATTGAGTTCTTCTAAGACAAGCCTAGCGTTCGTGCCGTGTTCGGTTACGGCACTTTCCACCGCCTTCATCGCGGCGGCGGTCTCAGCATCGTACAGGCCCCACGCTTTTCCAATCTCTGCCAGAAAAGTAATGTCCCCATCTTGCACGCCGTCCGCTAAAACTTTTTGACTCAGTAAGTCAAATACAATCCCAGCCGTGCGCTCTTTGTGCGCCGCTTGCTCATCAGCATAGGCCGCCTGTAGGTCGGAATATTTTCCTTTGAGTTCTTCTATTTTGGTTTTGTTGTCAATGATTCCAGTCGAGACACCACCAAGACCTTTAGCCATTGCATCCGCTTTTTCGGCGGCCTTTTCAGCGGCCACCGTTAGAGACAAAGTCTTTTCGGGGTCTGTATTTTCGGCAAGGGCCAGTGCCGCTTCTGCGGATTTTTGAAGCGCCAATTCATATTCGGCCTGTGTGTTCGTTGCCTCCGTGACAACGGTGTACGATTTCCCTTGCTGGGCGGTGAGTTTATCGAGTTCGGCTTTCACTTCCGCAAGCGATGCACCTGTCTCTTTTTGCTTCTCATAATACGCATCGTTCTCGGCTTTGATTGGCCCGGCCATGATAGTATTCAAGTCTTGCATGGCTTGTTTGAGCGCGTCTTGTTTAGCCTTTAAAATCTCTTCTTCGTCAGCCACTTGGGCAACGGCCAAACTTAAATCGCGCATCCCGCGCTCATCTTCCCCCGTCACCCGCACGGCCTGCCACATGGCCTCGCTGAGTATGTTCGTGGTGTCCGTCACCTGTTGAGTGACTACATCGTATCCGCGCCCGGCCCCCGTCCCCGATACAATCTCAGTGTGGAATTTGCCAGCTGCTTCGTTGGCGCGCAACATTTCTTCGCGGTATTCCGTGTATGATTGCGCCGTGTTGCGGACTTCGGTCTCGTGCGCTTCCAGCGCGCCCTCTACGCGGCTATTCCAAGTGACAAGCAAATTAAGCGCCCCCACCGCATCGGACAATACCGGGATGAGCGCGCCACCCACTTCCTCCGCTAGATTGTCTATGTTATTCTGGAGTTGCTTCATCTTCCCGGCGTAAGTGCCCACTTGCGCCGCCGCACTCCCGCCAAACTCTTTGTTGAGTTCGGCGAGTATCACTTTCTGCGCGCCTGCCATGTCGCCCGCATCTTGCAGGCTTTTAATGAGTTTCTTTTGCTTATCGGTAAACACTACGCCTACGCGCGTTAGGGCGGTGATTCCCTGTGTCGGGTCGTTGAGCGCCTTGCCAAGTTGGATGGCCCCGCTACTGGCATCCGTTCCCATCGCGGTTGCCATGTCTAACATTGCCTGAGTCGCTTCAGGGAATACATCTTTGCCAATTCCGGTAAAGGTCAAGAGCAAATTCTGCCCGCGTTGAATCGCGTCATCGGCAAACGTAGAGTTGTCACTCAGCGCCTGCGCCATGTTGCTGATTTCGTGTGCGCTCAGGCCCGCCGCTCCGCCGGTTGATTTGATGGCGGCGGCAGTTTGCGCCATGATTTGCTCGGCTTCGGCGGCTTGGTCAATACTATATTTGAGTCCAGCCCCCAGCGCGGCCAACGCGCCTGCGCCGCCCAACGAAACGCCGGTTAGTTTTTCAAAGGCATCATTCACGCCCTTGAGCGTGCCGCTCGCATTGTCTTTACCTTTGACTTCAATGATTAACTGGTAAGTAGGCATGGCACTATCGTTTTTGATTTATTGCTTCGGCGCGCACGTCACGATACACGAGCCAGCGCTCAAACCATTCCGGGCTTAGATGGTCGGCCATTTCCTGAGCGCGTAGTGGGTCGCCGCCCGCCGCTTCTAGCACTAGCGCCCACGTTGGCGCGACCTTGCTTTGGCCTTTGAGCCAGCGCCGGAGTCGACGGCGGGTACTGGCGCTGTACTCAACACTAAAGGGGGCGCATTGGTAGACCCCCTAAGCGCATCCCAGATTTTATCAAGGTCATCTTTGCTCAACCCCAGAATAGCGGCGCGCGGGTCAGAACCGTCGCTCACGGTTACAAACTCAGATAGCACATCGGCTTCGTGATTCCAGAATTTTACCCAGCGCGCGTGGTTTGTTGTGTTATCGGCAGGCGCGCGATTCATCTCATCCAGTTCGGCGAAGAACTCTGAGATAGCAATGCGCCGCCGTAAGTGTCCCGGCACACTACTGTCGGGAACGCGCACTATAATTTGGCTGTCACTCATGCCAGCACCGCCGTTCCGCAAGTGTTGCTGTACTTCAGGATAGCCGCAAACGTGGACTCGTAGGTGTCTTCCAGCTCAAAGTCCACACTTGCCACACCGTCTTCATCGGTGAAGATGCTCGGCGCTTTGGTCATTGTCCCGGCAAAGTCCATTTGGTGAATCGCGCTTGCGCCGGTCGTGGCCTTCAACCGCACCAACTTCTGCAGGGCAACGGGAGCCAACTGCGCGTTGAGATACGCCGCGCTGGTGGCGTTGTACTCCAAGTGCATCGTGAGTTTCGCGCGCCAATCCGGTTGCTTATACGCGCCGGGGGCCACTCCGCCCAAATAAAACTTCTCGCTCCGCTGAGTGTCAATTTCCAGTTCGGCAGAGTAGAACGTGCTTGCAATCGCCGTGCTTCCGATTGTGCCGCCAAAGGCGTCAATGTACAAAAGCAAATCGTTGCCGATGATGGGCGTCACCGTGCGGTCGGACAGCGCCGCGAAACTCGCGCCGCTCGCGACGGTCTTGCCAAAGCCTTCGATGTCAAAGGTCACTTCTTCGTTGGCCGTGTACTTCAACGTCAACTTTGAAGCAACGGCGCTGGTCATCTTGTAAATGCCGCCCGTCGCGTCCCCGTAGTAAAAAGTCTGCATTCGTGGCGTGACTATGGTCGTGCCCGGCGAAGTGCCCGCGCGGACATATGGCCCGCCGCCGCTAGGCGTCGCCACTCCGAATAGCATCTCTACCCAATAATTGATGTCTTCGTAAGTAGCAAAGCCGCCGCTAATCTTCCACTTCGCGCCAGTCTTCATCAGCGCGGCGTTGTAGCCGCTGGTCAGGTTTCCGCGCTGGGTGCGTAGCACCTTACTCTCCACAATCGGCTCCACGCTAAAGCCGCCCTCAGGGATGTCCATGTGCTTGACGGTATCCGTCACCGGCGTGCCAAACGTGGTTTCCTTGCCGGACTGAATCTTAAGCAGGGTTAATTCGCTCATTGCTCATTCTCCTTCTTCGCGCTCTTTTTGGTCAAAACTTCCTTGTACAGCCCGGTCGCCAGCGCCGCCGCTTTCGCGTCATCCGGTAGTTCGGCCCATTCCTCGGCGGTCATGTTTCGCGCGGGTACGCCCGCCACAAACTGCGCCCCGTCGCCCGTGTATCTCATGTCAGGCATCTCTCACCTCCACAATGACGCTCCAAATTTCGAGCCAACACTTCTGCGTCGCCACAGTCGCCGGTCGAATGATTGAAAACTCCTCTGCCAATTCAATGTAATCCCATGGCAAAGTCGCATCGTTCTTTTTGCCGCGATTGTCCGCTATTACATCCGAGAGCGTTTTGTCAATCAAATCAAGTTTGTCTTCGACTTCCGCTTCTGTCCAGCCGCTTGCACTTTCGGCGGCAGGCACAAAGCCCATGACGGTTAGTTTGAAAAAGTTACGACTCTTCGCCGCCCCGCTTGTCCATTGTCCGCGCTTGCTCCCATCACTCACCACCACCACAAACGGCCACAGGCCCGCCGGGTCGCCCACTTGATACCCATACACCGCCGCCGCTATCGCTGGTACTAGCGCGGTATTGAGTTTGCTGGCTAACGCATCCCGGCACGTCTCACGATTCACACTGGCGGCAGGCATTACAACTCTCCTTCAATGATCGTGATTGCTCGCTCTGATGCTCTTCCGCCGCGCTCAATCCACGTCCGCTCAAAAAAAGCGTGTTCGCCGCCGCGCGCATTCTCTATCAGGCCATAGTCAGACGGCTTTTCCCCCGTGCGCGGATTGACCGAAGCCGGGTCAATAAAAATTTCGGCGCGCGCCGAGTCTCTCATCTCTACGCGCTCACTCGCGCGCAATGTGCCGGTCATAACGTGAGTGATGCTCACGGCGTAACGGTGCACATCAATGGCCGCGTACCATACCGCGCGGCCCAGCCCGCCCTCCGGCTTTGCCGCTTTCATCGCGCGTAGGTTGGCCGCTTGCGCTTCTTGTATTCCCTTGATAGTGCCGTCAAAAGGCATAACGTTACCGTTTCAATTGCTCAACGATTAAGCGCAGATACGTTTCCCCGTCGCGCCAAGGCCAATCCTCAGCGGCCCGCACGGGATAATCCACGCCGTCAATGACTAGCATATCACCCTCGTCAATGTCTAACCCGCTCTCCAAGTAAGTCTCCTTGACTTCGTGGAATGTTTGCAGTTCGGGCCGGTTGCGCGTCTCAGCATCCACCGGCATGAGCGGCAGACATTTGAGTCCGGTCAAAAATACGCTATAGCCTGAGCGCACGCCCGCGCCGCTCAGGGTTGCGCGCTTCGTGGCCGCGTCTTGACTGGCAATCCGCGCAAATGGAATCACAACGTGTACTCCGTCGGCAGTGTTTCGTTAGCCGCGTATCCGTCATTGCGCGAAGCGGCGATGGCGAAGCCCATGCCCGCCCCGGCCCCGCCGTATTGCTCGCGCAGTTCCTTGCCCCGCGCCTGCCATGCCTTAGCCACATCCCCCAGACTTTCACTGCGCGGCCCCAGCGAGAGATTGGCTACCGTGCTCCACATCCGCGCCAACACTTCACACGCCGCCGCCGCCGCCGTCATCACGCTCCCCTCGCGGTCAATCCAAACCTGAATCTCTTCATCTGTCAGGTTAGCCCCATCCGGCTTCACGCCAGCGCCCTCTACGCGGTCGCCCAACTCCAAGCGCACTTTGCCGATGTCTGTCGTGAGGAGCGTGGTGAACTCTGGCGGCTTCGCGCGCACTTCCACGCGAAAATGCTCCGTCTTGGTGACGGTCGCCGAAATGACCACCGACAGTACTGCTTCATAATTTCCCGCCGTCGCCGTTCCCGCCCAGTTGTATTGAGCATACCCGGCCCCCACCGTTCCCGCCGCCGACGCTTGCACTACCGCGTCCGTATCAGCGTTATACACCACGCACGCGCAACTGGTCGGGGTTAGGGCCGTCACGCCGTCCACATCGTAGACGGACACTTTGAACAGTTGCGAGTCGCTGGCAAAAATAGGATCGAGTATTGTGGTCATTGCAATTGCCTTTGCTTTTGCCCAATCAACTGCGCCGCATCAGCGCCAATCAGCGCATCCGTGCGCGCGGCGGTCAGTTGAGCGCGTGGGTCGGCGGCCACTTGCGCCCCGCCTTTTTGCACGGTCAGAAAAGCACCGTCTACGTTGACCGACAACACAACCGTCAAATCCAAAATAGACGAAGCCAGCGTCAGCGCGTCAAGCGTGGTTGCAATCCCGCCGGTCGTTACGGTCAGGTTGGCCACACTGCCCGCCAACACAAGCGCATTCAACGTCACGGAGGCCGCGCCGGGCACAACACTCAGGTCATTAATGGCAGAGGCCAGAGTCAAACTATCCAGCGCCACTAACGCGCCGCCGGGTGTCACTACAAGCGTCAGCGCCGAACTTGCCAGCGTCAGCGCGTCAAGCGCAATACTCGCCGCGCCCGGAGTTACCGTTAAACTTGGTACGCTTCCGGCTAGTGTCAGCGCATCCAAATCAACGGCCTGCGCGCCGCCACTGACGTTTACCGTCAGGTCAGGAACACTAAACACTGCCGTCAAAGCGTCGAGCGTTACGCTCGTTGCGCCGGGCGTGACCACCAATGTTTGCGCCGCGCTTGCCAAAGTTAACGCATCAAGCGTGATGCTGGCCGCGCCCGGTGTCACGGTCAAATCTTGCGCGGCAGATGCAAGCGCGAGCGCATCCAGCGGAATAGAAACGGCCCCGGTAGTGACGGTCAGACTCGGTACACTGCCCGCCAACAAAAGCGCATCCAGTGTCACAGAGGCCGCGCCGGGAGTGACCGTCAGTACCGGCACAGAACCGGCAAGCGTCAGTGCATCTAGGGCAATCTGAGCCGCACCTGGCGTCACCGTGAGCGTTGGGGCTGCGCCCGCCAGAGTTAGAGCATCAAGCGGAATACTGACCGCTCCCGGTGTGACCGTCAGTGTCGGAACGGAACTGGTAAGCGTGAGCGCGTCGAGAGCAACATTTACGGCGGTCGAAACAGCGGCGGGCTGTTGCGCCGATAATTCGTTGCCAAACCAAACCGGCGGCCCGGCCTCATCGGTGAGCGACCCGTTGGCGGTTAGGTTGCGCCCGTTGCCGCTGTAGTCCAGAGTGCGCTCGGTGGAACCGGGGAACATCGGATAGAACGCCCAAGGCCGATATAGTATCGGCCATAGGTCATTCATCTGAGTTTTGATTTCCTCAACTGTCAACTCACGCTCGGTGATTATCACGTCCCCCAGTCGGCCATTAAGAAAGCCTACCGTGTCTGACCCCAAAAAAAACTGTGCGGGGGTGAACGTGGTTGATGTGGACGTCTTGTTGATGTCCAGAACGCCATCTACATACATTTTCTGCGATGTGGCGCTGGCGATGACACAAGCGATGTGATACCACTGGCCCACGTTGAGATTTGAGCCGTTGGTCGTATTGCCATTAACGCTGATTTGTAAATTCGTGCCGCTACTGGAAAGGTTGAAACTAATGAAGGACGTGCCGCCGGAGTTGGCTATCAAAAACAAAGCGCCATAGGCGTTGCGGTCAGTGGTGATGTACAGCCAAAACGTGACCGTCAGCGGATACTGCTGAGGCGCAGAAGCCGTCCGGTTGAGATAATCGCTTGCCGCGTCGTAACGAGTCGACATACTTTAGGCGTCGTTGAACTCGAAATACAGGCCAGTCACAAGAAACCCAACGGTTTGAGTCCCTGCGCTGTTGTCCCTAAAATACCGCGCATACACTTGCCGCAACGGGGTGAAGGCCGTTGCTGGGGTGAGCGTGATGGCAATTTCGTACTCATCCTCATCAGCGTAACCCGTCCAAGTGGCGTTGCTGGCGATGTCCTCAGCCTCATAAGCGGTGTCAATGGAATCGCTCAGGTTGCGCTCGATGAACTGCACGCCAACGCCAAGCGTGTTGGCGGGTGTGCCATCCAGAATGCCGCGCAAGATGAATTTCGGCGTGCCCACATAGATGTCGGGAATATCCCATACTGTTGACGCGCCAATGTCCGAGCCGGATGGTGGGGGCATCACCAGACATATTTGCTCTTTGGCATTAGTGAGTGTGAGTTCAGAGGAGAGTTTGCTCAGGTAGACACCTGAGCCTGCATCGGGAACACCAAATGGTACAGACTTGCGCTTGGTCGCCATGCTAACCTCCCGCCGCCGCGATGATTTCCGAATCGGTCATCCGGGGAATCGTTGAGCCGAATGCTCCGTTGATTGCATCAATATAGATATTGGAAATCAAACCGCTCAACACCGTTCCCGCGTGCGCGTAACTATCGTTGAGCCAAGCGTTGTGAAATTCATTGCCCCGCGCAATGACGATGCTCTGACCACCGACAACGATAACATTTCCCGCTCGGCGTGGCGCGAGTTCGGCGGCCAGCGCCGCGTTGTAATCGAAGTAATGCACGCCCGCGCTCAAATTGCTCTGCACTCGCGCGTTGACGTAGGCAAACGCGGCGCTCACTCTGGCGCGGCCTACCGGGTCAGGCATGGCCCCCACAATCTCCGGGAGCAATAAATCACTCACATAGTCTTGCACGCCCGCCACCAGCACTCGCCCCGGCGCGGCGACGTTGGCTTGATTCGCCATGTTTGTGATGTTCCCAGATATGTAATTCAGCGTGGCCGTCATCGCCACGCCGCTGTAAATTTGATAGGCAAGACCAGCCTGATTGAAGTCGTTGATTCCGATTTGGATGAGCAGGTGCGTGGCCTCGCCGCTTTGTAGTTGAGCAAGAACGCCAGATATTTGGGACGATACCGCCGCCGCGCTCGTGGCCCCACTCCGCGCCCAATCGTATTTGTACCCGCTCCGGCGCGGTTCGCCCCACGTCCCCCAAACCCCAAAATCCACGCCGCGCTCATTCGCCAAAAGTTCGACCCAGTTAACCGTAGTCGAGTAGTACGGAGCGCCCCGATTGTCGTCGGCACGGTACTCATCCTGAACGCTATCCCCGATGACTGCAAGGCGCATGATGAGCGGCAGATACGTCAGGGTCGGGGTGGGCGTAGCCGTGCGCGTGGCCGTTGCGCTGGCGGTAAGCGTTGGCGTGGCAGTGGGCGCAAGAGTGGCGGTTGGCGTCGGTGTTCCTGTTGGGGTAGCAGTAGCACTCGCTGTCACCGTAGGCGTAGCCGTGCGCGTCTCTGTCTGCGTTGCGGTTGCGGTATTGGTGGGCGTTGGGGTAGCAGTTGGGGCAGGCGTTTCTGTGCCCGTCGCGGTGGGCGTGCTAGTTGCAGTTGCAGTGGGCGCATCGTTGCAAATGTATTCCACTTGCTCCGCGCCCGCACTCACCAACGTCAATACTCCGCCGGGGCATTGGATAATGCCCGTATCGCCCGGCAAGAGAATCAGGATGTGCGAAGCCGCCGCCGCAATGAGCAGAAGCGAAGCCAACGCCAGAAACGCAATAGTGCGCTTTGTCATGTGCGCGCCTCAGGTCAACAGGATGATTCCGTTGGCGTGGAATGTCAGCGTATAATCGCCGCCATTGGTCGCCTTCGTGCCCAACTCAAAATAGCAAATGAGCGGGTCGGCTTGCGGCGTGGTTGGGGTGTCATCCCAAATGATGGCGTGACTTGGAGTGGCAGGAGAGAGCGGCCCCAGCGCCGTCCACGTCGGGTCGGCGGCGTCGAATTTGCCTCGGTCGTTGGTGTCATCTTGCGATGTGGCTTGACTGCCCAACGTCTTGCCGCCCGCCGTGTAACCCGATGCTGTTCCGTACTCAGTCGCGCTAACATCTGCCCAAACCGCATGAGTATCAATGTTTGGCGTGTAGCCTGTGTGGAGCGTGACCTTCAGCGTGTGTCCGCCGCTGGCGAGATTGAACACGCCATTCATCACCACTTCCTTAAAGTTGTTGTAAATTGCTCCGTTGCCTTCGGCCATGTTAGTGTCCTTTCGTTGCGCGTATTTCGAGCGCGTCTAGGCCAACGACCACCGGCGGCGGGCGATTTCGCAAACGCTTCAAGGCCTCTTCGAGCACCGCGATTTGGTCATTGATTCCGCCGTCTAATTCCAAGCGCGCATCACCCAAGCAATCCCACTTAACTTTTCGCGCTATGCCCAGCCGCAAAAGCAACTGGCCCTCGCCCAATTCAATGAGTTCTCGGATGTTTGCTTCGTCAAACAGTTCTGCGCGATTCATGCGCCCTTGCCCTTTGGTGTCGGCTTGCGTTCTTGTTTTGCGGGTTGCGGTTCCGGCTTGGGTTCAATCGGCGTCACATTCAAGGCATAGCAAAACGCGCACCGCTTTTGATTGCGGTTATTCGTTATTGCTTCGCCCTCATGCCCGCACTCTCGGCAGTGAATCAAGTTGCTCATAAGATTTTGAACCTCAGCGCATCCAGAATGCTTGGAGTTTGCGCCATGGTCCGCAAGCGCAATTTTGCCCAACGCAAAGCCGTTGTGGGAGTCATTACAAAATTCAAGGCCCGGAGAAACTCCCGGCCCAAGATGTCTGCGCCCGCCATGCGCTTTGTTCCGGCGAAGTTCTCATCTTCTCCGCCGATAATGGCGCGGGGGTTGGCGGCGCGCAGAGCATTGAGCATCACATCGCCGCCGTGATAACAGTTGACCACAAACACCACTGCGCGCGACAGATTGAAGGCCCGCAGAGTTTCGGGCGAAAGAGCCAAGTGGCCCTCACCGTTCACCCAGAACTGCATACCGGGCGAAGGCATGTGAAAGTCAAACCAAATCACATCCGCGCAAGCAAACTGTTTTGCGAGCGTGCGGATGTTGTCATCCCTCAGCGGTGGGGAAACCAGCACCAGCGCGTCTTTCCCCACCGCCTCCCGTGTTGCCCGCTCAAATTGCTCATCGCAATACGCGATGATGTTCATTTTACTTTCCGCCCATCCAGAAGGCGGTCGTGGTCGTGATTGAGCCTTGCGTCAGGCCAACGGTGCAACTCACGGTATTGCATCCATAGGCATAGAGCGTTTGGGTGAACGTAGTGGCTTGGATGAGCGCGTTTTGAACCAGAAACACTGTCGGAGTCGTGGCGAAGCCGTGTGCAATGGTCGTGCCGCTAATCACCGTTCCCGAACCGAAGCGCACCGCGTCCCGATTGGGATAAGCCGCCTACGGTCAACGAACCCGCCGCCACCGCGCCGCTCGCCGTCAGACTGGCAGAAGTCACCGCGCCACTGGCCGTAACAGAGTCAGCCGTCAGGCCGTTTGTCACGGTTGCGCCGCTGTCCAGATACACCACACTGTTAAAGCGCGTCACGCCGCCGCCGCGCGCCGTCACTTGCCCTTCTGCTACCAGCGGCTCCAGCACGTTGACGGAGTAGCCGTAGCCAGCGGCAAGGATGATAGCCGCCGAGAGAATCGCCGAAAGCAAAATCTCAATGGCCCGTTTCTTGAAGTCTTGGTTAGTCATGCTTGCTCCTGTGAGAAAGTGTGCGGGGACAGAAAGCGACAACTCTCTGCCCCCGCCTCACAACATCGCTAGCCGCGTTTAGGTCGGCGTGCCGTCTGCCCATGTCGCGTTGTTGACGTAGCGCGGAGTAGCCGCCGTGCGGTCGCCCACGCCCACGCCAAACTCGGTGAACAGCATCAGGTATTGCACCGGAGTCGTAGCGTTCCCGGCGCGCGGGTCAGTCATTGCCACGATACGCGGCGCAGACTCGCCCTTAGCCAAACGAATCCGAAGCGGATTGCGCTGTGAGCGCGGGCCGTAGGTCTTGTAACCCACGCCGTAGTATTGCGGGATACCGCGTACCTCGTAGACTTCAAAACTTTCAATCGCGCCCAGATACGAAGCCCACGAGCTGGACGCCGTACCGCCCGGATTGGCGATATCCTGAGTCGAACCCACGCGCACCAATTGATTAGCCGCTTTGGTGAACAAGCTTAGGCCCTCAACGGTCGTGCGGTCGCTCGGCCCAACCAAGAAGGTGAAGGGCGGTTCGTGGCCGTGTTCGCGCAGTTCGTCAAACGCATCTTGAAAGACCGCATTAGTAAATGCGCCGCCGCCAATGCCCACGTAGTGCTCATGGCCGCTCGAAAACGATGAACCGCCAAAGGCGGGCGGAGTGAAGTCCACATTGGTCGAAGCGTCGGCGGTAGCAAAGCCGGTCGAGTAACCGGATGAGCCGAGTCCGAGCGCCGCGCCGCTGTCATCGCCGCGTTTGAGCAAGCGGCCCAAAATCTTAACGCGCCACTTGTCGCGCGCGTCTTTGATGGCGTCCGCGATGTCGGCTTCCAGTTGCGACATCCGCGCGCGGCGCAGATAATCCCACGTCCAGCCCATGCCCCGGTCAAACGCTTGGAGCGGAAGCATATGCCCTTCGGTAGCGGCGCGCGCTTCTTTAGGCCGTCCGTATTCAGTGTGGTCTTCAAACCCATTGCTAGCCCCGACGCGGTATTCCACGTCGGGCTGGTCGGTGAACGAAGCGAGACTCGCCCACAGCCCATCAGACGAAAGTTCCGTGTTGAGCGCGCCCAACCCGGCGTTGAGCATTGCCACAACGTCGGCATAGGTCGAGCCATCTTCGAGTTGGAAATTCTTGAGCGCAGTTGCATCCCAGCCGGTCAGCATCACCAGACTGGAGGTATCACGAGGCCCAGTAGCCATTGCAGTCTCCTTTCTGGTTAGCTCAGGCTAACGATTTGCGGGCGCACAAACAGCACGGTTGCGCTGTGATTCACGCCCATGATGCTGGTCTTCGTCCCGGCAGTTTCGCCCGGTTCGCCAGCCGTATCGGTCGTGTACACAATCGCGCCGATAGTCGCGCCAGTCAAACATTGCACCGGCCCCAAAACCACGATGTCAATTTGTGGCCCATCAGCGGCGGCGGCGGCTTGCACCGCCACGCCGTAGGGATAGTTGGTCGCCACAGCAGTCGCAACGGTCGCCTGCACCTTCCCCGCCGAATCAAGATACACAAACTCACCCGCCGCCACCGCCGCACCCGGCGTCCGGCGTTGGATGACAGACCCATCAAGCGGCTTGATATTGGCCGCCGTAGTGTCGCGTGCAATTGCCATGTTCTTCCTTCCTTTCTAGAATAGTCGTTATCGAATGTATTGAGCGTTCACACCCAGCCGCGCCGCAATCTCGCGCTTCTCATCCGCGCTCATCTCATGCTTGCCGTTGCCGCGCTTCGTCGCGTCAATGTCAGCGGTAGGCGCTTTCGGCGCTAGGGTGCTCGCGTTGGCCGTCAGCCATTCCACCTGTTCGGCCACATCCATCTTGTTCAACAGCGCGCGGATGGGTTCGGGAACGTCTTTGAATTGCGAGTCGCGGTAGGCGGTCAGTGCTTTTTCAAAACGTTTGACCTGTGCCTCCAGCGGTTCCAATTCGGCAAGCCGCTTGGCTTGCGTCTCGCTCAATTCCTTGAACTTGCCCTGTTCGCCGAGCGCCTTCTCCTCGGCTTCGCGCTTGGCTTTCGCCTCGCGCTCTTGCGCTTGCTTTTCCTTGCGTTCGAGTCGGTCTTTCAGGATGGACTCGACCTTGCTTTGAAAAGCCTCCTCGCTGTCGAATGTGATGGGCTTGGCGGCGGGCTTGGGCGCTTGTGGCGCTTCCGGCCTTTGCTCGGTTGCCGTGTCCGTGGTGCTCGCCTGCGTCGGCTTTGCTTCTTCGGTGGTCTGTTCGTCGGCCATGTCATTCCTCCCGCGTTGAACCTTGCCGCGTCCCAAGTGTGAGTTAAACAAAACGCCCCGCCGTCTCTCCCGAAGGAGAAAAGGCGGGGCGCAATAGCGTGCAACCGTTCTACCCGCGTGTGAGGCCCTTACGGGCGGAACACGCGACGGCGGGTTATTCAGTTGGTAAGAGTGTAAGCCTAATTTTGCTTTACGGCAACTCCCAGTATTTTCTCGATAATTTTCAACTCAGCGATGAGCTGCCGCCGTCGCAGTTCCCAATACTCGCGCAACGGCGGCGGAAGCGGCTCGGCCTTGTCTTGGGCCGTCTTCGGTATCACGTCCAGCGTGCTCGTCGTTGGCAGTGTCATCGTCGGCTAAAAGCGTTGGCTGGATGAACCGTCACCCGCCGCCCGCTTTCCCTACGCGCGCCAATCTCGGCGCTGGCCGCGCCGCGCATATCCCGCGTCAGCGCGTCATCCGCAAATTCTTTCGGCACCAAAGCCTCCGCCGTGCGGCAGTACCAGTGAAAGGGCGGGTCATCAATGTAATCCGCATAACGCGGTTCGCCCGTCAAATGAAACGGCTTGCCCATCGGCTGTGTCTGCCCGTGTACGCGCAAACAACAGTCCGTCGTGCGGTGGTCAATCGCGGCAATGGCCTGTTTGTGAAACTCATCTTTGTCCGCACTGCGCCCCACCGTTTCTGCCCACCCCAACAGCATCAGCGACGCTAACCACTTCGAGCCGGATTGCAATACCGGCCCCGGCGTCAGGATACCCGCCCGCAAATCATCACCGATAATCTCGCCCTCATCCCCGCCGGTGAAAGCCAACGCCCGTGCCGCGCTGAGTTGCGCATCCAACGCGGCCAGCCAGGCCGCTTCCGCCGCCTGAATTTGTGAGTTGAGATTCACTCGCGCCCGACCCACGCCATAGGCGCGCAATGCACCTTCCGCTTGCTCCACTCCCAACGCCGTTGCCGATTGCAACAGATTGGCGATATAAGCCTCCACTGCATTTCGCAACGTCATCAGTGCGTCATCAACGGCGCGGGCAGAGTCTGTGCGCCCGCGTATCGCATTGCGCGCCGTGCGATACGCCGCCAAAATAAAACCACGCGGGTTATCAGCATTGCCCATCCGGTCAAACAGAACGCCCAACTGTTCTCCCGACCGAAGCGCGCCTTGCACTGACCGCGCATGAGCACTAGCCATTCGCCGTTCCCATGCCCGCCTGCATCAGCGCCATCCGCGCCTGATAATCTGGCATGGCCTTCATCGTGCTGATTTGCTCTTGCGAGTATCCCATCTCGCTCCAGATTTGTTCTTGCGGAATACCCTGTTCACGCTTGGCCTGCCACTCGGCAATCATGTCAGCCTGCGCGCGCTTCTCAATCGGCTTCCACAACACTTCCATGTCGGCGGTTTCATCCAGCGTCACGCCGTTCAAAATCGCCAGTCGCCGCGAGATGTCCAGACACTGCTCCCAGGCGTCAGCAAACAACTCCTGCTTCTTTTGCACTTTCGCAATGAGCGGCTCACTCTGTTGCTTCAGCGTGCCCTCAGCGGCGATTTGCCCTGAACTTGCGAAGCGTGACAGCGGCGTGTTGCTCGTCACCGCCAGCCACATCACAAGTTGTTGAGTGAGTTCAAGGAGCGGCGTCAGGTTGCCCGGTTGAATCACGTCGATGTCGGCTTCATTTTTGTTTTTCGTTGTGCCAATCAACACGCCCGGCTCAATGGCGAGTGCGTTAGACAAATCCGAAGTCAGCGCCTTGCCGTCCGTGGTCGGCACGAAGCCTAGCGCCTTGTACATCGGGAAGCCTGCCGCGTCGGCGGAAGCCAGCAAATCAATCAGGCTCTTGTTGATCCCGTCTTGAATCGGGATGGCGTCCCACGCCTCACACCGCAGACCGGTATTTTGAAAGTGAACGACTGCAATACCCAGTGGGTCATTGTTCTTCGTCACCCACGCCAGCGGCCACGCTTCGCCTTGCGGCTGATACGGCTTCCAGCCGCCAGCCAGCCAGATGTAGCGCTCGACGCGCTCAGGATAATAAAGCGTTGCGCGGCGTGAGTAGGTTGCTTCGCCCCGCTCGTTTTCCCCGGTCTCTGTCCAGAACTTCACCGCATACTCCGGCTCCTGATTCGGGTCGTTGTCCGGGTAGACCATCACGCACCCGAAGCCGTCGCCTTCCACTTCGGTGTCCGCATAGCGCTGGTGCAATGTCCAGCGTGGGCGCGCGTTGGGGGCGTCCCAATCCACGATGACAAACGCCTCACCGTCGCGCACGGCGGCCTCGTAAACGTCAAACTGACGCGCGCTCATCTTGTTCGCTTGCCAAGTCAGCCAGGCCCAATCTGATAGAGTTTTATCGGGCGAGTTGATGGTGCTCACAATGAGCCGCTCCGTCACGGCCTCCACCACGCCGCGCGTCACGTTCATGTTGAATTTCGTTTCGTCGTCATCCACCGCCAGAAACTTACGCATCCGGTCAGTGAGAAACGTCGGATGTTCGCCGGAATGATAGAGCCGCGCCCGCACCACTTCCCGCTGGCGGTCGGACTCCGCTTCTTCCTGCGCCTCCATAAATGCCAGGTCAACCACGTTTGCCATGCTACCGTCCTTAGCGGCGATAACTCGCCGCGTAATTCGTTTGGGGGGCGCGCGCCGCCACCATCACGCCATAGCGCGCGGCATCGTAGGGGTCGTCGCCGCCGTTCCCGTCATCGTCTGTGTCCACTTTCAAAACATCTTCGGGGCGGTTGGGGTCGTGCGTGAGCGCGGGTAGGCATTCAATCAAACGCACACAGCGCCGAGAAAACCGCAGGCGATTGGTGCCCAGCCGGTCAAGTATCTCTGCCGCGCCGTCAATCCGGTCAGTGTTGGCCGGTGCCAACTCAAAGCCCTCGGCGCGCCACTTGTCGGCCACGGTTTGGCCGCTGTCCGTTCGCGCGAACACATCCCCGCCCGCCACAAATGTCTCAACGCGCGACGGATGAATGCGATTGCGCTCCAGCATGGCGCGCACCGCCTGCGCGTGATGGGCAATGAGTTGCCCCCGCGCGGCGTATTCATCCACGATGATAATTTGGCCGTCGCCGGTTTGCGTCAGCAGGTACACTACATTCCAGTGCGCGAAGCCGTAGTCCATCGCCAGCCACACGCGCCAATCGTATTGCACTTCCGCCGTCGCGGTGGTGTGCCGCTCGTAGTCCCAATTCACGAAGAACTGCCCGGCGGCAATATCCCAATCGCCGTAGCGATAGGCGCGCAACTTCCAGCCGGTGTTCTCCTCGAGCTTGCGCTTGTAGTCCGGGTCAACAAAACGATTATCGTCAATCGTTCCGAAGATGAAGCGTGTATCGGTTTCGGTGCCCGCGCGCCACGGGTCAATGAACGCCTTGCGATACCAGACATGGCCTACGCCGCCGGGGTTGGTGGTCGTGTAAATGCGTGGCCGCCATCCGCGCTTGCTCGTGCGGTTGCTGTCCCGCAAGGCCCGATATTTGCTTTGGCTGAGAGTAGTTGCTTCTTCGGGGACAATCGCGTCATATTCCAAGCCGAGATAACCGTCAATGTCTGACTCTTTGTTGAAGTGGCCGATGAACACGCGCGAGTTATTTCCGATGGTGACTATGCCAGATGAGCGGTTGTAATCGTGGGGAGTGTATTTGAGCACCGCCTGCCGCAAGTCTTCAAACTGCTCGCGAGCGTTTTTTCCCACTTTGCGAAGATAGAGCACCTTTAGCCCGTCTTGCCGCCGGCAGTCGTCCAGCGTCACCTGCGCGAAGACCGCGTGCGATTTCCCCGGCCCGCGCGCCCCGCCGACCCCGATTTGCGTCGGCCCATCCGCGCGGTCGGCCAGTCGCGCCACCGCGTGAAAGCGCATCTGCATCGGCTGAGGCACATAGCCCGCCTTGAGAAAGGCGCGCAGTTGGTCGGATGGCATTCCTGCTGCGCGCGCCGTATTAACCATGCGCTCGTGCGCGGTGAGTGGTCTAGCCAGCGTCAGGCTTGGTGCTGTTGTCAGCATAGGCCTTCTCAATGAGTGAATTTAAGTCAACCGTCAAGCGCACGTCACCGGTGTGCTTCTGGTTCACCGTCTCGCGATAGACATCAGGCTTGTGAGATTTGAGCATGAAAATCATCATGGTGGTGTCGGTGCGTGTGCGTTCCCATGCCGTGTCCTCAACCGCCCCCACGCCCTCGGCGAGGGCCGCGTCCCACTGTTCAGCGAATGGTGGTTCTGTGCGATAGGCCGCGTAAGTAGTAGAGCGGTCAATATGTGCCGCTTTGGCAGCATGGGTTACGCTCGGCCACTTGGCTAAGGCGCGTAGAAACGCAGGTCTCCAGTCGCGCCTTTTTTTAGGCGTGGTCTTTGTAGGTTGAGTCATGCGCTCCCGCTAGATTTCCCGAACTGCGCCTTGACTTCCGCCTCCACCAACCCGCGCAGCAGTTGCAAGTCGAGACTCACGCCGAAGGTCTTCAAATACTTCTCACCCGCGTTGAGAGCGTAAGTGAGTTTGGCGTCGCTCGCCCCGCCCAGTTGTTCAGCGGCAAACACGGCTTTGCTCACAGCGAAGTCAATCAACGCTTGCGTTTGAGCGTCTGTGTTCTTACGGGCTTCAGCGAGCTTGGCGGTAAGCCAGGCTTTGAGCGTGGTAGCCAGGTAGGCCGCGAGAATGGGAAGTGAGAGGGCGAGTAATGATTGAGCGAACTGGGAAAGGATGACGGCATATTCGGTTGGCATGGAAACTCCTGTAAACAAAAAGCGCCCAGCGGTCAGCCCGTCAAAGGCTGAAACGCTGGGCGCGGTCTCCCGGTTATCCGGGGCGCTTGATGCGACGTTATCGGTTGATTGAGTTTACGCCCGACTTGTGTTCTGTGTCAACTGGCTCGCGGCGGCCAACGGATGACACCGCTGGCGATACCGGGTCAAGCGTCACGAGCAATAGACGCTGACCGTTGTGGAAGCGGCGCACGAGTTCGCGCGCCACGGCCAGCGCCCAGTCGGGCGTGTCTGGCTCAGGCAAGGTCAATTCACTCACGACGGAAAGTATAGCACGCATCATTACCGCCGTGAATCTACACGCTCCCAACTGCCTGCAAAGGTTGGGAGCGTGTATTTCTTGCGCCCGAATGGATTTGAACACCACAAAAGCAAGCCATCAGGCCCACGCCGCGCACCACGCTTTCGCGATGAAAGTCAAACGATAGTCCGCCGACACTTCCACACGCTCGTACAACGCCCGCGCCAAATCGCGGAATACCCCTGGCGCGCAGTGCTGGACAACTTCCGCAAACGTGGGCATCCCAAACAATTCCATCCCATCGGGTTTGTCTTTGAACCAATCCATAAATTCATCTGGAGCCTTTGCCATTGAATACAGAATAACCAATTTGGTAGCAAGTGTATTTTCCATTTTGGAAATTCACCCTTGACAACTTTAGATAACCGCCTATAATGGAAATTGTAATTACCAATTTGGATTTTTCATCTTCGCACAGGCAAACCAAATGTCCGACGAACTCACCCAACTCAGCATCCCCAACGTCCCGGCGCACATCAAAGAGCG
>ERZ761584.273-NODE-273-length-18419-cov-4.879057_pt1 | contig 18419 bp, 23 predicted proteins | sample MGYA00512168_ERZ761584 | MGnify/ENA primary metagenome ERZ761584 (study PRJEB28899, sample SAMN03785564) | bioreactor sludge metagenome | biome: EBPR Sludge; feature: EBPR Bioreactor; material: 0.22µm filtered reactor supernatant | place: Saint Lucia: Queensland...
CTCTAGGAGAGTCTTTAGTTTTTCAAGTTTTTGCTCTTGTTCGGGTGTCATTGACTTTTTGGGTTAAAAGTGCTAGCTTTTGACTATGTTAATAGTCAAATTAGCCTTATTTGGAGCCATTTTTGGAGCTTTAATAGGTTTTTGCATATACTTGATATTTGACTATTTTGGTTCTAGTCAGTAGAGTTTATAATCGTATTTCCTACCCCAACCCCAGCTCCACCAATTAGCCATTTCATAATTGGGAATTTCTGTGTCAAAATCTGAAGTTTATTTTTACCAATAGTTGAGGCTGATTTTTCTGCAATATTTCCAACTGCTTCAAGCATTAGACTTTCTTGTCTTAGTAATGCTCGATATGGGTTATTTGCTGGTAATAAAGAAGCAATATATTCGTTAGCCGCTCGCCTAACATCAAGAACAATAGATTTTTTTACATTTTCTCCAAGACCCTCTGAATCAAGCAATTTTTTAATGGCTGGTATTTTGTCAAAGGTTTGTCTTGCTTCAAAAAGTCCAAGCGTGTCCTTTTTCTGAACATGCTTCATAAACTCATCAACGACTGCGTTATAAGTATTTTCAGCAGTTGTATCTGAGGCGAATATGAGCTTACTATCTTCTTTAGCAGCATTAAGGCGTGTTAATAGTTGATTTGAATTAAAGGGAACTTTCTTTTCTTTAATTAAGTTTTTTACACCATCATTTATTTCAGTCACCTTTCTATTTATGGCATCAGTATTTTGTAAAACTGTATTTTTGGGACTGACAACTTCATCAACCGCATCAGCAATTTTGTAGTCTTTAGTTGATGGTATAATTTGTGATTTTCCGAAAAGACTTGGTTCTGTTACCCGCCCTTCTCTTATAGCCTGTTCTTTCACATTTAAATTTTGTTTTGGAGAAACTAGATCAAGGATGTAATCATGCTTATCTTTTATTGCCCTATCTGCGCTACCATTTATTGCACCAGAAATACCGCCAGTAACTCCTCCTACTAACCCCCCAGTTACCCCGCCAACGACCCCACCTTTGATAGCCTCTCCTGTTATTTCACCAGCAGTTTTATTATCTTGCATAGCTCTTGCTGCACCCTGTGTACCACCAAATATTGCTCCCCCAGTTGCCCCAGCTTTTGCTCCTTGCACTATTCCCTGTCCTACTGTATTGGCTTTAGTAATACTTCCTACACCACCAGGTAAAGAACCAGCACCAATAATGTCTGTTGCAACACCAAGACCTTCTCCATAAACCTGTTTCGCAGTTTTATCTAAAGAACCACCTGTTGAAGTATTCAGAATGTCATAAAAATTAACTTCTTTGTCTAAGGTCTTAAGGGCCCCTATTAAACGAGAGGTATCTTCACCTTTAGCTTGCTTTGCTTTTATGGTCGATATTAGATTATTTTTTATCTGTTCACTTGCTTGATTTGCTTGGTCAATTTGACTTTTAGTTCCACTGAGAACACTATCTCCCAAAGCTCCAGCAATACTCTGCCCAAATCCTTTTTCTGATTTAATTATGGAACTACCAATAGCTCCTAATGTAGATTGTTGAGGAAGCGAATAGCCATTAGTGACCGCAAGAGCATGTATTTTTTCATCAGTTAAGCCCTTGTTTTTTAATGTATTAATTTGATCTTGAGTTAGTTCCATATTTTTTTATTTAAGACCCTTTAATAAATCATTGAAGAAACCGCCACTAGACCCAGTGTTAGCTCCTACTACTGATTTGAATACATCTTGGTCAGCATTAGTTACCTTTGCGTTACTAAGAACTTGCGCTGTATTACCCTTATATCCTGGTATTTGGTTAAATATTGAATCTCTTTGTTCAAGCATGTTGGTATATATATCAACATAACCACTTACGTCTCTGTGAGCGGCAGCATTAACTTCGAGTGTGTTTTTGATAGATTTCCCAATTAAATCAAGAGTGATACCCAGAACTGCATTTCTAACATCTTCAGTCGAAGTAAGATTCGGAAGTGTTTTTGAATACGTTTTTATATCATTGTCAGTCAAAACACCAACCTCACCATAGATTCCACGAGCAAGGTTTGGAACAATTGCATTAAGCTGGGCTTTTATAGTCTGTGCATTTGTGTCCCAAGGATTCACACCTCTAAAAGCTCCAGTTATTGGACCAGTATTAGTGTTTTGAATATTTGTTTGTAGTACTCCAAGTTGTCCTAGAACATTTAGTCCCTTAGTTAGACTTTGTATTGAGGTATCTGTAAGTGGTTTACCACCAGCAGAATTAGCTAGTTTAAGAATAAATGGATCAGTCTTTTGTTCTGGTTTTAGAGTTGCAATAACATCTGTTGGTGATATTGACGTAGTTGCTTTTGTTTTTGGCCTTATCTGTGAACTCAAAGAAAGTAACTCAGCATTTGCCTTCTTGTAATCTTCAGCAAAGGTAGGAGAATTACCTGTTAAATCGTATTTTGAGTACAAATTGGAGAGTCTACCTGCGAGATCGGTATTGCCATTTTCTGCGGCTGTTTTTATAGCCGTCTGCAGGTCATTAAGATAGTTATTTGAAAGCGAAATATTAGTTTTTGTTTCATTTTGCTTATCTTCGTAAATCTGTTTCTCCTTGGCGGTGAGATACGGAATGATAATAGAAGCGACCTTATCCTCTCGGTCTTGAACTGCTTTGTTATCAGCTAATTTTGCTTGGAAAATAGTATCAAGGTGATCGGTTGCTGTTTTAAGCAGTGAAGCAGCGTAATCTCTACGTCCCTGAGCAGAAGCAACCTCGGCTTGTGCTAGGGTTGCTTGATATTGAAGGGGAGCAACGTCAATAAGTGCACGTCTTTGAATTTCACCCTGTTGACGTGAAAGAATAGTCTGGTCAATTCCCCTCCCCTGTCCTTCCACAGCCACTTGATCAGCCTTAGCTTGATACAATTTACCTTGTATTTGAGCATCAAGGGCTTTGTATTTATCAAGTGCAGTATTTACCTCCTGATTTTTACTAGCTAATTCAGCTTCTCTTTGAGCTTTTTCAGCTTGGACTTGTTCAGGAGTTTGTCCGTACGTTGAAGTGTAAGCATCCTGATTAGGAGTTTTACTAGTATCAGAGGAAGGGAGATACTTTTTAAGCCAATCAGGTAGCATTGAACTACTATCGGTAGTAGGGGTAATTGCTGGTGCAGTTGGAGCAGGGGTTGGTGGGGTGTAACTGGTTATATTCTGTCCATTAGCATTAAGCGTTGTTTGATACCCTGCTGTGTTGGGAGTAGTTGGAGTTACTTTTGGAGGAATAGTAAGTTGGGTTGCTGAAGCTAGGTTTGTAGAATTAAGCGTTGGTGGACCAGAAGGAACCCACATACCCGTGTCATTACGAGTTTGGTCGATTATTTGGGTATTTGCATTGCCTACAGGAGCCACCTTTCCTGTAGAAAAGTATTGGTCCTTTTGGGCCTGAGAGAGATTCGCAAAATTGTCTGGTAGTGGTGGCATAATTTTTATACAACGCTAGTAATAAGTCCGTTTTTAGTGGTGACTGTCGCAGAAGAAGTCAAGGAAAATGAAGTCGTTACTCCGGGTGTTCCATTTGCACTGATGCCTCCCTTTAAGTTAGTCGCTCCCGTGACATCGAGCGTTCCACTGAGAGATAGGTTAGTGAGCGAGAGATTGAGCAGTTTTAATGTTTTTTTCCACTCTTCCCTATCAGAAAATAGGTATTTGCCATCAGCGAGCATGGCTACTGTTTTAGATAAGTCTGCGACTAAACTTTCAAGTTGTGCTATTCGTTGTTCGTTCATAGTTGATCTTGTGTAGTTGGATTTATTAAGTAATCAAATCCAGTTATTTCAACTCCTGCGGTAGATTCGATTTTGAATTGGTACTCTCGGCCAGTACCAAAATTGCTTCCGTTTGTATCTTTAACTTTTTCAAAGCTAGTTTCTCCGGTAACAGTGGTATGCGAAAACATGGTTGTGTAACTTCCCCCATCAACTCGATACTTAGCCACCACGGTTCCTCCGTTTAAGGCAACATAATTAAGCCTGAAACCACCAAGATCTTTGGTTGTGTGAGATGTTTCCAAAGGCATTCCGGGATTTACCAATGTTTCTAAAACAGAGGTGTTGACATAGGTAGCCACGTTACTTATTTTCGTGACATTATCAGTTGAATGAGAAATCCACGCATAATCATCAACAATATAAAATCCATTCACAGCGGTAGGGTTGGTGCTAACTCCCGAAGCAACTGCTTGATATTCTTGGTTTACTGACCAGTTGTATCCGGCTGAGGGTCTTCCAACGACATAAAGCCCAGTTTTTTGGTATTCGCCACTTGCAGTAGATGAACCAGAGTATGAAGTTCCTCCAAAGTACATTCCTCCTGAATAGACCTGTTTTCTTGAGGCAGTAGGACGGACATTGGGAAGAGTTTTTAGAATATCCGTCTCTCTTCCATTTATGAGGCCGACAATGGTGCTATAGTTTTTATCAAATCCACTTCGATATAATTGGGTAATTGAGATAAGCTGTCCGTCTACCTCTCCAAGAGCAACTAACTCCCCATCAGTTGAGTTGATCGTATCTGAGGAATCAGTTGAGGTGTAATCCCATACTTTTATGGTTGATTTATTACCTACTGAGTTTAGGTTGTTATCTAGGAATCCAAGCGCAAGATACGAGCCCTTTCTTGAAAGAGTAGTGCAGATTTTACCCGTTGGTGGTACGTAGGCCCCAAAACTTTTAGTTCCCGAGGAGTCCACCGTCACTATATCGACTGTAGAATTACTAGTAGCCTTGTTTGAAAGTACAAAATACGGTGAATCATTGGCTCCAATGATTGCTTCTGAAGCAAAGGTATACCCAGTTGCGCTATTAGTGGGTGTAATTGTTGAAACAGTTTCTGTTAATGAAGGGGAACCAGAGAGAGGACCATAACGCCATATTTTTGTTAGTGGGGCACTTTGAGTATTAGTATCAGAAACACCATAAAGATAGTCTTTATATTCAAAAAATACATTAAAGCACTTTTGTGCAGTATCTATTTTGTTAGTAGACCAAGTGGCGGCGGTTGTCCAAGAGGTAAAAGAAGCCCAGTCTGATGAAAAAAGGCGCATAAAAGAGGTTCCAGGGTTTAATCCAAGCCCATACACCTTTCCGTCTGATGCAAAAATAAAATTACGAATATTAGATCCACTGGTTGCGTCAGCCGCTACCATTGTTTTAAAGGGAGTTGCTCTATTGGGATTGCTCCATAGATCAAAGTGTGAGGCGTAGGAAAGCTTGGTAGTTGATGACTCTCTAATGTCATCTGCTATACCTTCGTAGAATTTACTTTGTGAGTAGACTGCCATACTAGTTTCTAGTTCCTGTTACTGTTATGTTTGTTCCAATAGGAAGATTGCCATTAGCCCCTACCGTAACTGAGGTAATACGAGAGGTTGTGTTGTTCCATACTGCTACCCCATTAAAAATATCTGGCGCGTTAGCGCTTTCAGCTGTTTCCATGTTTGTAAACATGAATTCTTTAGTACGCGTTGGGACATTTTTTACAAAAAACTCCGCTCGGTATCCAATACCTGTTGCTGCCTTAGCACCCATAGAGATAGCAGTTTTAGCAGAACCTGATGTGAACGAAGTAGAGTTAGCATTTGCCCACTTAAAAGCGTAGTTGGCACCCGTATCTCCGTTGAATTGGATAGCTATTGAAGTATTAGAGCCAGAGGAAGGCATATCTATCTCAAAATGAAGTAAAGAAGACCCTGTATAGAGAAATGTAAGAGTAGTTGAGGCAACAGCACTGGTAAGCGTTGTTGAAGCGACAATTGCCCAATCTTCACGTTCGTAAACGACAGTTCCTGAAGTATCAAGAAACTTAGGTACACTTGAGGCAGTCATGGCTGAAGTTGGAAGTATCCATGTATATCCAGCACCTGACTGACTAAATGTGAGCGTAGTAGAGGCAATCCATGTTTTAAAACGGTTAGTTCCTGTCCAGTTGTAGTTCGCAGTGCCGTCAATAGCTGAAGAACCACAGCCAGGAACTGAAGAAGTATAGAGAATAACCTGCGTATCAGAACAAGGGCCAACTAAAGCCACATTTCCTGTTCCATTACCATAGAGAACCGCACCTGAAGTAAGGGTTGCTCTTCCTGTACCTCCTTGAGCTACGTTTACAGCCGTAAATCCTGTCGAAAGAGAACCTGAAGTCAACGCCCCTACCCCCGTAAGATTAGAAAGTGAGCCTGAATAGGTTGCTTCTATCTTATCGGTGTTGAGGTTGGTGACATTTGCATTTTGAATAGTTGGATAGTCAGAAACTTTAGTAGACCCACTAATTAACGTGACGGTTGAGCCAAAGACCTTATCTCCTAGCGAAAACTTCTGAAGTAAGCTTATAGGCATATTAGCCACACCTAAAAGTGCTAAGATCGTAACTACTATGCTTATTATGATAGTTTGTAAATACTTCATGATAGTGGCTCGTTAGTCATGGTAGCGGTATGCAATGTTTCGTTGTTTATTGAATAAGGATTAGCGAACGTGCCAGTCATTTCAGAAAAGGTCGCAGGATTAGTCTGAGCAAAGGTTAAATTACTAGAGCTTAAAACCTCATTAGATACCGTTGCGGTATGGATAGTCTCATTGGTAAGTGTTGCGGTCATATAAAGGGAGTTAATTTAGGTGTTAGTTTCCTACGGGTAGGATTACGCAAAGAGATTATTCGCTCTATGTCATGTCTCTTTTCAGCAATAAGTTGTTTGATACTGTTTAAAAGTGAAATATCATTAGCTCGATTGACGCTATTCCACTCAAGAGCTCCATAGAGGACTGGCAACTCGTGAAATGGTGAAGGAATTCCTGGCTCTCTTGTAGTATCGGTATAGACAAAAACCTTTTGTTTTCTTTCAAAGAAAAGCTGTATTCCATTAGTGGCTGAGTAATTAGGGGCTGGATAAAGGAAGATTTTATTTCCATTTTCAAGCCAATATTCTGGCACTCCGGTAATACTTGGATTAGGGGAAATAGCATCAGCTACTCTTTCGTCATCGAGGGTCATTTTTTCTAACTCTACATAATTAGTTGCCGTGGAAGACTGAAGAACACGTACTTTGGCAAAGTTCAAAATGTCGAGAGAATTTCCATCAGTAGTTATTTTGTAGTCTGACTGACCGGAAACTAAGTTTATTTTTCCTGATGGTTTGTCGGTATGATTAGTATCGTCCCAACGAATATAGTCATCGTAAGAGAGAAGTAACGGCATAAAGTGGTCGAACCCTGAGTTTATGAGTCCCGTTACTTGTTGGAGTAAGGCGGTAGTACCAGAAACTGTGCCGTCGGGTTGGCGTGTCCAAAACTCGAACTTTTGTATCATTCCTTGTTTAGTTGTTGTGTCGTTAAATACCATGTTTTTATTTACCTATCCCCACTCCCCGAAGGGAGCAGAGTAGAGAAACAAACTTACGCTACATTCACATCAAGAATAATTCCTGATTTTGTTGAAGGAGTAAGGTGTCCAATGTCCACACGAGAGTAGTAAGCTACTCCTGAGAAGAACATGTTTGAGTCGGCTGCTGGGAACTCAATGGTGTGTGCTTTACCATAAGTTCCGCGAAGAATACCGAGTCTCTGAGACTTCTTAACTCCAGCCATAACGTGACCAGTGGCGTAGTCATTTGACCAGTAGTGATCACAGCCAAGGTAGTGAAGTCCTTCTAATGTTCCTTCGGTAAGGAACTTATCAGCAGTCATGGTTCCATTGGCCTGTGTGAAAGCCTCCAAGATTTCAAAGTCCTGTGGGCGCCATACGAAACCAACTCCGTACTGCTTCATGAGTGACTGACCATTGGCTACACGAATAACACGCTTAACACCGCGAATAATATCGTCAATGTTTGAAGCGGTTACTGAGATAGGGGTCGTATCTGCGGCAGGTCCAACTCCGTTGAGATCTCCTACACCAAAGTTTGTCCAAGAACCGTGCTGAGCGAGTACCTGAGTCTCAATGTATTCATTAAGAAGGGCTCCAATACGATCAAACAAATCTGCTGGCTTAGTCCAAGGTGATTGTGCAAGGTCTGCTAGGTCTACTACAATTCCCAAGTCACGACCTGTAGTGATTGAGAGTGTTTGTGCTGTTTCAGCAAAGAGCTGAAGAGCAGCACCAGTACCACGAGTGACACCCTGTGTTGAAGGCGTGGTGCTCATGTATGAAGAACTGATTACACCATGATCGGTGTAGGTTACATCACACATTTCTTTCCAAGTCTGAGGGTGATTCAAGCGATCCTGAAGCACATCCTCAAAACTTGTGTCGTAAGTTATTGTGTTTGCGACTGACATGTTAGTAATTTCTTAGTAGTAATGTCAGAAGCTAATGTCTATTTAGTCGTTGTAGAACACTTTTCCATTAGAGCTAGCATTTTTCATCATGGCTCTAACTATGCCTACTCTTGTCTTTCTATCTGGTACATCAGTGCGTGATGGAGGGACACCTTTTTTAATCCAGTATTCTGGGCTATTTTTAGCATCTGACGTTTTACCTCCACCCCCCTTAATATTTGAGGTTGCTTCGGCATTGCTTCTTGAGGTCTGTTGGCGTTCAAGTTTTGCCTTGAAATCTTCATCATCAAGAACTTCGTCAATATCCATTCCCCACTTCTTAGCAGTTTTCTGAGCAAGTTCTATATCGTCTGTGTGAGTGATGCCTGCTTGACGCAATGACATGCGCTCAATTTTCTGTAATAGAGCATTTTCTTCTGATTTTTGACTCTCTTTGGGTTCTTCTTTAGAAGATTTTTTCAAATCTTTAAGTTCCCTTTTAAGTGAGCCGAGAGTCTGATTCATTTTTTCGTACTCTGCTTTAGAGAGCGAAACTGTTTCAGACTCATCTATTTCTAGATCGTTGTTATTTTCAGTTACAACTTCTGTTTCGGTTGTTGTTTCAGTATCCATAACTTTTTTAGTTTGATTTTTTGACGGTAATCATAAACGCATTACATTTTTAAAGGGATAAACGATAACCCATAGTTGTTAAAGTTTTTCTACGTTTACTGTACAGCGTCCTCTAAAGTAAGAAGTGAATGTTCCTGCCGTTCCTGTTCCGGTTGAGAACACAAGGTACTCAGACGGACCAAGTTTGAATGGTGAATCACCAAGTGGGTTACTAACTGGACCAAGTGCACCATTAGCGGTTGTTGTTGCTTGACCTGCATCCCACCAAAAATCCAATTTTGCTCCTGAAGCAATTGACTTACCTGCTACTAGCGTTGGTACACCAGTAGTTGAGGTAGCACTTGCACTTGTTGAGGTAGCAAAGAAGATGTTTTGAGCGCCCATACCATTAGAATCAATCCTTACTGAAAGGCGGTTGATAGAACTGGTAGCACCGTAAGGATTTTTCTGAGCACAGAACACAGAGCTAGTTGCGATAATGGGGATAGCTCGGTAGAACATATCTTTATCGGCAATCTTTACATAAGGGTTGTCTACTCCTTCAAGAGTAGGCACGTTTCCAAACATTTGCTGTATAGGACTAGTGGTAGCGGTCTTTTGCATTGGCGTAAGTGCCCATACACTCGCAACTGACACAACTAACGCAATTACTCCTACTAAAATCTTATCTTTCATATATTTTAATTTAATCTTTTAATTATCTTTTTTTTGACCTTTTCTTTTTTTTCTTTCTGTACGATTTTTTCTTCTATACTCTCTAGCCTTTTTGTCTCCTCCGAAAGATGTTTATCCTTCAGTGTTGGCATTTTGGCATCATTAAGTAATGACATATATTTTGTTTACGTTATTAATAGATACGGTAAAGCATTGTTCCTGTCGCTATCGACCCTACTGACTCCACGAGCACACCACGCTTAAAAGCGACTTCAAGCGGGTAAGATTGTGCCGCTGCACTTGCTGGAAAAGTTGCTAAAAGAATAGTGGACGAAGACATGCTGGGGGCACGCTGGGTGACATCTGAGGTTGTTGCGTCCCATAGGTAGATAACGCCCGTATTTGCTCCAGTAATAAGAAATGATCCAAAAACTCCAGTTTTAGCCGTAGTTGTACCTGTAAGATTCTGTAGATTGTTCATCGCAACACCTGCAAATGAGCGAGTGGTTGTTGAGATCGTATATTCATTACCAACAACAACACTAGCGTCAGCCTTAAAGGTGTTGGTAAACAAGAATGCCCAAGCAGTAGTCGCAAGGAGAACTCCTACAATACCGAGAATTATTCTGTCTAAAGTTGATAATCTGTTCATATAATTAACACTTATTTGATTTAGCTGGCTTACCAGCGTGCTTCATAATTGAAGGGTGATTGGCGACCGTGGTGACTCTTTTGCTGGCTGCACTTGAGTAACTTTTTATAGCAGATGATTTTTTTAACATATATGGTTCATTTTTTTAATAAAAAACACCGACTTTTGAAGAAGTCGGTTAGTTTTCTAAACAGAGGAAATCTTACAAACCTTTGTTTAGAGAACTAGCTAACTTCTCCAAAGTTGTAAGATTTTTCTATTTTTTTAATGAGCGGTTTACATATTTTTGTTGATATTACTTTTAATTATTTATACATGCGGTGTTAATGGCTTTTCTTCTACTGCATTTTCTCTTTCTTCTATCCTAGCTAGCTCTTTCCATGCCTCTTGTAATTGTCCGATTGCTATAAAAGAAGCCGCCTGTTCGTTTACCTGATCGGTTGATTTAGGCTTCATAAAGAACTTTAAAACAACCTCAAAGACAGCCTCTTGCATGAGTGGATCACTCATAAACCGTATGATTTTGTTTATTTTTGCTTCATTCATGCAGTTGGTTGATTAAGTTGGGCAGGTTGTATAGGGCTAGGTACGGCTCCTGCTGGTACCTCTGGCTTCATAGTTACTAAGGTTGTGAAGTCTGCTGGAGAAATACCACTAAACTCTAAGATGTCATTAACTGGCTTTTGCATAGCTGGAGGAATAGGATTGGCAAGGGCGAACTGTACAATACTGAGGATTTTATCTGAAAGTCCGGCTAAGTCCTTTTGTTTACCAGCAATGTTAATACCCATTTTGATTTCCACATCATCAAACTCCTTGTCGAGTATTTCAATAAGGTGCTTATTACCCTTTTTGTTGAAAATCTGAATAAACTCTTGTTTAAGAAGCTCTACATCAGGAATATCTCCATTTCCATAAAGTTCAGCGTCTATTATCTTTCGATTAGCATAGTTAATTGCCAGTTGTTCTGATACCCACTTCATTTCATCACTTGAAAGTGTGGCCATAAACTTCTTATTTCCCTTCATCTCCTTAACCATTGAGGGTATCCAAATATCGCGGTAAAGCTCTTCGATAAACTTAGCTCTCTGACCTTGGCGCATCTTATGAAGTCCCTGAGACTGTTGGATACTTCGCTCTTGTCCTCTAAAGGTAGTACCAGAAACAGCCTCTTTACCAAGAATAGGGTCTTGAGCAGAGGCATTAAGTTGTCCGTTTTCGTACCACTCATTAACAGTATTAGAAAAAAGTTGTATTTTGTTGGCATCTATTGTTGGGATAAGACCAATATGAGATCCGGGGCTTACTTTATTGACTGTAAGGTTTTCTTGCTCAGAAATTACATTAACTCCCGTAAAGTTGTCATCATCAGTCCATAGTGGAGACTTAGCTCCTGCTTCTAACATAGACATTTTGTGAATAGTAAGGAAGTTTGTCCATATTTGAGGGTGAAGGAGAGACTCCCCTTCTCCGGCCCCCAGTGCCCGTCCGTATACTGGCTCTGAAGTAAAGAATTTAATATTATCCTCAGCTTTTTTTCTATAAAGTGTTACTCCTTCTTGTTTATTTTCTTTATTATAGTAAAAACCAACAACATGCGCCTGCTCATAGTAGGTTTCCATGTCGTTGTTATCTTTTAGATAGTGCTCAGGTAGTGAACCTTTAACAATATAAAGCTCTATATTCTTTCCGGGAATAGTATTTTTATTGTTGTTTTTATCAAATTCCTTTTCGTGTGGCTCGGCTAAGACACAAAGCCCATCTATCGAAATAGTAGCGCCATTTTTAGCATCACCCCAGCCCTTTGCGGCCATCTTTCTTAGTTTATCGGGGGAAAAATTGAATTTAAACCCAATAGGGCCACCTTTTATGTCAGTCTGGTCGCAAAAAGCAACAGAGTTTGGCTGGATAACTTCAGCCGATCCGTCTGCTGTTGGTTGTACAAGGGTTCCCCCATAATCAAGATCACTGAGAGTAATATCATCAAATACCGTGTCGAGATTATGCTTTTTTACAAAAACTTCATCGTGAAATTTCTTTAGTAGGAATGAAAGTACTCTACCCGTTTCATTTTCAATGAAAAATACGACATCTTTAACCTCAATATCCTCCGACCACTTAGCGAGGTTGCGAAGTGGCTTCATAATTACCTTAAAGGCGCGCATCCAATCGTTTTCTCCAGTATAGAACTGGCCGTTCATTAGATGGAATATGAGTTGTACATGGTCTCTAAAGTTCCAAAACCAATTGTCCCCAACCTGTATTTGATCAGTCTGAAAAGAGTTCTCTTGCTCCTTTATGTAGTCGTAAATACTAGGTTGAGACATAATGTTATAGATCAAATCGCATAACTACGTTCTTAAGGGCAATAGCTCGCATAGTTTCTGAACCATTGAAGAGTTGGAAAATGATTCGTGGCTGGAAAATCTTTTCCTGAATCATATCTTCATGTTTAAGAGTCAAAATAGCTATTCCTTTTGTATTACCAAGGTTTAGGCCCAAAATGGCATCACTTGGAGTGGCACCTACAGCGGTAAATAACTTACCCATTATTTTGATAGTTGCCGTATAGGGTGAAGCAATGGCCTTATTTGTAGCCATTTTTACAGCTTTTTTAGTTCCTTTTACAGCTTTTTTCTTAGTAGTTGCCATTACATTAGGTCTTTAGCACTGAAAAATGTTCTTCCAAACTTACCATCGGGTGACATAACGGTTTTACCAACCGATTTCTCTAAAGCCTCAAAACCCTGTGGTTCGTCAACAATCCTTCCAGCGAATTTCAAATCAACTTCCTTAGCGATACGGAGCCTTTCTTCATTGCAGGGAACGCAAAGATAAGGGTCGGGGTCATTACTTTCGTACTGAGCTAGACATTTGATACAGGAGAGTTTATACATAGGAATTTAAATTAAAACACCGACCCCTTGAGTGAGTCGGTTAGATTCCTAAAAAATAAGCACTACTTTATTCTTTAGGAAGCTAGCTAACCCTCCCAAGTTGTAGTGCTTTATTTAGTTTTGCCCGAATTATATCATAGTATTTATTTTAACCAAGGAAATACCTGTGTATAACTCGGTATGAGTCTATAGTTTTCAGTTATTTCTTCTCCTTTCTTAATATCCCTCAAACAAACATTATTCTTGGCATCATAATTAGGGTCGTCTGAGTGGTTAAGGTAGGCAGACATAAGAGCGTAGGGATAAAGGAAATGTGAATTTTCAACAATTAAAGGAAATGCCCCAAGTATCATCTCTCGTATTTCTGGCTTTAATTTCTTGAACTTAGCGTAAGGGACATCAAACATAGCGGGTAGCCCGTCAGCATCTAATTTCTCGTCTTTTTTAAGATCTCGCATGGCGAAGACCCCCACTCCATGAATAGGAGAGGGTGCTAGCCGTATCTTAGCTATGTTGTTGAGGGCTTCTATAGCCTCCTTAATTTTTGCTTCCTTCTGTTTCTTTGTTATTTTCTTCATGTTGTATTTTTCTTACTTCAAACATCATAGCGTGTATTTTTTTCCATTCTAAATACTGCTTGAGACTTTTAAAACCTAACCGTTTCATTGCATCTTGCCTTTTTTGTCTCCTTTCATTGCACCACGCACAGGTCACATAGCTTTTGACTGTTTTATGTTGGTGGTCTGACTTGATTATCTCTGCCAATTCTTTCTCTACCTCTTCAAATCGTTTTGGGTCTTTGAGAGAATTGCTTAGTCCTTTAAATAAAGGGTTTTTCTTTAATTTCATACTTTTCTTATTAAATTCTCTGCTTCTATGTACGAAATACCACACCCATAAATCGGGGAGGAAAGGTCTCTGGCTATTCTGAATAGGAAGTCTTTATGATACTTAGTCCTCATGTTAGCCTTAAAGAAAATATACTGTTCTCGGTATGCCTCAAGTTCTTGCTCGAAGCGAAACTTTGGATCACTGATATATCTATTCCACCAATCATTAGGATTTTTCTGTTGTCTTTGGTGTACTTTTTCATGAGCCAATAAGAACTGGTCTATATCTTTTTCTTGCAAATCTTGGATAAAAAGAGTGTCACCAAATGTGAAAACTGTCCTCTCATTTGGTTTTAGTCCTGCTTCAATAAGCTTGTTATAAATTGGTGGTTTCCCTTGTACTAATTTCATAGAGCAATATTACGTTTCTTCTTCTTATCTTTTTTAACAACGTGCTTACACGTCTTCCAGCCTTCTCTACAGCACTGGGGAATCTGAATGATGATAGTATTATTTTCCATATTATACCGCAATATTACTCTTCTGCCTAGGTGGAGCACTAATAATCAGGTCACTTGTCTTGTTGTGAAGTGAGGCAATGCCATAGCTTACGGCATCCATAGCGTGACTCCATGTATGGTTAGGCTCATTCTTAGGATTTCCGTCCTTATCCTCTGCCCAACAGTAGTTTTCATAGGACTCCCAAACCTTATCGCTTCTCCTTGTGACATAAATCTTCTTTTGAGCCGTGATCTTAATTCTGAAAGAAACGCTATCCTTACCTTTTTCAGCCCCCCTTACAATAACCCCATATTTATTCATCTCCGCAATACTCTTAGGTTCGGCACTATCTGCAATAGTGATTTCTTTACCGACCTTTTTTATTTCTCCAGCCAAGAATTCATTACTTAATTCTGTCCCATAGGCTACTTGGTCAATAATGTAAGAACCATTCCAGTAGTAGATAGCTACAGCACAAGCGGGATCAGGGAACCAGCCAAAGTCTAGCCCAAAACGCACAAGTCTAGCCTCCATAGGAATAGAGTCAATTTGTTGCCAGCCTGTATAAATCTTCCCTCTAGCTTCTTCGGGAGATAGTCCTTGAATTACTTGGTAGTAGTACGAAGGATTGAAATGCTTGTAATTCTCATAGCGTTCGATAGTGTTTTTGTCCAAATTAGGCTCATTCTCTCGCCATGTTCCACCGATATAAAGGGTATCTTTAGAGTCTTCCTTTAAACTAGGGACATAAAACCCCTGTACTTCCGAAGGAGTGAGATTAAACCATTTCTTTAGTATCCAATGGTTTTTAGGTGGTGTATTGAGGGACAGGATAATGCGTATTCTCCCCTTTACAGTACGAAGGGTATCATCAAGCGTTCTAAACTCATTCCCCCCTATTTCTTCGGCTTCTTCTGCCCAAATGTAGTTATAGCCCGCTAAAGACTTGAGACGAGCGGTAAGTGAACCACTAGAGGCACGAAAACCATGTGCTCTAAGGCTGTTCTTTCCATGTTGAATAAACATGTCATTATCGGTAATACGAAAAGACTCCTCAATGCCTTTTTCCTGGACTCTATCCATTATTTCACCCCAACAAGAAGCCCGTATATCCTCACGAGTAGCACGCATAATAGCTCCACGAGTGTATTCCTTTGAGAGAAGCTGTGAAACAGAGTAGCGTGAAGCCGTACCTGATCGGCCATTACCACGCCCTCCCATTATGATGGCATAGCGCCAATTAGTATTTTGCCACAAAGGGGCATGTGTTCTATGGACCTCAAAATCTATATCCATTTTAGTCTCTAATCTTAATGGTTACCCCCTGTATATCTAGAGTAAGTTTATTTTCAACACGCTTCTTAACTGCATTATATTCTTTGATTGCTCCAAGTTTGGTCTTTAAGTCAGCATGTTGATTGATTAGGAATAAGTGCTGTTTGTCCACATTAGTATCGTTAAACCCCCCTTCTTCTAAAAGTGAGTTGATACGCTCTATAACCTTAACCTTGCTTAATTCCTTAGACGCCAAGACACAAGCTGTATCATATTTCATGGGACGTTTCTTTTCTTTATGAAATTGATCTCCAAAAGTAGCAAGATAGCACTGTACGCCATTACCAAATAACTCCCTATCTGCGTTTACATAGAGCTGGCAGAATTGTTCTTGCATGAGAGTCAATCCTTCTTTTGTTTTAGTTGCTGTTTTATAACTTACGTTTTCAGCCATTTGTTTAGATAACAAAAGAAGCCCCACAAAGGGCCTCTTTTTCTTTCCTATATAATACCTTACTTACTGCTTAAAAGCAAGGACTTATTTGATCTCAACAGTGTCTTCTGCCGTTGCTCCGTTCCAAGAGAATACGAAGTGGTAGGTTCCTTTAGACATAACATCTATTCCCCAACTACCGAAGGCTCTTAACGACGGCATAGCAATACCTTCTATGTAGTTCCCTGTTGGAATAAATTCAACACCGTCCTTATACATTTTGATATTTACCTGCCTTGGCAAGTCTTGTTCTTTCTCTAGCCTGTTAAGCTCCAAAGTATTCATCTCCCGTCCGTCTTTTACAAGGTAGTTATCATTAGCGTCCTTCAAAGTGAAAGAGTAAGAATATCCGGGAGTATCATTGGCTGTTCTTTTGAACGTAATAGAAGGAGTCATTTGCTTTATTATAGGTGCTGGAGGTGTTTGTGTCAATACTGGTGTTTCTATGGGACTTGTAGACGCCTGTAATGGTATAGATCCAACGATTTGAACTTGCGTAGGAGCTGTTTGGGTGGTAACTGTAGGGGTAACATCACTTTCCTTGAAGTTGAGAGCTACCTGCGCCAAAGCCTCTGCCTGAGCCTTAATTTCTGGCGAAACATTAGGAATACTCTGCAAAGCAAGAAGCAGTTGTAATCCTAAGAGATGAATGGTTAATACTTGTAACATAGTGTTATTTAGCTTTTAATTTCTTTCTCCCTCCCTTCTTACCATTAAGGCGTGCTGCCTTGGCCCTATCCATCAGTAATTTATAGCTAATTTCATTTTTACGCTTGATTCTGTGTACATAGCTATGGCATTCCCGACAGAGAAGAACTAAATTTTCTATTGAGTGACCTTTCTTGCCCTCAATATGGTGAGTGTGTAGGTTTGTCTCTCCAGTACATATACCGCAACAATTCTTGTGAAGTAACCGTATTTCCTCTTTAACACTTTCCGTAACATCGTTGTCATCGTACATGTACATTGTGTTTACACGAGCAACTGATACACCCATTTCTTTAGCTACTTCCTTCCATTTCATTCCACTATCGCGTAGCTTTCTAACAAGTATATACCTTTCGGCCCTTTCTTTTAAGTATTTACTATTGTCTATCATACTACATGTCATGTTAGCACATATAGCTATTTAATTCAATAGTTTGTTATAAACAGACCAATATATTTAAGCTTTATCAAGTTTAGCGGATAGATTGTCAAGGGCTTATCCCCAAGATCCATACCTATTTAATTACTTTCTTATTTATAAGTTTTAATAAATCTTTGTAAGCCTGCTTGTTCATCCACCCCCATCCTTGTATATATATAATTCCATCTTTCATATCTATTTAATTAAGTCTTGTAAGAGGGAGGAGAGGTCGGAGAGGGCTTCGTTATAACCTTTCAAAAAGGAAGTTTCCATAGGATAACCTGCGTCAATTTCTTCATCTGTATATGCTATTAATTCCTTTTTCTCAATCTCCCCCACCACCGCCATCAATAGTTTCTTATCTCGGGAGTGGATGTAGGATTTCATAGACTCAGGGGTAACGATATTATCATTGAACATCTTATTACCGCACTCACAAGGTATTTTCTTGCAAAGAAACTTCTCATCAAAATCCTTTTCAAACTCTAATATCTCTTTTATGGTGTATTCTTTGGGTTCTTGTGGAGCATTTTTAAGTTTATAATCTCTATTTTTAAGACCTTGTACTGTGCAAAAAAGACCTCCTCGATTTTCTTCATTCAAATATGAAAGAAAAACACAATCACCAACTATTGCCAATACAGTACGTTCATAATCATCTTCATCATTAACCAACACATCACCTACTTCTAAGGTATCAAGTGTTTTAGGGGCGGGGGAGAGTTCAGAGTCTTCAAACGTATAATTCCCTCTTTCACTTTTTAATATCTCATCAATTTCTATTCGATATGTATTATCATCAAAAACTTTTTCTATCCTCCCAATCTCGCCTGTTTCGTTAATTTTTAACCACTGTCCTTTAATGTTAGTTGACAAGGGAGTATAAAATGCCATAAGTTCTTTTAATTTATTTCTATACTCAACACATAAACCGCAATAGCAGTATTCTTCACCAGTTGGTTCTACTTTTATTTCAAATGGGAAACTACTAAAAAGGTCTTTTTTTATTACAATAAATCTTTTCTTCACCTTCTGTTCTTCTTTAGTTGGGGACATATACATTAT
>ERZ761584.274-NODE-274-length-18412-cov-11.902217_pt1 | contig 18412 bp, 24 predicted proteins | sample MGYA00512168_ERZ761584 | MGnify/ENA primary metagenome ERZ761584 (study PRJEB28899, sample SAMN03785564) | bioreactor sludge metagenome | biome: EBPR Sludge; feature: EBPR Bioreactor; material: 0.22µm filtered reactor supernatant | place: Saint Lucia: Queensland...
AATGGTCTTGATGCCATTTTGCGCCGCATTGAATTTGCGTGCGGATTCAGTTATGGCATTTTGTCCAACCCTGAAGCCGTGGCACTGACTGCTACTGAAATTAAGGCAGGTAAACAACGCTACTACGCCACTGTGACAGATGCACAAAAATCGTTACAGTCGGCATTTGACGCGCTGATTTATGCCATGGATGTTTGGGTAACAATTGGCAACCTTGCACCCGCGGGCGCGTATTCCACTACCTATTGGTGGGATGATTCAGTAGTTGCCGATCATGACACGGCATTCAATCAGGACCTGCAGGCACTTGGGCAGGTTATGAGTAAGGTTGAATTCCGGATGCGCAATTATGGCGAGGATGAAGCCACTGCCCGCAAGATGATTGCCATGATGGATGAAGAGAGACAACCAGTGTCATTTTTTGACAGTGTAAATGCAGGTGTTTAGTTGCTTACTGATTCTCAGTTTGACGCTTTTGTAAATCCTATGATGTCGCTTTACACGGATTATGAAACATCCGTAATAGAGGACATTGCACGGCGGCTCAAAAACCTTGATTTTGCTTCAGCCGCCTGGCAGGTGCAACGCCTCAGTGAATCGGGAGCGTTGTATAAGGACATCCTGAAAAAGTTATCCAAACTCACAGGAAAATCAGAAAGCGCACTTCGAGAAATCCTAAAAGCGGCGGGTGTAAAGGCTATCAAATTTGATGACGCCATTTACAAAGCCGCGGGGATGAATCCGTTGCCACTGAATATGTCACCCGCGATGGTGCAAGCACTTGCGGCGGCATTGGACAAAACCAATGGGGTAATCAACAACCTGACACAAACAACCGTGCTAAATGCACAACAGACATTTATCAAAGCCGCTGATTTAGCCTACTACCAAGTATCAACCGGTGCAATGTCCTATGACCAAGCTATACGTATGGCAGTTAAGAAACTTGCCGCCGATGGGTTGGACGTGGTTGATTATGCAAGCGGGCACCGTGACAAAATAGATGTTGCCATGCGGCGGGCTGTACTTACAGGCGTGGCGCAAACAGCAAACACGTTGCAAATGACCCGCGCCGATGAATTGGGATCTGATTTGGTAGCAGTGTCAGCACACGTGGGGGCGCGTAATAAAGGCACGGGTCCAGAGAATCACGCGCAATGGCAAGGCAAGATTTATAGCCGATCCGGTACACATCCCAAGTATCCTGATTTTGTAAAATCCACAGGGTATGGCACGGGCGAAGGTTTAGGCGGGTGGAATTGCCGACATAGTTTTTATCCATTTTTTGAGGGGTTGTCTGAGAACGCATACACCCGCGCTGAAGTACGTGACATGAATAATAAGCAGGTTACGTACCAAGGCAAAGAAATAGACTTTTACGAAGCTACTCAGTACCAACGGGAAATCGAACGCAAAATACGCTTTTGGAAACGTCAAGAATCGGCATTGCAAGCCGCGGGGCTGGATGCCACACAGGAGACTGCAAAGGTCAAGCAGTGGCAACAAACCATGCGTGAATTTATTGCAGAAACCGAATTAGATAGGCAATCTGTACGGGAACAAATAATTAAATGATTCCTGAAACTACATTTACCAAACCATTGCAAGGATTTTATGTAGCCGAACCGCCCGCTCGTGATGTCATGCGCGTGGTAATTGGTGACTTGCACTCGGGTAGCAACTATGCCTTATTCCTTAACAGGGAATGGCACGGCAAAAACACAAGTCACATTCCCCGCAGTTTACAAATTAAAATCCGTGGGCATTTAGAAGTATTTTGCGATGAAATAGCTACTCGCCGTGGGGATAAAAAAATTGAACTAGTGCATAATGGCGATGCAATAGACGGCGATCACCATCACAGCGGGGACGTTTGCACAATCAACCCATTGGAACAGGCAGACATACACATTGAACTGATGAACGAAATCCAGCGGCGCATTGGCTGGAGGCGCGGGGATGAACTGTACTATACCCGTGGTACTCAAGTGCATGTCAACGAAATGGAAACATACATCGGTGAGGAATTAAATGCCGTGCCTGATGGTGAATTTTTTGTATGGGATTTGCTGAAGTTGGAAACCAACGGCACAATGTCTTGGTTTGCCCATCACGGACCGAACCCAGGCAAAGGACCGAATGAAGGAAATGGAATCAGGAACTGGCTTAAGAACATTTATTTTGATGCGCTGAAAGATAAAAAGCGAAGTCCTGATATTGTTTATACCAATCATGTGCATGTGCCTGGATACGATGTTTATATACATCGTGAGGAAATGGTATTTTCTACAATGCATGGCATTGTTTGTCCGAGTTGGCAGGGCAAAACCGCGCACGCATGGCGGGTTGCGTCAATGAGCCGTAATAAAATCGGCGGTGTGTATCACAGTATTTTGGCTGATGGTACGATCACAACTCCGCAGTTTTGCGTGATGGATACTGAGTAGTGATATGGCAACCTGTGGCGAGTTTTTCCAATTGCGCATGAAAAAACAGCGGGCGCGGAAGCCCGAAAAGATTGCAGCGATTCGGGCAGAGTTACGGGCGCATGTGGAGTCTTGCCCCGTGTGCTCTGGGCGGATTGTGGCATATCGAAAACCAAGGGGAAGAAAGATACTACTGAGTATCAAGAGGTGATATACTAAAAATATGGAAACAAAAATTGAATTGACCCAAGAGCAAATTGAGGCACTCGAAAACCTAAAAAGTGCCTTAAAAAATATTAGTGAAGTTATTTTAAATGCTTGGCATGTTATCCAAGAGGCTTGCAGAAAAGCACTTGAAATATTTCATGCCATGTTTACAAAATTGGCGCGAATTTTATTTAAAGTGCGTTTACTGAAAATGAAGTTTCCATATTGGTTGGCAAATCTTATTGCTGAATACTCGCCTTGGATGTGGGCATGGCGTTGGGGATTTGGCTGGATAAGTCAGTAAAGAAATAAATCAAAAACCGCTTGCGCAATGCAGGCGGTTTTTTTATTGTCAAACATGGTGTTGTTTTTGTTAATTGTTTATTAGTGGAGCGGGCAGGACTCGAACCTGCAATATTCCATGTATAGAGGGGCTTCAATGACGGGCATTTCTTCCGCGTCACGTTTAGCCTCCGCTGGGATCAGCAGCATGTTATGCCTTCCGCTCCATTAAATAATTGTACTGCATCATTTACATCCCAGTGTACACGCTTTAGGTAATAGGCACGCCCCGCGCATGTGTATATCATTTTCGCGGAAGATAAACGCAGTCCTAAAGGATTGCGTACATCGGCAAGCCCTACCGTGACAGGGGCAAACACAGTTGGAGCGACCAACTCAAAAAGCGTAGTGAAAGGATTACAAACATGAAGCGCGAGGATTTGAAAGCACTGAATTTGGAAGATGCCGCCATTGATGCAATTATGGCATTGCACGGAAAGAGCACCGAAGCTCTGAAAAGCAATTTGACCACGGCGCAAGGTGAAGCGGACACACTCAAGAATCAACTCAAAGAAGCCAACACGCAAATTGAGGGCTTCAAGGGCATGAAGAAACCCGAGGAAGTCGACGCCGCCGTCAATGAGTGGAAAACCAAATTTGAACAGGCTCAGAAAGATGCCGCTGATCAAGTTGCAGCAATCAAGTTTGATGTTGCACTTAAGGACGCTCTCAAAGAACATAAGGTCAAAGATCCCGCTGATGTCATTCCCCACCTGAAACGCAATATGTTGAAGTTGGGCGATGACGGCAAGTTTGTCGGTTTGAAAGAACAGATTGACCCGCTGAAAACTGCCAAAGATTACTTGTTTGAATCCAACGAACCCGCCCCCAAGATCGTTACGGGCGGCAACAATCCAAAACAAAGTGTACCCGACGCACTTGAAGCCGCTATGTTCAAAGGCGCGGGTATCAAACCACCTGAAGGATAAAAGGTAATGGCTACTTCTATTTCTCTCGTAAGCAAATTCCTTGCATTGATCGATGCGGTTTACAAGCTGGAAAGCAAAACCGCCATGCTTGACGCTCTCACCCAATCCCCCGATTTCTTGGGTGCCAATGAAGTCAAGGTTATGAAATTGTCCGCCGTCGGCTTGGGCAATTATTCCCGTACCACTGGCTATCCCGCCGGTGACATCACCGCCGCTTGGGAAACCATGCAGCTTGCCGCCGAACGCGGGCGTGCGTTCACTCTTGACAAGATGGACAATGAGGAATCCCTCGGCTTGGTTCTCGGCAACCTCATGCGTGAATGGATGCGTGTGTATGTCGGTCCCGAAATCGACGCGTACCGTTTTGCCAAGTACGCTACCAATGCCGGCAACTATGCCAGTGATGCGACCCTTTCCACCGCTGCAAATGTTCTGGCTGCTATCGACGCCGCCAATCTCGCCCTGAATGAAGATGAAGTCCCTGAGGAAGGGCGCAAGTTGTTCATCACCTACACCCTGTACGAACTTTTGAAGGGTGCCATGACCCGCACTTGGAGCAATGATGCCGCTCTTAATCGCGCCGTCAAATTCCTTGAACAGACTGAGATCATCCCCGTGCCCCAGGCGCGCTTTTATACCCAGATTTCTTTGAACGCGGGTGCAACCAGCGACGCGGGCGGCTTCAGCAAGCATGGCTCTGGCAAGGATATGAACTTCCTGCTTTTGCACCCCTCCGCTGTTATTCAGCCGATCAAGTTGAATCAGGTCAAGTACTTCGCTCCTGAAGTCAACCAACTGAGTGATGGTCATCTGTGGCAGTACCGCCTGTACCATGACGCGTTTGTCCCTGACAACAAAGTCAACGGTATTTATCGCCACAACAAGGCTTCGTAGGTGGTGTGAAATGTTTCTCACCAAAGATGGTGTGACATTTGAGGTCACTCACCCGAGCGAAATTGCCCGCCTGAAACGCGCCGGTTACAAGGAAGAAAAGCCGGTAGAAGTCAAGCCGGTGGAACCCGAAACACCGGTAGAAGTCAAGCCGGATGGAAAGAAAACCACCAAAAAGGATGGTGAATCATGACACTCAAACCCGTTTCTTCGGGCGGTATGCTCAAGGATGTCAATGACAACTTTGCTGACATTATGCCGCTTGGCACTGATGTTGGTCTTGGTGTGTTGCGTGTGGCGCGGTTTGAATTCGATACCGCTGGGGAAGATAGCGCTGGCGAAGATAATACCGCCGTTGGTGCCCATGGCACTGGCGTAACCCTTCCGATCCATGCCATTGTGGTTGGTGGTTTTGTGGATGTGAACACCGCGTTTACTTCGCAGAATACTAACAACGGCACAATTGCAATCAAGGTCGAAGGCGCGAATGACATCATTTCCGCCGCCGCCGTGAGCGGTGCCCCGTATTCCACCATCGGACGCAAGGCGATTGTCCCCAAGGCGAACACGCCTGAATCAACCAGCGTGAAATGCACCGCCGCTCGTGAGATCACCTGTACCGTGGGTACTTCCATTCTGACCGCTGGAAAACTCACCGGTTACATTTATTATGTCGAAGGCGTTGCCTCCGCGTAACTTTTGAAATTAGCCTCAGTATGTCATACGCAGATTTCACCTACTACAGCACTGAGTTTCTTGGCAATGCCATTGCTGAGGCTGATTTTCCCCGACTGGCTCTTAGAGCGTCGGCACAAATCGACAACATCACATTTAATCGCGCCGCTGCAATCATCACCGCAGACGAACCAGAAGCCGACGTCACCGCGATCAAAAACGCTACATGCGCCATTGCTGAAGAAATCCAACGGCAAGAAAGCAATGACAATGTTGACGGCATTGCCTCCGAGTCACAGGGTAGATACTCAGTATCCTATAGTGCCAACTCTAGCAGATCCCGCACCAATCAGCAAAAAATTGAAGATGCTGCAAAGTTGTGGCTTAACTCCACAGAATTAATGTTCCCTGGCTTTTCATACGGCGAGTATGGAAACGAAGGTGACGATGATACCTAACGGGCACATCACGATCTATAACCGGTATTTTGTCAGTCGCGTTGAAACTTATCAACGCACGGTTATCAAAAATATTGTGTGGGAAGCGACCAAAGCAGTAAGTGGACGGTCCACCGGTGTGCTGGCGTCCAATGTAGCTACAGTGTTTATCCCCATGCAACGCGGCGCGGATTACCTGAAGCCAAAGGCATGGCAAGCGCTAGTTACCAAAACCGGTAATTGGACATTGCAAGAGGGTGATGTCATTGTACGTGGCGAAGTCACACAAGAGATTACTACTGAGTACTCTTTGTCTGATTTACGAAATGCCTATGATGACGTTGTTGTTATCTCATCCGTTGACGCCATGGATCAAGGCAGCCCAAACGTGCAACATTGGGAAGTTGGCTGTAAATGAGTAACCATATCCAAATCGAAACACCCCGCGGTGCAATTGTGCTTGATGCCAATGGTAAGGCAGAGTTGAAATTCAAATCCAACTTTGCCCCACGTTGGACAAAGAAATTCACCGCCGCTCAAAAGTTTGTTGATTCGGAAGTGCTGCGTTACTCAGAGCCATTTACGCCATTGCTCACGGGCACATTGATTAAGTCCGGTATCTTGGGCACGGTCATTGGCAGCGGTATGGTGTCATGGATTACGCCCTATGCCAAACAACAATATTACCGCGGGCGGCGTCCTGGCACTCAGCAAGCGGGTGCATTGCGCGGGCGGTACTGGTTTGAACGTATGAAAGCAGTACGTGGTGAAACCATTGTGAAGGGTGCAAAGAAATTTGCAGGTGATGCCCAATGAGCATGATTAGTGCCATACAAACATATGTCAAAACCTATGGCTCATTGGCAGCAAATGCACCGGTGTGGGTTGACTACATCGGCAAGGAACCTACTCAGTATGCAATCTCTCCCCTACCTGGGGCGCGGATTGTTGAAACTTATCTTGATGAAAGTACCACACGAGAGTATCCATTTGCATTTGAGTTGGTAGGATTTACCGCAGACGATGCAACTCGCCTTGAAAATCTTGGTTTTTTTGAAGCATTTGCAAAATGGCTTGAAACACAAAGTAAAGCAGGAACATTGCCGACACTTGATGCTGGCATGACGCCTGAAAAAATCGAAGCACTCGGCTGGGGCTACCTTTTAGATGCAGGTGAATCCGGTACGGGTGTATATCAAATCCAATGTAAGTTGACTTACGAACAGGAGCCGTAACAATGGCAAAAGTTAAACGTTCACAATTTCAGACATTCCTACTGACTGATACCGGTCCCGATGTTTGGTCATTGATCGGTGATGGTGTGACAACCGGCACGGTTGCATACAATCCCGAGACATCCAGTGAAACCAACATCCACGAGGACAACGCTACTATCAGCGTGGAAAAATATGCACCCACTTTGCCGATTTCACAGGTTTGCAAAAACGGTGATGCGGTCTTTGAATTCATCGACAACCTTCGCCGCACACGTGCAACACTGGATGACGCTGAAACCTATATCCTGATGGTGTATATGTACGAGACACCAACCAGCACAGACAAATACCCAGCCGAAAAGCAAGCGGTATCTATCCAGATCGATGATTTTGGCGGTGATGGTGGGGTAGCAAACAAGATCGGCTACACCATCAATTTTGTGGGTGATCCTACACTTGGCACCTATGATGTCAGTGACGGCGCTTTCACAGCCTCTTAACATGATGCCCGCTCAGTGATGGGCGGGCAAAACCATTATGCAAAGTATTTCAGTCAATACCGGTGAAATCCGATTAGCAATCAATGATGACCCACAGCGGGTGATTGCGTTCAATCCCAATGATGCGCTGTTTGCGGAAAAGTTTTACCGCCTCATGGGTGACTTTAAACGAGCCTTGACAGAATATCAAAACCAAATTGAGGCTCTTGAAAATGACAAGGCAATCAATGAGGACGGCGTACCTGTGAATTTTGAAGAGCGTTTGACTGTTCTGAAAAATGCGTCTGAATTCATCCGCAAACAGATCGATACTCTTTTCGGACCTGGCACAAGTACGATTGTATTTGGTGATTCTCTTGTTATGGATGCGTATGCTCAATTTTTTGAAGGCATCTTGCCATTTATTCAAAAGGCACGCACAGACAAAGTTGCTCAATACAGTAATAAACATCCGAGGCGCAAATAAATCTTTTAGTTGATGCCCCGCCGGAAACGGTAGAAATCAACACTACTGAGTACCAGATCAATTGGGATTTTCGCACGTGTCTAAAAATCCTTATGGCGTTTGAAGATAACGAATTAACGCCACAGGAAAAGCAAATCGTACTCTTAACAAATTTGTACTCAGTAGTGCCGGATGACGCTCAAGCCGCATTGGAAACTGCTAATTGGTTTTTAGCAGGCGGCAAGGAATCCAATGACAATGCGCATGGCGTGAGAGTTTATTCTTTTAGCAAGGATGCAAACTATATTTTTGCAGCATTTCGGCAAACCCACGGCATTGATTTGAGTACGGCACAACTCCATTGGTGGACATTCCTGGCACTGTTCATGGATCTGTCACCTGATACAACATTCTGCCAGTTGGTTGGATTGCGCAAACGAGTGAAAACAGGCAAAGCAACCAAGGAAGAAATGGCAGCCGCCCGAGAAATGAGCGACTTAATCGAACTTGACCGCGTGGATGATAGAACGCTCGAAGAGAAAGAAATTGAATCTGAATTTTTGCGCAAGGTCGAAGCGTTGAAATTGAAAAGGCAGCAAAAATGAATTATGACGGTAGTATCAATATTGATACACGTGTTGACACCAAGGGTATGAACAAAGGCACCAAATCCATTGCCAGTGGCATGGGTGGTGTTTTGCGTGCAATTAAAGGTGTTGGTGCTGCATTGGGGTTGGCATTTTCAGGTGCGGCAATTATCAATTTTGTGAAAAAGACCTTGGACTCATTTGACTTGATGAGCACCGGCGCGGGCGCAAAAATCAAAGAACTCAAAGACTCATTTGAGGGATTGAAGGGCGCTCTTGCTAATGTAGTGCTCAATTTGTTTGTTGCCATGCAGCCGTATATTATTGCCGCCGTGCAATGGTTGACACAAATGCTGACAACTCTTACCGCGATTATTTCGGCATTGTTTGGCGTCAAAGATTTGATGGGAGATACCGCGGCGGCGGCTGAGGATACAAGCAAAGGCGCAAAAGGAGCGCTTGCATCATTTGATCAAATCAATGTGTTGAATCAAGGCAAGGACGGCGGCAAATCCGTATTGCCAAATGTAACAATCCCGCCTGACATTTTGGCAAGCGTAGAAGAGTTTAAGAAAAAGATGCTTGAATTTTTGGAGCCAGTAATTGCCGCATGGGATCGGCTCAAACAAGCATTGGAGCCATTGGGCAAAACCATTTGGGAGGGCTTGCAATGGGCTTGGGAAAATATTCTTTTGCCGTTGGGAGCCTGGGTTATCACCGATGCGTTACCGGCGTTTTTGGATATTCTGGCAGCCGCGGCAAATGTATTGAATGAAGTGCTCAAGGCGCTTGCCCCAGTGTGGCAAGAGTTTTGGGATAAGTTTTTACTACCTCTTGCAGAGTGGACCGGCAGCAAAATTATTGAATTCCTTGATTGGCTTGCAGATCGACTCAATGACCTTGCCACATGGATAAAAGAAAATCCTGAGAAATTCCAAACCTTTGCAAAAATCCTTGGCATTGTTGCCCTGGCTATTGGCGCAATTGTTGTAATTATCAATATTGTCACCGCAGTAATTGCCATTTGGACAACCATCACCGCGATTGCTTCAGGCGTAGCTGGCTTGTTTGCGGCGGCCATAGCTGTAATTGCATCACCTGTTTTTATTGTCATTGGTGTGATTTTGTTGTTGATCGGTGCCATTGCCGCACTTATTATATGGTGGCCTATACTATCACTAGCAGCACAACGCGCATGGGAAGCTATTCAAAATGTGTGGAGTACGGCAACCAACTGGTTTGGTCAAAATGTAATAGCGCCCATTATTGAAAAATTCAATTCTGTTTTTGAAAGTGTAAAAAACATTTTCACAAACATCATTGATTTTATTCGCTCGAATATAACCGAACCTATCAAGACCGCATTTGACGGTGCTCTTGAATATGTGCGAGATCGTTTTTACTCAGTATTTGAGGGGATACGCAATTTTATTGCAACCATTGTCAGTGGCATTACAGACACAATCAATGGGTTGATTTCCACCCTTGCCGACATCACCGGACAGGGCAGCGGGATTGGCACAACACTGGACGGCAACGGATTTGGCGGATCTCCACAAACACCCGCAATGGCAACCGGTTCAATTGCCCCGCCCGCGGCAACAATGGCAAATAGATTTGCAGGCAACACATCCGCGGCAACTTCCCAGCCTGGCAACAATGGTCAACAAACCGTTGTTATCAAATTTACGGGTTCAATGGCTGAGTTGGTACGTAATCTTAAGCCAGAATTAGACCGTGAAAATTCACGCGTTGGTGGAAGTTTCACGGGAGGTGTAGATTGATAGTCATTGACGAAACCACCTACGATATACCCGTCAAAGGCGTGCGTCGAACCGCTGAGTTTTTGGACAAATATGCAGAGCGCACAGAGGACGGCATATTACACCGTGAGTTGATCGGTGTCTATTACAACTATGTTTTGACATTTGGCAGAAGCAACAATACTACTGAGTACGCGGCGCTTTGGGACAAACTCACAGAACCTGTGGAATTTCATGAAGTCACGGTCCCAGATGCCGATGGTACTCCCCTCACATTTCAAGCATATTTTTCTGGCGTGTCTGATGAGTTGGTAAAAGAAACCGACGAAAAAACATTCTGGAAAAATCTTACTGTGACATTCATCGCCCAAGAACCTGCAAGGACACCGGAATAATGCCTATCACTTACCCGCGTGTTACTTTTGGATTGTACGCATTGTCGATGAAGTTGGGTGCAACTTTTGCATGTGACGATGTACAAACATTTTCAAAAGTGACTGATTTAAAAACAGGCAATGTAGCAACCAAACCGTATGCTACCTATGAGCCTGATTTTTGGGTTTTAGATGGTGGGTATAAATTCAAACCGGTGGATGACGATATTGTACACGTGGGATTGATGTCACTTTCAATGAGTGATGAAAACGGAAATTTTGCAGTCAGTCCAGAACTAAGCATCACATTTGAAAATGTCCAGTCCATTGATGGAATTACTATCAGGTTTTCACGGTACACAGATGATTATGCAGCCAACATAGACATTGGGTATTATGACACTGAGGATAATTTAATTTACACAGACAGTTTTGAACCTGATAGCTGGGAATTTTCAACGGATCAATCAGTAGATAGTGTAAAGAAAATTATTATATTTTTCAATAATACAAATAAGCCGTACCGATATTTACGGGTCACGGGCATTGATTTTGGCACGTTGATTACTTTTGAAGGCTCTGCAATTCAAACAGCTACTGTGGTGCAAGAAGTACACCCAATATCTTTGAAACTACCTATTGACACATTGGAGTTGTCATTATTTTCAAATGATTCTGAATTCAGCATTATCAACCCTACGGGCGCATTTTCAAAACTCAAAGAAAATCAACCGTTGGACATATACGAATTTGTAAACAGTGAAATTGTTTATATTGGGCAGTTTTACTTAAGCACCTGGGAAAACCCTACAGACAATCAAATTAAATTCAAGGCCATTGATAGATTTGGCGTAATTGATGGGCTTGAATATTTAGGCGGTATTTGGACAACTGCTATCAATGCAGAGGATTTGATCGATGAAATCTTGACCGCTGTAAATGCACCTTATGAATTAGATCCCGAATTAATAGGTGAACAAATCAAGGGATGGTTGCCGATTTGTACATACCGTGAAGCGTTGCAGCAAATCGCGTTTGCAATTGGAGCGCATGTTACGTGCTCGCGTGCGGGTGTGATTCGGATTATCAAAACCACTCTTGCAAGCGAATACACCGAATATGAATATACAATCACAAAAGCGCAAAAGGGCGTAGATCAAAAACTGGTTTTGTTGCCATTTGTGACGGGTGTAGAAGTTACCACGCACAATTACATTAATGATGCCACAAGCACAACTTTATTCAATGGCACATTGACCGCGGGCACTCATACAATCAAATTTAGCGAGCCGCACAGATCATTAAGCGTGTCGGGTGCAACAATTTCTGAGAGTGGCGCGAATTATGCCATTTTGACAGTTGCAAGCACTGGCACTGTGACGCTCTCGGGATTGGGCTACAAAGATACACAAACCTCATACTCAGTAGTAAATGGGGCTTTGGACGCAGATACACCAGAGCGGACAGTAACCATTAAAAATGTTACCTTGATACACAATGATAATGCGGCAACTATTGCACAACGAGTTTATGACTATTATCAGCAACGATACCAACAGGACGTGAAATTATATGCGCCGTCTGTGGAACCTGGCAAATCTGTGAGCGTGGAAACATTGTACAACCGTGAAATTGGCGGCGTTATGGAAAAAATGGAAATTGATTTAGCCAATGGGTTTACCGCTAAAACAAAAATTGTAGGTGTGGTGCTGGAATGAGATACACAGAGCCAATAACCGATAGAGCACAAAGCGACATTGATAACTTGACAGTCAAGGCTTTTTTCAATGTTGCTGATTGGCAGCGGATTTATAACAATACACAGGTTACAAAAGCATTGCTTGATTTTCTATTCAGCATCAATATAACTTTTGATACTGTTACAGAGCCGACCATTATTACTATTCCAACCGTGACCCAGCTCAATACACTTTTGGCGAATATTGACCGCCTCCGCATTGAATCAAATTTACCCGCTATTACTGGACTAAATGAGATTGCTTCAGATTGGAAAGAGGGAAGCGGTGCGCCGTCACCTGATTATTTGGATGTAAATGAATGGGAACAAGTAATTGATCTAATATTTGCGTCCGTTGGCAAAGTGCCTAATTATTATATTTATTGTGGCGTTGCCAGTGTTGGACAAATCCGCATGTATCAACATCGCTGGCGATTATATACATGGGTCGAAGAATCATTGTCACCTGTACGTCGTGCCCGCACTGGTATTGCAAAAACTGGCACTGGATTAACTTGGAATAATGGATTTAGGAGATATGCATAATGCCGTACACAAAACAAACCTGGACAGACGAAGTACCAGCATCAACACCGGTACGATACAAAATATCAGAATCAACGGACGGTGACATTACCCCTGATGCAAAAATTGAACTTGTCACGTCTGTTACTGCTGGGTCGCCTGTGAATGCAGAGCGATTAAATTATATGGAGGATGGAATTGAAACCGCTCAGGAAACCGCAGAGGCGGCAATTCCCAAAAATCTTGCTACTGCCATTGGTCAATTGTTATATTCAACGGCTGCAAATGTTTGGGCGGCATTAACCAAACCGTCGGCTGATTCTTTTTTGAAAATGACAAGTGGGGGAACTCCAAGTTGGTTGTCACTTGCAGGATTGTTGTTTTTATCAAGCCGTCAAGGTGGAAGCACTAGCGATTGGACATCTCCAGGGAGTAATAATTACTCGATAAGTGGCACTCTGAAAATAGAAGTTGGCTCTGTGGACGTAGTTATTGGCAGCGGTAACGACACCGGCACAACATCGGTTACTTTTAACACAACCTTTACAAAAAAACCGATTGTGTTTCCTGTTTCGGAAGATTTACCAGGAAGTAATTATCAAATACCAACAGCATACTCAATTACAACAACTGGATTTCAAGCCGCTGTTACAAATCCGGCTAGAAATATGACTATCACCGTGTTTTGGGTAGCAATTGGAGAGTAATCATGACAAAAATTTACACTAAAAACACATGGCAAAATGAAATTTTGTCAGGGGCAGAACGCTATGACATCAAAGAAAATGGCGGCACGGCGTTCAAATCCAACATGCAAATTGTACTTGCAACCAGTGTGACGCAAGCGGGCACAAGCGTAGATGAAGATAAAATGAATAACATTGAAGATGGAATCGACGGGTTAGATACAAAAGTATCTGACATGGAAGATGACATCACTACAATTGACACGGCATTATCTTCGGGCTGGAAATCAGTATCACAGACTTGGACATACGCAAGCGCTGATGCACCGGTGTACCAAGTGTATGTCAGTGGCAATGTCACTGCCAATGCGGATTACAAATTAGGCAATAAAATCAAATGCACCATTTCAAGCGCCGTGAAATATGGCTTTATTGTCAAGGTTGGCAGTTATGACGGCGGAAACAATCGCACCCCTGTAGATATTTACTGTGGCACCGATTACACAATGAGCAACAGTGCAATATCAGCGGTTTACATTAGCAAAGTCAAAAGCCCTGATGGTTTTCCGATGTCACCGGACAAATGGACTGTGACATTATCGGATACAACCAATAGATCACAAGCAAGCCCCACGAATGGCAGTTATTACAACCCTGGCAGTTTATCTATTTCATGTCCCATTGGTGTATGGAGTGCATCATTGTCATGCGTATTTGGGGGAAGAGGTACAAATACAGTTTATGGATCGGTAGGGTTGTCAACATCTACCAGCAGCATCACAGAAACTGAAGCATCCTCAGCGTTTTATGACTATGTTTCTACTGCGTCGGCAGTTGTAGAGGCAATGTCAGGTGTATTTAAAACAAAAATAATTACTGTTACTTCAAAAACTACTTATTATGTAGTAATAAAGGCTTTAGCGGCTGGAATGGCTAGTTTATATTTGGCAAATGCCGATGCGCCTCTTACTGTCAAATTAGTGTGTGCGTATTTATAAAATGAATAAAAAAATAATTGCTACCATCACGGGATTACTAACGGCAACGGCATTGGCTGGATATTTGTTGACGGCCTATCAGTTGCCACCTCATGTACCAGCAACAGGCCGACTACTGAGTAGTAATGTCATGCTACTTGAAACCAGTGGCACGGCACAAGAATACAAACTCTATGACTTGCGCGCCACTACTTATAGTGCCGTGTGGGATTGCGCAAGCTACGCCATAATCATGGCGAATGTTGAAAATTCCCAGTCTCATGCAATACGTATTGGGCAGGCGTCCAAAGGTGGATGCAAGCCAAATCACGTAATTGTTATTTACTCAAAGATCAATAATTCAATTCTCGAAAACTATCCCCCATCCACATCAAACGGCTGGGGATCGTGCATAAAAGCAGAGCTTGGCACATCTGACATCGAAATACGATACAACGAAATTACCAACTGCTATGGCGAAGGAATAGATACGGCTGAAACCATTGGCGCGGTGGTAATTGGCAACACTCTAAAAAATTGTTGGTCATATTGCATTTACATTGATAATAGTGTAAATGTCACCGTGCAAGACAATACAGCTTCTTGCCCTGATGCATCATTTTTCCGTGATGGTGGTCCGGCGATATCCTTTGGTGTGGGTGATGAAAACTTGTCAAAATGGGGCGGTGGCGGTGTTTCCATTGCGGCAAATATAACCATTGAAAACAATACATCCTATGGGTGTAAAGCTGCTAAATACTGGGGCAGTCAATATACCAATGGTGGTGTTGATGGACTAAGCATTATCAACAATACTTTTTATGATACATCCACAAGGGTTTATGCGTCCTCCCAGCCTCGCAACAAAAATATTGTTTTGACTGGAAATGTTTATCTTGCCAGTGGGCAAACTCCCATACCAAGTGCCATACCGATAAAAACAAAAACAGTTACACCGTCACCTACTGCAATAAAAACCAATACACCGGCGGCATGTGTCCCAGGCTTGTACTCAGTAGCTAAGGATGTGCAACTTAATGTGTATCCAAAGTCTTTAAACATGCGTGAGGATCACACCACGGGCAGTAGGTCAATTGGCAATTTGTATGCAGACCCAGGTATTAGGCATCACATTTCATGGATATGGACAGATTGCACAAACTATTGGGGCGGCATTGACCAATACCACTGGTTTGCGCTACGTCTAAATGGTGTGTACTTTTCCGACTGGAGGCCGTAAATGAATGTAATTGGTCCGGACATTAGTTTTTACCAAGACCGAAACGACACGCCCAGAGGTGTTGATTTTGGTGTTATGGCACAACAAGCAAAGTTTGTAAATATCCGCGTTGGACAAAATCTATGGGTTGACGAAGATTTTGCAACTCACTGGCAGCGAGCAAAAGCAGCGGGATTGCCGCGTGGCTCGTATTGGTTTTATGACAGTCGGGCAGATCCCAAAGCACAGGCTGAGTTATGGATCAAAACCCTTGGCAATGACCTTGGGGAATTACCGCTATGGTGTGACTTCGAGGAAAAATACAACGGACCATATACAGGCTGGAGAAATTTTTACAATTTTATTGCCCGCCTGCAAGAACTTGCACCAAACAAAGAAATTGGAATTTATACAGGTTATTACTATTGGGCAGAAATGGTACTCAGTAGTGGTATAGGCGCTGCGTCCCTTGCCTACTTTGCACAATTCCCACTATGGATTGCCGCGTATAACTCGACTACTCCGCAAATTCCCCGCCCATGGTCACACTGGGATTTTTGGCAATTTACAGACAATGGCAATGGAATATTGTACGGTGTGGAAAGTTTGAACATCGATCTAAACTATTTCAACGGCACTGAAGATGAATTCAATGCAAGATACAAAATCACAGAAACACAAAAACCAGAGGAAACCATGAGTAAATATGAAGCAATTGTAATCAACACTAACACCCGACTACGGGATAACCACAATGTTTTTAGCAATACCATCACCTCATTTATGGCAAATACTGCGGTTGCAGGTGATGAAATTTTTACCGCACCCGCCGATGGTCCCGAAGTAAAACAAGGTGATATTTGGTTGCACGCTACCCATAGCAATGGTGTGGCATTGGCAAAACCTGGCTGGGTTGCCATTATCCACAAGGGCGTGCCATATTGTCGGGATTTGAAAACAAACACAACTGACAATGGAGGCGATACGGATACCCCCCCTACTGAGTACCAAGACCTTGATTTACAGGTAAACATGTATCAGGGTGCATTGACCGTAAAAATCAATGGCGAAGAGTGGGTTAAAAAGCCGTCATGATTCGAGTGCGAATTACAAACAACCCACCGGCGCGGGTTGGAACCTACTGCATTGTCAATCCTGACTATCAACAAAAATGGACAGGATTCAAGGTCAACGAATTGGCAAGCCGTCCAACTCGCAACGGGATTGCCTACAATGCCGTGAGCGGGCAGGGACTACCAGCAACAGCGCGATTTGTTGACGATACGCCCGTGAAGTTTGTACGGGATCTTCAGTTTTGGGTGCATGGGCTTTGCTCAGAAAACGCCTCAATTAGTGACGCGGAAAAGAAAGCGGCATTTCGGTCATTGTGGCGTGATAATGCATGGATGTCCAATTTTGCAGGCACCTGGTCCCGTGCCGATTACATCAATAACAATGGGTTGCCGCCTGAAATCCAAATTCAGCCCATGGCAACCGGCGGGGCACTATTGCGGGTTGTGGGTGAAACTCGCGTGAAGCAAACAGACTGCCTGTTAATTGAGGCGATCAACCCAACCAAAGCATATAATCAATATCACCCGCGTACACATCCATGGTTGTTTTTTAGGCCAACACTATCAGTCAGGCAATGGATATTTGACAATAAAAATAATGTGATACGAAAAGAAGAATGGTACAACGAGCCGTTTTCACAATATGCTGAAAATGCCGTTGTGCCTGTGTTTGGTTTTGTTTCTGATGCCAGATCGGTCACGGGCTGGGCAAACGTAATTGAAAAATACCGCGTGCGGATTTTGGGCACTACTGAAGCCGTACCAAACCCATTTATTATTCGGGGCAGAGTCAAACCCAATCCATACGAGGGATTTTGAGTTTACAAATTATCCACGGGTGACGCGTACTTGTGAGCATCTTGTAAATCCTCACGGACAATATCAAGATACTCAAGTACCCCCATATCACTTGTCTATCTACATTAGCACGACGCGCTAACTCAGATTGAGATAAATCAAGCTGAGTCATACGGTCTTGAAGCCATTCTGCAAAATCTTTTGTGTTGTCCATAGCCTTTGACATTTTGTCATATTCCTTGTAATTTGCAATGTAATGAGTTGTCAGTTTACCCTTGACAAAAAGTACCTAATGCATATAATCAGCCTTGTCAGTGGCAAAATTACAAAATGACAGCCAACACTGACAAAAGGGACTGAAGCCGCTGGGGTTGGCTCCCCAAAGTCAAGCGGTAGAAGCCTGTAGCCCCTGCAACCTACAGGATACAAGTCACGAGGTGACAGCCGGAATGAGACGGCAAATATTACGACAAAGGAACCCCCATGACCGAAGAAAAAGAATTCACCAAAATCCATGCCGAAGTGCCAGTAGCCCGCGAGGTGAAAGCCATTGCCGCCATGCAGGGAAAACCCGTGTACAAGGTTGTTGAAGAAATGCTCGAA
>ERZ761584.275-NODE-275-length-18385-cov-6.066721_pt1 | contig 18385 bp, 24 predicted proteins | sample MGYA00512168_ERZ761584 | MGnify/ENA primary metagenome ERZ761584 (study PRJEB28899, sample SAMN03785564) | bioreactor sludge metagenome | biome: EBPR Sludge; feature: EBPR Bioreactor; material: 0.22µm filtered reactor supernatant | place: Saint Lucia: Queensland...
GATCCTCTCCTGATATGAAATCTCTGGTCGCGTCCAACCACGGTTGCGTGAATGCCTTCTGATACTTTTGCGGGTCGGCACGGTACGCAGCGGAATCAGCGGTGATGTTCCAAATGTTCCGCCAATCGTCGTCTACACTCATCCCGAGCGCTTTCTTGGTCATCACCAGTTTAGTCAAGAACGGGACAGCGATTTCTCCGGTCATGGCGAAAAATCCACGCATACCGTCTACCATGCCCCCCAGCATACCGCTGGTCACCGTACCGAATCCGAGAACTACTGCGGTGGCGTCCTTCCACGTTTGAGGCAGCAGGAATTTGCCGAATCCGGAATTCCAGATGTCGTTGCCGATTTCCACCAAAGTCTTGCTGTTCTCGACTAGTGGATCGAGAACGTGCCCGCCGGTCTCCCACATCCATTCTAGGGCTGGCATCAGTCGTTCGGTCATATCATCCAAGAATGGGCCGACGCCCCCAGCGATGCCCCCCAAGACGTCCGATACTCCGAACTTGGTGAAGAGTCGGTCGCCAAGTTTGCCCAGCCGGATTTCGATCCCCTCCACGAACTGATTCCATCGCCCTCCGACGGTGTTCAGCAGGGCGTCGTTCACCTTCTCGAACCGACCTCCGGCAGAAGTCAGCCGGTTAATGGTCTCGATAACCACGTTCGGCCCTATCAGTCCTTCGTGCATTTGTCGTTTGAACTCGGACGTACTCACCCCCATTGTCTCGGCGAAGTCAGGAGCTCCGATACCGGCTTCGGCAAACTGCCGCAACTCCTGCCCCATGAATCGCCCGTGCGATTGGACCTGAGCGTAGGCGAGAGCCAACCGCTGGAGTCGTCCGGCATCTCCGCCGGCGGTCATCGCCAGCCGACCGACCGTAGCTGGGGCAGATGCGGAGTCCACTCCATACCCCATAAGCAGCGAAGCCGGGCCGGTGAGTTCGCGGAACTTGAACGGGCTGGATAGAGCGACCGTCTCCAGTTGCTTCATCAGCCCCCGTGACGACTCCAGGCTACCGGTGAACGCCGAGAAGTAAGCGACATTTTTCTGGTATTCAATCCCCAACTCGACCGTGTGCGTTACTAATTCTTTGGTCAAATTGACAGCCGTCTCTAAGCCGTTCGTGAGCAAATTGGCTCCCATACCAATGATGCCACCAATGCCCCCCGTGGCCGCCCCCACCAGGGCACCCGGTGCGCCTCCTGTGAACAGTCCTGTCAGCGCCCCCGACATCATACCTCGGAGGGGACCGCCGCTCATCAACCCCGCCAGCCCGCCCGCCAGCCCCGGCTTCCACTGCGAGCCGAGGACTTGTGCCCCGTACCCGAGACCCTGTAGTCCCATTCCGCCAAGCCCAACGAGCGAGTGAACACCAGACATCAGACCCATGCCGGCGTATTTCGCCCCGATACCGATACCTCTACCGGCTGCTCCGAAAATTCCGTTCCACCAGCCTCCACTGCCTCCACTGCCTCCACTGCCTCCACTGCCTCCACTGCCTCCACTGCCTCCGCCGTTTCTTCCAGGAGGACCGCCATAATACCAACGGCCGCTCCGCGGATCGAACGTGTACCCACCATTCCGGTAGTACCGTCCCCACCCACCGGGAGGTGTCGGAATGGTTCGGCCGGGTTTGTCTGGACCAAACCCGCCGCGATCTGACCATCCTGAAGGTGTTATAATTCGTGGGGGGTCAGGAGGAATGAAGTTCCCGGCCCCCCCAGCAAGAGCGTTCGGAATAGGGGGCGGGCCGAGAGTACCGCTACCCTGATGATAGGCCGCTCTGGATGCCCTCGCTTCCTCCTCCATCCGGTTCCAATAAGCACGACGTTCGGCGAACACGCGGGCAACCGCCTGTTGATCTTTCCACTGGCGCGCCCGCTCTTGCGCCTCCCAGTGCATTCGTTTCACCGAGAAAATGTCCGAGACACTACCGCCCCGTGTCGGATACCAGTTCTGCCTCCGAGCGAAATACGGAGAATCCGGATCACGAGTGTACGCGGCGTTCTGAGAGGTGGTATACCCACGAACGAAATCGGCGGGCTGTCGTAGGGGAATAGGAGTATTGGCCCGCTCAAGCCGGTCTCTCGCAGCCCACCTTCGCAGCAGAGCGATAGGAATGCCGGGGGCATTGATTTGAGGCGTACCTTGCCACGGAACGGCCGGGCCGGGCAACAGTCGCGGCGGCAGGGCGGACGTGGCAAACGCTTGAGCCGCCCGTCGGGACATGGCGGCTTCAGCAGCCGTGAACTGTGAAACGGCACCCTGGACCATCCGTTTCTGACGTTCGGCCATCAAAGAAATGGCGCTGTCGAGTACCCGCACCGCAGCGGCGGCTTTCCGCATCTCCGACACGAACTGAGAAACGTCCGCCGTGACTCGCGTTTTGATCGGATCGGTGTCGGCCACTTAATTCCCTCCGATCAGGCCGAGGCGAGCCATCCAAGCCGCCTTCGACGCGACCAAATAGTCTTTTCCGTCGGACGGAGTATACGTCGGTTTACCGCCCACGCGGGCGAGGCGGGTGTGCCGGTCTTCACCGGTGTCATCGTGCGTCATCAGGAAATCTTTCAGTTCCACTTCCTTCATCTTGCTGCCAAACACGGAACTGAACGCTTTCCGGAGTTGGTACATTTCGAGTCGCACGGCCGCCAGGTAAAACTCCGACTTCTCTCGCCGCTTGATCTTCCGTCTGAAGTGTTCGACCCAGGAGATGAACTCCGAATATGGTACTCGGTCTTGTGCCTCATCGATGGTGGCGGAAAGCATTTCCGCCACCATGAACCAAGCCTCTTGCTCCGGGTCGTCTAGTCTTTTTTTGCTTCGTCAACCCCTTCCTTACTGAGACCGTTGATCCGCTGGCAGATTTTGTAAATCTCTTCCTGGATCTCAGACGGCCACACGTCCTCCACCTCCTCCCGCTTGAGCGGAATCAGTGGGTTCTTGGGGTCGTGGGTGCTCACTTTGAACAGACACCGACTGAGCAGCCCCCAAAACACTCCATTAGTGTCTTTGATGATGGGGTTCTCGACGTCCGCGGAGTAGTCAAACCGGGCGTTCATCTCGCCCTGCCACTGCTCCTTCGCCTTGCCGGTCATCTGGACGACCATGTAGTCCTGGTCGTCGATCACCACCGGCTCCTGTTTCTTCTTGGTGCTGAACCGTTTCGGGCCGTTCTTGTTCGACTCGGACATTTCGACCTCTTCGGGGTCTGAGGAAAAGGAAGGCGGCGAGGTTCGCTAGTCCTCACCGCCGAGGAATTACGCAGCGATGATCGGAGCGGTTTCGACGCCCGCCGCCGTCTGGTTGCTGACACACACACTGAGGGTCATCGTCGGCATCGACCCTTCAGAGTGTTCGTTCGGCTGAATTCCGTCCAACCATCCCTGGAAGACGATGGTGCTGGTGTCGCTGAACGTGACCGTAATCGCCTGAATGGTGTTAATCATCGCCAGACCTTGCGAGTACAAAATCGGATCGTACTGCACGGTCACGCTGAAATCCGTCATGGTCTTCAGATTCTTCGGCTGCTGGGTCGTCCAGACCGAGTTCCGCATCGTCGTCGTGTTGTTCGGCCCCCGGCCGCTGATACCAGGTGGCGTGACCGAGACCTCTTTGAATTTCGCACTGGCGTTTAGTGCGAAAGACACGGTCGTCGGATGTCCGTCGGTCAAATACTGCACGGCGTCCTCCGGAGTTCAGGGTGAAGAAAAAGGAGGCCGTGGATCAGGTGTCCAGGCCGACGAAGGTGGCGATGCCGCCGCCGTTGACATCCCCGAGGGCGGCGGTGAGGATCAGGATGTTGGCCGCGTCTCCCGGCCAAGTCCCGTCGATGCCCGACAACCAGCAGAATCCGGGGGACCTGGATTTCAGGTGCTTAATCAGGTCTGTTCCGGCCAGACCGATGAGCGTGCCGACCGCCTGGGCGGTGACAGACCCGCGGCGACCGCCGAGACTGGCCATGAACCCGAGCATCCCGTTCGTCACCCCGTCCCAGGCGACCACGCGACTCACCACCTTGCCCCAGACGAGACTGGAAGCGGCGAGCGGCAGGTTGTCTCCCTGTCCCACGTCCACGGTAAACGTGTCAGTGGTGGAGGCCGTGATGTCCATGTTCATCCGGCACTTCTCGCTGCCATCACTGGGGTCGGTCCAGAACAGCGAGACAAAGTCCGAAGTGGTCAGGCCGTGGGCCGTACTGGTTACGACCCCCGTGTCGTTGTCGGTCCTGGTCGTGAGTGTTCCGGCTACGCCAGTCGTTAGCGTTAAACTCACCTTACTCGACTCCGCCCCGCTCACGCTGTCCGTGATTTGGGCGGAGTTTCCGTCCGCGTTCACGTTTGACGACCGGGTGAAGCTGACCGCCATGTGGCAGCCCTCCGAGGCGTTAGGAAACGGTCAGTCGGCCGAACGCCCGGCGGCCGACCTGCTCGGTTAACATCTCCACCCGTCGGCCAACGATTTGGCCGACTTGAGGAAGAATCTCCCGCACCGCCCGCTCCAGAAACTTCGGCCCGGTGCCCGGTGTCGTCCATTTGACCGCGTCCGTTCGTTCGTGAACGTAAATAGCGTATGTGACGACTTTTCCTTCTAAAGTTTCCGCCCCGGTGAAGTTCGGGTCTTTCGTCCAATGTGTCCTACCTGCCGCCTGCACCGGTGGCCGCCACCCGACTCGCCCGCCGAAAACCACTTCGAGCCGCAGAGTCGTCCAATGATTCCCGATGTCCCACACCTCCACACGACCACTAGCCCGCAGTGCTCCAGTGTCCATTGGGCACAGTTCAATCGCCCTGGCCAGAATTCTATTCCCGACCTCCATCAGAGCTTCCCGCACCGTCATTTGGACGCCTTTCTCAACCCGCTCGAAAGCCCGCAGGAGGGCCTGAACTCCGGTCACCTCGACACGAGTTTTACCTTTAGCCATCAGCCCGGCTCCGCCGTGAACAGTAGGTTGACACTGTGAAAATCCGCCAAGTCCTTCTCCTCCCAGCCGATGTAAATTGGCCCGGAGGCGAGACTACAGTGGGTGATAACGTAGTCCACTGAGTCGATAGTCACGGCAATCGGGTCGTCCACTTTAGCCCGGATCAGACGAGCGATGACAGCCATCGCCTTCAGGAATCCCGCCTCTTTCTTTTTCGACCGGACCAACACTTGTGCCCCCAAGTGTTGAACCAGTTGCATCGTCCTCGGGTCTTTGAACCAGGTGATCGGGCTGGTGGACATCACGGCCAGTCGATTGGTTGGCTTCTCCGCCGGCATGTTACCGTAAATCGAAGTCCAGTCCGCCGTGGCCGACATGGGGGCGATTGCAGTAGCCCGGAGCGCGGCGTCGATCAGACGAGCGGGAGAAACGTATTCGGTGATCAATTGTTCCTCCCCGACAGCACCACTGTCCAGTGATAGTTCTCGGCCCCCCGCTTTTTCGGAAACGGAATCGTCTCCTTCTTCCGGACCTCGTACACGTCGGTCTCGGTGCCGAACGGATCCGTTCCGAACGGGTCTTCCAGATTTTCGAGGGCCGTCCCTTCGGCCGGCGGCAGCTTGAGCACCGAACCAAGCGGCAAGTCCCGGTCCACGATGACGCGCGCCCGACTATGAAAAGTCTTGCCGGACTCGTCCGCGTCTTCCCCGTAGTAGTCCTCCCACCGGCCTTTGATTTCGATGGGCTTAGAATACGTCCGGTCGCCCTCTCCGTCCAAGCCGCCAGGAATCCAGCAAGCGATGGGCTGTTTGCGTAGCCGTTTCAGGAAGCTCTTGAACGACACGACTTAAAACCCCCGCCAATCGTGATTAAACGAGTTCCTAGGGCTGTTCTAACGTCTCGCCGAGCCAGAACGCCGTTACGGGCCGAACGTCGGCGGGAAGCGTAGCTAGGGCTTTTTTCATTGCGTTGTTGTGCGCGGCCAACGCTCCGGATGTGTCCAAGAGCATCGCCTGCTGACCGAACCGAGTGACGTTCAGGTGCAGATCCACTTTATACTCGTAGAAAGTCCGGACGGACCCGATCCACTCGCTGATGGAGACCGGGTCCGTGACGGAATAGAAGTGGGCGGCCAAATACCGTTCGATGATCTCCAGCTTGGCCTCGCTCGCCGCCGGGTCGTAAGCCGGCTCACACACGTCTTGCACCAACCAAGACGCGGGTTCGAGGAAGGCGGCCTCGAATGTCGCCTCGTCGTAGGTGTCTTCGTCCACTACGCAGATGCGAGCGACCGCTTCCAAACTAGACCGGATCGTCGGCACAAGATCGCCCTCGGGGTGTTACTTCTTCTTCTTGGACTTCTTGGTCGTAGTGGTGTACTCCTCGATGTGAGCGACCACGTCGTCCGCGTCGGCAAACTCCGTTTCACCCCCGTTCGCGTCGGCCACCACGAAAGTCCCGTCATCCGTCTGCCGGACCACCAGTCCGGCCTCCTTCGCCCCCTCGAACATGTCGGTCGCGTCCGTGCCCTCGGTTGTCGTGTTATTTTCGTCGGCCGGAACGGTAGACGGCTTTTTATTCTCCACCGCCTCGCCCTCGCCCTGCGCTTTCAGTTCCGCCGCCGTCTTGCTCGGCGGATCGACCTCCTCGTCATCGTCCACTCGGCTGAACACGCCCGGAAATTTGACCGTCAGATCCGCGTCCGACTCGATCACCGATCCCTTGTCCCACCGGTTGCCCAAAGCATCCGCGTGCTGCGGACCCTCGACTCGGAATTTCCCGCCACCGGTCGCCGGCACCGCCGGAGCTTCTTTCTTCTTGGCCATGATTATTGTCGCACCTGGTTTGAGAAAACGGGCTAGTCGGGTGTCTGTAAGCACCCGACTAGCCACAAGGTAATCACCGGCATGACTTCGGATCACGCGGTGTTCATGTGCAGCATACCCATCCTGTTGTTGTAGTCGGCCCGGAACTGGGGCACCATCCCAAGGATGACCTTCAGGTGAATCTCCCACCCACCCTGTTCTTCCCACCGGATGACCCGCAGCGGGAAGAACGACACCATCCGGACGTTCTCCTCCGTCATGATGAGGGCGATGGCCTGGAAGCCGGTCAGATAGTCGAGGATCTTGATCCCGGCTACCCGGTCGATGGCCAGGAGCCGCTGCCGCAGGGTGTTCTGCCCCTTCGCCGCCGAATAGTCGGCGTCCAGGTACTGCTCCCAGGCGTACCCGAGATAAATCATCATCGGGCCGCGCTGATAGGCATCCCGCATCTGCTGCCGACCAGCGAGCAGTTCCAGTACGAACGTCTCCGGAGTCCAGCCGCCCGCAGTCGGAGCGGTGATGGTCTTCGTCATCCGGTAGGTGTACGTCGTCATCCCGTAGATCGTCGCGCCGGCGACGGTCGGGAATGTGAGCGTACCGACGGTCAGCTTTTCAAGCGACTCCATGCACTTGATGGTGGCCAGCCGAACGTCAGTCGTGTCCAACCCTTCACCACTCTGCCGCGACTGCTCCAGGTCACGCAGTCCGATGGTGAAGTCCTTGTGCGTGAACACCAGGGGCAAGGTGGCGATTTCCTTCAGCGGTCGGTCGTTCTCGCCCCGCCGCAACCCGTCCATGCTCATGGTCGCGTCGCCGATGTCGCTGGTCGTTTGGTGCTGCAAGAGCGTCTTGCCCATGCCACCCGGAATGGTCTTCCGCAGACCACGACTCAGGATGTCGCCCACCACGTTCATCTCGGCGCGGGCCACGTCCCGGACGGTGTCGTCAAACGCCTTCCACTCATCGTAGCGGAGGGTCGTCGGCGCGTTGTGCACCAGTTTTTTGGCGTATCGCAGAGTACCGTCTTTGTTCTTACCGTTCCGGACCTGGATGTAGGCCCGGCCAGAGCCGTCCGGGATCTCGATGGGCCGCATGGCGTCGGGGTCGAACCCGTGAGCCATGATGCGGGCCGCCGCCGTCCCGTGGCATTCGCCGTTCAGAATGAAGTCCACGTTCGTTGTCCTCCGGTGTTACCGGGCGTGCCCGGACACGTCGGTTGAGAATGACGCGCCCGGTGCACCGGGCAGGGGTTAATTGGTTTAAGAGACCCGAACCGCCAGGAAGGTGTCAGCCGTCAGCGTACCGCCTGCCTCTTCGGACTCGCCGAACGTCTGGGCGGGAGAGCCTGTCGTGGCGATACCCTTACCGGCGGTGTTGATGATGACCTGAGTGCCGATGTTGATGGTTTCACCGGACAGGCACAACAGGTTGATAAGAGAACCGGGCTTCGGGACGATGTATTTCGCCAACTCTTCGGCGGTCCAGGCGTCCGTCTTGGTCTTGCCCGTCCAGGTGTTGATGAGCATGACCCGCTTCGGAATGGCCTTGCCCGATGCGGCCGGAACGATGATGAGGCCAGACGAATCGAGGTCTACGGCCATGCCCGGCTTGATCGTCTGGCCGGACTTGATCTTAGCCTCCTCGTAAGGGTGATACTCACCCTTCAGCAGGATTTCGTTGGAAGTGGACACTGGTCAGGATCCTCGTGAGGGTGAGTCTGAGCGAAACCGGCCGGCGGGCGACCGCCGAAACCTTTATTACTTCTTGGCGGCGAACACGTCGTCAATGCCGCTGGTGTCGAGGGTCGGCAGTTCTTCCTGCTGCTTCTGCCGGTTGCCCGCGTTCTGCAGGATCCACTGGGTGCTGCCGGTCAGACCTTCGGCACTCGGCTGAGCCGTCGCGGTCGTCCCGGCGAAGCCGGCAATCCCTTCCAGCACCGGGTAAGGCTGGGCCTTCAGCCACTCCTCGGTGAACCGGTTGTTCGGATTGGCCAGGATGTTGCCGATCAGCCGCTCCTTCTTCACCTGCTTCTCTTGCAGGAACTCGTTCAGCACCAGGGCCATCTCCGGGGTCAGCACAGTGCCCTGCTGCACCGCGGCCGGCGGAGTGGTCGGGGCAGCGTTCAGGATGGGGTCGGGCTTCTTCCCCTCCGGCTTCGCCACCACCTTGATCTTCAGCACCCCTTCGCCCAGCCCCTCCAGCCACGCCCGATCCGACTCGGCGAACTGGCCGTTCGCGACCAGGGCTGCGGCGTGTTCTTTCGCGGTCATGTCGTCGTCTCCGGTGAGTAGGTCGGCGGACCCGTTGACCATGAGAACGCTACCGTCCGCCGACCGGTAGCCATGAACTGACTTGACGGGTTCGGCCTCGCCGATCAGTTCCACCCCGTCTTTCGTTTCCTTGAATCCGACCTTCATGCACGACCAGTCTGGACCGCCAGTCGAGAAAACGACCACGTTATCGAACATGGCCTCCACGTGCCCGTACCACTCTTTCCCCGGCTCCCCATAGGTGGCCGCCAACTTACGGTACAGTTGGGCTTTGATGTTTTCAACCGAGCCGTTCGTGGTCAGTCGCCGCTGGGCGAGCCACGCAGTCACGGTGTTCTGGAGGAAATGGCGGACGTCTTCTGGCATGGTCGCGGAGTTGGCGAGCAGCCCGCCACCGTCCGCCACGCTATACGCCCCGACCTCGTCCAGTAGTACGGCCATATGATCCGGTTTATGCTCTTTGGCCGTGTACTTGTACGGTTTGCCGTTCCAGTCCCCGTCGCCTTTTTTCAAATCGGCGTATAGACCGGTACTCGTCTCGACTTTAGTCTTACGGCGGATGTTCCGCACCACGCGGACATCAACCTTGTTGGCCTTGTCCACGTCGATCCACGCTTCGTACCTCTGTTTGCCGTCTTCCCCGGTGCGGGTGTTGAGCATGATGCCCAACCCGTATTTATTTAGGATCTCAGGGTCGGCGGCGGAGACCGGCTTACCTTTTTTCTTCGGATGGCCGAGAACGATGGGGCGATGATTCCAGACGGGGTCGGCGGCTCGCAGGTCGTCGGCCTCGTACATAATCGGACCTTCCGACCCTTCCCACACCCCTTCAGCGATGGCGACAGCAGGAACCACGAGATGCAGGCGTCCGTCCAGGTAGTCTTCCCGGTAGTCAGCCGAGTTCAGCACCATCCGGTCAAGTAACAGGATTTCAGACATACGACCACACCTCGTGGTTGCAAACGAAGATAGTAAAGCAGGTGAAAGGAATCGTCAACCGGCTCAGCCGCCGAATTCCATCATCAGCAGTCCTTCCGTTTCCGGAGGACAGTCGATCGGTTGGGGCGAAACCTGCGGGCTGGCGGTCATCTTGACGGTGACCAAGTTCTGGCTGAACAGCTTGTCCCACACCATGTCCACTACTACCCCTAACTGGTTGATAAAGGCCAGGGCGATGGCTTTCAGGATCGGGTTGAACTCCAGCCGCGTCTGCGCCTGTTTGCTCAGGAAATCGATCAAAAAGTCCTTCAAGCCGGACGGGGCGGCCATCACAGACACGGGAACTTCTCCCGTTTTCGGGAGCAGGTTCTCGATCAGCTTCTTCACCAACGGACCGAAATACTGGCCCACCAGCTGGAGCAGGATCGGCAACAAAACAGACCAAGACATGACAGTCCTCCTTCGGGAAGGGTCGGAAAACCCCGTTTCGTCCACAGGTGGGGCGAACCTGCCGAAGAACTCCGTGCGACGGGAGCCTGGACTCCCTCTTCCGTTACCGGCAGAGGTACCTCGAATGCGTGGGGTTTATTTCCCTTCCGGCCGCTTGTGCCAGCCGGCCTTGACAATCAGATCGGCCACGTCGTCGTAATGCAGGCAGTCGCACAGGCAGGCACCGACGGCCACCCCGCCGGCAATCGGGGCGATCATGCCGTTGCAGTAGTCGTTGCCCGGCTTGGCGTCGTACAGGATGCCGATGGCGTTGATGTTCACCGGGCCAGTTCCGTAGCCGGCCAGGGAAACCACCTTGTCGCCGTTCTTCAACTCTCTCCCGTTTCGCGCGTGCATGGCTTGCACTCCCTCTTGGTTAGGTTGCGTTCACGCAGTTGTTGACCCTGCACTCTTCGCTTCTCGGTCATCCTGGCTCGGTACTCAGGGTCGGCCCACCGAGCCTTTCTTTCGGCGCTCATTCGTTGCCGTTGCTCCAGATCTGCCCATCTCGCGGTGACAGCAGCGGAGTAGTTTCTTTTGGCCTTATCCGTGGACTTGCCGAGCGACTGAGCGTTCAGCATTCGCTCTCGGTAGGCTTCGTCGTCCCAGAGCGATTGCAGGGCAGTAGAAATCTTCTCCTTAGCAACATCGCTAACAGCCTGGCCCTTCATCCGCTTGCTTGCAGCGGCCCGCTGAGCGGCAGTTGCCCGTCTTCCTTTCCCGGCTTCGCTTAAAGCCCTCTTGTGAGCCTCGGAAAGCTTCTTCCCTTTCCTTACCTCACTCATCCGCCTCTTGGATTCTTCGGACCACTTCAACCCGCGTGGCGCGCATTCGGCGTCCCTCGACAGGTTGTAACCGTCGGTGTTGGAGTCCAAGTAGGACTGTTCGACGGCCACGAGGTTTTCGGCCGGCACTTCCTCTACCATCGCGAAGACGAACACGGCTTCCCCGTACAAGTTCCACGCGGCTTGCAGGTGTCTGTTCCGGTGGGTTCCGGCACGCAGCGTGTGCCAGTGCTGCCTCTGTCGCCCCCACACGTTGACCGAACTGCCGTAGTACCTCTTCCAGTTGACGGTGTTGGTGATCGAGTAAATGCCGCTGACCTTCTTCGCCATGCTGCACCCGCTGTTGAGACTTCTGGGTCGGTGTGGATACTACTTCAAAACCAGCCTATCTCTAAGGTCGGTAAGGCTCGGAACTCTTGGCCTCACGGCCGTTTCGGTAATGCATGTCTTCTCCTTGAGGTTAGTGCGAGAACACGTTCCCGCAGTTGCCGCATCTATGCGAGTGCGTTCCGTCGGCGTTGAACCCGTAGATAGTGTACCACGGACCGCCGCCGCAGTTCGGGCAGTGGTGGTCGGCGACCGCCGACCGGAAATTCACCGTCACCCGCCCGTCAGACAGCCCGCCCCGAACAGTTGCCGGAAAGGTCGAGAACGGCCGCACCTCCTCGGCGGCCGGCTGCATGACGGGCGTGCCCTCAGCATCTTTCCAGCACTTGTATCGCCCGCTGGCCACGCCTTTGAGCGACTCGACGCGGAAATCGCCATCGTGGGCCTTCACGCCCACCGCCAGATAGACGGTCTCGCCGGCCTTCACCGCCTTCAGACAGGCGGTGTAGTCCTTCGGAACAGGAGTTTTAGTCCCGTAATCGATGGTCACGTCCACCGCGAACACCGGCCCCGCCAACACCAGGGCCGCCAGCCAGGAAATCAGTCGCATCATCGATCCTCGTGAAACTGAGAAAACGGAGGCCGGTCCTTCCGGCCCCACCTCAGAGAGGCTACACGCCCTCGTCCGTCACCTGCCGCACCGCCCACCAGCCACCGACGGGACCGCCGTACAGCGTTCGCGGGATGGCCATGCGACCTCTCAGCCCCCATTTGGCAGACCAGGAGTTCTGGTGCCAGATGGCATAGGTGTCGCCGTGCTGGGTGGCCTTGGTGGGCTTGTACCCCATGATGGCGTGTCCGCTGGCCTGCCCGCTGCCGCGGGTCGGCAGCCACCCGTCCGGGCCGGGGGTGAAGTTGTCGTACCAGAGTATCCCGGTGCTCAGCCCGAATCCTTGGAGCACGGCCGAGAAGCAGTGCTCGAAGGTGGGACACAGGAACCGCTCCGTCACCTTGTACTTCGCCCGCTCCGCGGCCGACGCCTGCACCTGGTTACGCCCCCGCCACAGGGTGCCACAAGTGGCCGCCGTCCCAACCCCGTTGTCGAACACCTCCCGCATGGCGTCTTCGAGCAGCGACCCTTGGTCCACTCCGCCGTTGATCCGGTGATACAGGTCGGCGGCGGACAGCTGGACGTAGGGCAGTCCTTGTCTCGCCCGGATGAACTCGATGAGCAGGACGGTGTCGTCCGCGTTGCACTGGCCGATGCCATCCTGGTCATGGACGGGACACTGGTCCAGATGCGGGTCGAACTCGTCCAGGCTGTCGTAGTTCTTCAGCCAGGAGTCCCACTCGGTCACCGGGATGAGCTTACCGGCCGACGGGTCGGCCCCGAAAATCTGGTAAGACCCCTTGAACGACACCTGCGGGATGATGTTCCCGAGCCGCCGCTTACTCCCGTCCGGCAAGACGACTTCGTGCAGTTGAGCCATTTCGGTGTACCTGGTTGGATGTTCTTCGGGTTTAGGTGCTGCTCAGCCGCCCCACTTGTCCAGTAACTCCAGCAGCTTCGTGGCGGTGGGCGGGGCATCGAACTGGAGGAGCTTCAGCTTACCCGCCTTGTCCTGCAGGAACACCTGCGGGAACGACTTTCCTTTGGCGAGGCCGATGGCCTCTTGCACGTCCGGAGCGGTGTTGTCTTTGTCCACGATCCGAAGACTGTGCCCTTTGTCCTTCACGCGGGCAGCGAGCGCCTTGTTCGTCCAAATGGCTCCGCGACCGGCCGCCGTGTCGTCCGTCTCTTCCACCCAGATGATCTTGTACGCCACGCCCTTCCGGTCGGGTTCGGGGGTGGGCGTCGGACCGGGATTCGGGTTGGGGCCGGGTCCTGGGTTCGGCTGCACTCCGCCGAGCGTGATGATCTTGGTGTACTCCTCGATGTCGAAGTCGTCCCCCGACTTCGACACCAGTCGCACCACGATTTCGTAATCGCCCGGCTCCCCGGCGATGGTGCAGGACTGCTCGCTCTTCACCACCTTCTTCTGGCACTTGTCTCGCGGGAACACGTCCCAGATGATCCCCGTCCCTTTCGGCACGTCCTTCACCCGAACTTCCGTCAGGTACTTGCCCGACGACACCTCCCACTTTGGCTCGGCCGCCGTCGCCACACCAGTCGCCGCCAACACCCACAGTAGTGCAGCCGGAACATGAAACGCCCTCGGCACGCCACGCATGGTTAGTCCTCCTTCGAGAGGATGAGAATGGGTTAGACGAGTCCTTTCGCCCGTTTCGCCGCCTCCTCGTCCGTTTTAGTGAGCACCTGCATTTGGGTACTTCCGTCTTCTAAAATACCCCGCATCTCACCAAGTTCCTCGTCGATGTCTAATTCTAACTTGTTGGCGAGTTTTTTGAACATTGACAGGTAGTCTTTGTGAACCCGGATCATTACTCGCATGTGTGCCCTTAAATCTTCCGAACTCGCCAGGTTCGCTACAACCCCTTGGTGCGTCTGACCGGCGACCACCCCCAGAGCCGCCACCGTCTCACCCAATTTATGGAACGTAGCGACCTCGACGTCCCGCCGAGCCTCCTCTGCCCTATGCCTCGGCAGCAGAAAGTATTTGCCGTACAGGAAGGCTCCTCCCGCGATCAGAAAAAGCAGAAGGCCCGCCGGCCCCCACTTACCGAATTCGGTGAAAACCTCGCTCACGGAGTATCCCCTATTTAGGGTTTATTATAACTCCTGGGCGGGACCAGTATGATCCCAGACAGGGCGGTCGATCAACACTCCTGCGTGAACACATTCAGAATCCGACACAATTCTAGTCCGCCAGCGTTAGAAGCGTGGATGTAAATTTGAGAATTACCCGGTGCCCCTCCGCGTACATTGAATTTCGGGACGTTGGGCGTCGTCAAATCGACCGTCCCCAGCACCATCGTTACGTCGGTACAAGTGACCTCCACATCGTCTATCGGATCGGTATCGAACAAGTCTTCCGAGTCCGCCCGCGTCCCGGTAAACGCCACCTCAATCGGGTAATCGTCATGTGTAGAACGGTATAAGGTTTCCTTGATGACGACGGTTGTAACAGCGGCCACGGCTTTACCCTCTTGAACCGGAGACTTTTTTCACCTCGAATCTTCTCAGAACTTTTCGCACCCTGAAACTTCGCAGCACTCGCAAAACCCCGAATTCCCGCAAGACGCGACGGACGACAAACCTCAAATAGGCCGGTCCTATTTCGGTACCACCCCCAAAATGACGGGCACCGAAGTGGCGGGCACGGAAATGTCTGGCTCGCAGGTGCATCAGGAAGCGTCCAGAGTAACCGCCGAACGGTTGCCGTCGTCATCCACGGTGGAGACGACGCGGTTCTTGTTGTCGGCAGTGTTACGGAACGTCTCGGTCCCGGTACCTGCTCCGGACAACTTGCCCGCCAAAACCGCCAACATCAGCCGTAACGCCTCATCCGCGGTGTAGGCATCAACCGAGCCGGCATCAATCACCAGGGCAGAACCATTCCACTGGACGGACCCGCCACCTACTGGCGGGTCCGTCACCGCCGGACTGCCGCCGGCCCGTTGACGCGCCTCCACATTGTAGACACCTTTCACCGTCACCGGAAAATTCCCGACATAGAACCCGCTCGCCCCCTGCTCAGTCATCGTCACGGCATACGTCGTCCAGTTGGCGGCGGTGTACGCCTCGAACGCCGACCCATTCCAGAGTTGGCCGGCGGAGTTCCGCACGACGGCGTACAGGGTCGCCCCGCTGGTGCCGTAAGGCAGTTGGATTTCGCCGGCCATCGGTCAGCCCTCAGTTGGTTTCGGCCGCCTTCTCCGCCGCCGCTAACACCGCGTCGATTTGCGCGAAGAACAGGGCGTTCGGCCAAGCCTTGTCCACCTGACGGCGGATCAGGTCGGCGTCGTCACTGTTCAGATCGACCACCCCGCCCGCGTCGAAAATGCGGTTGGCGAGGTTCGCCCGTCGCCGCTTGAGGGCCATACTGTCCCCCTCTTCACCCACCTCTTGCAGCGCTTGACAAACGGCGTTCATCATCAGGAACGGTTCTGGGGGTTTGCCCGGTTCGGTCTGGATGATCACGTCTTTCCGTCGGGCGTCTTTGAGGCACTTACTGAAATCGACTCGCATAACGTCTCCGGAATAGATGACGGGGTACAGAGCGGCGTACAAAGTCTCCAGGGCTGCCCCCTGTTCAGCCGTCAAGTCGTTGGGGGCAGACAGGACGGCAAAAGCTTCGTCTATGGTCATGGGGTCACACGGTGCGGAGGGCATCCACGATGGCGTCCAGCGGCTTCTTGTTCGGAGCCGCCCCAGCCCCGTCCAAGTCGATGGCGGTGTTCATCCAGGTGACGAGTGCGTCCACCGCACCGGACGCGAGCAGCAGCTTGCCCCGCACGTCCAGGTGGTCCAGTTCGTTGGTCGCCTGCCCGCTCACCACCGGCGGGTAGTTGGGCAGGCTGTCCGCGCCGTTCGCCGGTGGGATGGGCAGGAGCTTCAGACCTTCGTTCACTTCGACCAGATCGTAGTACGCGTTCTTCAGCGCCTTCAGCTTGGTGAGGAGCAGGCTGGTCGCGTTGGCCTGTTGGACGTTGAACGGCATCGGTCGATCCTCCGGGGTTACGCGGCCATCAGGCCGCACAGTTTCAAAGCTCGAACCACGTCGCCGACGGTGTACGCGGTCGATCCGGTGTTGCCGGTGAAAGTCGAATCGTCTTTCACCCCCGCCCCGGCCCCGGCCGTGAAGCCGGTCAGCGTGCCGGTGGTGGCGTACTGGGTAACAGGGGCGGCCCCCCACAACCCGATTTTCTGGCCGGTCGCCGTGCCGATTTTGGTTCCGGTGGTGGTGTTGAACTCAAGGTTGGCCCCATCCCCCATTACCACCTTACCGTTGAACAGGTTGTCCACATCGGTGCCGACCTGATACACCCCCCACGCGGTTGTTCCGTTCCCGCCCGCCTTCGTGTGCCCCAGGTAGACCCCGTAGCGGGTGGTGATTGCTTGAGATGCGCCGGTGCCGCTGCCGTAGTCGGAAGTCCGGAAGTCGTACGCGGCGGTGACGGTGTTCGTCGCCCCGGTGATGAACTGGCCTGCCGAGTGGTAGCCGGTGTGGTCGGTGACGGTGGCACCAGACTGGAGGTAGCAGTACGCGACGTACCCGACTGAGGTCGGGTAGGTGCCGGCGCTGTTGTGGAGTCCGTAGGAGTGGACGCCGCCACCTCCAAACCCAGTTGACGGCCGGTACGCGAACTGGCTGGTAAACCCGACTCCAGAGATGTTGTAAGAGGCTTGGCCGGTCCCCTGGGCGTAGAAGGCCCGGTTGGCCCCGCCCGACATAATTGCGCGGATGGCCGTCCCGCTGCTGGCGGAATCGCTGAAGTTGTTCCCGCAGTAGATGCCGCCGTCAGAGGATGGGTTGATCGCCAACCGCGGGCGGGTGCTGTTGACGGTGGTGGTCGTCGTGCCCAACACCATTCGAGCGGTAGACAAAGGCATCATCACAAGCGTGGTCGCACTCTCGGCGTCAATCCGCAGCCCTTCTTGAAGCGTCGTCGTGTAGTACGCCCCCAGGCTGAGTCGGCCGGCGCGGCTGGCGTCGGTGGCGTCGGCCCACGACGTGTTGATGACCGCCTGATTCCGTTCGGTGGCGGTGCTGCTGATGCCGCGCAGTTCGATCAGGTTTTGCGTCGGGTTGTCGCGGTGGACGAACGCGACGGCCGGGATTGTCGCGGCGGACGGAGAGGCCACCCGCAGAGTCGAGCGGTTCGATAACGGGTCGGTGGTGACGGTCGCCCCGACCATCACCCCGACGTTATTAATTGAGTTGTCGTACCTCCAGGCGGTCATGGCGTACATGCCGCCCGGTGCCATCGAGATGTATGAGCCGTTAGCGGAGCTGGTGATGAGGGCGTCGATGTAGCTCACCGGGCTGCCCGTACCGTGTGTGAACTGAAGGCGGGGCGGTAAAGTTTGGACGGCGTCAGTTAGTGCCAGCAGGTTCAACCGGCCGCCGAACTGACTGCTGCCCTGAACCGTGATGTAGTCGTAGTTGGTGTGGGTCGCGGTAGCGTGCCCGATCCACAGGTTCCCGTCGGCCGTCACGTTGCCGCGCAGAACCCCGCCGGACGTCAACCAGCGGAACATCGGCTGGTTGCTGGCCGAGACAGAAACCGTACCGACGGCCCCTTGCGACTCGTCCGCCGCCACCTGCGCGAAGGTGAACGTGGTGGCGGAGGGCACAGACGCGATGACGAAACTGCCGGTGAAGGTGCCGGCCGATGCCAGTATCGCCGTTTCACCCACCAGAAAGCCGTGGGCCGAGGCGGTGGTAATGGTGGCGACGTTTGACGCCCGCACCGCGCTACTGATGTTGACCGAGCTTTTCGCCGCCGGCTGGCGGAAATCCCACTGCGGGCGGGAGCAGTCGGTGGACTGCACCAGCGTGCGACCGGCCGAGATGGTAATCAGGTCGTCGTTGACACCGCCGCTGGTCGGCGACTGAACCCGCATCGCTAGGCGGGTGTTGCTGAACCCGTACCGATAGTTCACCTGCGCGCTGGCTTGGTAGTCGAAGTTCCAGACGCCGCTGTTCCCCAGGTTGACCGTGCTGTTCCCGGTGCCGGCGGTGAGGGTGAGGTTGGTGCCAGACCCGGCCGAGTTGGAATCGATCTGAATTCCGGTCAACAGGGTAGTGGTGCTGTACACCCCTAGCGACAGCCGACCTTTGCGGGTGGCGTCGGTGGCGTCCGAGAACGTAGCGGTGATGTCCGCCGCATCCCGGCCGGCAGTCGTGCTGCTGGCC
>ERZ761584.276-NODE-276-length-18381-cov-18.999345_pt1 | contig 18381 bp, 29 predicted proteins | sample MGYA00512168_ERZ761584 | MGnify/ENA primary metagenome ERZ761584 (study PRJEB28899, sample SAMN03785564) | bioreactor sludge metagenome | biome: EBPR Sludge; feature: EBPR Bioreactor; material: 0.22µm filtered reactor supernatant | place: Saint Lucia: Queensland...
AAAGGAGTAGAGGAATGAATAAACCCTCACACAATAACAGTATAAAGGAGAAATGCACTATTGATTTTTCTATTTTATCTCCTGGTGTTCAATGTCAAAGGTGCTCACTAAAGCCCTGCTCAAAGACGTGTCCATACGTCAAAAGTGTATCTAAGGAAAGCTCTAACCCTACCGCTGATGTGACACTATACCGATCTTCTCTTTTTAAAACTATAGAGGGGTTAAAAGAAAAACCTTTTGGTACTGAATTCATATCAGTTGTAAAAGATACAAACTTTGAAGTTGAAAAGAAAAACGGAGAAATCTATCAAGCAGGGTTTAACTCAGCCTTAGATCAAATACTAAATATTATTAAAGAATGAATATTGCGCCTATTTTATTAGCAATTGGAATGTTTGATTCAAAGAGTGAATTACCAGATCCAGATCATAATCCAAAGAAAAACAATATAATCATAGCAATTTTAATTATTGTCATTATCGTTATATTTTTAATAGGTATAACCCAAACCATATAAACAGAGGAAAAATATGAAAATATTTGGATTTGAATATAAGACTGAATCAGAGCGGAAACAAGAAAGATTTAAAGAAATAATGAAGGGTACGGGAACTCTTGAAAATAAAATAACTACATTATATTGGGAAGGCTTTGTAGAAAGCGCAGAAATAATGAAACAAACGGCACTAAGTTTAGGGATAAATCCTAGATGTAGTAAACCTTTGACTGAATGTTCTGAAGGACTAGCACATCTTTGTTAATTTATGACTGAACAATCATTAAAAACAGAGGAAAAATATGAAAGACGAAATAGTTACAGTTATAGAAGACTGGAATCAAAGAAAAATCTATGCAATTAGACCAAGCGATGGTGCAAAGATATTCCTTAGAGAGATTCCAGAAGAAATACCTTTTCCTTATGGTAAGACAACGCGTACTAAGAGTGAGTTGGAAGCTAGAGAACTAATTAATCAAACCAACTGGGGTGTATCTAAGATAACCAAGAAGAAAGTACAACCATGACACAAAAACAAAATAAACAGACTAAATGTCTTCATTCGTATTTAAAAGTAAGAAAACATAGAGTGAGTTCTTACCCTTGTTTACACTGTCTTGAATGCAATACTACGTGGTCAGATCCTATTAGGGCATTATATTTTTTAAAAACAGCGAAGAAGATAATGTTTTTGGAGTAATTATGAACTTTAAACAAGATCAAATACAAAATGCTATTCAACAAGCTTTAAACTGGAATCAAAAAGAGCATCAGAAATCTATGGATTTATGGCAAACTCAAAGAATTAAATATAGTCCTAAATTTAAATCATTTGTAGATTTTTTAAGTGAGAACATTCTAAAGGAGGATAAATGAATTTAAGTTATTGTGTTTATTGTCTAGAGAGATCAGACCTTTGTGAATGTGAAGTATGCGATGGAGACTGCACAGATGTAGTCTTCGGTCAATACAGGAGAAATTTAGTGGGTAAAAATAAGGAGGATAAAGAGTGAAAATAATGAAAATAATATTAATTATTATCTTAATGCCAATAGCTTTATTAATGGACACACTTAAAGATATTAGTACAGATTACATGAATTGGTATGAAGGGATGATGGCTGACCATGAAACTTAAACCAGTGCCAGAGAAGAATCAGATATTCCAAGAAGATGCCATTGTTGTTGTTAATAAAGTAGAAATAGATTTAGCTATTAAACAGAACGAAATCATAGTCTATCAAGACTATCTCAGACAAACATTACAAGATATGGAGGATATGAGACATGGGTAAATGTATTAAATGTAGTGGAATAGGAATTTCTTATACTCAGCCTTTTGGTTTAGCTGAAGAATGTTTTCTTTGTAAGGGGACAGGTAATAAAATACCAAACTTGGAGAAATTAATTCAAGTACAAGAAGCTAAAGGGAGATACTTAAGACAATTACAGAATATTTTTGATAAAGATTTATGATTAAAGGTTACTACTCTCAATGTAAACCAATTGAAATAAGACACAGACCCAACTGTGGGTGTAACTTTTGTTTTGGTGAGAGATTAAAGAGAAAGAAAGTGAGGATAAGGTGAGAAATGAATAAATTAACAAAACATCCAGGAGGAAGACCACTTGCTTTTAAATCAGTTGAAGAATTACAAACTAAGATTGATGAGTATTTTGAGTATTGTGATAACAAAACTAAGAATGTTCATTCAGAAAAGTTTGGAGATATGATAATGCCAGATCCAGAGCCTTATACAATGTCTGGACTTGCAGTTGCTTTAGGAGTTGATCGTAAAACAATATTAAATTACGAAGCGAAAGATGAGTATTTCCTCACAATAAAAAATGCAAGAGCTAGAGTTGAAGCTGATTTAGATAGAAGAATGAATACTAAAGAAACATTTACGCCAGGAAATATATTTACAGCTAAGAATAACTTTGGATGGAAAGAGGAATCTAATAATACCAATATTCAAGTTAATGTAACGCCGATACTAAGTGAACTAAAAGCAGAATGATAAGAACAACAGCAACTACTAAAATATTTCAATTAAGAAAGCGTATACGCGGTGTGTCAGGAGGAACCAGTGCCTCTAAGACTATTTCAATTCTTTTGTGGCTTATTCAAAGATGCCAAACAAATGAAAATGAATTATGGTCAGTAACTACTGATTACTTCCCTAGACTTCAAAAAGGAGCAATAAGAGACTTCATTAACATAATGGAGGAGCACAAATATTTCAAACCTGATAGGTGGAATAAGACAGATCACATTTATACTTTTGAAACAGGATCTAAACTAGAGTTCTTTTCCTCAGATCAACCAGCTAAAGTTCGAGGGCCAAGAAGAACAGGTATATTTATAAACGAAGCAAATACAATTCCTTTTGAAACATTTAGACAATTAGATGTTAGAAGCGAGAAAGTTGTGTGGTTAGATTGGAATCCAGTTCAGGAGTTCTGGTGGTACTCAGACATAATGCCTAACTTTGATGTTGATTTTATTACCCTAACATATAAAGACAATGAGGGATTATCAGAACAACAAATTAAAGCAATAGAAGCCCATCAATATAATAAGAATTGGTGGAGAGTATTCGGAGAAGGACAGCTTGGAGAGGCTGAAGGTCGTATTTATACTAATTGGATAGCAGTTGATGAAATACCTCAGGGAGCAAGACTAAAGAGATACGGTTTAGATTTCGGATACTCAAATGACCCTACAGCAATTGTTGCAATCTATGAATACAATGGAGGTTATTTGTGGGATGAAGTAGTTTATCAGAAAGGCTTATCGAATAAAGACATTGCTGATGTAATTAATTTAAGAGAAAAAGCTTTAGTAATTGCAGACTCAGCAGAGCCTAAGTCAATTGATGAAATAAAGACTTATGGAATAAATATCTTAGCTTCGCATAAAGGCCCAGGATCTGTATTACAAGGGATTCAATTCGTACAAGACAAAACAATCTACGTTACTAAACAATCAATCAATATCTGGAAAGAGTACCGAAACTATCTATGGCTTACTGATAAAGACGGAAAGATAATAAACGAGCCACAAGACTTTCTTAATCACGCATTAGATGCTGGAAGATATGGAATGGAATCACTTAAACCTTCTCAACCAATTATCTGGGATGATCTGCCTAAATATCAACCAAAAGATTCAGTTATTGGAATATGAGTGAACCTGTACTAACACCAGCTCAAGAGGCAATGATAGCAACCGCTATTAAACAGCGTAAGCCTTATTTATTAAAGATCGAAGAAGCAGTAGCCAAGAATGACAATGGTTTTGTTGAAGTTAAATTAGAAGTAAGACAAGGGAGAGTTGAGAAGATGACTTTCTATAAAGGTGAGTATTGGATTAGGGAACACGAAGCTACAACTTGACGTAAAGTCAAAAAGCTGATATTAGATTTTTATCCTTTACCAAAAGGCAACACACGTATTTTGCGTGTGTTTTTTTATGGCTAAAACATACATTAACAAAGATGAAGCTAAGCTCTCAGAAGAAATAAGCGAACAATTTAGATTCGCTAAGCGTTACCTCGATAACATCCACCAACGAATGAATCAGCAAGAGGAGCTATATAGAACTTTTCTAGATCCTAATAATTATCCACTTACTGCAAGAGTATTTGATCCAAGAGTATTTAGAGTAATTGAGACTATCACTCCTCGTATGGCTGCAAATGAACCTACAGGATCTTTCTATCCGATGGAAAAAGGAGATGAGGTTACAACTCACATACTAAATGCTCTTATTAAATACGACTGGAGACGTGCAGATATGTTTGAGAAACAAATTAGATTTATTAAATCAATGTTAATATTCGGTACTGCATTCGGGAGAACATATTGGGATTACAGAACTAGCGAGAAAACTAGAATGGTTCCAAAGAAAGTAAACGGAAGATTAGTTTGGACTCCAAAGAACACTGAGAAGATTGAAGTAACTGAGTTTGATGGACCAAATTTTGAAGTATTAAATATCTACGATTGTTTCCCAGATCCTAATGCAACCTCACTCTCAAACATGAGGTGGTTTATCTATAGAACTTTTAAAACCATTGATGAATTAAGAAAAGAAAACGATGCAAGAGGATCTGAGTATTGGAAAAACCTAGATGCACTAGAAGATGCAATCAAAGGAAAGAACAAAGATCAAAATACTGCAGGAGCTAAACCTTCAGACATGCAATACAGAGAACATCGAAGAACAATGCTGTCAACTGAAGATCTTACAGGACAAGACGAATCAAATCCAGAGATAACGATTTTAGTTAGATATACACGAGAAGGATGGTGTTTTTACGCTCCAGAGTACTCAGGAGTAGGCGATTTCTCAGGAATTATTAGAGAAGTTGAAAATCCATATTTCCATGGTGAGTTACCAATTATTTATGGAGTTGATTACCCATATCCAGGAGAGTTATTCGGAATGGGAGAAATTGAGCCTATCGATCGTATTCAACGCGCAATTAACGCTGTTCTAAATCAGAGACTAGATAACGTTCAGCTTACTCTTAACTCGATGTGGAAAGTTAAAAAGCAGTCAGGAGTAGATTTGCATACGTTAGTAAGTGCGCCAGGAAACATTATTACAACTGATGATATGTCAGCAATTGAGCCCATTCAAGTCCCAGATGTTACAGGCTCAACTTTCGTTCAGACAATGAACTATTTAACTTCAGCTCTTCAGAATGGATCAGGTATTACAGACTACACACAAGGAATCAATACAGGCGAGAATACTCAAAATGATACAGCTACAGGAATACGTCTTATTCAGTCTGAAGCTAATGCCCAATTTAAATTAAAGATTCAGCTATATAACCACATGGTAGTAAGTAAGATAGCTAATCACTGGAAAGATCTTAGAATTCAATATACAACTGAAGCTCAGAAACTAAGAATACTCGGTAAAGATGACATCTCATATCTAAGAGACAACACAAAGTTATCTCAAACTGACATGGAGGGCAATCCAATTGCTCCAGGGGATAAAGTTCAAAGCAAGCTTGAAATTAACTCTGATAACTTCGCATTCTTAAACTTACTACCAGACGATTTACAGCCTTCAATTGTAGGAGATTATGACTTCGTTCCAACTATTTCCTCAGAACAGCTTAATGATCCAATTATGATGCAACAGTCTTTACAAAACTTTATAGACAAAATCTCAACTCCTATATGGACTCAGGGATTAGCTCAACAGAATAAGATGCTTAACTACGAGAACTTAACGAAGATTGGATTTAACAAGCTAGATGTTGGAATAGAAGAAAAAGATCTTCTTACTGATCTTCCAACACAACCACAGCAACCAAATCCAACAATACCAACAGATGTAAATATACAAGATATGTTAACTCAGGCTCAGGATGAATATAAGGCAGGAACTGAGTCAGCAAGTAATTATCTTTCTGGGCCTGGTGGGGTAAATGAAGAAGGAGGTTTTGGCTATGGACAAGGAACTGACCAAAGAGCAACAGGATTATCTTAAACAACAACTTATTCTAGGCTCTAATTACGAAGAGATGACAAGGAGTGAGGGATGGAAGTTTGTTCAAGCATGGTATCAAACTGAGCTCAAGAATTTCATTAACGCACTTATGAACCAAGAAAAGTTACCAATAGAGGACTTTGAAAATGCACGTCAACAATTAATTGGTTTTAAGAAATTCCTATCTCATATTGATAGCGCAATTAAGACATTAAAAGATGAGCAATCAAAAAATAAATGACTTCCCTGAAAGTAGCAGTGACTTTTGGGAAGGTGAGAAGTACGGAGATCTAAAAAGAGATGTTCGTATATGCGCTTCTCACACTAGAGAGGATCTAAGTCATAAAGACTTTATAGATAACCATGACGGCACTGTCTCATGTAAATATTGTCCCTTTGGCGCAATATTACCAGGATACATGAGAGTACATGAAGGAAGAATTGTTGATTTAAGAAAGTTAGGAAATTAAGAGTTGAGTTCTTGAACCCCCTTCGGAACTTGACTCCTAGTTTCTTACTAGCGTTTTGAGATCGTAACTCTGACTTTAAAAACGGGAAGTTCTGGGATCTTTATAAACCCTGCAGAAAGGAGGTGAGGTAAATGGACAATCAAGATAAAACTCTTGAGGAACAAAACCTCGATCAATTGGCTGCAGCCTTCGGTGACCATCAAATAACTGGCACTGATGGAGAAATGTTAGCAGAAGAACCTGCTACTCAGGAAACAGCCGCTGAGGAAACAAATACCGAGGAAGAGACTGCAACGGCAGAGAAGCCTGCGGAATCAGAAGAAGAAGCCCCCGCTTTGGAAGCTGAGGACGAAACAAACTTCGCAGAGGATGAATCGGGTAAAAGGTATGTTCCTGAAAAGAGGTTAAAAAAGGAGACAGCTAAAAGAAGAGAGGCAGAGAGACGTGCGCAAGCTTTAGAAGCTGCAATGTTAACTCAGCCAACTCAGCCAGTTAGGCAAGAAGCACAACCTTCGCAACCTGTCAGCCCTACGGATGACGTAGAAACTGAGGTACTTTTCACGAAATATCCTCAATTCGACAAAGATAGTGATCAATACTCGGAACCTTTAGACAGTTTGGGTTACCAAATTTATAAAGCTAATCCAGGTATTTCAAGATTGAAAGCTGCAAAGCTAGCAATCGAGCAAGCTAAAAAGCTTACTGCTGATCAAGCTCAAGTCGTAGCTGAGGCAAGAACTGTAAAAGCCCAACAGTCGGACCAGGGTATCACTAGTCGAGTTTTGAATAGATCTACTCAAACAGTAGATCCTAACAAAATGAGCCTTGAGGAAAAAGAGGAATGGCTTAGGGCGAACGGCGAGTGGTAATCATCCTCAAAAAGGAGGTGAAAAATTACTATGGCCGTCGATGTAGCAAAAACATTAACTTCAGGTACAGCTACCGCTGCGATTAAGAATCGTTATTATGATGAGCTGTTCTTAAAAAGAGCAGAATCTAATCTCGTTCACAAACAGTTAGGACAACGAAACCGATCAATCCCACAAGGACAAGGTGGATATGGTTCAGGAGCAGTCTATTGGACTCGCTGGACAAATCTTCCAACAGTTTCCGCTGGTCAGGGAGAAGGTGTCCCAACAACCGCAGTACAGCTAACCGCAACAAACATAACAGGTACTACAGCTCAATATGATGCTGCTGTATCTGTATCAGACCTTATGGCATACACCTCATTTGGTGATGTTATGAAACAAGCCGTTGAACTTCTTGCATATAACGCTGGTATCTCAATTGATACTGTTGTTAGAAAAGAAGTTTCAGCTTCTGGAACAATGCAAGTTGGAACTGGAGCAGCTCACTGGACAGCTATCCCAGCAACAGGAACATTATCTATTTCTGAAATCAAAAGAGCTGTTAGAACACTTAACAGAAATGATGCTTTCAAACAGGATGATGGATTCTATGTAGCAATAGCACATCCAGACGCACTCTATGATCTTATGTCTGACACAACAACTGGAGGATGGATTGATGCGAATAAATATGACTCAGCAACTTCTGACAAACTCTTTAGAGGAGAACTCGGAAAGATGCACGGAGTAAGATTCCTTCAAACATCTAATGGATATGTTGTAGGTTCGTCTTGTGCGACTAACTCCGCTGTTTTGGCTTCTTCATCTATTTACGTTACAAGCGTTTTTGGAAAAGAAGCTTTCGGAGTAACTGAACTTCAAAATCTTAAAACTTATGTTAAAGGTTTTGAAACAGGTGGAACTGGAGACCCAACAAATAAAGTTGCAACTGCAGGTTGGAAAACAACTTTCGGAGCAGCTTCTTTAAACTCTAGTTTCTACGTAAACATTAGACATACAGTTTCGAGTACAGCTTAATTCTGTACCGATTTAATGTCTTAGACAGGCCCCCGAAAGGGGGCTTTGTCGTATTGACAATTGATTAGCAATCTGGTAACATGATCGCTAATTCATCCTCCGAACTGGAGGCAAGCCACAGCGAAAGCTGGTGGCTTTTTTTATGGGTTATCAACCAACTTGGAAACAGTTTGAAGATAAAGCTAACAACCAACATGATGCTAGGGCTGCATTAAATGCCTCAGATGCCTTTGAACAAGAACGAGCCAAAGAATTAAAGAACTCTAAAGCCGCAAGAGATTGGGAAAAAGGACGAAAGAAAGAGTGGGCAAACAATAAACCTAAATACGTAAAAGATAGAGTTAGGAAAGAACAAGAAGCTTTAATATCCCCACTTAAAAAGCTTAAGCAGGGTGGATCATTCGTAGGAAATATTAAACCAATGCCAGGCTATTTAATCCTTGAAATAGAAGCAAACAAAAAAGAAACAGAAAGTGGAATAGTTTTGCCTGATGCAGATCAAGAATCAAATACAGGTGTGGTAGTTGAAGTCTCAGAACCACTACAAGTATCAAATGAAATGGGTTTATCGGTTGTTGATTGTCCAGTTAAGGTAGGAGATAAGGTTCTATTTAAAAGAGGCGCAGGAGCTTTTGGTTCTCCAGGGCTTGAATTGACAATTAATGGCAAGGATTACAGATTGATGAGATGGAATATAGATCCAGCGCAAAGCGATTTGTTAGGAGTGTTTATATGATCAGTGAAGAAACAAGGAGGAAGTTTAGATATGCCTAATGTCTCCGTAATAATATCTACATTCAATAGAAGTGAGCGTCTTAAAAAAGCAATTCAATCGGTATTAGATCAAACGTTCCAAGATTTTGAGATTATCGTAGTAGATGATGCCTCAAAAGATTCCACAGAATACGCAGTTAAAAACTTCAATGATAAACGAATTAAGTATATTAAAAGATCTAAGAACTTCGGAAATGATACAAAACCTAAGAACGAAGGAATACTTGCAAGTAAAGGTGAATATATTGCTTTCCTAGATTCAGATAATACATACAGGAAAGACCATTTGCAGGCTCTGTATCAAGCTATAACAAGCGATTCAAGAACTGATGTAGTATATGGTGATAGATGGCTAATTGATGAAACAGGAAAGATAAAACCTCAGCTTGGTGTTTACTCAGAATACGATCCCGCGATTCTTTATAAACATAACTTTATAGATACTTCAGATGTTTTAGTTAAACGTGAAGCACTTTTTAAAGTTGGCGGATGGGATGAAAGATTTTCTAAGTATGTAGATTGGAATTTGTGGTTAAGAATGTCTAAAGCGGGACTGTTTTTCAAAAGAGTTCCTTTAGTTCTGACTGATTATTATCTTCATTCTGAACAAAAATCATCTAAGGTAACGACTGAAAATGAAAAGAAATTTATGGAATGGACGGGGCAATTCGAGAATATACCTGACTGGAAACCAATAACCAAAAGATCAATCGAAGATTTTGGAGCTTATGATCTAGAAATAAGACTTCCATACTTAGGGGAAATAAAGGAACCGCGTGTAGCTATATTTACACTTACTCACGACAGATTAGATTATACCAAAGAATGTTTTAATTCGCTTCATAAGACTGCAGGATTCCCTTTTAAACATTTTATTTTTGATAACGGAAGCAAAGATGGAACAGTAGAGTGGCTTGAGAAGTACGAAAAGGAACATGATTCTTTAATTATTTATTCAGATGACAATAAGGGTATCTCGATTGGGTCAAATCGAATGGTAGATGCAATTAAATCTGAAGATTTTGACATCATTGTTAAAGTAGATAACGATTGCAATTTCATAACTGATGGTTGGTTGGCAAAGATGGTGGATATCTGGAAATCTAACCACAGACTTGCACTCTCTCCATATATTCAAGGATTACGAGATAACCCAGGTGGAGCAATGAGAATAAGTTACGGCACTGTAAAAAATGAATATGTAGGAGTAACTAAACATCTTGGCGGAATATGTCATTTCGTAGATGCAGATGCTTATAAATTCTTTAGATGGGATACGCACGATTTTCTTCACTCAAGACAAGATCTTGAACTATCAAGGTATCTAATCATGAATAAGTTTCAATTAGCTTATCTTGAGAACTTTTTTGCAGAACATTATCACGGAACTGAAGGACAAGAGAAAGACTATCCTGAGTATTTCGAGAGAAGAAAAGAAGAAAAAACTAAACGCTATGAAACCTAAAATTCTTCATGTTGGATGTGGGCCTTTCAAATACGACGAATATTTAAACTCAGATAAAGATATGGACATCACTAAAAGATGGCCTTATGAAAACTCTTCTATAGATGGAATTGTTGCCCAACACGTATTTCAAGAAATATATTGGAGAGATTTAATTCAGGTTTTTAGTGAAGCGTATAGAGTTCTTAAAAGAGGATCACGAATGAGATTTGGAGTTCCATTACTTTATCCAGGAGTAAGTTTAATCCATATGCTTTCATGGTCAAATGTAAATCTTTTTAACCCTGCACTTTTACAGATGGTTTTAACTTCAGTAGGGTTTAGACAATTTGATCATTTAAGTTACCAGAATGGAACTAAGGAACTTTTACTTGCGGATAACAGACCAGATGAAACAGATTACTTTGAGGTTTTGAAATGAAGCGAGCAAACCTAGACGACATCAATACGCGTACATATTGGAACGAAATATATAAGGGTGACAATAGAGCTCTTTATGCTTCACAGGGAACTGATTCTAATTCACTAAAAATAGCTGGAATGGTTGCTAATTCGATGAAAACAGCAAGATTTGAAACCGCTCTCAAATATATTAATAACGGAGACAAGGTATGTGATATGGGTTGTGGAGTTGGAGTGTTCACGGAACTGGTTGCAAGTCGAAATCCAGCTTGTGAGATATGGGGAACAGATATTTCTGATCAGGCCATTGAGGATAATAAAAAAGCCAATTCAGGAGTTAAATATTTTCATGGTTATATTGGGGATCAATCATTTCTTCCAGATGAATATTTTAATGTCGTATTTTGTGGAGAAACTATAGAACATCTAGAAGATCCTTCAGTTTTATTTAAAGAAGCGTACTTAAAACTTAAAGAAGGTGGAAAGCTTATCGTTACCACTCCTAAAGATGATCATATAAGAAGTGATGAGCATTTGTGGTATTTCGATCAAGCTGATGTAGATAAGTTATTCACTGATAACGGTTTCAAAGAAGTTAAATTTGAATATCTCCCCGACACAGAACATCTTTACGTTATTTTTGGAATTGCGACAAAATGAAAACTGTCTCACTAGATCTTGACGACTTCAGCGTACTAAATAACAGAATGGATCTTTTGCTTGAAATAAAAGATCATTATCCTGACTTTAAAGTATCTTTATTCACGATTCCTTTTGATTACAGAGTTGAAACTAATCCTCAAGCAATTACTTTACGCGATAAATCCCTCAAGCTAATAAAAGAAAATTTAGATTGGATGGAGATTATTCCTCATGGTCTTACTCATATGCAAGAAGAAATGAAGAACTGTGATTATTACACGTTCAGGGATCTAGTTTTGCCTTCCATAGGAGAAGCCTTTAAGAAAGATGGGCTTCCGTTTGTGAAAGGTTTTAAAGCCCCCTACTGGCTTTGGAATGAGGACGTAATTCGTTCCCTTGACGAAGCCAAATGGTGGGGGGCATCTGACCGCAATCAACCAGATATGTTACGAACTAAACTAAATTACACCTATACACACTCTCTGGATGAACCCTTCTATGAATCGACTAATGAAGTTCTTAATTTGCATGGTCATATAGACGGAACAAGTAGCAATGATTTAGAAAATTGTTTGTTAAGTGTTCTTAAGCTACGAGATGTTGAATGGAAATTCGCTTCAGAATTTGTAAAGGAGGACAAGTGAGCTACGTGCAACTGGAAGAACCAAAATACACTTGTCCGAAATGCAAGAAAGTTTTTTCCCTAAACAGACAAGAGGTTCAGTATGGATTATTTCAAGGAGGGATACTTGCAAGATGTTCTGTTTGTTTTGAACAAATGAAACATAATTTCTGGTTAAGAGTAATGGCGGAGGAAATAAGATGAAAATAATAGGATTTGGAAATGCAACAGGAAGCAAAAGTTGGAGACTTGAACATCCATTTAGATACCTAAGAGAAAGAGGACACGAAGCTTATGTATCAGATGAAGGTATTACAGAAAAAGCCTTGAATTGGGCTGATGTAATTGTGTTTAATTCAGTTGTTGATAAAGAAGGGATTGCGCTAGCAAGATATTATCAAAAAGAAAAAGGTAAAAAAATAGTTGTTGATTGCGATGATTGGTTCGATTTAAACCCTGATTCTCCATTTATTAAAGAACATGAAATATCTGATGCTAAATCAGTCATTAAAATAACAATGGAGATAGCTGATTTAGTTACTTGTACAACTAAGTATCTTGCTAAACAGATTGAACCAATTAACAAGAATGTTAAAGTACTACCAAACTATTTAGATCTTGAATTTTGGGATGTAAATAAATACAAGAATAATTCTAATAAAATACGTATTGGTTGGGCTGGGTCTATAACTCATTTAAACGATTTAGAATATATAGTCGATCCTCTTAAAAAATTCATGGATAAATATCCATCACAACTAATATTTGTTGGTGAGACTAGAATCAAAGATTATTTCAAAGGTTACCCAGTTGAATGTGTATTAGGAGTTCCATTTGAAGTGTGGCCTACTCGTTTAGCAGGGCTTAGACTGGATATAGGCTTAGCTCCACTCCTAGATACACCGTTTAACAGAGCAAAATCAAATATTAAGTGGCTAGAATACGCAATTAATAAAATCCCTGCAATATACTCGCCAACAGTTTATAAAAGAGTAGACTTTGAACCACATTTAGGTATGATCGCAGAGGATAAGGATCATTGGTATAGATGTTTGGAGCATTTGGTTACTTATCCAGAAAGAAGAAAAGAAATCGGAGAATATTCGTATGATTATGTTAAAAAGAACTATTCTTTACTTAAGCACATCGAAGAGTGGGAAAATGCCTATAACTCGATAACAGATATAACTTGACGCAAAGTCAAGTAAGTGATACTAATCTCTTATCCCCGACAAGGGGCACACAAGCTGAAAGGCTTGTTTTTTTTATGGCAACTTCGCCTGCACACACAGTTAATGACATACTACAAATAATCTCTGATTTAAGAGGAGAGTCTTCTGTTAGTACTGATTCCTCAAGAATTAGGGCAATTTCACGCTCAGAACAAGATTTAGCTAAGAGAAAATTCTTTAAAATCCATTTAGCTAAAGATCAATCGATTGGAACAGGAGACGGAAGCACTACTGCTTTTACCATAGGTTCAGCAACTTATCCAATGAGACTTCATGGATTATCTGAGGTTTTTGTGGGAGGAACTACAGAAGACAAGAGATATACAGTTTTAGATTTTCATAACTATAAAAATACATATAACCAGAATAACTCAGCTAGAATTGCTTACGAATATTATGATCAGGCAAACGATTTATGGAAAGTTCAAATTAATCCAGCTCCATCAAGTGGCACAGCTGTAACTGCCTCATGGTTTTATACACCTCCAACTCGCACATTAACTTCTGACATTGTTGTTTGCCAAGATCCATACATAATTGCATACCTTGCGTTGGGAGATATTTATCACGGAGAAGATGAATTACAACTTGAACAGCAAGCCAGAGGAGAGGCTGAGCAGAGAATAGGGGAACTTACTGGTATTGATAACGCCCCTGCAGTAAATCAACGAATTGAAATGTCTTCATCAATTAACCAATTAAGACCAAGAGGTATTGGAACTTACTGATATGCGATCATATGCAAAAGAAATTAAAGAACAACCTCTATTAGTAGCCAAATCTGAATCATGGATTAGGGGCTTAGATCAGCTTGTATCTCCAACTCAAATTAAAGCAAACGAATTAGCTGAGGCTGTAGACATTCAGTTAGTAGAAGACGGAAAAATTAAATGTCCAAGAAGTGGTCAAACATACTATGGAGCAACTCAGGATTCAAGAGTAAGAGGTTTATTTTCTTATTACAAATCTGATGGGACTAATAAGTTGCTCAGAATGAGCGATGATACTCTCTATGAGTATGTAGATGTTTCAACTTGGACTGCCGTATCAGGCTATACATATACTGCAAACAAAAACACAGAGGGAGTTATGGCTTATGACCGACTTTATCTCTGTAACGGAGAAGACCCGCTAACTTATTATGATGGTTCCTCAATTACTTCATTTACTCAGCGTTCAGCTCCTACGATTTCTTCAGTAACAAGAAGTGGAGGATCTGCAGGGTCTTACACGTATTCGTATAAAGTTACAACTGTTACTGCAGTAGGAGAATCAACTCCTTCTACGGCTTCTACAGCAACTTCTGATTGGGATACACCTGACACAACTCACTACATGACTGTAGCTTGGGGAGCTGTTACAGGAGCTGTAGGATATAATGTTTATGGGCGAAAAGATGGCCAGTGGTATTTCTTAGCTTATTTAGAAGGAAATTCATCAACCTCATATATAGATAATGGAGACGATACTCCTAACGAAGTATTTACTCCTCCTGAAGGAAACTCTACAGCAGGACCTACTGGGAAGTATGTAAAAGTATATAAAGATTCGCTATTTATCTTTGGAGATCCAGATAACCCATCAAGATTGTATTACTCAGGAGGTGGAGATCAAATCAATAACTTTACGTTGGGTTCGGGTGGGGGATTTATTGATGTTTCAAAGAACGATGGTCAAATTGGAACTGGAATAATCCAATTCAAAGATAAGCTGATAATCTTTAAAGAAGATTCAATCTATCAGTTCTCATTTACTACAGAAGGATTACCTCAGATTACACAAGTTACTCCGTCAGTGGGTTCAATTGCTCCTCGTTCAATTATCGCTGTAGAAAATGATATCTTTTTCCTGTCCCGTAGAGGAGTGTTCACGATAGGAAATGAGGCTGGGTTTTCTTTTGATGTGTTACGTACAAATGAACTATCAGCTAGAGTAAGACCTTTAGTTCAAAATATAGATCCAGCTTATATTCAATACGCTTCAGCTACTTATGTAACATCATCTGACTTTAACTTATACATTCTTTCATATACTCCTTCGGGGTCAATGACAAATTCTGTTTCTTTAGTCTACGACAGAGAGAGATTAGGTTGGTATAGGTGGACAAACACACCAGCTAATTGTTGGGTTACATATAGAGACTCTACGGGTACAACACATTATTTATATGGAGATGACTCATCTGGATATGTAAAAGAGATTCTTTCAGGAGACGATGATTTTGGATCAGCGATTCATGGATATTTTTATCTCAATTCAGAGAACTTTAAAACAGGAATAGATCATTACAAGACTTTAAAGGATATAAATATAGTTCTGCGAGAACCTTTTGGTTCTATTTCCTTAACAGTCGTACAAGATGGAGTACAATCTGTTTACTCCGCTCCAATTGGAACAATCTCTCCAACAATTAACTTAGGACACTATACATTATCTGATTTCTTGTTAGGGGAATCTTCAGGAACTGGATTGTCTTCGGCAGATGAACTTATCTTACGTAAATTAAAAAACGTAAATCTTAGAGATGGGAAGACCTTTCAACTTAGATTTGATAATAACTCTTCAGCTAAATTTGTTCTGTTACTAGCTGGTATGACTGCAAAGCCTCGTGGTGAAAGATATTCAAAGAGTGAAGACCTTGTATCTGTATAAAGTACTTGACATAAAGTCAATCAAGTGATTACATAAGCTTATCTTCTGTACAAGAAGCACGCACTCTGAAAGGGGTGCTTTTTTTATGGCAATATCAAAATTAACTGATCAAAATGCTTTATCTGCAGGGCAAGCTTTAACAAGAGCATTTGATAATACAACAAGTTCAATCACAACTTCTATAGTAGACGGATCTGGAAATCAGATTACATCATTTGGATCATCTTTTACAGATGAGGGGACATTTACTGAAGGATCTTCATCAGTTACACCAGTAGCAGGTTACTATAAATCTACTCCAGATACTATAACTACTGGTAAAGCTGCAGCAATTGCAATTGATGCAAATAGAAATGCAATGGTTACTCAGGCAACTCTTATCGCAGGAGAAAATCTTACAGACAATAGACTAGAAGTTAGAGAAAAGTATTCATATTCAGCAGTTGCTACAGCAGATGTAGCAGTTAAGTCAGGCGCAGGATTTCTTCATTCAGTAACCATTACATGTAATGATGCTGCTCCAACTGCAGGATCATTAATTATCTATGACAATACTGCGGAATCAGGAACTCAGGTATTTAATCATACTTTTACCACAACTCCATTCGCTCCTTTAACAGTAGTTTTAGATTACACAATGGCTACAGGAATATATCTTGGTTTTACGACTACGGCTGATGTAAATGTTAGCTGTGCGTACATGTAAATATGACTAGTTACAAAATAAAAGAAATTAATCAAAAAGAAAAATGGATAGCAATCGAAGTAGACTTCGGTGATGGCACTCCTAAATATCAAAAGAGAATGATGGCTGATACAACTTCTGAGGCTGGTATTCAGGCCTCAGTTGAACAATGGTTAGCTGATTATCTACCTCTTAGAGAAGCTGAATTAAGCGTACCTGATCTCTCTAGTCTAAGAAACAAATCATTCTCAGTCGACAAAGATAAGCTCCCTAAATCCTCAGTTCAAAAAGCACAGGATGAAGAAATAAGAAAAGCAAAACAATTAGCTGATGAAAAATTAGCCAAAGAAGCAAAAGAAGCTGTTGATGCTCTTGCAGAAGCTGTCAAATAGTATGTATGAACTTAAACTTAATATCCTCATATCTTCATAGTAAAAGGAGGGCTCCAGAGTGGCTAGGAGTGGTGTAGTTGTGCCTAGAACACCCATACCAATTCCTAGAACAGCTGCAGGGAATAGACAGTTAGTTAGAGATTTTGGGACGTGTTTAAATTTTGATGGAGCTACAACTTTTGTAACCACTCCAGTTAACCCTGCTACAACGGGGTTTAATATAGCTTTTTGGATTAAATTATCATCAGTTATTCCGCAGCAAAGAATAGTTTCATATTCAACAGCAGGACCTACTGGGGGGTTTAATATCGAAAAAGGCAACAATCTCAGAAGTATCGGTTTTTCCGTTTATAACGGAGGTTCACAGCAGGTATTAATTAACACCTCAGACCTAGTACCAAACGTTTGGTATCACATAGTTTGTACTTATACCAATAATGAAGCAAAAATGTATTTAAATTCGGTTCTAGTTGGAACTGATACATCGGTTACGATGACAGATCCTACTCAAACTTGTACGATTGGTAGAAATGCCGCAACCTCCGTTCTTTTTACGGGGGGGGCTATGGATCAATTTATATTACACAATACTGCAACTCCTTGGACTCAAGCTCAGGTTAATAATCTCTATTTTAGGGGGACTATCCCAACAGGAGCAACTATAATTTATAATTTTACAGGGAACGTTGATGATTCTTCAGGAAATGGAAATAACGGGACTGCTACAGGAGCTACTTACTCCACAAATGTATTTATAAAGCCTAGAACAGCTGCTTAATATGTATGGCGGGAATTTTATTACAAAACGATTTCTCAACTAACACAACAGAATTTACTGCTCAGGCTGGGACTTGGGGAGTATCAGGAGGAGAGCTTCAAAATACTGCTTCTCAAGGTGGAGGTCCTGATTGGGGGAATAGAGTATTCCTATCAGACACTCGAACATTTACTGATTTTGATCTCACAGTTAAAGTTAAAAAGCCTTCATTTAATACTCAGATTATATTTAGGTCAGGGACTACCGCAGGAACAGGTTTTGGGATACAGTTAAGAGACACAAATAATTTAAGGCTTGAGAGTTGGGGATCTGCAAATCTCAGTCAGGTTACTTCTTTGACATGGGCAACTGGAACATATTATTGGGT
>ERZ761584.277-NODE-277-length-18332-cov-5.867374_pt1 | contig 18332 bp, 25 predicted proteins | sample MGYA00512168_ERZ761584 | MGnify/ENA primary metagenome ERZ761584 (study PRJEB28899, sample SAMN03785564) | bioreactor sludge metagenome | biome: EBPR Sludge; feature: EBPR Bioreactor; material: 0.22µm filtered reactor supernatant | place: Saint Lucia: Queensland...
ATCGCCAGATCCCTTGTTAAATTTATTGGCATTAGATTTACCTCCGTTTTTGATGTATTCGCATTCGTCGCATTTAAATTTCCAGGTATCAACGTCTTGGTGCATTCTGCACATTGTCCCTTCCTCGCATCTTTTCTCAACCTCATCAAAACAACAAATAAAAGCAAGGCCAACATTAAAAGCATTTTCCCTCCATTCCCCAGAACGAACATGGTAATCGTGACATGATTCGCAATTGCAATATTCGTTGTGTTCTATTTTTCTAATTGACATAAATTCACGCGCTCATCTCTAAAATTGAATTCTGCGCCAATGTGTTAAAACGCAAGGTCAACCATCGACCTTTGCTGTACTGCTTATCCTCTCCATTCCATTTTACGAGAGCGTTTTTCCCACCTATAAACCTTAACCCGTTATCGCATATGCAAGCCAAAAAGAAACCGTACTTATCATCATCAAACATGGAAACAGCGCCAGACGAAAAACAATGTCTACAATCTTTCTTCTCATAGGAAACAGGCTCTATAAACTTCTTTGCTGCTTCGATAATCGTGAAAAATTTTAATGTTTTTACATCATCCGACATTAATTTCCTTATGCCAGCTATCAAGGCCGGAAAAGGTACGTTGCTTTTTTCTATTTCCTCTATGACGAATGCCAGCTTTTCCTTTGTTAAAAGCTTGTCCTGTAAAACATAAAGGCGCTCTAATTCACCTGCTATCGCTAGATTCTCTTGCGGTGTTAATTGCGGCATCGGCGAGTAACCTCCTTTGTTTTGATTGATTTAAAGCTTCTAAGATTTCGCTTTCTTTGTTGGTTGTTGTCGGTGGGATAAAACCTCCGCGCCTGTTCTGAGCTCGTTCCATCCACGAATTTAAAAATCGCGGCATTCCTGACGCTGTTTTTCTTCGAAGCGGATTGTTTTCTATCCAGGCATTTGCTTTTTTGCATTCAAGAATTACGTCAATACCAGGATAAAGATCTTTAAGATTTAAAAGCATATCTTCTCTCAGTTCCCAAGTCTTTGTCTTTCCAGAAACAGAAAAAGACATAACAGAACTACTAGAAGATATATATTGCACTGAGCTGGTCGTTTTTTGGTCGTTTTCTGGTCGTTTTTCTGAAATACGTCTACTTTTGCTGCGTACCCACTCCGGACGCCACTTTTCCCATTCATGCACAGATAGGCAACCATCCCCTCTGTCTAAGAAACCAGAATCAACCAAGGCGTTCACAAACGCTTTTGGATCACCAAACCACTGCGCTTGGTGAGCGATCACATAGTCACTTATGTTCTGTAAGACGCCATCATGGTGTTTTACTGACACCCAGAACCAAAAGTGCGTAAGATTCCATAGAGTATCCTTCGTCCCTACTTTGAGACGTGAAGATAAATCCAGGAATTTGTCGCTGGTTGTTAATTCAGAATCTAATCTAATGTATGCCATTATTTATAATTTTCTTCTCACCTTTTTCCTGACCTCAGGAATATGGTCATTTACAAATAAATATCAATGATGCTTTCTAATTGAAAAGAAATCTTTAAAGCTTTGATCTTCTTTTATTAACAGACGTGTATATGCGGCTGTGTAATTGTTGTTTAACTTATAATCTGTTCCTGTTTTTATCCTTGTCTCCCACCTAAGGACTTCCCAAATGGCTTTAGCACCAAATCTCTTGAAACTCTTACGTGCTTCGTATGCCAAATCCTTAAATAGTTGATATATATCCGGGTTTTCTTGATGAAACTTTTTGAAAGAACTATAGACCCGTTGGCTTATGTCATCGAATCCTTCATCAACATTTTCCATGTATTCTGAAAATGTCATTTGCCGCATTTCTTATTTCCTTTCCTTTTTTCTTCGAAATAGTGTTTTCTTCTCTTTTTGTATTTATCAAGAACCTCGTGAAGCATCGGAAAGTGATATGAATTTTTCTCAATGTTCTTTTCCTTGATTTTCTTTTTCAAGTAAACAGTATTACAAGAGGTACACTTTCCTTCCTGTATTAACCCAAAGCATCTAGGGCAGTTTTCTGGGGTTAAAGAATGTTTTGCTTTTTTCATAACTTTTTCCATTTTTCACACCAATTATTAAGCGAAAATATCCAAATAAAAAACGTATCCAAACATTCCGGCGGCGACTACTATGCCAAGTATTATTTCCAGCATCTTTTTTTACCCATCCTTTCTTTTGCGATTTTAATAGCCGTATCGATTGCAATAGTGACAAGTATGATAAAAGTGGAAAAAACAAAATAAAAACTTTTGAAATAACCACCATCGACAGGCTGAATATTAAAGTCATTAAAAAAACTGAGAATATAACTGACTTCATTTGGTTTAATCATAATTCCTCCCCTTTCCATAGTTCACATTTCGGACAAGTCTTTAAGACAAACTCATCAGTATTCCCGTTATCAACGCTCGTGGCATATGCATAGCAATAGCCAGCTTTTTCAGGTTTAAATGGGTAGGTGCATCTGTTGTCTTGGTTTTTGTAGAGCGTATATGCATTTTGCGGCTCGACACGTTCAGATTCTTTTAATTCATAAGGGCATGGTGTAACTTCTGGAAGTTTTAAGCCTATGCGTAGGATTGTGTTTGCGTCTACGGTTGAACCGTTGGATGGGTTCCCCTCCCATTGTATGTTGAACAATGGGAAGTGATAACCATCAAGGTCTTCCTGCCATCCGATGAATGTCGCGTATTTATTCATCTGGTTTCACCAAAATAACCCTTCCCCATTTTGTTGTCACATGTATTACAGGAGTTCTTGGGGAAGGGTTTAAATTTAAGTGCGCTGCTACTTCTCGGCGGGTAACAGCGCGCTAAACTGCGTAAGCCACCCTCTCGTGAAATACGCAGAAAAACAAAAGCCCCTGCGCACTTAAATAAGCGCACAAGGGCACTAATATGATACAGGGGAGACTTTGAGGGGTTAAGTTCGGTCTTATAAATCGACCGATACCTACCATTGTAAGATGATTGTAAAAACTTTGTTAATGCTTTGTTAGGGTTCAAAGTTCGCCTCTATTTCAGAGGAGAACCTACTTTCCTAGTTTAGCTACCCGTGCTCGCTGGGACTCGAACCCAGAATACAAGCTTCGGAGGCTTATGCCATAATAGGAGGTTGTAGGCTCTCGCTCGTATATTTAAAATAAAAAAAAAGGCCAGAGGTTCTTGACTTATCGGTGATGACAGGCTCAAGAACATGGCCAAAACTCGGCATAAAAAAACCACCAACGCTACTAGCGCCAGTGGATTCGTTATTATTTTTATATGTCCCTATCATCACCATGTAAATAGTATGCGTTATTTGATTTTAAAAATCAATAGAAAAATAAAAATATATTTATCGACGGAAAAAATGGTTTTTTAAACACTCGCCAATTTTTCCGATGCTTCTTTCTGCCGCTCATCTTGTCTCTTGTCGTATACTGATAACATCCTATAGTCACCCCATCCGGCACGCTTTCTCACCGTCTCAGAGTCTATTCCGTGATCAAGCAAGAAGGTTGTCCCCGCTCCACGGAAATCTCGCATCTGTATCTTTGCGAATGATGGATCAATAGTAACCGCTTGTTTTTTAAGTCTTTCCCACCTGCTTCGCATGTTTACTTTGCTGAATATTGGGGATCCTGGCTTTGCTGATTTAACACGTCTTTCAATCATTTCTAATCGTGATGCTGGAATAGCTATTTTGTAAGGTTTCCCGCTCGGGTTGTTTGTAGTTATTAGCTTGTGTTGTATGCCTGAAATCGTATTTGCTTTTAGATCAACGTTTTCGCTTGTAATTAGGAACAAATCAGACGGCCTAAGTTGCGTCCAATACAGGCTATCCAATATCTCGTAAAGGTCTTCGTCTGGGCACAGGCTGCACAAGAGCTTCTTTTGCTCTGGTGACATATAGACTCTTCGTGCGAATTGATCTTCTTTTACCTTAGGAACCAGGCTTGCCGGATTAATGATAGGCACAGTTATATGCCTGAAATCAACACCGTTGATGAATTTTCCGTCTTTAAACTCACGCAGTTTTGCGAACATCCTAGAAATTGTCATGTGTGACTTGTTTATAGTTGATTGAGATAAACCCATCTGAGTATAAAAACGCCTAAAACGTTCTATGTCAGCCTTGGATATTTCATCTATATAACGTCCATGGAAAAAGGTTTTAATTCTGTTGAGGTGGGTCGGGTTACGCATACCAAAAACTGTGTGGCGCCAATAGTTTTCGTAAAACATGCGCACAGCTTCATCTATGTTTAAACGAAGAACAAAAGACTCTTGTTTAAACAATTCTAATTGCTCGGCGATGTCGGTCATAGTCAAATCCTTAAGAGAGAGGCTTAAGCAACTTTGATCCTATGAGGGTTAGAAACCGTCGAATAATGCAATATTCGCTTAATACAAGGCAAGACTTTTCTCTCTTTAATAACGTATTAAACCGCGCTAAACCACCATAATGCTAAATAAACTTGTTAACTAACATGTTAATTAACAAGCTAAATATGATGTTTTTGCACTAATATGGTTTCCAATTTCTTTTTAGCAGCGTCTGTCTCCGCTATTTCATCTTTCAGAGACTTTATTTCATCGTCCTTCTCTTCTGTTGCAGCTTTGTGGCCCGCAACGAATCCAAGCGCATATTGATATTTATGGTTTTCAACAAGTCTATTGAACCTTTCGTCCGCACTAGGGGCACTTTCCACGTAATCAACAATTATCATCGCTTCAACGATGTCGAATTTGTCCGCTTTATTTTCCATTTGTTACCCCTAAGAAACTTGGGCGTTATCCTGTGATTGCAATACTTCGGTTGTAGAATCAGGATACACAACTGACTCACCATCTTTTGTTTCTTTTACAACACCCTGGTCGTATTGAATCGCTTTTTCGAGCTCCACGCTTAATATTCCATATTTAGAAAGAAGCATTTTTATTACTGTTTTTAACGCCATCGCGTCAAAGCTCGATTGCCATGGCGCGTTCTGTTTATCATACGATTTTGAATATTTTTTGGCGTGTCGAATAACCTGATCTGTTGTCATAAACATATATTTTTCAAAACCAGATATGAGTTTAAAATAACTTACGTAGGCAAAAATCTTATCAGATTTCCTTTTCGTTTCATCTATTATTATTTCTCCTGTGATCCGATTGTGTGAAACCAACTCACCATCAAATATCTCGGCTGCGTTCATTGTTTGGTAGAGGCCCGTTCTTATCCCTAACTGAACAAAACCTTTCCACCCCATTTGAAACTGAGCTACACCTGAGTACGGGACAATATAAGCAAAACCGAGATTTGGGTTTATTGGTAGGTCTAACGTTGCCGCAATAGCAGCAGAGGAAATCACAGATCTCGGGTCGCAATCTTTTAGTGAATTGTTTGCGTTCGCTAAAGAAAGGATTGAAGATATGAAAGCAGGAGCTTTTTTACCTAGTATATCCTCGAAACGCTTTCTTATGTCAATTCTGTTTAGCAGTTCATTTAGACGTGTTCCCTGAGTTATATCCTTTGCTGCAACGTGTCTCGCTATATCTTCTATTTTTGCCATTTTATTTTTCCTCCTCGGTTGTTAACTTCTTATATGAAAAACGTCTTATGGGTCTTGTCTTGTAATACTTAGACCAAATATCGGGCATGTCTATTTGTAGCGATTTTCCGTCTATACTTGAGTAAGTAGAGTTTGACCAGTTAACTTTGTAAAGTGATGTTGTTCCCGATTTAGCTTCGCCAAGCAACAACTTGAGCTCGTTTTCTTTTTGATCGATTAAACCGTCAAGATTATTCCTGTCCTGTTTGTAACTGTCTAATATCTCTATTATTTGATTTGCCTCGTCGTTTAATTGTATTTCTACTCCGTTTTCTTTTGGGAACATATCATCAAGGGGACCTGCATCGTATTTTGTAACTACCTGGGGTATTTCGTTTTTCTCAACGTAATCTTTCCAAAACGTTACCTCTCTATTAACAATGTCTGATAATATGCCTTCATCACGTCTGATTATCTTCCATTTGAAGTCCTGATTTCCAATTAAAACAGCTATGTATGCAGTGTCTGCCCCTGTAACTGCCAAATAATGAAGACACTGAACAATATACTCCCTTGGGATCTCCTCTCCTCCCCACTCCTTCGATTTCCACGCCGATACAGTCTTGCATTCCAGTATTGCGTTCTCCCCAACGATCCGGCGGTCAATGTTGGCACCAATGAAGTTATATTTAGGATGAAATAAAGTCTCATTAACGCGCCTGACTTTTTTTCCCGTTTCATCACAAAAAAGCTCGGCTACAATGTCCTCAAGCTTTTTTCCAAGCTTTACGTAAAGTTTATTTCCTATGTCTTCAGTAACTATAAGCCCTGTTTTTTCTGCGAAAACCTTCATCGGTGATGACCACCTAGACATAGCAAGGACACCAGCCGCGTCTGTCCCTCCTATGTATTTATTCCTATCTCCCAACATTGCGACTTGCATATGTGCCCCCTTGTAAAGTGTCGAACAAGCTGTTATCATGTGTATAACACAATGGTATATACCATCATACAACATTTGTGTCAAGTATTTATTTAAGGGGTTTTTATGTTAAATAGTGCCTATGCCGAGATCATTGATAGACATTTACTAAATGGAGGTTCTGTTACATTGCTATCTACAGGACAGGTATTAAAACAGCTTGGTATTACGCGGCAGACGCTTTACAAATGGATAATGTTGAAAAAGATTAAGGCCATATCGCACGAAATTGGAAAGAGAGTTTTCCTCGAATTTGACCCAAGGGAAATAAAAAAGATAAGCAGGAAAATGACAAAAACGCGAAGGCGTGGCTACTCATTAATCGTTGATGACGATATTTAAATATTTATCCTGAGTAGTTTTAGAGAAGTGTGTACATCTACGCTGTTCCCATTTGTAGAGAAATTGTGAAAAACACCGATGACAATATAATCATCATCGATCGATAAGCTGTTATCGCTAACCGTAACCCTATCACCTATTTGTATCGAAAATGTCGGCCTTATTTTTATTTCTGGTATATAAGCTGTTGGCTCGGAAAAGTTGCTAACGAGATAATCGGCAATTTGTTGTGATATCGAGTCATATAGTATCCACTCATTTGATATATCTACCCTTCTTTCGTCATAGATGTTTATTGAGTCTTCGTTTGTCGCTACCTTTTCTATGAATGTATTGTCATTAGTGAACGCCTTACCGAGAACTTTTATTTGCTCAATGGTTCCCGTCCCTGTAACTGTTATTTGCAGCATCGGCTTTGTTGGATGAATTCTTGAGAATATATAGGTTCCCGTTGCTGTCCCGAAAGTAACCGATGCTGCCGCTGGATTTGTGCCAGACATTAGTGCCGTGTCCATACCATTATCAACGACAATGTTATACGTTAGGATATCTCCGTTTGTCACCTGTATAGGATTACTAGCAGATATTTCCTCAAGTGGTGTACCTGCGGTTGCCGACCATTGGACATCTGAATCGTTACCGCTCAATATAAGTGGCTGCGCTTTTACTACCGCACGATTTATTATAGAAGTTTGACCGCCTATGCTGTCTGCGTAAACTTGATCGATGTCGATATTCAAGCTCTCGTCGAGAACGTAAGAAATTTTCGATGGTATTTTTACAGAACTAATACCAGTAGACCAATTCATAATAATATCTTGTATATATGGGGTTGTTAAATTGTTTAATATATTGCTGTCATTAGGAGCTTCGAGAACGAACTTAAAAATCAAATACCTCTTTGCGATAGACGGTATTTGATCCCCGCTATCTACTTCAATCCAATTGTCAAAATTAATACCATCATCACTGGTGGATGTATAAAATGTAACAGTGCATCCAGTTGGATTTATGTATCTTGCTCTAAAAACGCCTTCTTCTAGTATTTCATTCGTTTGATCTATTACGTTTGATACATAATAAGAGTCCGTATGTGCAGCAGTTGTAGTTGCATCAATACAGAAAGAATAATATAAGTCGTCAAATCTGAAAGTCTCTGCAAATCCCGTGTACACTGGAGTTACTCTGTACGCTAGATAGACGGAAGTAGTAAATGTATTATCTGTGTTGGACAAAACAAGAGATCCGTCCCAGTAGACACTAATAAAACCTGATGTATTCCTTGTTACTCTTAGCGTATGTGTAGAGCTATCGCCAAGTGGACCAACATTAGACGAGATTAGGTATTCGGAATATCCGCTCGTTTTGTACAAGCCAAATGAAAAGTTTGTATTTCGATCAATCCGCACAAAATAACCGTCAGTCAATTGTCCGTAATGTCTTTTTGGATCATATAGAACCGTATATATGCTATTGGCCACAAAATAAAAATCTATTTTCCCTGTATTGTCTCCTTGTATGTCTATTTTAGTCTCCCATGTCCCATAAGCTTGACCGAATAAAATCCTTGCCCTTCCAATGCCTGGCAATATTGGTGTGTATGTGTTGTAAATAAGGCGACCACCTGAAGAAGACCATCCTTCTCCACTTGTCAAAGAGCTTGTTCCGCGCACCCACGAAGGATTTGACGTCTCATCATTATCGTCAAAATCATCGATCAAAAACCATCTTTTGCGAATTGTTCCAGGAGTGCTTGTTGCTTCCGTGTTAAAGAACGTGCCATTTTCCCAATCTGCCTGCGATGTGAACACTTCTTGTCTCGGTATTGTGTTTATATAAATCTTAAAAATTGATTTCCCGTTTTCGTCTATATAAAACTGAGCGTCACCGCATGCCTCCACAAGTTTCCTGATCGTGTCTACTATGTTTTCTTCTTTTGTGAAAAAATAATCAATAACAATTGTAGTCTGGTCAACCTCAGTTTCAAAAGTTGAAACGTTACCAAGGTTGAGCATATACGTTATCAGGTCGCCAATATCTTGTGATTCCTTCAGTTTTGCCGAAACCTTTTTGTTAAATAGCGATTTCATTATGTCGCGGGCTTCGATTGTGGCCTGTCTTGATCTTGGTTTTATTGAGATTTTATCTATTGTCCCTATGAAGTTTTGATGAGTCTCTTCGCCGCCTTCGTGTTCGTATCCTAGCTCTATGATTATGCCAATTCCTGGTTTTAGTTCCGTATTTATAAAATCCGTTTGCGCTGCGCTTTGTTCGTAATCAGGACAAAAGAATTGATCTGTATTTTCACAAGTTATGGTAGCTGTCGCGGCTAAGGCATTAGCTAATTGATAGTCCCTGCTGCGCTCAATCTGTATTCCTGTGACACGATCCGTTACGTCCACTTTTCTATAGATCTCAAGTTCAACAACGTTAGCCTGATCGCCAGGGGTGGATGTTTCCGTAATCGTTAACATAACATATTGAGCCGTTATGTTTTCGCTTGTATCAATGACATCAAGGCCGCCGGTTGTTTCTATTTGATTGTCACCTGAATAGCTGCCTGATGTGCCCGCAAAATCGGTGTAGGATAAACCGTCTGATGAGTAAGAAAACTTAAATTGAGATAGCGGGCTTTCCGATAGGTGGTATAGTTTTATTCTGTTAAATGTTCTTGATTGCCCTAGATTTATGACGATTTCTTGATGTTGTAGTTCCATTGGCAATTCACTGCGCCACGTGCTTTGTCCTACATCATTGTCGGCTGAGCTTGCGGGGCCTGAGTTTATTTCTGTCCTGTCTCCGTCTATTATTCCGCTTGCCGGATAGTCGCCGCTCGTGTCTTCGCTAGTTGCGGAAATGGTTGAACCAAAAGCGCTATTGGCATAATTGCCAAGCACTAAATATACTTTTGATTTCGGTTTATTTACGTCAGATATTTCAGCGTTTGTGAAATTATCGGAAACAGGGAGCATGATTCGTCATAACCTAAAGTGTGCCGCCAGTATTTTTTTCCATAACTCAGCGTGGTAGTCAAAACCATTACCGTAAAAGTGGACGTATCCTGCCTCGTAAACGTTTCCTATGCTTGTCCGTATTTGATCCAAGTCTGGCCCAGGAATTAAATTTGTCAGGCTGGCATCTCTTAAGGTTAGGTATTGTCCAAGTCTGACCTGTTCATAACTTGGTGGGTAATGGCCTTGACTGTCAATAGCAATAAATATCGGCGCTGTAACTCCGTAATTCCTTACGTTGGCAACAATACTAGACAAGTTAACCCGATAAGTCTCTGAGCTAACCGCAAGCGAGGTATCACCTTCACCCTGTATCCATAATATGGCGTCTGGTTTGTACACTACAGCAGTGGTGGCTATTCTTATCCAATAATTTGTTGCCCCTCCGGCCCATTGTGCGCTAGTCGTAGACCCCACAGAACACATAATAAATATAGATGACACGCCATATTGATTCCAAAGCAGGTCACCTAGTTTTAGCATGGCCTTACTGTGGTTTATCTGATTGGTTATTGTTGGCCTGGTGAAGTTCGATTGAACAAGATAATCCCTATTTATCCACACATGGCCTGATGTCGAATATACATTTGTGCTTGCTGCGAAATGGCAATTGGACTGACCAGCAACTAATATTTTGAGCGGATTTGTGCGCCGATCTGCTTTGGCTACACTTAAAAAAGAGAATACCAATACTAATGAAAATATAACTTTTTTAATCATCTAATCCTTCTCGCGCGTATGTAACCAACACGCATATTTGGTGTGCCTGTTTGATATACAGCTTTTCCCTTGAGATAAACTGTTGTCGTTGTTGGTAGGTTCATTCTGTAAGGTATTATATAATTTGTCACAACACCTGAAGCTGGAAAGTTGGATGGGTTTGTCCATGTTATGTAATTCATCCCCCACTGGTGGTCTAATGATGTGTCAGCCGAGTAAGAAGAAATCGCAACCTCAGCATTTGTAAAAGATCCAGCCGTAACAGGGTTGTAAGAAAGCTGCCCCGATACATCCCAATCACCTGCGGTCAAAACAATTGATGCGTAATTGTGCCACGTATTAGAAGCGGTGAAACTAATAAAACTGGCAGGGAACGATGATATATACTCCCCATATGCACCTGCTGGCGCGTCTGATACGCTGGACGCACCGTACAAAATAACGTTAGCGTTGGTGTTCCCAATCGTTACGGATGATGTTTGCGTGTTAAACATTAACGGTGTACCATTTGTTGTTGAAGAAACCTGCAATCCGTTATACAAGTATTGCCTTTGTGTAAATCCGTTAGTCGAAGTTAAAACCGCTACCCCAGCGTCTATTAAGTCAAAGTTACTGTTCAATTTTGGGCCCCAATTGGCAGAGCCGACGCTAGGTTTTACAATAGTCAAACGCGGTGTTGTCGAATCTGCACGACATACAGCCTTTAACGACATTAAACAAACTGCGATTAATAACATGCTCTTATTTGTGATTTTCATTTATTCCTCCATAATGATTAACCACAACAAAAAGGGCTGTAAATCGGAATGAACCGAAATACAGCCCCTAAATGCTGCGATGATGGTAGGGTTTAGGCCCTTTTCACCTTCCCGTCGGAAGGCACCCAATATTTATTTTTTGTTGATAGCCTTTTATGCCCCCGTCAGTTGAATGTCATACTGGAACCAGTCAATATATTCCCCTCTGCTTGAACATCCGAATTTATCCATGTTCACCAACCATCCTTTGTAAGTGAAAGTTACATAGACCGGATCGGTTGATGATAGGGCTGACCCCAGAGTTATAGTTCTTGTTAAATCGTCATAAGATCCACCATCTGAATAATTAGGCCCAGCATAGCCACCATCACCATATCCGCCATCGCCATATGCTCCACCCGCTACGGGGTTAGCGACAGCATAAACGGAATTAATAGTGATAATCGAGCTTGCCCCAGCCTCGACAAGTTTCTCTGATAATCGCAAACAGCTTAGCGGTGGCAATATGACTTGATTGCTTGTGGAGGGTGTTACTTTCATTGATACAACCTGAAAGTCATCTCTTGCCTGAAAAGATAGGAAGGTGTCATCTATCATTGCAAGAGAGGCAAGCGAGTTTCTTTGACCGATTGTTAAATATTTTGAACTGATTCTAATAACAGGCATGCTTTGATTTATGACAGATTTCTTTTTGTATCCGTATAAGTTCGTATGAAGAACAAAAACTGGCTGCTCGTCTATAGAAATAGCCTCTGGCGGCACAGTGAACTCAAGCTCGTACCCAGGCCGCCCTAGCAAAAAAGTTGATAACCATGCCATTATCTTGCCCTCGTAAAATCCAGCTCTCCGCGAGATTTTATCCTTTCAATGATTTTTTCCCCGATAAGTTCAGCAATTCTCGAATCGGCAGATCCTTCAATAACAATAGCGCCTTGATGTATGTTTATCACTACACCGCCGCCACCACCTGCTGCGAAATTCCCTTGTCCCTGATTTGACCTGTTTGACGCTGACCCAGATCCAAAGCCACCCGCATTCGAACCGACGCCAAATGTTTCAGTCAATGTGCTGTCTGTGGATAACTTTGTATCCACTGAAAATTGACTTTTTCCAGCGTTGTAAGCCTTAGCAGCATCATCAATTGATTTTGATTGTTGTGCGAATTGTGCAACGGTTAACGCTATTCGGGCTCCTGCAAGAACTGGGTTACCTGCTGATTCTGATATTATTCTGGCAATGGCTATTGCTTTTTCTAGAGCCAATATTACTTTCGCTCTATTTATAGCTCCTTTTGTATGTTCATCACCAAATGAATTAATAATTTCAAGTGTCTGTAGTCCTATGTCAATTGTTTGAAGCGCCGTTTCTTCTTTTACCTTCAGCTCTACTTTTGCCATCTCTTGGCTTCGTTTGAACTGCTCCTCTTCGAGTTTTTCTAAGAGTCTTTTTTTGGCTACTTCATCTGCAACTTCTCTTATGATTTTCTGCCTTCTCGCGTTTATTTCAAGATTTAACAATTCTTGCTTTTTCTTTAGCGTATCTTGACCGATTGACGCAATGTTTCTATTCATTTCGTACTCAAGATCGGCTATTTTCGAAGATTTTTCCTGAGCGTCGTTTACTTCTTTTTCACTAACGGCTTTGCTTACAAGTATTCGCGCTTCAGCGCCACTTATTTGATCGAGTGTCGTCTTTCTGTGATTGTCTGTTATTTTCTCATTTACGTCTGCATCGATTTTAATTATCTCTTGACCAATGTTTAATATGGCTTGTTTTGCCCCACCAAAATCAAGCACTAATGCCTTTTGTAAGGCTTCAGCCATTCCTTTAAGTGAGGCATAAATTGCTTTTACATTTGCTGAGATGATAATTGTAAAGTCTTTAAAAAGCCTTATTCCTTTAGTTGTGAAATCAAAAATATGGCCTAGTGCTGGACCGAGAGTTTCGCCGATAGTGTCTTTTAGCTCACCAAATGAATTCCCTAGTTTCTTCTTTGATGATGTAAGGTTTTCATCGTTTTTTATAGCGTCTTTTGTTACATGCTGTAATGCGTCTAAGACCTGCTGTGCGGTTGTCGCTTTCTCAACAAAAACACCGTACTCTTTATGCGCTTGAGTCACGGCCCTTTCTTGCTTGTTGATTAAGTCACTTACGAACTGAGTCGTCGTTGCTAGACTTTTGCCACTTGTGACAGATAGGCCCATAGCTAACTGTGCAGCTTTTTGGGCTTGCGATACGTTACCCGTCGCTCTCGCCAATTGATCGAGAGATTCTAAAGCTTCACCGTCGGAGAATCTTGTTAGCTTAGAAATAGATTTAGCCCAACTGTCTATTTGTTTTTCGCCCTTCTCCCAAGATTGCCCCGTTGACTCAATCGTGAATTTCAAACGGCGCATTGATTCGTTTTGCTCTTCAGCGCCTTTGACTGCACTTGCGAAGAACTGAGCCAATGCTAATGCACTCGTGATCGGCAAAAGTGCAGAAAACAATGACTTTGCTCCCGCCGATAGCTTTTTAAAAGAACTTGATGCGAGATTTGACTGGTTAGAAATACCAGCAAGCTTGCTGCCTACGACATCAATCTGTCCTGTGTCTGAATTTAATTTCAGTGTTAGTTCGACTAGGTTTTCTGCCATTTTATTTCCATATTTTCTTCAAAGAATTTCAACAGTTCGACCTTTGTTGTCATTGATGATTCTTTGTTCTTGTTTATGGCTTCCCATAAAGACATCAAAACAAATGCCTTGCACGCCTCTTTGTCACCAAGACGTGCAAGGTCTTGTTGTTCTATTTTTACTGTAGGAGACATCGAAACAATGTCTTTAATATTCATCATCAATATGCCGTGTCTGTGTTTGTTACGTCAACTTGTAGAGCTTTGCTGTCGGACGAACTGTATACGCCCTCAAACGTGGCTTTAGCCGCAAGAAGTCCCTGGTCTTCTCCGTAAGGGAAAGCCTTGTAGTTCGCAGCGTAAACGTTGACATCAACGGTGTATTTATATGTCGATGCGATTGTCGAACCGACCATAAGCACTCGAATTGCTGAGGTTGTGTTAGCAAGAAACTTGTCCCTCTCTGTTGTGTTTTGAAAATAGATGGTGAAACTACCATCGATATTCAATTTAGATGGGCTGACAATATCGCTCAGATCCTGGCTCCCGCTTAATGTTCTGTGGGCTCTCGCTCCATTGTCTACGCTCAGACTCCACTCTTTAACGTCCGTGTTAGAAGATCCAGCAATTTTAAAATCAACATGCTGGAAACTTAAATAACGCTGAGTTGGAAATGATGGCGAACCGATAGATCCAGAGGCTTCAGTTTTAAATAAAGCGTCAACATCCATTTCAATCAAACCATCGACACTGCTTTTCAAGGCAATTTTCTTAACACATCCGAGGTTGTATTTCATGACGTTCATCCCACGGTCAAGAAACAGAGTGTAAGCGATTGGCGATATGCTTGATGATCTTACAATCGTGTGTTTATATGCCGCTGTTCCACCTTGCTGAGAAGAAGACACGCTACCTAGTAGCGAATAGAAAAATTCGCCAGCCATTTGCGCGTCAAGGTACAGAGGAATTTTCGCTTCGCCTGTTTTTATTCCAGCGATCATCGGATACTTCTCATATATTCCGCGCAATGCGTCATCGTTGATATGATTTAGCGCATAATCTATTTGCGCTATTCCACGAGTCGGATACCATTTTGATGGCGCCGATTCTGCTGTCCCCCGCGATGCTTCCTTTGCTAGTCCTAATCTTTGAGACTCAATTGAATATAAAGACATTATTTTTCCTCCTTAGTATTTCGTTTAAAGTTTGGGTTGTTGATAAGGTATGAAACAATCTTTGATTCTGTAACAACGTCACCTGGTTTCCATGTCCCAAGTCCAGGACATTCGCACTCATTGATACAAACAAGCTTTTCCGTATCTCCGATAGATTTATTCTCATATTTACTTTTCAAGGCAATACACCTCCGGTGTCATAAGCAATTTCAACAACCATGGCAAAAGCACCGAAAGGCATCATGTCGCCATCGTCTGTTGTTATTTGTTTTACTTCAAGCCATTTGCAATTTCCGCCGAGTGTTCTATCTTGCTCAATGGCTTTCGTCGTATCTTCGATAAGATTGTCAATTTGTGACATTAGTCCATCAATTCCGGTCTTGTTTTTTACATATCCAACAATTACCACCCTCATAATAGACTTGAATTGATTTATAGTTATGTTGTTCCGATCTTCATTTGCACGCGCAACAAACAAGGCTGGAAACGATGAGTTTGGCATTGAGTCTATTTGCAAGATCCCGCGCTTTATTGTTTGCAGGTCTGTATTGTAACCATCGTCTGTGGTTATTCTTGTAAAAACATCACTCACCAAATAATCGAGGATTCTTTTTCTAAAGCTATTTGCCATTGAAAGCCCCATTCGCTATGTCTGTCACCATGTCGCTTATCTTTTGCCTGAATTCCGGTAACAAGTCTTCAAGACCTGGCCTCAAATACGGACGTTTTCGAATAACAGAACCAGGATGATTTACACGTTTTGTATAAACCCGTTTTCCATTCACGATGAAAGAAAGGATATCCTTTCTTTTTGGAAGGATAGTGTGCGCTGATGTTCTGCCACCGTATTCGTGTATGCGTCCATAAGGAAGATTGTTTCCCCATTTGATCTGTATATTGTTTCCAGATTGATCAATTGAATAAATTGTTCTTGCTCTTAACATTTCTGATTTAACGCCTAATTTTTCCGGCCTTGGACCAGATAAATATTTTTCCTTAATGTTTCTCAATACATCGTTAGCAAAGCTATTGGCCGCGCTACCAATGGCAGACTTTAGCCTCCCGTTAGCGCTTGAAACCGAGTTAATAACCTCTTTCAGCTTTTCTTGACCTGTTATTTCAATCTGAATAGGCATAATCTGGAACCTGTTTTAATCTAAATTGATTCAGTATTTTCATCGACCTTTTTGGCATTTCTGTAACATCGTAAGTTATTGTCCTTTCGCCAGCCGTTTCAGACTGAACGCCTATACGCTGGTCTTGGTATCCTCTCTTGTATGACTCCATGACCATGTACAAAACAGCATCTTGAAGGTCATGCGGTACAGACCCTGTTGCGTATCCAGCGTTATAAATGATCCTCACGTTTGCTTTTCCTTTGTAAAAATAGCCACCGCTATTCCACAGCCTTACGATTCCAGCTGTTTTATCTATGAGTGCATTCGACGATAAGTCGACCAAGCTAGAACTAGACCAACTCCTAGTTGAATCAATGTTTACGCTCGTGACGCTTACGATGGGATAATTCCTCACAATAAGAGTAGGTGTTCCGTTGCCGTCATAATATTCCGTATAGTCTTGCGATATTAAATTGCGACCGCAATATCGCGCAGCGTATTGGCTGCACCTGTTTATAATTCTTGCAATGATGGTATTTTCTGAGGTTGCGGTAATTTGTAACCAGTTTTTAGCTTGAGTTAATGTTACAAGTGCGATGTTTTCGTCAACGTCATCGCCTGGGTCATCAACAATCCCTGTGCCGTTCCATGTTATTGTTACCGGAGAGGCTGCGAAAGGATCACCTTCTACTTCGTTTCCTGCCCCAGCAACTGCCTTGTAAAAGAATATGTCATAAGATCCGGCAGGCGTACCCGCTGGAACAGAAATAATATAGACACCTGTTGAACCCAACTCGGACCCAGAAATAACGTAGTCAGAGTAGGTAACAAGCGGGAACATATCTAACTCTAGTGTATTTTCATTCAATACTTTGTTTGACTTAAAAAAGAGAGCATATAACGATATCCCAGACTCAGCAGCGCACCTTACCTCGTTTGACATAATTCACCTTCCATCAAAATATAATTCTTATTTTTATCCATAACTCATTGCACCTTGTTACTATTGAATCAATCTTTCTTCTGAACCAAATCATCAAGCCTGTCTTCCATTTTCGTGATCTTGTTACTAATAGACAAGAGGAAGTTTTTAATCTCTGTATATTGACCATTTACCATGACAATTCGCGCGTTAATCTCTCCAATCTCTTTTTGAAACTCAACTCTTTTGTTAAATGAGTCTTGATCGTGGTGGTCTTTCCATAACCACATCTTTGATATTTGGTTTTTCAGATCTTCGTTGTCTTCTTTTAAATTCGTTAGCTTGTCATCCATTTTTTCGTTGTGTCCTTTTTGTATGCCCCATGCCACACCTAAAGAAGCAACAACACCAAACAAGCTGATTACAGAGCTAATGCTGATATCCATCATATTTAAACTAACGCCTCCGCTGGTTTTCCGCCGATAATTTGCACGTATAAATCCCCTTGGCTCAATAGGTTTTTGACATAGGGTTTGAATGTTTTGTTGAAAGTATCTTTGCTGTTCGTGATAAAGTCTTTTATCCCTGGTATTCTTTGTCCCGTCAAAATGCATCCTAGCGTGTGTTCAGGTATTGACCCGTTATGAAACATTATTCCGGTAAATCCAGTGACATTTAGGAGGTAAGGCATTTCACAAGAAAAATGATGTGAGTATCTCATCTCGACTTTATATTCGCCTGCTGGAATGGCTGTCTTCCCGTATATTTTAATGCCAGCAGCGCGAACGGTGTCTTCAAGCGAATTGCACATGAAAAAGTCTTTCTCAACATGTCTAATGTCGCCAATTGTTGACTTATCCGTAAAATATAACCTTTGTAATAGAAGTTTATTTTTCATTTAAACCTAACCCCTTTATATCGACCTTTTCCTGTCATCTTTGCTTTCGAAAAACTACTTGACTGGCCTCCGCCAGAAGGATTTGACCCGTAAGGGGCATCATCATTTCCAAGATAATCCCAAACATATTGCGTTAGCGTCTTTGACGTGCCGCACCAATTCGTGCTAATGGAAGAACACATTTCCCGTTTGATCCTTGTTTGGTTATCCCAAGGCCAAAGTGAATTCGCTGTTAATGTGTTTGAGCTTGATTC
>ERZ761584.279-NODE-279-length-18218-cov-9.469416_pt1 | contig 18218 bp, 22 predicted proteins | sample MGYA00512168_ERZ761584 | MGnify/ENA primary metagenome ERZ761584 (study PRJEB28899, sample SAMN03785564) | bioreactor sludge metagenome | biome: EBPR Sludge; feature: EBPR Bioreactor; material: 0.22µm filtered reactor supernatant | place: Saint Lucia: Queensland...
CAAGAAGACCAACCGCGCCACACCAACACCCCCCCATCCCAGCCAGCCACCCCCCTCGACTCCTCCGACCTCTACGCCGACCCCCAGGAGCAGCCGTGACCACCAGCCCACCCCGCTACCCGCTCGAGCCCCTCGCCGCCGCCGCTGGTGTCGAGCTCGGTCAGATCGGCGGCCACCAACCCGGCGACCCCCTCAACGGCTACCGGGCATTGATGGAAATCTTCGGGGTCTCCCGCATGCGATGCCGACGCTGGCGCACGGAAGGACTCACCATCGACGAAGCCGACCGCTGCGCCACCCACATCAGCCTCCACCCCACCGCCATCTGGGACAGCTGGGCCCGGGACAGGGAGCTCGAAGCGCTCCCCCCAGCCGCACGGGCCAACGCCGTGAAGGAGCACTGCCCCCAGGGGCACCCGTACACGCACCAGGACCGGGCCGGCGCCCGCCGATGCCGCTGGTGCGAGACCGCAAAAATCCACAGATTTCGTGCGAAGACGCAGGTCACCCAAACGGTTACACCCGTCGAGGAGGCCCCCGCATGCTGACCTCGTACCTCGCCGGCATGCTCTTCGTGCTCGGGGCAGCCACCGCCATCACCATCCTCACCCTGACGGCCCTCACGGTCAACCGGCTGTGGCGCACCATCCGCTACACCCGGCCAGGCTGGTGGCTCCACCGACACCACCCACGACTCCGCCCCACCCGATGAGCACCATCGACACGTGCCTACGGCTGACCGGTCACCTTCGAAAACGCGTGTGGTGTCGGCGGAGGAGCGCGCACGGATCGTGGAGGCGATCCGTGCTGGTGAGGCCCGGAACGAGATCGCCCGGAGGTTCGGGCGTGCGGCTGGGACGGTGACGAACATCGCCGCCGAGGAGGGCCTGGGGTTCGACCGTTCCGCGACGGAGGTGGCGACGGCTGCCCGCCAGGTCGACAACCGGGCGAGGCGGGCGGAGCTGATCGCTGCGCTGTACGAGGATGCCGACTGGATGCGCCGGAAGCTCCGGGAGCAGCACACGGTGCACGACTTCACGAAGGACGGCGAGTTCGTCACCGGCATCATCGACCTCCCGACCGCCGGGGACATGCGGGCCTACATGACCGCGGTGGGGATCGCTCTGGACAAGGCGCTCGTGCTGGAACGTGCCGATGCCGGTGTCGAGGGCGCCGGCAAGGGCCTGTTGGAACGGATCTTCGACGGGCTGCAGGAGACGAGGATGGGCGAAGGGTGAAGGTCGATCTGTGGGGCCAGCAGGTCCGGCGTCGGCGCCATGACGGCCCCGCTGCCGTCGTGCACGTCCCGGCCGAGGTGTGCCCGGAGTGCGACGGCCAGACCCGCAGCCGGACCGTTGAGCAACCGGCGCTCCTGCGCCATGGTGGCCACGGTGCGACCGAGCGGACCACCACACGGTCGTGCCCGTGTGGCTGGTCGATCACGTCGGAGATTTCCGAGGTCTCGCCCCGGTGACGCTGCTGGATGATGGCCCCGCCTCGGTCTCCCCGAAGCAGGCGGCGTCGATGCTCGATGCCGATGCCCGGGTGAACATCTGGGAAGGCTCCGTCTCCTCCGGCAAGACCATCGCGTCGCTGCTCGCCTGGCTGCACTGGGTCGCGACCGACGCCCCCCGCGAGGGCCGCCTGGCGATGATCGGCCGCACCAAGGACACCCTGTACCGCAACGTGCTCTCGGTGATGCTCGACCTGCTCCCCGCCGGTGACGGCTCCATCACCTACACGAGGGGCGCGAACACGGCGGTGATCTTCGGCCGAGAGGTCGACGTCCTCGGCGCCTCCGACGCCACCGCCGAAACCAGGATCCGTGGCCTCACCCTCGCCGGCGCCTACGTCGACGAAGCCACCCTGCTCCCCGGCGACGGATTCTGGTCCCAGCTGATGAACCGGCTCCGAGTCCCCGGGGCCCGCTGCTTCGCCACGACGAACCCGGACGGCCCGATGCACTGGTTCAAGGTCCAGGTCATCGACCGCGCCCAGGAGCTCGGCTACCGCACCTGGCACTTCACCCTCGACGACAACCCCGGTCTGACCGCCGAGTACCGCCAGCAGATCGCCCGCGAGAACGTCGGCCTCTGGTACCAGCGCAACATCCTCGGCCTCTGGGTGCTCGCCGACGGGGTGATCTGGGACATGTGGGACGAGGACCGCCACGTCGCCCCACCACCCACCCGCGAGGACGGTTCGATGGTCGTCGACGGGTGCGCTCTGGCGATCGACTACGGGACGGCGGGGGTGTTCGCCGCTGAGCTCCTGGCCGCCACCCGCAACAGGCTCCACGTGGTCGCCGAGTGGCGGTGGGATGCGAAGGCCGAACGCCGCCAGCTGACGGATGCGGAGTACTCCCAGCGGCTCCGCCTGTGGCTCCTCGACCAGGCTGCCCTCTGCCCGGCCGCGCACCCCGACGCCCTCGAATTCGTGTTCGTCGACCCCTCGGCCACGTCGTTCATCGCCCAACTCCACCGAGACCGGTGGCAGCGGGTCCGGCTCGCTGACAACGACGTCGCCGACGGCATCCGGGAGACAGCGATGCTCCTCGGAGCCGGGCTCCTCCAGGTCGCCCCCAGCTGCACCGGGCTCCGCCGCGAGATCCCGGGGTACGTGTGGGACCCGAAGGCCGCCCAGCACGGCGAAGACCGCCCCGTGAAGGCCAACGACCACTCGTGTGACGCGCTGCGTTACGGGGTGCGAGGCACCCGACGATGGTGGCGCCACTGGCTCACCGACACCCTGCCGGCCGCCGCCTGACCCACCCCGACCGCATCCTCGGACACGTGCCCCTCCCGTCAGACCCGAAGGCCCCCTGGCCCCCGACCGGGCAGAAGCCGATCCAAGACGACTTCGCCACGGCGGACGCCTGGTGGGCCGGCGACCCCGCCCGCCTCACCGCCCTCTACACCGGCAGCACCAGCCCCGCCGGGTCCCGGTGGAACTCGTTCTGGAGCAGGAAGAACACCACCCCCACCCAGCAGCCCACCGACCTCGACCGGGTCCACGTCCCCATCGCGTCCGACATCGCCTCCGCCGCAGCCGACCTGCTGTTCGGTGAACCGCTCAAGATCACCGTCCCCGGTGCCGGCGGCGACACCCCCGACGCTGGTGCGGCGAAGACCCAGGACCGGCTCGACCAGCTCGTCGACCTCGTCGGCCTCGGGTCGACGCTCCTCGAAGCGGCCGAGGTCGCATCCGGGCTCGGCGGCGTGTACCTGCGCCCCACCTGGGACCCCGAGATCGCTCCGCACCCGCTGCTCCACGTGATCCACGCCGACCGGGCCGTCCCCGAGTGGCGCTGGGGGCGCCTCGTGGCCGTCACGTTCTGGACCGTGGTGTCCACCGAAGGCGACGTGGTGTGGCGCCACCTCGAACGCCACGAGCCCGGCCAGATCCTCACCGGCCTCTACTGCGGTGACCGCGACATGCTCGGCGTGTCCCAGCCCCTCGACGCCCACCCCGCCACCGCCCGCCTCGAAGCCGAACAGGACCTGACCGTGATGCTCGGGGCCCCGGTGATGCTCGCCCGGTACGTGCCGAACGTGCGCCCCAACCGGCGGCACCGCAACCAGCCCGTCGGCCGCTCCGACTGCGCCGGCCTCGAACCCCTCATGGACGCCCTCGACGAGGCCATGACCTCGTGGATGCGTGACATCGACCTCGGGAAGCGGCGGATCATCGTCCCGTCGGAGTTCCTGGAGACGAACGGCCGAGGCAAGGGCGCCGTGTTCAACACCGACACGAGGGTCTTCACCCCGCTCGAGATGGACCCGGCGCACCAGGAAAGAGCCGGGATCGAGATGATCGACTTCGACATCCGGGCCGGCGACCACGCCGCCACCGTGGCCACCCTGGCCCAGCAGATCGTCCGTTCCGCCGGGTACTCCCCGCAGACCCTCGGCTTCGAGGGCTCCGGTGGGCTGCGCACCGCCACCGAGGTCTCGGCTGATGAGGGCAAGTCGGCGGCCACGACCTGCCGCAAGCAGGGCTACTGGACGCCGCCGCTCGTCGACGTGCTCGAACTGCTGCTGCTCATCGATGCCCGCCTGTTCAACTCGGGTGTCGAACCGGCCCGACCCCAGGTCGCGTTCCCCGACCCGAACGAGTCCAGCATCCGCGAGGTCGGTACGACGTTGAACCTCATCTCGCTCGCCAAGGCGGCGTCGACGAAGACGAAGGTGAAGATGCTCCACCCCGAGTGGAGCCCCCAGGACGTCGACGACGAGGTGGCGGCAATCCGCCTCGAGGAGGGCGTGGTGGGCGACCCGACCGGTGGGTTCCCGCTGTGAAGACCCGGAAGATGGTCGACGACAACGGCAAGGCCCGCCGGGTTCACGCGGTCCCGTCGGCGTGCGGGAAGCTCGCCTACTCGAGCCGGAAGTACGCGAAGCAGATGGCTCGGCTCAAGAGCATCGAGTCCGGTGAGCTGATCGAGGCGTACCGGTGCCCGAAGTCCTGCCACGCCTTCCACATCGGGCACCCGCCCGGGTCTCGCCCGGACGTGGACCGGTGGGCCAGCTGATGGGGGTGGCTGGGGTGCTGCTGCTGGTGGCGGCCTGTGCTCTCGTCCTCCTCCAGTTGCGCTGATGGCGGCGGGTGCTGACCCGGACCTGGCGCTCCGGCTCGCCCAGGCCGTAGCCGACCTCTACGGCGACGCCACCCGACGCCTGCTCGAGCTGGTGGCCCGCCGTCTCGCATCGGGGATCGATGCCCCTGGGTGGCCGGAAAGGAAGCTGGCCGAGCTCCTGGCGGTCCAACGGCAGGCGAGGGCCGTGCTGACCCAGGTGGAGGCCCGGGTCCCGGAGGAGGCCGCCAAGGCTGTCACCGCAGCGTGGGGTGCCCCGTCGACCGGGTACGACCGTGCCGTCCAGGCCCTCGCCCGAGACCTCACCGGGCAGCTCACCGCCACCCACCCCAGGATCGTGCGGTCCACCGTCGACGCCTACCGGGAGACCGTGGCGCAGGCGTCGGCCGAGACCTTGACCGGGGCCGGGACCCGACGGCAGGCCGCCCAGCAGGTCCTCGACCGGTTCGCCGACCGTGGCATCGGCGGCATGGTCGACCGCAGCGGACGCCAGTGGGCCGCCGACACGTACGCCGAGATGGCCACCCGCACCACGGTCGGACGGGCCCAGGTGGCCGGCGCCCTGGACCGGATGACCGACGACGGCCGAGACCTCGTGATCGTCTCGAACGCCCCGCAGGAGTGCAAAACGTGCAGGAGATGGGAGGGCCGGGTGCTGTCGATCTCGGGGGCAACCCCCGGGTACCCGACGGTGGCCGACGCGACAGCGGATGGGCTGCTCCACGCGAACTGCTTCCCCGGCGAGGTGCTAGCGGGCGGGCCACTTCCAGTAGCGGGAGATCGCCGGTGGTACGAGGGCGACCTCGTCGTCATCCACACCGCCAGCGGCGTGGAACTGCCCGTCACCCCAAATCACCCGGTACTGACGGCGGAAGGCTGGGTCGCGGCCGGTGCGCTCCGTGAAGGCGATCACGTCCTGCGCCACCTTCCCGAGGTCGAAGTTGGAGGGCGAGCGGACCCAGACGACGTGAAGGTTCCATCCCCGATCGGCCAGGTGGTAGGTGCGCTTCGGGAGGCGGTCGAGATGGTGACCGTGAGCGTGCCAGCCTCCGCCGAACAGTTCCACGGCGACGGTTCCCGCCACGGCCAGGTCGATGTTGTAGCGCCCCTCGGCCTGCTGCGTGACGACGGGGTGTCCTGCACATGCGATCACGGCCGCCAGCTCCCGCTCCTGGTCGGTGGCGTGGGCCTGGGTGCGCTGGTTCCCGAGCGCTCGGCGGGCCAGGTCCTCGTCGGAGCGGACCATGCCTCGGACGGCCTTGTGGGCGGCGGCCACCTGGAGCGCCCGCTGCGTGGGGTTCATGGCCGCCCACTTCCTGGCCTCGGCCTCGCCGCGAGTGATCTGCGCCCCTCGGACCTTGATCCAGCGCCCGACCGAGGACTGAGTGATGCCGAAGGCGGCCGCCAACTGGTTCTGGCTCTCGCCGGATCGGTAGCGCTCGATGAGGTCGTCCACTTGGGCCGCCGTGAGTTTGCCGGGCACGTCTACAACCTCCAGACCGGGGCGGGTTGGTACACCGCTGGCAGCATTGTAGTACACAACTGTCGGCATCGTCTCGGCGGCTACATCGAGGGCGTGACGAAGCCGCTGACCGACACCGCTGATCCGGAGGGTGACGCGGCCCGGCAGGAGCAGCGGCGCCTCGAACGCGGGGTCCGCAGGTGGAAGCAACGGGCGGCGGCGGCGATGGACGACACGGAGCGCAAGCGGTGTGAGGCGAAGGCCCGCGAGTGGCAGGGCCGGGTCCGTGCGCACGTGAAGTCCACGGGGCTCATCCGGCGCCCGGAGCGGGAACGTCTCGGCGCCCGCTGAACCGGCCGACCCACCCCCCTCTGATACTGCACCCCGATGAGCACCGCACCTCCCGACGCACCCCCAGCACCGGACCCGACGGCGACCCCTCCGGCCGCCGACCCGCCGGCTCCCACGCCCCCGCCCGCCCCGGAGCCGGCGAAGCTCACCGCCGAGCAGCAGGCCGCCGTCGACCAGGCCATCAAGGACCGGCTCGCCCGGCAGAAGACCAGCGACCGCGCCGCCTGGGAGGCCGAGCTCAAGCAGCTCGCCGAACGCGAGCAGATGGACGCCGCCGAACGGGCCCGAGCCGAGAAGGCCGACGCCGAGAAGGCCACCGCCGAGGTCACCTCGAAGGCCACCAAGCGCATCGTCGCCGCCGACGCCAAGGTCGCCCTGCTCTCCGAGGGCGTCGACCCCAAGCAGATCGCCGCCGCCGTGAAGCTCGCCGACCTCGACGGCCTCGACCCCGACGCCGACGACTACGACGCCCAGGTCGCCGCCGCCGCCAAGAAGGTCATCACCGACCTCCCCGCCCTCAAGGCCACCCGGACCAGCGGCGGACCGTCCGGCGGCGAGTTCACCCCCGACCCCAACGCCAAGGTCTGGACCAAGGCCGAGGTCGCGAAGCTGTCCGTGGCCGAGTTCGACAAGCACGAGGCCGAGATCACCAAGCAGATGCAGACGATCGGCCTCAAGTAGCCGAGGGCCGACGGGCCGAAAACGGGGCCCCACCGGGGCAGAGGTGAAGCCGGCTACTCACCGGCCTCCGACGGGAGCGAAACGGGACCCCCACGGGGTCAGAGGACCACCGGCACCACCGGACCCACCCCCACCACCCGTGAGGAACCCATGTCGCACGCCACCTTCATCCCCGAGATCTGGTCCAAGAAGATCCTCTCCGCCACGGAGAAGGCTCTGGTGATCGCCGCCCCCGGCGTCGTGAACCACGACTACGAGGGCGAGATCTCCGATGCCGGAGACACCGTCCACATCAACTCCGTCGGCGATCCCACCATCGCCACCTACACCCCCGGGTCGACCACGATCACGCCCGAGGACCTGACCACCGCCCAGCAGTCCCTCGTCGTCGACCAGGCGAAGTACTTCGCCTTCAAGGTGGACGACGTCGACAAGCGCCAGGCCGCCGGCAACACCCTGTCCGAGGCCATGAAGCGGGCCAGCTACAAGCTCCGCGACACCGCCGACCAGTACGTCGAGGCCCTCATGCGGTCCGGTGTCGCCTCCGGCAACGCCCTCGGCACCGTGGCCGTGGCCACCGCCTCCCCCACCGCGTTCTACGACAACGTGCTGGTCCCCCTGTCCGTGCTGCTCGACGAGGCCAACGTGCCGACCGAGGGCCGGTTCTGCCTCCTCCCCGCCTGGTGCCACGGCCGCCTCCTCCGCGACGACCGGTTCATCCGGGCCGACGCCTCCGGCACCAACTCCCAGGCCATGGGCAACGGGATCATCGGCGAGGCCGCCGGGTTCATGCTCCGCAAGAGCAACAACCTCCCCATCGTCACCGGCGACGACTACAGCGTGATCGCCGGCACCGACGCCGCCACGTCGTTCGCCCAGCAGATCTCGAAGACCGAGGCCTACCGCCCCGAGTCCTCGTTCTCCGACGCCATCAAGGGCCTCCACGTGTACGGCGCCAAGGTCGTCCGCCCCGACCACCTGGCCACCGCCACCGTCTCCAAGACCTGAGCCCCAGAGGGCGGGCCCACACCGGGCCCGCCCTCCGCTCACCACCCGACCACCCACCCCTTCCAACACAGGAGAACCCGATGGCCCGTACCGCTGTCACCGTCAACACGTTCACGCCCACCGCTGGGCTCACCGACCCCGCCGGCACCACGGCCGACGCCACCAACGACCACGTCGTCACCGGTGTCCCGCTCGAGGAGCTGGTGCTGCGCTTCGCCAACACCAACGGCTCCGACCGCGTCGCCACGATCAAGGCCGGCGACAACCCCCCGGCCCTGCGCGCCGGTCAGGGCGACATCGCCATCACCGTCCCCGCCACCACGGGCGTCATGTGGGCGGGCCCGTTCGAGTCCGGCCGCTTCGCCCAGGCCGACGGCTCGCTCGAGATCGACCTGGCGACGTCGTTCGCCGGCACGGTCACCGCCTTCCGCATCCCCCGGACCGCGTGATGGCCGCCCAGGACCTCACCTTCGACGATGGGCAGACGGTCGCCGTCCGTGGCGAGGGCGGCCACGAGTTCATCCAGGACGTGCCCCCGACGGGTACGCAGCGCCGCGAGCACTTCGACGAGATGATCGCCAAGGGGCTCCTCGCGGTGATCGACCTCGACCCGACGGTGGACGCCGACGGCCTGTGGGTGCGCCCCGACCCCGAGGCGCCGGTCCGGCGTGGCCGCAGCAAGGCCACCCCGGCCGCCGATCCCGAGGCCCCGGAGGCCTGACCGATGCCCCGCCTGACTCGACCGTGGTGGAGGTGGGCCGTTGCTGCGGCGCGCCCCGCTACGGGCGGGTCAGACGTGGCGGGCGAGGAGCCGGTCGAGGTGCTGCAACGCCCGGGTGCGGTGGGGGCCGTGGTGTCGGGTCATCGCCTGACGGAGCCGGTACAGCATCACCGGATCCCACCCCGCCGGTGTGTGCGGCCGGTTGCTCGGTGGCGGGTCCGTCACCTTCGGGACGGTATCCGGTGACCCGCCTCTACGCCACGGTCGAAGACCTCCGCACCTGGATGGGTGCGAAGCCGCTTCCCGACGACGCGGCCCGGCTGCTCGCCCGGGCCGCCGAGAAGATCGACGCCCACACCCTGCTCGCCGTCTACGACGTCGACGACCAGGAACTCCCCACCGACACCGCGGTCGCTGCGGCGTTCCGGGAGGCGTGCTGTGCGCAGGTCGAGCAGTGGGCGGAGGTCGGCGAGGAGAACGACATCGACGGCCTGGCCGGCACCGACCTGTCGGTGGATGGCTACTCGGGGCCCCGTGCCCCGGGGTTGGCGCCTCGGGCCCGGACCATCCTGGTGAACGCCGGTCTGGCCGGCGGCTCGGTGACGACGGGGGTGCGGTGGTGATCCCGACCGCTGCTCTCCCTGCCCGGGTGACGATCACGCCGCGGGTCGCGTCGGGTTCGCTCGGGCCCCGCCTGGGTGCCCCGACGGGGCCGTTCCCGGCCCGGATCCGGCAGGCCACCAGCCGCGTCACCACGGCGACGGGCGACACGGTGACGGCGAACGCCACGGTGACGCTCCGCCCCGACGTCGCCCTGCCACCGATGGGGTCGGTCGTCACCGATGAGCGGACCGGCCGCACCTACGACGTGCTCGGCGCCGAGGTGGTCGAGGCTCTGTCTCGGCCGCATCATCTGATGCTCGCCGTGGTCGGCCCGAAGGCGGCCGCATGAACCTCGACGAACGAGCCATCGAGCAGGCGCTGGACCAGGCGAAGGCCCGGTTCCTGTCCGACGCCGGCGAGTTCCTGCTGGAGACCGCGAACCGGACCGCCCCCATCGAAGAGGGCACCCTCATCGGGTCCGGTGCGGTCACCGTGTTCCCTCAGGCCGACACCGTGGTCGTCTCCTACGACACCCCCTACGCGGTGCGCCAGCACGAGGACACCCGGCTCCGCCACGACCCCGGCCGCCGAGCGAAGTGGCTCGAGCACACCGCCCGCGAGGAGCAGGCGACGCTCCGCCGACTGGCCGCCGACCGGATCGGCGGTGCGCTGTGATCGCTGCCGCCATCGCCAAGTACCTCGGCGCCACCATCGACAGCCTCATCTACTCCGAGGTCGGCGCCCCCGGAACGAACGTCTACGTCCAGGCCCTCCCCGACGACGGCCCCGACATCGCCATCGGCGTGTTCGCCAACGGCGGCCAACAGGAACCCACATTGGACCGGGCGAAGTCCCCGGCGGTGCAGGTGCTGATCCGAGGGGACCGCAACACCCCGCTCGGCGCCCACACCCTGGCCACCGCGATCTACGACGCCCTCCACTGCCTCGACCACACCCGCCTCGACGAGAACGGCCCCGACGACGTGTTCGTCGTCGGCTGCACCGGCCGCCAGTCCGAACCCATCGACCTCGGCCCCGACCCCCTCGGCCGCCGCGAGTGGTCCCTCAACTTCGACCTCATCACCTACCAGCCCGTCACGGCCTGACCCCAGGAGAACACCCACCATGCCCACGCTCACCGAGCAGAAGTTCCTTGCCCGAGACTGCCCCATCGAGATCAACGTCGGCACCGTCGGGTCGCCGTCGTGGGTCACGATCTACGGCCTCGACAACTGGACCCGGTCCACGTCGAAGTCCGACGCCGAGACCACCACCAACGAGGACGACGGCGTCGCCACCCACCTCCCCGCCGAGCGGTCCCACTCCTACAAGCTGTCCGGCAAGGTGCTCGAGGACCCCGACACGGGCGCCCGGGACCCGGGCCAGCAGGCCGTCGAGGAGCTGGCCTCCCGGATCGGGACCGCTGGTCTGGGCCAGTTCCGGGTCACCAGCCCGGCCGGCCGGACGAAGACGTTCATGGCGTCCGCGGTGATCTCGTCGGAGGGTGGCGGCAAGACCGACGCCTCCGCCTGGTCCGCTGACCTCACCGGCTCCGGGGCCATCACGTCGTCGGACGACGTCGACCTCCCGGACGCTCCGACGTCGCCGGCTGGCACCGGTGGCTCGGGCACGATCCTGGCCACCGCGACCGCCCCCGCCGGGACCAACCTGCTGTACGAGGCCGTGGTCTACAACGGGTCGACCGTGGTGACCCGGGTGTCGTCGTCGGCGCTGCCCATCTACATCGCCGGCCTCGCCGCCGGGAACCGGACCGTGAAGCTCCGGGCCCTGAACCTGGCCGGCTGGGGTCCGCTCTCCACCGCCTCTTCGAGCATCACCGTCTCCTGATGGCGGCCCGCCACATCGACTTCGATCAGGCGTGGGCCGAGGCTGACAAGGCCTCGGCCCCGCCGTCGATCACCGTCCGGGGCGAGACGTTCGACCTGCCCCGGTCGCTGCCGGTCGCCACCGTGCTGCTCGCCGAGCGGCACCTCGGCGACGAGGGGCTGCCGTCGGCGTCGTACCTGGCGGAGGGCCTGGCCCCGATCGTGGGCCAGGACCGGATCGACCGGTGGCTCGCCGAAGGGCTCACGAGCTACCAGCTGTGGGACCTCTACGGGTCGATCTCGGCCATGTACCGGCTCGGAGATGACCAGGAGGGGGAAGCGGTGCCCCCGGCGACGGGGGGCTCTTCCGAGATGCCATCGACGGGTGGGGTCTCCTCGAAGCCGACTGGTTCCGCCAGTACCGGGTCGACCTGACCGGGGAGGTGCTGGCCGGGATGAGCGTCCGCCGGTTCGTCACCTTCACGATGGCGTTGGATCAGTGGTCGGTGTGGCGGACGTGGCGGAACGCTGAGGGCCGCTCCACGGCCGCCCTACCCGCGTTGGAAGGTGACGAGGCCGACGCTGCGTTCAGCGGCTGGTAACGGCAAACCAGGGGCCTTTCCGGCTCCGTTGAGACGAGGGAGGTGTGGCGGTGGCAGATGGGATGCAAGTAGGGCAGCTGTGGCTCACGCTCGGCATCGAGGATCTGACCCGCCGGGACCTCACCCGCATCGCCCAGACCGGGTCCTCCTGGGAGCGGGCCAACGGTCTGACGATCCAGGTGGGCGCCGAGGACCAGACGCAGGAGGGCCTTGCCTCGGCCACCGGCAAGGTCGAGGCGGCCCGGTCCGATGCGGCCCGGCCGTTCACCCTCGACGCGGACGCCCAGGCCGTGAAGGTCGCCGCTGACGCCGCCACCGGATTCGTCGAGGCCGCCCGTTCGGACGCTGAACGGACCATGACCCTCGACGCCGACCCCGGCAAGGTCCGCACCGGGGCCGGGCAGGCCGAGGACGCCCTCGACAAGATGCGCCGCACGGGCGAGACCCCGGTCGAGCCGACGGTCGACACGTCGAAGGTCGACGACGGCGCAGCGGAGGGGCAGTCGTCCCTCGTCGGGATGATCGGCGGCTGGGAGGTTGCGGCCACCGCCGCTGGGGCTGCGCTGGCCACCGCGGTCGGGCTCAAGTTCGTCGACGCCTTCCAGGAGGCCATCGACGTCCGCGCCGGGAGGGACGTGCAGCTGACCGCTTCGCTCGGCCTGTCCCCCGACGAGGCCGCCGTGGCCGGGCGGATCGCCGGCGAGCTGTACGCCCAGAACTACGGCGACTCCACCACCGAGGTGAACAGCACCCTCCGCGAAGCGCTCCTGCTCCAGCAGCAGCTCGGCCAGCGCGTCGCCGAGGACGGTTCCACCGTGGTGGCCGGGTTCTACGGCAACAGCGCCGAGGCCTTCGGGCGGGCCACCGCCGACGTCGAGCAGCTCACCATCGACGCTCTCACCATGGCCAAGGTGTTCGGTGTCGACGCCACCCGGGCCGTGCAGATCATGGGCAACATGATCCACACCGGGCTCGCCAAGGACGGACGCGAGGCCGCCGACATCCTCGTCGCCGGCCTCCAGCAGGTCCCGGCCGAGCTGACCGGCGACGTGCTCGACGCCCTCGACGAGTACTCCAAGCACTTCGCCACCCTCGGGATCACCGGCCCCGAGGCCATGGGCATGCTGGTCCGGGCCTCCCAGGGTGGAGCGATCGAGCTCGACAAGGTGGGCGACTCGCTCAAGGAGCTCACCATCCGGGGCACCGACATGTCGAAGACGTCGACCGACGCCTACCACGCCATCGGGCTCGACGCCCAGGAGATGTCCGACGCCCTGCTCGCCGGTGGCGACATCTCGAAGCGGGCCCTGGACCTCATCGTCACCGGGCTCCTCGGGATCAAGGACCCGTCGGACCGGGCGAACGCGGCGATCGCCCTGTTCGGCACCCCGCTGGAGGACATGGCGGTCGACAAGATCCCCGCCTTCCTGCAGGGGCTGCGCAACGGTGGCGGCGGGCTCGGGGACTTCGCCGGTGCCGCCGGTGAGGCCGGCACGCAGCTGAACGACAACCTGGCCACGAAGATCGACGGCGTCATCCGCATGCTGTCCCCCGCCTCGCTGCTCGACGCGTTCGACCAGGGCGGGATCGAGCTGGTGAAGCAGCGGATCCAGGAGGGCGTCGACCAGATGCGGGCCATCTGGGAGCAGTACGGGCCCGCCGTGAAGGAGCTCATCACCGCCGCGATCGATGGGATCGCTGCGGAGTGGGAAGAGCACGGCCCCGAGATGACCGAGCGGGTCAAGACGTGGTGGAAGGAGGACGCCCAGCCCGTGATCGAGGAGGCCATCGGTGAGGCCCTGCGGGAGGCGTGGGACGCTGCCCGAGACGCCCTGGCCCGCCGCATGGGTGACCCCGAGTGGTGGATGACCACCGTGAAGGACGAGATCCTCCAGCCGTTCAAGGTCGCCACCGGGCTGACGGAGGGCGAGATGATCGACGCCTTGCTGAACTGGTTCGTGAAGGTCCCGGGTGAGGTGGTCCGCCGGGCGTCCGGCATGTGGGACGGGATAGGCGAGGCGTTCGAGTCGATGATCAACGGGATCATCGACGTGTGGAACGGCCTGGAGTTCAAGGTCCCCGGGTTCGACGCCTTCGGCCAGCACTTCGGCGGGTTCACCCTCGGCATGCCCGACCTCGGCCACGTCCGGTTCGGTAGCGGCGCAGCCGGCGGGCTCGGCGGCGCCGCGGCTGCGGCGTTCGACGGGTACCGGGCCAAGGGCGGGCCGGTCGACCCGTACAAGGCGTACATCGTCGGTGAGAAAGGCCCCGAGCTGTTCATGGCCAGCGGTAGCGGCGTGATCCTCCCGGCGGACATCACCGCTGGCATCGTGCAGAACGGCAAGCCCTGGTCCGGGCTCGGGATCACCGGCGGCGTCACCGACATGGCCGGCATGTACTCGATGAACGCCCACTACGGGACGGTCGGCCCCTCCGGTCCGACGGCCCCCCACCCGTTCGACGCCTCCAGCCTCGCCGGGCTCATGGCGTGGGACCTGTCGCAGCTGATGCCCGGCCGGGTTGCGATGTCCGACGTCGTCCGGGCGGCCGGCCAGTACATCGGGAACGTGCCCGGCCGGCCCGGTGCCGGACCGCTCGGCGCCATGAACTACCAGGGGCACGCCGCCGGCGCCGGGAAGCGAGGGGCACTCGTGCATGTTGAGCATGTCCACGAAGGGGTCGGCTTGCAGCGTGTCCAGCAGCTCGCCGAGCACCTGGATCGGACGGCCGTCGCGTGAGGCTCACCGCCGAAGGGCTCCCCGATTTGGTGTTCAACGAGCCCGGCTCCGGGCTTGGCTGCCGGGTCCTCGACCTCGGCTGGCCCGAGGCCCGGCCCGTGGTGTTCGCCCGCCCCGGCCGATCCGGCACCAGGAACCACACCCGCCTCCACGGCGCCCGATCCGTCGCCGTCACCGCCTACACCCACGACGGCGACCTTGGGACCAGGGCGGAGATCGTGGACCGGCTCACCCAGTTCTGCCGCCCCGGTCTGGAGTGCTACCTGTGGTTCGACCCCGAGTCGAAGCGCGGCCCCGAGACCCGCCGGGTTCTGCTCCACGCCGACGCTCTCACCGCCCCCCACCTGGGCCCTGTGCTCCGCGAGGTGACCATCACCTGGCCGGCGCCGACGGGGCTCATCGAGGCCGCCGACCCGAGCACGGCCAGCATCACGCCGCCCCCACCGGCGGAGGGGTTCCCGTTCGACCTCGAACTGGACCTCTCGTTCCCCGGTGACGCTCCGGTTCGCACGACGGCGGTGACCGTCGCTGGGACCGCCGACACCTGGCCCACGTTCACCGTCGACGGCCCCTGTGTGGCGCCGACGATCCTCCACGACACCACGGTCCTCGCGTTCCCCGACCTCACCCTCGGCGAGGGCCAGTCGCTTGTCGTCGACACCGACGCCCAGACCGTCACCGTGGACGGGGCGGACCGCTGGCACCTCCTCGAAGGGACCCCCGCCCCGCTCACCCCCGGGAGCAACCGGATCGGGTTCGACGCCGACTCGCACAACCCACCCGCCCGGCTCACTGTCGGGTGGCGCAACCAGTACCTGACCTGAGGACCCGATCACCGTGACGCTCGAAGCACCACTGTTCCTGCAGGCCGGCACCTACCCGGCGGAGGCTGTCCGGGCCCTCGTCGCCGCCGCGTTCCATCCCGGGGTGTGCGGAGCCGGAGAGCTTGCGGTGACGCAGCGCGGGGCGGGGGCGAACATGACCGTCGACGTCGCCGCCGGGACCATCCTCATCCCCGGAGCGACCTCGCAGCGTGGCGTCTACCTGTGCCGCAGCACCGCCACCGCCTCCGTGACGATCGGGGCCGCCCCGGGGGCCGGGGACTCGCGCATCGATCTCGTCGTCGCCCAGGTCCGAGACGCCGCCTACTCCGGGTCCGACAACGACTGGCGGATCACCGTCGTGGCCGGCACCCCCGACCCATCCCCCACCGCCCCCGCGGTCCCGTCGGGTGCCCTTGCTCTGGCCACGGTGCTCGTCGAGGACGACACCACCAGCATCACCGACGCCGCTGTCACGGACCGGCGCCGCTACGCCCGTCCCGCCGCCGCCGTCACCACCCGCCCCACCACCGGGGCACCCGGCCAGGTCGTCACCGAACCATCGGGGCGGGTCTCGGTCTGGGACGGCGCCACCTGGGCCGAGATGCTTCCGGCGGCGGCGATCGCGTTCGCTCAGACCGAGCTCACCGACCAGGGGATCACCACCAGCGAAGCCACCTGGGACACCGAACTCGCGATCTCGACCCCCGGGCGGCCGGTCCTGGTCGAGGTCGACCTCTACGGCAACGCCTACTCGGGGACGCCCGACGAGTACATCTCCCGGTGGATCGAGGTGTCCGACGACGGCGGGTCGACCTGGCCGTCGGAGTACCGGTCCCGGAACCTCGGGGCCGCGGTCGACGACCCCGACTACGTGGGGGAGCCGGTGTCGGGGCGGGCCGTGCGCCACGTCGTCCACGTCCTCGACCCGACCGGTGAGATCCAGGTCCGGGTCCGAGGCGCCATGTCGGGGGGGACCGGCGACTTCACCGACGGCCTGCTGCAGGCGAAGGTCACGCCCTGCCCGGCGCCGTGACCCTGACCGGACGCCGCCCGCTGGCGGTGTTCGACCCCGGCTCGGAGCCCGACGGCGACCTCGCCACCTCCGGGCAGACCGCCGGCTGGGGCACCAGGGATCCGGTGCCGTGGCGGCGACGGTCCACCGCGGGGTTCGCTGCCCCGGTGGTGTCGGCCGGGATCCTGCTGTCCCCCGCGACGCAGGCGCAGGCCATCGTCACCCTCGACACCCCCACCCCCGACCGGGGCCGGGTCGACTGGCAGACGATCGACACCCCCGGGCAGGGCCTGCTCGTCGATCTCCTCGGTGGGATCGGCGCCGGCGGACTCGTGTCCCCGACCGGGGACGCGGTCCTAGCCGGGGTGTTCGGCGGGGTGGTCGTGGCCACGAAACTCGACGCCGACGGCAGCTCGACCACCACCTACTTCCCGACCGCTGAACAGGCCTACGTCGCCGGCGCCTCCCGGCTCGCCCTGACCTGGGACTCCCCTGGGGGCACCTACCGGATCTGGTACGCCGACACCGAGGTCGGCCAGGTGACCGGCTGGCACGACCCCCGTGGCCTGCAGGCCGGGTGCATGCTCGGCTCGGTCGACCCGTCGTCGGACCCAGACGCCCCGCCGGTCCTGCTGCGCTCCGGGCTCGCCTGGCTCGCCCTCTCCGAGCAGGTCGAGGTGGGGCCCACGGCGGATCTGCTGCCCGACACGCTGGGCGCCGCCGGGTGGTCGGCGACCGTGACCACCCGGCGGGGACGGCCCGTGGCGGCGTGGCAGGCCGGGTTCACCGCGACGTGGCGACTCCCGGACCCCCATGACCTCGCCCTGCCGGCGGTGGACGCTGTGGGCCCCGATGCTGGCAAGGTCCGCGAGCTGGCCTCCGACCTCGTCGTCGCCGTCGACGGCCGCCCCAGGCTGCGCACCCGCATCGGCCCGGCCTCCGACGACCTCACCGTCGACGGCGCCCACACCGTCGGGTTCACGGGGCACGACTACCGGGCCCGGCTCGACCGGCGGATCCTGTGGCCCCACCAGCGACTCAACTTCGTCGCGGTCCCCGCCTTGGAGGTGGCCCGGTCGCTGCTCGGCGACACGATGGTCATGGACGGCGGCGACGACGGCATCCGCCTCGCCGACGGGCTACCGGCCGGTCCGCTGGTGACGCAGCAGTTCACCCCCGGGCAGTCGCTGCGCCAGGCCCTGGACCTCACGTTCGCTGCCGCCCCCGAAGCCCACTGGGACATCGACCCGTGGGGGCTGCTGCACTGGTGGCCCGACGGGCGAGGTGTCGACCGTGGCCTCGTCCTCGAATGGGGTCGGAACGTGCTCGCCGCCGGCGGACCGTTCGCGTCGTCGGAGTACGCCAACGCCGTCCGCTACACCGACTCGAACGGGGCCGGGGGCCAGCATCGCATCGACCCTGTCGGTGTGGTCCGCTACGGACGCTGGGAGCAGACGGGTGGTGACCCTGACGCCGCGGGGTCGACCGCGGCGGCGAGAGCGGACAGGGCGTTCGCGTTGGCGTCGCAGCCGTTCGCCCCGTGGACCGCCCAACTCGACCCCGCCTGGTGGACCCCGGCCCGGTTGTGGATCGGGGACCGGTGCACGTGGCGCCTCCAATCCGGGCGCCTCCGACTCGACGAACCGGTCCTGGTGTACGAGCTGGCCGTGACCGTCGGCCCCGATGACCCCGGCCCGTTGACCGTGGAGGTCACGTTGGCCCGCCCGCGTCCGAACGGGCCGCTGCAGCGGGCCAGGGACCGGCGCCGCCTCGCCCAACTCGAACGCCGCTAACCG
>ERZ761584.280-NODE-280-length-18025-cov-12.428937_pt1 | contig 18025 bp, 20 predicted proteins | sample MGYA00512168_ERZ761584 | MGnify/ENA primary metagenome ERZ761584 (study PRJEB28899, sample SAMN03785564) | bioreactor sludge metagenome | biome: EBPR Sludge; feature: EBPR Bioreactor; material: 0.22µm filtered reactor supernatant | place: Saint Lucia: Queensland...
GGTCTGGGAAGGACCCGTTAGGGGGGTGGCCTGCAGCCCCATTTCAGCCCGCCATTCGTCCTGCATTCCATCGATCAGCTGCTCGGTTTCAGCGACGCCCATCGTCGCATACATGCACATTCGCGGGTTGTAGTTCGAGCTGCTCGGATTGTCCCAACCACGCAGCGCCATACCTGTTCGTCCGTCTGCCGTAACGATCTCGACGTAGCGATCGGCTGGATCCGCACCGTATGGCAGCTCATCGACTTGTGGTTGCAGCTCGACTAGCTCGAGGTGCTCAGCAGCAAGGCCAATGCGACGGCCGACGATCGCTGGTGTGGGCGCCGGTTCGCAGATGTCGCAGCGCCACACCCCATCGGCGTAGATCGATTCCCACAGGTCAGGACAGCCGCAGGTTGGGCAGGCCTGCGGCTCGGCCGGCGACGCGACCGGCTTGGGCTGCTCGGCATGAGCGGTAATTTTTTTCTGCTCGCTCTGCAGAATTTGTGTCATCAGACCCATTTTTTCGCTCCGTGTCCCATGTCCCGTGTCCCATGGCGTTTTCAACCCGGCTATATGCGTATATAGGTACATGTACCTATTGTGCTCATGTGTCTTTAATTACCTATTTCTCTCTATACGCGTATGTTTATTAAAAAACATGGGACACATAGGACACTCCTTGCGGCATAAGAACTTAGGTTTGGGACACGCTTGGGACACGCTTGGGACACACATGGGACACCAGGAAAAAAATAAATTTTCAATCGAACAAAACGTCGTCGGAAGTTTTTTCGCCACAAATTTCATCCTGTGAAAACGCCAAGCCCTGATAAAAATAAAATCGCGAAGTTCTTGTTCCGCCTTTTTTTCTTTCGATCTTCGGAAAGACGCGTTTGATTTCTTTCCCGAAGGTCCGTTCGTTCATTTGCTTGTAGCCGTTTTTTTCTGCCCACTTGCAATAGAAACCGTACGCCGTGTTGCTGCTGACCACATTGCTGGCGTTGAACTCGAAGTTTTCCTTCAGGAACACGTGGCAGGGATTGGCTTCGTCCTTGTAGTCAGCGACCGCCTCAGTGACGATCTCGCTGTGCGTGAACCGCCCCTGGTTTCGGAGTCGAAACAGCCCGCGGAGAGCCCAATTGAACATTCCACTGAGCTCGCCTGACCGGTTCCACCAGTCGATCGAGTCCATCCCGTAGACCCGTTCGTCCTCGGCTATCTGGATCCTCCACGGGACCAGCAGCATGCGGCGCCACACACCGTCGGTTGGATCGTGGAACCGCGGCCGCTTGTTGAACGCGAGCACCAGCCGGGCCGTCGGCTTGACGGTCAGCACGCCGAGGAACTTGCGGCGGAAGCTCATCACGTCGCCGCTGGTGAACGATTTCAGGTTGCCTTCACTGATCTTGTCGATCTCGCCGACGTCCGCGCAGATATTCACCAGTTTGCCGTAGGTTTCACTGGCGTCGTATCCATCCCGGGCGAGGCATTCGAGGCCGATGTTACTGCAGTTCCGCGGGCCGATGATCGCCTGTAGGCCGGCCATGAAGACTGATTTTCCGTTCCCGCCTTCACCCTCCATGGCCAAAAACTTTTGCTGGCTGGTGTCGGGCATCAGGCAGTAACCGGCCCACTCCTGCAGGATGTTGATGCGGTCAACGTCCCCTTCAAGCGACTTCTCGAGAAACGCCTCCCACTGCGGACACCTGGCCGTCGGGTCGAAGTTGTACGGCAGGCAGACCGTCGAGAACCAATTCGGCGAGTGCGGCAGAATGCAATCGTCATGGTCGGCCAGAAGTCGATCGAGATCGAGGATCCCATTTCGGACCGATACGAAATTGTGCTGAGACCTCTCGCCGTTGTCGCTCAGCCAGGTCATTGGCTCGACCGAGTACGGCACGATCTGCATGCCGGCCGTGGCGTTCACCACGTTGTTGACCAGTTGCGTCGTCACTTTGCGGGCGATCGGCGGCTTGTCGGATTCAGATTCTTTCTGCTCGATCAGGTTCAGCCGATCAAATTCAAGTTTGACCGAAGCTCCGATCTTTGCCCGGAGTTCGGTGTCGTCGATTTTCTGGTAGCAGGCCCGGTCGGGCTTCCACGTGTACCATTCCTGGCGCCAGTAGCGAATCGTCCCGCCAGTGAGCTCGGCGTACTTTTCGAGGTTTACTCGAGCTAGCCGATGCGGATCGTCCTCGGCTTCGAGCACCACGGTTCCGATCTTGGCGCCGCCGCTGAGCTGCTCGGCCGCCGCGGCGAGGGCCTGCAGGTCCGCAAACGTCGACGGCAGGTTCAGATAGTCCCGCAGGTCCTGGCCATGCGTTTCGACGATCGGGAACGGCAGCACGACGTTTCGCGTCGGGATTCGGTCGGCCAAGTAGTTCGCCCATCCTGGCCGAAACTGCTGCGACTTTTCATCGATGCGGCCGACGGCGCCGGCCTGGCCTGGTTGATCCGCATCGTGAACCACCCAGGCCGATTCCTTGCTGGCGAACAGATCGAGCATCCAATCGTGTGGCCGCTCGCCGGCGCCATTGGCGTTTGTAAGAGCCGCGTGATCGTCGGGAAGATCTGCGAGCGAGAGCATCGCCAGCAAGTCGCTCGGCCCTTCCACCTTGATCGCCACGCGGGCTGTGCGGAGTCGGGCGAGATCTGCCACCACGCCTGGCTGACTGCCGGCCGTTAGCTTCACTTTCACCCATTCGGAGATTTCCCATTTGCCGGTCGCTGAGTTTTTCGCGTACTTCGGCAAGTTGCCGCCGGCCAGGTTGTAGATGATCCAGCCGACCGGATCCGCGGCGTCGAGCTGCTTGCCCCACACTGGCAGTGCCAGGACCAGATACTGCTGGCGGTACCGGGCGATGCGGCCGCCGACGGCTTTGATTGCGGCGACGCTGATCGGCTCTTTCCACGTGCACCACGCCGCGGCGAGCATTTCGTTGCCATCGTCCCACTCTTCGAACGCCAGATGCTCGGCCGGGTTTGAGGGGCCCTTGCTGGATGTGCGAGGCGCGTCGCTGCTGGGCTGAATGCCGAGGTAATCGGCGACGGCTTTCAACGCGTCGACGAACTTCCAACCGGTCACCCACTGCAGCGCGGCGAACCCGTCGCCGTTGTTGCTGTTGAAACACTGGTTGCAGAGCACCGCGCCAGCATCGGCGTCGATCAGCCGGAACCGGTCGGTTCCCTGGCACTTGGGGCAAGGATGGTGTTTGCCGTCCAGCAGATCGGGATCGATGCCGCCGAGGGCCGTGAGGATCGCGGGCCACTGGCGAGCTGCAGCGGCGCGCACGTATTCGATATCGTACGTTTCGGGCCGGTTTTTCTTCGAGCGGGGCATTGCGATTCCATTCGGGCTGGGAGCTTATTCTTGAAACTCAAATGAGTAGTTCTGATTGATCCAGCGAGTGACTTTGACATCGACCGGAAGCCAATGCACGTAGGGCATCACGTTGTGTTGAGCGAACCACTCATCCCATGCGTCGGTATCGGGTTCGAGATCCGGCTCGCCAACGCACTCGATGGCCGAGTTGTCGCAGGCCCACGTGCCGTCGTCGCGCTGCGTCCAACTGTCTGGCTGCGAGACCAGTTGCTTGCCGCAGTACGGGCAAACAGCGACTTCCGCAGGGATCTCGATCGTGTTGCCGGCTTCTATCGTCTGCATGGGAAAGGCTTTGCTGAGAAAGTGCAGATTTGTAAAGTTAAGTTGACAAACCTGCACGGGACGAACAAAACGGCGACTAGATGTCGTCGGGATTGAAGATCGCCGGCCCGTTGTCGAGCGATTGCTCGTTTGCCGCGCCGACTTCCTGCAGCTCAGGCTCTTCGCCGGCGGGTGGCTCTTCGTCGATTACAAATTCCTCGCCAGCTTCTTTCCCGGCCGACAGCCAACCACGGATAAAGTCGTCTTGCGCAGGGCTCGGCGGCAGTTCACAAGTCGAAAGAGTGCCGCCGGCGTAGTAATGGTCCCGGCCTTGCTCCCAGTTGCCAGCGCCTAATCTGGGATTGAGCATCCCCGGTTCGTCGTTATCGAGCTCGACGGCCCGCGCGTTGATCGCGTCGGCGTAGGATTGGGCGTCATCAGCCGAAACCATATCGACGGTCGATTCGCCGCCCTTCGCCTCTCCCTGCTGTTCGCTTGCTTGGCCACTCTGCAGCTCACTAAACACAGCCTGGTCGCGGTTCGCCGTTAGCCAGGCGATCACAGCATCTTCGATCTTCGTGATTTTTGCCGAGCCGATGCCCTTCGGCCATTTCGCTTTGTGATCAGAGATCTCACCGCGGCGATCTTCGAGCTGGCCCATAGTGTTCAAGCCATCTTCCTGCAAGCGCTCGATCAGCTTTTCGGGCAGGTCGAGCTTCGTGATCGGCACGGACCGCCACGCCTCGGACGTGTTTGCCGGCGCCGGCGCACTGGATTGCTCGGCCGGCCGATCGCTAGCCGCTGCAGCTGGTCGCTTCCTGGCGAGCTCGGCGACGACTTCAGCGAACGTCGGCTCTTTCGGTTCGTTGTTGAGCAGCGACATCAGCTCATCAAGCGCATCGTCTTCATGCTTCTTGGCAAGCTTCCGCGCGTCGTCTGCTTGCGAACGAACAATGGCAGACGACGTGTGTTTTTCCTTCGCGGCTTCGACGTCGTGGGTCCATTGCAAGTGCCGCTCCCAGTGTTTTTGCAAAGCGTTGCCATACGCTGTGTGCTGCTCTGGCGTGATCGCGTTGGTCGGCTGCTCAGCTGCTGGCGGCGCGGGCTCGACCAGCGGCGATGCAGAGTCAGGTGCAGGTGCGTCGGCCGCGGCCGCCATTGCCGGGCTGGGTGGAATATCGTCGTCGGCGATTTCAGGCTCGGTGTTTTGCTCAGCAGCGGGTGAATCTGCCAATTCCTCTTCGCGTTGCTCTTTCAGGCACTCAGGACACAGACCGAGGTAATCCCAACTCATCCCGTCGGCGTCTTCTTCGATGCTGCTCCAGCCGAGCGCGGTTGCTTGCTCGATCGAGTCGATGCCGTCGCCGGCCGAGCAGTGGTTGCACGACAGCGAGAACGGCAGCGGTTGACCGTCGCCGCTGTCGGTTTGTTCGTCGGCCGCTTCCAGGATATCCGCGGCTTGCTCAGCCACTGCCGGCGCTTCGACAGGTTTCGATTCACTAGCCAAACCGCCAGCCGGCATTTTCAATTTCTTACCCACGTGCGTTTTCCTTATTAAAAACCTTGAGTGATGGTTTCGGGCAAATCGTCGATCCAGATATCGAACTTGCAGCCGCGATGCTGCTCGCAGTAATGCCGCTTCGGCGCGAGGCTGTCGCGCCGGCAGGAGACGATGATCACGGTGTGACCGCGTTGCTTGCAGTCGGCGATGAACCGGTCCCACAGTTCGCGATCGCGATCGTATGTGTTGTCGAAGTCGAGGGCGATTTTCATGGCCACACCGCCGCATCATTTGCGAAAGTTTCGAGAAACACTTCGCGGGCTTTGGCCGGTGCGTAAAAAGCCGGTGTCAGATGATAGGGCGCTACTTCATCCTCCCCAGTCCATTTCTCTACGCACGGACCGAAGATCGCGTTTCGCTCGGCAATGAGCAGCTCGCGATCGATTCGCTTCCATTCTTCCTTTGTCGACTCAAAGTCGACGCCGAATCGCTGAGCGATGGCCCGCTCGTTTGCCGCTTCAATTGGTCCGTAGATTGGTTCGAGCAGCAATTTCAGCGGCTTAACGACATCGCCGATGTACGCTTCTGCGGCATCATGTAAGAGACAGGCAAGCTGAACCGACGGCGGCTGCAGCTCGGCAACCGCTTTGCGAAAACATTGAACCGAGTGCTCGGCCACCGAATAGAACCGCGGAATATGCCCGCCGAATCGGCAGATATTCGATAGTGCGTGTGCGATGTCTTCAATGTGAACATCACACGCGCGAGGGTTGGCTAGATCGTAATAGCGACCGCTGCTGAGTTTGATCGTTGAACCTAAAACGCCAAATGTCATGCCACGTCTCCCATAAGTTCAAGTTGCTTATTCAGCCCCTTTTGCACTTCCTTGTCGCGCTCGCGTTGCTTCTTCCACCAGCGCTCAAGCCAGCGGAACGCGTCGATTTCGGCCATGCGCCGAGAGTCGCTGAATATCCACTGCACGCGATAGTCCTGCTGAAACGCGTTTACTGTTCGGTGCAACGCTTTGGCGTTCTGGCTGACCGTTTTGGTCCCGCGGCGGCGGCTCGGATCGGCGTGATCGCAACCAGGTGCATTGGCGAACAACATGGTTCGCGAACATTCGACGATGACAACGCCGCACTCGATTTCGGAAAGATTCTGCAGCTCGCATTCGAATCGCTCGCGCCGGCCTTCCCAGCCAAGCAACGTTCCCTGTGCATCATCCATCGACTTGCGTTCGATGTGGCAGCGTCCCTTGCCGCCGGCGATCGAATAGTCACCCAGGCTGTCCGGATGCCGGCCGAGGCACTCCCATTCCGTCGGGACGATTAGCGGTTTGCCGCCCTGGCTGGCGTCGGTTTTGATGCCCTGGAATGTGAACGGCTGCTGCTCGCCGGTGTCGATCAGGACCGTGAACGGGCAAATCACATTGCGATCGTCGCCGTCGTCGGGATCGCTCATCGCGTTGACGATCTTGCCGGCCTTGGCGTGTTGCTTCCAATACTCCGGCGTTTTGTCGTTATGCAGCGTGATGCCGTGCTGGGCGAGGTACAGCCTGATATGGTCGAGAGTGACCGGGCCGAAACCTTCCCGCGCGAGGATCCACTCTGGCCGAATGCCCGACCAATCAGCCAACACGGTAATCCCGAAATGATGCCGCAGCTCTTCGATGCGTTTGTTGAACATAACTATCCTCGCTTCACAAAACTGCCGTCTGGCAGCAGGTTGCAATACTTCAGCAGGATTTCGTCGCGAATTTTCTCGGCCGCCATCACGTCGAGCGGATTGAAAAAGCACGGACCTTTCGCCGCCAACTTTGCCAGTGCGATCCGGTCCTGGCCAAACTTCGCGATCAGTTCGTGAGCCTGATCGAGCTGTTTGCGCAGATACCTTGCTCGACGCTGTGCAGCAGGCAGGGAACGTGCTACGTATGGTTTTGATTTGCGATTCATGCTGCCTCCGCGTAACTGGGGCCGTTGATGATCAGCACTTCGGGGGCTTCCTTCGGCCTGGCCCCGCGGCCGTTCTGTGCGTGCAAGTGCTTCTGCCGTGTGTGTTCGACGAACGTCCAGCCCTTGTAGAGTTCCCGAATCTCAGGCGAGTCGTAATAGCTGACGACGATGCGAGCTTTCCGGTACCCGGCGAGGATGTCGCGCAGCCGATCGTGGTCATTGCCGAACATGCCGCCGCCGTGGTCAAACTCATGCAGATACTTGCCGCCGCGGCCGTTTTGAATCGCGCCCTTGCTGCGTGTCGCAGCGTGATACGGCGGATCCGCATAAATGGCCGTACCTTCGCAATCTTCGAATCGATCAAGGATGCTGAACGCATCGCGTTTGAGAATCACCACGTTTTGCAGCCGCTGATGCCACCAGGGCAGCGACTCGACCGCGTTGCGCCATCGCACTGTGGGCGAGCCGCCGTTCTTCGTCCACCGCACAGCCAACTGATAATCGGTCCGGGCGGTTCCCGCCGTGCCATTGCGGCCCATCCAGGAAGCGAGGAAGTACCAATAGGCCCGGTCGATCATGCGGGCGATGTCTTGAAAATCGCGGTACCCGGGCGAGACTTCCCATGGCGGCAGCCGGCTCAATTCAAGGCGAGCCTGCTCGAGCAGCCCCTCGCTGAAAAGCACCCGCTGCAGCCGATCGTAGAGCAGCTCGGCATTGGCGCGTTGTTGCACGATTTCGGCCAGGTTGATCAGATCCCCGTGCAAATCATTGACGGTCTCTTTCTGGCTCGGATCCTTGGCGAACAGCACGGCCATCGAACCGCAGAACGGCTCAAAGTATTGTGTGTGCTTGCCGAGCTCCTGGACGATCAGCGGTGCCATCGTGCGTTTCCCGCCGAACCAGGGAGCGATTGCTTTGATCTTGGCGTCGGTGCTCATGCGCTAAGTCCCATCCCGCTTTAAGAGTTCGATCCGCTCGTCACGCGCGCGGTTCACAGCTTCGATGGCCGTCGGACCGTGGCCCGTCGGCGTGCTGTAGAGTCGGTTGTCGCGGCAATACAGCGAGCAGCGCCAACCCTCGGTGTATCGCTTCAGCTCGACCGTGATGTGTTCAGCGGCCAGCGTGCGGCAGAGGTTTTCGAGTTCGGTGTCCATCGCTGTTACCCTTTCGCCCACTTCAGCAGTTCGCTTTCACCAGCGGCCCAAGGCGGGCCACCGCGCATCACATACGCATCGTCTGAGCGTTTCGCGAACAAGAGCAGCGAGCCCTTGTCGCCCATTTGCTTGGCGAGCTCGATCAGCGGATCCGGATCCGGCAAAACCATTTCGACCAGCCAATACAGCCAGCCGCTGCAATCGGCTTTCGGCCGGTCGTTTTGCGGTCCCCACTCGACGCCGACGATGCGAGCTCGGCCGGATTCGCAAACCGCAACCGGGCACGCAACCACCTGGCCGATCTTGAAACTGCTCGGCTGCCGAAAACGCCGATCGAGCAACTCGATCGTTTCTTGCACTGACAGCTGCCTTACAGATCCGCCAACACCAGTTCCGCCTGGCTGAGCAGGATCCTTTCTTTGAGTAGCGTTTTCCGTTTTCCGAGCGCCACGACGCGGCTTAGATTTTTGCTTCGACTTCACGTTTGATTCCCGTAATGTGCGACCAGTTTTGACCTGAAAGGACCGCCTTGACCGATGATTCAGAAACGCCGAGCAGCTGACTGATCGACTCGGCCGTGTTGTCGTCAGCGAGATTCAGGATCTCGATAATCTTCGATTCGCTGAGCACCGCGCGCGGGTTGCGAGAACCCTTCAGCGTGCCGTGGCGAGCTACGTCGGCGGCATTCTCGGCGCGAGTTCCCCAAGCGAGATTTGTCAGCGCGTTATTGCCGGGATTGCCGTCCAGATGCCGAACTTCGGTTTGTCCAGGTTTCGGCGGCGAGAGGAACACACGAGCCAGCAACCAGTGAACGGCTTTGCGAAGCCGCTTTGTGCTGACACGCCAGTAACCGTCTTCATCCTGAAATGGCCGGAGCTTGCGAATCGTGAAGACTTCGCCGGCGCGGTTGATGTAATACCCAGGCGCGCCGGGGATCTTCACCAAACCCGATAGGTCAGTGTCGAGCTCAACAAGTTGGTTTGGTCCGAATGGCATGTTTACAAGTCCGCCAATGCAAGTTCAGCCTGTGAAAGTAGGATCCGTTCCTTCAGCAACGTTTTGCGATTCTTCAGAGCGATCTTCCGGACCATTCCGTCGGCCACTTCCTTTTTGCCGATCAGGATGCACTGCTTTTTTGCTCGACTAATCGCGGTGTACAGCCACTCGCGAGAGCACAGCATGCGAGCACCGGCGTAGTCGTCGAGCATTACGATCACAACTTCCCAATCCGAACCCTGGGATTTATGAACGCTTAATGCGTAACCCAGCTCCCAGCTGCAGCCGGTACCAGTCGATTCGGTTTCGCCGCCGTCTTCAGATGGCTCGGCATCGTCGGGCTCTTTCGACTTGCCGCGCGGGATCAACACCGTGCGGTCGGGGTTCGAGAGCTTCGCGATCAGCTTCGTGTCAGCCACTTCGAGCACTTCGGCCAGCTCGCCGTTAGCGACGTAAACTTCCCCGCGATCGTTGGTCGACGTGTCTTCGTTGTCGGTGTCAACGTAGCCGGCGATCGGGAAGTAGCCGTTTTTGGTGTTGACGATCTTGTCGCCGGGCCGAAACGGGCAACCAGGCGTGCCGCCGTTGGGATTGAGCTCGGCCTGCAGGATCTTGTTGAGCTCGCGGCGACCGAGGGGCGACTTCTTGTTGACCGGAACGACAACCTGGCAATCCCATATGACGTCGATACCGTCGCGCATTGCCTGCCGCCGCAGTTCGGCGATCATTTCCTCGATCTGCCGTTCCGGGGTGCTGACCGGTGTCAGCCGCAGATTGTCGCCTGGTGACCATGGCCGGCCGTCGCGAATCGCCGCGCAGGTTTCGACGATGCCGCCGCTGTTGCGCATGATGTCGCGGAGCTCTCCATAGGGCAGGCCCGCGGCGATCATATCCCGCAACGGTGCACCATGGCCGACGGGCGGGAGCTGATTGACGTCGCCGACTAGCAGCACGTGCGTGCCCGCGGCTCGAGCTCGAAACACCGCCGCGGTCAGATCGGTATCATTCATCGACGTTTCGTCGCCGATCAGCACGCGCGTTCCGAAATGCTTTGAGTTGAAGCGTTCGAGCAGCATCAGCATGCTGTGCCAAGTTCGAGCTCGCAGCGGCAGGCCGTAGCGGGCGAGGTTTTCGCTCACGCGCACGGCTGCTTTGCCGGTTGGCGCGCCGATCAGGACTTGTTCGGGGCCGAGGACCTTGCAGATTTCCTTAGCGAGCGCGGCCAGAGCGAACGTTTTGCCAGTTCCTGGTGACCCGCCGAGGATCCCGATCGTCCCCTGCAACGCCAGGTGCAAATTCTGCCGCTGATGTTCCGTGATGCCGGTGAGCTCGGCCGCCAGGTTGGACCAGAACGGGACTTCGCTGCGGGCCGTGGCGATTACTTCGGCCAGGCTGGCTTCATTGCGGGCCTTCTGTCCCTCTGCCAGCCAGCGTGCGGATCCGCCGGGCGCAATCGGACCTTTCGGTCCGTTGGTTCGCACTTCCGAAATGGCGCCGATCAGCCGGCCGAACCGGAGTGCTTTCTCGACGTCGATCTTGGCCGCGGCGACGTTCCCGCGGATCCCGTTCTCGACGACGCCCAGCGGATGGTAAGTGTGGCCCTCGGTATCGCGGGCGAGGGCGTACCAAGCGCACAGGCCCTGCCGGCGTATCCTGGCGGCATCGTGGCCTAGTTCAAGGTAAAGCCCGTCGCAGCGTTTGAAGCCGCAGCCGCGGAACTTCATCAGAACGTACGGGTTGCGGCGGATGATGTTCGATGCGCGGTTGCCCCACTCCCTGGTTGCCAGCCGCGACGTCGCTTTCGGGAAGCCGCGGCCGGCGAGCAGATCCATCAGGTCCAGCGTGCAACCTTCCAGCGCCGCGTGCTGCTGCAGGATCTCAGCAACTTTGCAAACCTGCTCTTCGCTGATCGGCAGCTTGAAATCTTTCAGCGTGTAGGCAACCACCTTGGGCTGTTCGCGGACCATTCTCACCGCGTCGCTGCCGTACAGTTCCCAGCACTTTTTGGCCCGCGCGTGGCCGAAGTTGTTTCCCTCGCCGGCATGTTTCAGATAGGCGATGATGCCCGACTGCGACCGCGGCTGCTCGAGCACAAACGATTCGAACGCGAATTGCGGCTTTGATTCGCCGGTTCGCTTGTTCTTGTAAACGCCAGGCTTGCCGTAGAAACGATAGGTTTGCTGCGGCTGCAGCTCGTCATGATTAGCCAGGCCTTTGATTGACAACTCTTCATTGACTTCACCGTTCAGCCAAACGGTGGCGATGATCGTATCGCCGTCGGCGTTGGCGAAGCGAAAATCTTCCCGTAGGAATGTCGCTGTGATCTCTTGAAGTTTTGCAGCCATGCGACCTATCTCCGATTATCAAACCTGCTCGCCGGCAGCACTCGCGATGCGGGACCGACGAACAGGCGAGAAGGAACGACGACAAGTCGCTCCGCTTCCATGTGCGATTACAAATCGTCCGGGTTGAACGTCGCCGCAGCCGGCGCCGTGGTTATGGTTGGCGGCGTTGTGGGCGCGGGTTTGCCCGTGCCACCGGCTTTGTTTGCCGGTTTCGCTGGCTGGTTGCGAGCGTCGTTCGAATCCTTAGACAACCGCCGCTTGCTCGCGGGCAGTAGCGCGAGCATCTTTTGATTCTTGGGAATCTCCTTCACGTCGGGATCGTCGACGTGATAGATGTGCGCGCCGTCGATTTCGAGCCGCTCTTTTCCGTCCTGACCCTTGCTGAGCTTCACCAACGCGACGATCTGAGAGCCTTTCGCTTTGCTCCAATCGATGTCGACTTCCTCGCCGGCGGCAGGAAGCGGAAAGCAGCAAGCGTCGGCCAGACGCAGGTGCACGCGAGTCGCGAACTCGCCGCCGTCCTTATGGTTTTCGGACGGATTGAAGAGCACTGGATCAAACGATCGCTTCTCTTGTGAAGCCTCGGTTCCGCCCAGGCAGGTGCACTCGACACGAATCCCGTCGATCGCGCCGCCGTCGCGCTTAGTTGGCTGTTCGTCGATCAAATTGACCAGGAAGTGAAACCAACCTGGTTTGTCGAGGAACGTGGAAACCGCCATGCTCGCAGGTTTTTTGTAAGTCGCCATTGTCTAATTCCTTCTCTCGTTTTGCAGAAACTCGGCAACTTTCACTAGCTGTTCACCGCTTAGTTGCCACGTCGGCGGGAACCCATTCACTGTCTCGCCAGCCGCATACACTGCGGCGTGGCCATACTGCTCGATCAGACCCTGCAGCGTTGTCGCGTCGCGAAACAACCACTGCAGGTGAGCTAGTTTTTTGAGTCGCCCTCGGCTGCCGGCTGCCACTTTTGCAGCGACAGGTCAAAGAACGCCGCCAGGTTTTTCGTCAGCAGATCGTTGATCAATGCCTGGCAGTCGACATACGACAGATCGGCGGCCTTAAGACCGTTGGCCTTCATGTGGGCCACGTAGCGGTTGAACTGCGCTGGCGCGGTTTGCGCGAGCTCCTTCAACAGCGACTTAGCTTGCTCGACTTGTTCTGGAGTCGCAGGCCCGACCGGCTGATTTGTGTCCCGCTGCAGCTCGCCGGCGACTTCCTCGGTGGCTTGCTCGACCTGTTGAGCAGGCAATTGCTTGTTAGCGAGAGCGTTCGTCAGCGTGCGGATCAGCTCTTCAGCGGCTTCGAACTTCAAGCTGCGGTTGGCGGATGCGCCGCGCTTCTGCAGGGCCTTGGCGATCTGGTCGGGCGTGAGGGCGAGTTGCGAATAAAGGTTGTTCAGCAACTTCGACTGCTCGGCTGTGGCGAAACCGTCGTCAGATCCTTCCGGCGCCGGCGATTCGACGGGAGCTTCCGTCGCTTCGAACGGCGCTTCGGCCTCCGGCGCCACATCTTCGACAACCTGGCCTTCGGCGGTGTTTTCGTCGATCGTTTCGGTGGCGACCAGTTGAGTCTGTCCCGGCGCCGGCAAGTTGTCGTCGTCGATCTCTTCTGGTGTGTAGCGGCCGCAATTTGCCGCCGGCATCATCGTGCGAACGCCGTCGCTGATCACGCGAGCCCACAGCATTTGCATGCGTGCGCGAGGCGTGGCGTACTTGTCTTTGATCTTCAGCTTGTCGCGCTCGCCGGCGACCAGCTTGGCGACGACGTCGCTCTCCTTGCCGCTGTAGATGAACGGCTCTTCCTGAGCCTGCTCCCAGCTGAGCGAGAACGTTTGCGGCTCGCAGCCGTCGCAGCTCATTTCGACGATGGCCAGTTCCGACGTGCGCGACACCACTTTGTGTTTGCCGCCGCGCTCATTGAAATTGGCCAGCATCTTATCGGCCTTCATCGACAGCCGACCGTGGATCACGTGGTAGGTCTCGGCCAGCATCAGCGGCGGCTGCCGGCGAACCAAGCATTCGAGCGCGAGCACTTCGCCTTGCTTCTCGCCGGCGACGCCGAACATCCCCGATTTGGAGATTGCTGCTCCCATGAACTTGGCCGCTGCCATCGGGTCGGCAATGCGGTCGTAAACTGACAACTCTGTCGCAACCATCGTTTCGTTCCTTCACTTTTGAACTTGCTAAAACCAGTGGCGGGGGCAGGATTTGAACCTGCGACCGTGGATCTCATTAAGTGCCCACTGCTCTACCGGGCTGAGCTACCCCACCAAACTTCAAATCACTCCCAGCCGCGCGGCGACGGCATCTGTCAACAGCAGATCGTTCAGCAGATAGCTGCGGGCTTGCTGCTTTTCTTCCGGCGTTCCGAACCACAGACGCGCGAAGTCGCCGCCGTCAATGCCGTCGGTTTTCTGGCCAACACCGAGCGAACGGGCCATCGTGTCGAGTGACGACGGGCAGTCTCGCTTTCCCATCTGCCACCACTGGCGGATGTCGACGAACAGCTTGTCGAAATTCCCCCACTTGCCGAACTCGCAGACCGTGGCGGGAACGTCGACTTTCAAGATCCAGGAACGCTGAACCAGAAACGGCAGATCGAACTCCATGATGTTCGCTCCGACCATCACGGCCCGTTCAGCTCGGCAGGCGGTGTACTTTTTCCAGAACTTGGCGAGGATCTCGGCTTCTGGCCCCTCGAAGATCCCGGCCTTGTCGCCTCGGCGGATACCGATCGCAAGCACCTGGCCGGTTATGGCCGAGAGGGCAGCTTTGCCTTTGAAGTCCAACCAGGCCGCGTCGCGAGCAGCTGCAGCGTCGCGTTCGTAGTTCTCGATGGCCGCGGCGTGGGCTTGCCGGCATTCTTCCAGTTTGGTTGCGCGCTTCGCTTCGTCCTTGGTGTTGCCGTACTTCACGCTGGCAGGGTTGAACTCACCGGGATGCGGCGGCGCTTCAAACGTGAAGTGTTCGAACAACTGCTCGTCAGCCAGTGGACCGGTTTCAATGTCGAAAATCAGCATGACTATTCCTCGAAGTCTGAAAGGTCGTGATCTGGTTCGGTGTCGAGCTCCCCGCCGGCCTCGGCCAGTTTCCGCGCTTGCAGCTCGCGAGTTGCAGCCAGGATTGCTTCGTCCGCTTCGCGTTGAACGTCCGGCGGCAATTCACGATGCCCGAGCTGCAGCAGGCGATACGCGAGATCGGGAATCTGCGGCACTCCACGCATATCAACCGGGCGATGGTTGCCCAGGTGAATACCCAGGCTGGCGAGGTATCTACCTGGCATGCCGCTGTAATTGCGATCGCGGCTTGATCCTTTCCGGATCCTTCGCTTTGTTTTCATGACTAAAACTCCGTAGTTGCGTAACACTCATCCGTATGTGGCCGATGCAGCTCGGCTAGTTCGAGCGTCAGGTTGTCGCTGACGTTGTTGCTTCGCACGTGATCCTTGTGGTGAACGTCGGTGTCACCATGCAGATCACGCACAACGGTTCGCCACCGATCCGGGTTGGCTGCGACCGCGATCTTTTTCACCATCACCAGCCGATGCACGAAAACTGTCATGTGTTCGCGTCGCCGGCCGTCTCTGTCTTTCCGTCGTCGGGTCTTTGACTCGCGCGACAAGGTGAATTTCAGATAACCGTCTTCATCCTCTCGAACGTTCAGAAACCGAACCCATTCGCCGCGTGCCCAACTTTCCACGCGGCCGGTTTCGAGATCCACATCGAGCGTTCCGTCGCGCAGGCATCGAACCATCAGGCTTTCACAGTCGCGGTGGATCTTTCGCAGACCCCAGCCGCCGAATCGCCGTTGAATCGAGTGCCGTCGCATAACTAATCCTGAGCGCGGCGGACTTCTTCGGCGTACGCACGTTGATAGACCACAGCCCACGAGGTCCCAGCCGGAAGAATCCGGTGACCGTGTTCGGGATGCGTGATCGTGGTCTCGCCCATGCAGTCGACCAGCGGGCCGACCAGCTCGACGGGAACCTCCGCGCCGTTGATCCGGCTGATCACTTGCGCGACCGCTCCCGGTTCCTTCGGCATGTACACAGCGCAGTCGCCTTCTGCGACGTGCCGCGACCCCTGTGTCGTTCCGGGAGCAAGTTGCCGCTGATGCTTGACACCTGGCGGCAACGATTCGAGGCACACCAGGTACAGGTCACCCTGGCGAACGACATCGCCAACGGACGGCGAACCGATCCTGGCCGGAGCGGCGGCATCCATCGACTCGGCCGACTTCGCGATCGCCGCGATCTGTTTGGCTACACTGACTGTCATCGCAAACTCCTGCCGCTAGGCGGCGCTAATGATGCGAGCGCTCAGGCCGCTCGAAAGGTAAGACTGTGCCTGCTCACACGTGGTGATTGTCGGCGGCACTTCAAGTGCGAAAACCTTCGCCGTCGAGGGGCAGGCACACACAAGAACACTCGACCCGTCCGCGCTGTAGAGCGCTTCGCGGGTACCCTCGATGTCGTTTCGGCGAGCGTGGATTCGCTTCGCGTTGATACCGGCAAGGTACTTCGGCCAGCCGAATCGCTCGATCCGCAGGCGCTTGACTTCTTCGTTCTTCTCTCCGCGGATTTGCTCGACCGCTTGCGTCTCGGGACGCATGACGATCTGCTCGTCTACTTCAACACCGCGAAGCCGCCACAATTGCCATCCGTCCGGGTAAGCAAGCGCTGGCCCGTTGTCGCAATGCAACTGCCCGCGTTCGTTTCGGGCGAGTGTGGTATGCCGCTCCGAAATCCAGCAGAGTTTTTCATGCGGGAGAAACCATCCGGCGTTCTTACAGATGGCCATCAGACCATCGAGATTTTGAGTTTGCTCAGTGAGCCCCAGGGCCTCGCGGAAGTAGTCATAGAAGCCGATCCAGTTGGCATCGTGCTGACCGTAGCCACTGTCCCACACGCTGGCCCCCACGCTGTCCCACACGCTGGCCCCCACGCTGGCCCGCACGCTGTCCCACACGCTGTCCCGCACGCTGGCCCACACGCTGTCCCGCACGCTGGCCCCGGTTGCATTCTTGGCAAGTTGCTGCACGACCGCCCGCGTGAGGCCTTGCGATAATGGCGAGCCACACCAGACGATTCTTGGCTCCTCAAGGCCAGCTCGCTTGTACGCCAGGCGAACGGCATTCTCTGCGGCTGGGCGATTAGCAGGGGCGGTGCAAAGTCCGATGCGGGTCCACTTTTCGATGAACTCGGGGAAGCGGGACTGCTGTTCTGCTGTCAGTTTTTCGATGCGCACAAGTTTTCTCCGTATGAATCGCTAACCACCGTGCCCCAAGTCCAACCAGTCCAGCCAATCCGGATCGATGTGTTCGACCGGCGGGCCAGAATCGTCGCTATTGCGTTTCATGCGGCCCCCTTTCTGGCGCGGCGATCTTGTGCTTTCGCTGCTCGCGCTGGATTGCGTCGTAAACTTCGCGGCGGTGTACGGGCACGTCCTGAGGGGCTTCGATGCCGAGCCGTACCTTGTCGCCGCGAATTTCGACGACGGTGATTTTGATCCCGTCGCCGATCATGATTGACTCATCCCTATGCCGACTCAAAACCAACATCCTGCGTACCTCCTGTAAGATTCCTAAAAACAAAACCACAGCCCCAAGGGCTTGCGATCCTCACCGCAAGGGGCGTGGCTATTTCGCTTTGGCTGGCTTCTTTCGTTTCGCCGTTTTTTTTGCTGGCTTGGCAGCCGACCGTTTTGCAGGTTTGAATTTATTCACGGGCGGATCAAAACGATTGCCGATCTGCTCGCCGAAAGAAGTGCACTCAAAAAGATTCCAGCAACGCTCGGCCTTAACTTTGTTGGGATGATTGCCATCGGGATGAAACGCGATGGAATCGACAGCTACTGCACACGCGACGAACTTTTTGGGGTTGCTGACGAACTCGCGAGTAGCTGCAGCCGTTGGCGAAAAATGCAAACCTTTGCCGCACTCTTGCTGACCGCCGTCCCAGTCGGCCGCAACGGTTGCCGTGCCTGGCGTGTAGTCCGCACCGCGAGCAGACATGAATTTTTCGTCGACACCTTTGAACAGTGTGGCATAGCCATTTGTTACTTCGACGCCGTGCCATTCAAGCCATTGTTGCGCGGTACGTGGCTTGATGATCTTGATCTGCGTACCGCCGTCACAAGCTGCTTTGTCGTGCAGTTGAACGGCAACACTCATTGCCGCTTTTGCTTTGATGTACGCGCCGAACAGCGAAAGTGAAGCTGCGGCCCACGCCACGACGTGCGACGATCCCCACGCCACGACGTGCGACGATTCCCACGCCACGACGTGCGACGATCCCCACGCCACGACGTGCGACGATCCCCGCGCCTCGACGTGCGACGATCCCCACGCCACGACGTGCGACGATTCCCACGCCTCGACGTGCGACGATCCCCGCGCCACGACGTGCGACGATCCCCGCGCCTCGACGTGCGACGATTCCCACGCCTCGACTTT
>ERZ761584.281-NODE-281-length-18024-cov-6.984473_pt1 | contig 18024 bp, 39 predicted proteins | sample MGYA00512168_ERZ761584 | MGnify/ENA primary metagenome ERZ761584 (study PRJEB28899, sample SAMN03785564) | bioreactor sludge metagenome | biome: EBPR Sludge; feature: EBPR Bioreactor; material: 0.22µm filtered reactor supernatant | place: Saint Lucia: Queensland...
ATGCTGGTGTCAATATACATTTATATCTCCATCTTTTATAAATTTATGACAGATAGTACATAGATAGGCATTTAGATATTTTTGGTATGTCCTACCACAAGATTATGTTGCAATGTGGGCATTGGTTTCTATTTTTAGTAAAAAGAGTAATAGATTTATGACTAAAAAATTTATTACAATTTGAACAGCGACAGAGGCCGCTATTATTATTTTTAACTAAATAATTTACTGGGCGCGTACTTTTTTCAGCAAATAATGGTGCTCTAAATTTAGAATCCATTAAATAACCTTATTCCACAATTTTTACAGTTTTGAGCCTTAATTGGTAACTGTTCTCCCAATAGAAAAAATTTATTACATGCCGTACACCTTCTATTGAGAGTATATGCAAATTTTTTTCTCTTGAAATCATATGGTATAGTATAATTTACTCTCCCAATTAAAGCCTTATTTAGTAACGAACCAGAGAGTTTAAAAACAATACTTGTAGACTCTAAATATTTAATCATAAAGATATTTAATTGCCTCTAATATAGTTTGTTGCGCCTCAGACATTTTTGTATGAAAATTTTTCTTATGGTCTGAGCCAAAACGAAACTCAAGTTCTTCAATTGGGAAAATCAAAAAATGCATTTTATTGCCTTTTATGTCGCTAAGTTTCTTTAATACTTTCATTAGTCTTTTAATTGCAACTTTATTGCCATGGCCCATACTATTCTCCTTTAATATCTTGGCAGATAATAAGGCTCCTCGTGATTATAAATTTCAGAGTCTTTTAGCCAATCCGGGTAATTGTTAAGTTTTTGGTCAAATAATTCTATCGTAATATCTTCCCATTCTTTGACCCAAAAGTCTAATTGTAGAGCCTTTTCGAGTGCATCATTTTTATCTTTTGCCTCGACTATTACTACAGTATGGTCCCCACAGCCATTAATTTGTTTTACTTTAAATAACATAGATTGTTGTCGCCTTATTACAAGCTATATCTAGTTGACGCAAAACGTCTATTGCTTCTTTTTCTGTAGGAAACTCAAAATTTACCATCGTTACTGTGTCCTTGAAGCGTATAAAAATGCAACTATCTCTAATTTCTGCAGTTTCAACATTTCTTTCTATAATTAATTTATTTTCAATTATCATTTACCTTCTCCTATTGAAAAATATTTATTTCGCTGTAAATCCTATATACTTTCTAAAATCTCTTGCAGTATATGTTGCGCCTTTATAAAATCTAGTTTTATCATATTGGACAAGTTCGTGCGCCTCTTTTTCATTTTTTGCGTAAATGATTGCCCAAAAGTCATCTTCAACATTAAGATGGTTATGTAGCCATACAACAAATTTCTTTTTTCTCTTAATCATTTTACTTCCTCCAAAAAATCTCCAGGCGTACTAGCGCTCTTGCCTCCAAATCTGTCTGGAGTCTTTCCTGGCAATATTTCTTCAAGCGACTTTAATAAAACAATTATATTATATGGCATAAGAGATAGGTTTTCTCTAAAGTATTTCTTTGAGCCGCCCTTGCCACAATAAACACTAATTACTTTGCCTTCTTTTGTTAATATGAAAAATGAATCTGTCCCGTTTGTCCAAAGTTTTTCGGCAACAATATCTTCTTTTGGAGGAGAGCGTTGCCAATTATTGCTTATACTTATTTTTTTTGCTACAAAGAGTATAGATAAAAGAGAGATTGTAGCCAATATAAATTTCATTATTTAATCCTTATGGCACAAAATCCATTAGACATTATTCCGGTGTTTGCATCATAGTCCCACGGAAAGTCTTGGTAGTTTGTTATTCGTGCCAAAACCGCCTTTCTGGACGTAATACCTTGATTGTATATTCCTGTTGGTTTATTTTTAAATTTTATATATTTATAAAAATCAGTACCATACAACTCAAAATAAATTTCTTTGTCAAATGGACATTGAAAATCTCCAGGATAATTATGTTGCGGACCAAGCATTTGTTGTGTCCAACCATTTGCTAAAAGAAGTTTTTTAAATTCATTTTTAGATTTAATTATCATTTAATGTTGCACCCTCTCTGGTCGTGGAGCAAGTAAAGGCTTTCTTTTATACCATACTATAAGTTGACCATCATTTGCGCCATTATAACCAGGAATTGGATAAATTTTAGTCTCTACATTAATAATCTCAACGTCATTTGAAATTAACCAATCGTTCAATTTTTTAATCATTATGTCTATAGAACATCTTGAACATCTTCCCCTTGTATAGTCTCCTCCTCTATCTTCTGTCAATCTATCATTAAACATTATATAATTAATCATTGTAGTCAAATCCTTTTTAAAATTAATATTTATTATTATGTAAATGCTTCTTACAATGTGGGCATCTTGCATAATGTGCCCAACACTCTATATATTCCCCACTCCAACCTAATGCTTTTGACGGGGAGAAGAATTTATTACAAAAATTACACCGCCTAACGCCCTTGCCCGCAAGGGCCGTACCAAGACTTAAGTAATTAGCATTTGTTGGGACGGCCGCCTTTGAGAATTTTTTCTTAATCATAATTATCGGTAAAAAATACAGTTAATATTTTTTCGACCAACTGTGGAGGATGTACCTCTGCTGCTAATAATTCTTTCATTTCTCCAGTATAATCATTCCAAGATTCATCGTCGGATGCGTAACAGGAAATTTGTGAATTATTTTTTAGAATTTTAGAGCATAACTTTTGTGACAATTTATTATAATCAACTAGTATTACACTACTATCATTTGTGCCACCATAACTTATTAGATGAATTGCTATTATCATTTAATCTTGGTCTTTCGCATAATAATTTCCTTTGGTTATAGCCTTGGCCGCGTCATTATATAGTTCTTGCGAAAACTTTTCGGCTATTTTATACACCCATTCAACAGGAAATTTAGATTCAAAATAGCCGTAGGGCCAGTCAGATGTGGGAAAAATATTGAGAAATTCTATGGAGACTTCTGTGTTATAACCACCCTCTGGATTAACACAGAGCAACATATAGTCATTTTTATTTATAAATTTCTTTTCTATTGTTCTCCACCACAAAAATCTATTACATGTTTTTTTAAATGTGCTATAAACTTTAGGATATTTATTAATAATTAATTTGCCATTTTGAATACGTGCCTCTCCAACTCTGACCCATTCTAGATAAAATCCTGGAAAAAGTTCTATGGCTACTTTAGCAAATAGGTCCATCAAATATTTGCCAGAATGTTGACCGTCCGGCAGTTGTATTGTAATTTTTTTCATGTTTAATTTATATATCCTCACTTATTTTAACTCTAATGAGACTACAACCTTGCCCATTCGTGTAATTTCTTCCATATTTCATAAGTGAACGACACACTTCTAAGTTTAGTGGCTCTTCTAACGACCAAAGGGCCGCTTCATTAATATCTTTTGTTAAGAGAAGTGCTGGTTCTCCAGCTATGGGACTCTTCTTAAGATATTTAGCGCGTCCAACTTTTATTGCATATTGTCTTTGCATTATTTAATTCCTAATAATTGCTTAATATATTTTTCGTTCATAGACCAAGAAAGCTTACTCTTGCCATTACCCTGTATAAGAATTTTTCTTTTTAAAAATAATTTTATTAGTCTATTATGAGTTGATGTATACCAAGGAGTTGGAGTTCCGGGCCATGGATTTAGCCATCTTAGATTAGCAAGCGCCAAACAAATAGCTGCCAAATCTTTATCTTTTATGTCTTTTAAAGAATTAACTTCGCTTTTCGTCCAATCAAAATACAATTTATCTTTCATTATTTAATATCCTCCAACAGACATTCTTGTGGTTTTTTGTCATCACGGTTTATCCTTTTGATTGTTGGAAGACGTAAAGAGCCACTTTTTTCTATATATTCTTCAAAGCGAATCTCGCAAACGAATAATTTGTCTTTAAGATTATCTCTGATAAAATCTCTTTGTTCTTCTGTCAATCCGCTTCCCGCACGACAAACCTCTACAAGTTTTCCATTTTTATCATAAGCACCTAGAATTAAAGTGCCAACTGTGTTGGCTAATTTCCCGGAGCCGACTTCTGTGCGAATACACACAAGGTCAGCCTCACGAAACTCTTTAACCTTCCATTGAAACGACGACCTTTTTTCTGGCTTACCGTCTGTTCTAATACGAGTTGTGCCATTAATTTTTTTTGCTACCAATCCTTCCCAAGATGGGTCTATCTTTGGTTTTGTATAATAATTCTCAACACGCTGTAATACATGATTCCAATTTTTTAATAATTCCCAACGTTCTATATATGGTTTTTGAGTTATGTCTTCGCCTTTGAAATATAGACAGTCAAACTGATAAAAAATAATATTATTATTATTGGCACGCAATTTTTCAAGTTCTAGTTGTGCTTTTTCTGGCTTTGAACTACAAATAGTTTTTACTAAATCTGGGTCATCATCTAATGTTGTAATCTCACAGTCAATTATTGTTCTTGGCGGCAAGAAGTTTTGCAACATATTTGCATATTCTTGAAATCTTTCTGTCCTTAACTCCATTTGTCTGCTATAGATATTTACAGCAGAGTCTCCTTTAATACAAAAATGACGCTGGCCATTTCTTTTGCGCTGCCATAAAAGATTTTGTGATGCTATTAACTCTTTTTCAAGTTTTGGGTCAAGTTCTTTGTCCGGCTTAGATGGTGCAAAACTATCTATGATGGTGGCATTTGTCCAATTGATTAATTCTTTTTCTTGAGAAAGAGTATCTAAATCAGTTGTGTAGCCACTTTCTGTTTTTAATCTTATCTTTCTGTTAAATTCAAATAAGCATTGTTCAGAGTCTGAAGTTTCATTAGAACGTCCTAGATTTTTACCTTTTATGACTTCAAATGTATGTTGCCAATTTTCTTCATTATCTATGAACCCCCATCTAGTATGAAGCTCATTTTTATTTTTTATTGACAATTCTAAGATTTTAATTTTATTGGTTGAAGATTTACAATATAGAACTACCCTGTCCATTTTATAGTTCCTTTATACAATGAGGACATGTTCTTATACACCCATATTTTTTATCATATTTTGTCATTTTGTACATACTCTTTAAACTAACAAATTTATTACAATTACCACATCTATAAATTTTAGCACGCTCATCTGTGTTAGAAACCCTTTGATATTTTGTATTAGGATTTTTAGGTTGCCAAGCAATGATGTAAGAATTGAATTTCATGCCTCACAAGCTCCTTATAGATTAATTATATTACATTATTCAATTAGATACATTAGAGGCATTATAGTGTATTTTACTAATTATTGTTGCCATTTTTTACCAATTTTACATGACAATGTGGACACTCCCATGTGTCAGACGTTGCATAAAGCGGCGCAACCATAGCTTTCCTTATATTAAAAAACTTATTACAACTACAACATCTTCTAAGAAGGGACCAATGTCCTTTATCACTATTAGTTTTATATATCAAATAATTAACTTTACCCTTTAGACGAGAATCAAAAAATTTATCTTCTTCACTTTTGACAAATTTTGTTTTACTGGCCATTTATTCTATCTCTTTAATTTCAATTTCGATATTTTTAAATTTACAGAGATACTTTTCCTCTATCTCAATCCTCATTATATCATAAGGGTCTAAATATGGATGTAGTCCAGGATTTTCAACCATAGGCTCTAATTCTTGAATAATTGTTGCCTCATAAATATTTTCGGTTAAGCCAGACACATCGAAGTCTTCAAAATAATACATACCTTTTTCATTTTTAAGCACGAAATGTTTCATTATTAATCTCCATCACATTCTGTATGATAAAGAGGATAATCCACTAATATCTGCGTTGTTTTCCAAGTTTTTAATGTTACGTTTTCTGGCATACTTGGGAGCCCATCTTCTCCAGAAACAACCATATAAAACTTATCTTTAGAATTAGACAAGATATCATTTACTAAAATTAATAGACTGTTATAACCTAACTCTAATTGACACCACTTCAAATCTTCGCCTAGTTTAGTTTGTTTTGCAATTGAGATATTCATACCGACAATTCCTTATTATGATGTACTCCACACAATGTAAAATTGTGCGAGTAATGGATTAATAAATTTTTTAAGTTTTTCTGGTATTGTAGGCATAGAAAATTTAGTTCCTTGCCGGTCATCGAGAAGATAAGTCATCTGTAAAAGTTCAATAAACGGAGCAGCCTTACCACAGGCATCAAATGAGCCCACTTTTATGCCCCACGCCAAAGGTTTTTCACCATCCCCACTATACCAATATAATAAATCGTCCTCGAATTCTTGTTCCCATAACTTTCCTAGTTCTTTTTCAATTTTTTTATATAATTCATCCTCGATTGGAATACCAAAAATAAGATTACCTATTGAATACATATTTTATAGTCCTTTTTCCTTTAAAATTGATGCTATTTCAAATAATTCTTTTGAAGAATATGGCAGGTCTTTTATGGCCATTAGTCCAATATATTGGCCATCTTTGCTAAATCTAAAAATGGTAATATCACCAGCACCAATATTCAAATTTATTTCATTGTCATTTTCTTCTATCTTATAAGGCACCAAATGACAATCAAATAGATATTTAAATGAACTTAAATCACTATCGAACATTATTCATCCCAATCTACTTTAATTGCTCATCACTTAATTCAGATGCTTTTAACTTTTCCATATTTAATCTCCATCACATTCTGTTATAACAAATGTGGCTTCGCCTAATCTTTCTATGTCGATATCGTGACAGTAGGGAAAATTATATTTTTTAAATATTGCTATTTTTTGACTGGTTAAATTTACACAATACTCTTTATAAGCCTTCTCTGCTTTTTCTACATTTTCTTTAGTTCTAGGCCCCCTCTTCAAGAAATCTACCCATAATTTTTTATCTAGTGGAAGTGCAATTAATTCAGAAACTAAATATTGTAGATTATCTTCTTTTTTTGGTATTGCAAATACGGCAGCATTTCTGTCTTTATAGATATGTATAGGGATATATTCTGTGCAAGAAAATTCGTAACCGTCACCAATTTCAATCGCAAGATTAAGAATGTAATACTTCATTTTAACAGGAAAACCAATAACTATATTTTTTTGTCTTCGTGTTATATTTAACAGCGACAAATTCTTTTATAGTTTTATATAGAGGAAGCTGTATTTTTGTCGTATCATCTATGAATTCTTGAACACCATATTGTTCTTTATATTCCCTTGTATTTTTCCCACCAAACTTAATATATTTTTTATATTTTATATCATTCTGTCTAAAAAAATCATATAAATCTGATGGATTTTTTGTATTAAGTACTATTTTTTTATTTGTTAAGAAACTTATTTTGGTCTTTATGGGAAGAACGGCTATATCTTCATAAACTCTATATTCATACATATTAATTAAAATCCTTTTCTATTTAAATCCTTCTCAAAACCTACTTTAGAGTAGTACATTATGATAAACTCCAAACTATCCAGTATTTTGGATAGTCTGCAAGAAAGAATTCTTTTAATTTTTCAGGAACCGGTGGTAATACTGGATTAAATGTAGCAAGAGAATGAGATAGTTGACTTAAATTAATATTAGAGAATTCATCAATGGCATAAAGTTGAATGCCAAATGCAAGGCACTTTTCATCCCCGCCATACCAAGAAAGAATACCATCTTTTTTGTCAAATTCTTCTTCCCAGTCTTCGCCTAATTTTTTTGCAATTCTATTATATAGCACATCTTCAATTGGGAATCCCCAAATTATATTTCCTATAGCATATGACATATTTATTTACCCTTTGCAAATATTTCTTTTACTTCACCACTATTATAAAAAATTCTAACGTCTGGTGTTGTCCAATGGTATTCGTCTGCCAAATATTGGGCATATTCTTCTACGGTGTTGAAAATACAACCTGTACCATATTTGTCTCCAAATTTGTTTTTAAATATTTTTGGCTCTTCTTTCCTTAAATATTTTCCATATTTATTATGCCACTCTAATTTATAATTAGGGATTAAATCTGTATATATAAAGGCCGCAACTTCTATTGGGGTTTCTATTTCCCTATCAAAATCGTCCCATCTATCCCCACAACAATCACAGTCTATTTCTTCCTCTACGCCATTAAAATATACTCCCAACGATAGCGCCTTGTCTCTTGCTTCATCGTATGTTGTGGCCTCTATCAAAAGCATGCCACATAAATCTTTATTAACTACAAAACAGCCGCCACTATTATTTTGCTGAAAAATATAAAATTTCATAATTTATCCTATAAAAAATGCAACACATGATTTACTAAAAATCAATATTTTATTGTCTTCGTCTAAAAATACTGACGAATAATCTTCGTCTTCGTTTGGCCATAGCCAATCCCTGCTACTATAATTGCAAGGCCGATTTATAAAACCAAAAAATCTTTTATTTCTTTCCGAAGAATTTTCTATATTTATATAATCTTCGACACTTTCATAAAGTAATAATAGTTTATTATTTAATCTTAATTTTATCCATTTATGTCCCCTCGTCTCTATTTTATAGCCAATTTTACTACATAATGTAGATATAAGTTCTTCGCTATTTTTAAAGGATATCATTTGAAAACCTTATTATATTTATTGTTAAATGTATATTTAGCTAACTCTTTATTCATCAAAATCATTGATTGAGCGTAGTATTTTTCCTTACAGTCTTGTTGTAATATGTAGATTAATTCTTTTGAGTTATCTATTAGGCAAACATCCAATGTTGACTTAAATAATAGATTAATGCAGGTATAAAACTTTGCAAGAGTTTTACTAAATTCGTACTGCTGGTCGTTTATGCTTTCGTGATGATTTTCAATACATCTTAGATTAGCTACTAAGAAATCCAATAGGGAGCCGTCGTATGCAAACTCTTTGCCTTCTATTCTCTGAGTGCCTAAATTTATTGTAGAAATACTGGCATCAATTATTTTTTTAAATAGCGGCTCTTGAGGTATTAATTTTACAAACTCGTCATTAAGTCTTTGAAGAGTTAATTTATCTAAAGATAGTAGAAAGTAATTTTCCGTAGAAGCCGGTTGGTCTACAAGCATTATTGATTGTAGATTAGTGACTATTACTTTTTCATTATTGAACGAAGAAATTGTGCCGGTAATTTTTAAGAATGAATTTTCTTTCCATGGCACACTTGTTTCTTGCCAAAGCGTGGCCTTTAAATTTCCACTAATATCTGATAGTAGTAGTCCAACAAAAGGTGTTCCCTTTTGGGCAGTTTTTCCAACAAAAATCTTTTTTAGATAAAAAATCTGCGAATACTGTTGGCCAGGCTCAAGAGATGATATCAGTTTGTATGTCATGCAAGTTTAATAGCAATGTCGTCATTAATGATTAACATAGAAGTATCATCTAGTATTTCTATTTTATAGATAGAGGAATATGAGAAACTATAATAAGGGACATTAATTGTATTATCTTTTTCTATTGTTAAACTAGATGATGTTAGTCTTAATTTAGTTAATGCACCTACTACATAAAAAGTATATGAGATACTTTTTTGATAAAAAAGGCCATGATTTTTGAATTTTTCATAAAGAACATCGCCTATAAAAGAGGCATTTGGAAGACTATAAGACAATCTATATCTTCGGTGAAAATATGATGGGTCATTAAATATTATCATATTTTTTTACCCAAAGTATCATTAGAGGCACTTCTGTCTTGGTTTATGCATAGGTGACATCTAGACACTTTAATATAAATATGTGTTATTTCTGTTTTATCTACAAGTTTAATAGTGTCGCCAACATAAAATGTTGTAGAACAATTTTTACATTCTTTAATCGTTAATTCCATGTAATTTTTCTTTTAGATTTTTTATTGCATTTTGTAAAATGTTTAATACTTGTTGCTTTGTGACACCAATAATTTTCCCAATCTCTTCATAGGTTAAATCATTTTTAAATCTTTGAATAATAGCGATTTTTTGTTTGACCGGCAAATCATTCACATGTTTTTTTAATATTGTTGTTATTTCAGCCATTTCCGCATTTTGAAGCGGGCAGTCATTATAGTTATTAGGAATAATTTCTTCATTGACACCAATGCCATTTTCTTTTGCATTATGCACTATTGGGAAAAACTTTGTGGCCTTTAATTTATTAAATTCGTATTCATTTTTCCTAAGGTTATTATAATTTGCTTTAAACTCAAAAATATTAATGTTAATATATAAAATTAAAGCATTTTTAATAATGCCGCCTGCATATCCTTTAAATGGCACTCCTTTTGTCGCATCAAAAGTTTCTTTTGCCCTACTGAACGCCAGCCACGCCTCTGACTCTAAATCGTCTATTTCAAATTTTTTAGTTTTATACCTTCTAAAACATGAGGCGCATATTCCTAATATAAACTTTCTATATTCAGTATAGTCTTTCTCTGTTAAATGCATTATTTAAGCCAGTCTAAATTAAGTTTAAAGCCTCCATTGTCGTCTTTTTTCTTTGGAGATTGTTCTATTTGTTTTGGGGCGTCAAATGCCTGCCCAATTTGTAGAACAAGCACATTTAGTTGGGCATTTTTTTCAGCCTCTCCTAATAACTTAAATAAGGGTATTTTTAAGTCCTTATCTTTAATTAATTTTTCCTTATCAGATGACTTAATATATATTCTACTATCAAATAGCAATTTACCTTTTTGGTCTTGTACAACAAAGCCAACTATATCGTTGCCGCGTATTTCGCTACCGTATAGTCTTTTTTGCCCTAAATCAATTACAGAAAATATAGTTCTAATTAAATCTGTGGCCTTTACATTAACTTTCTCAATGCCCTTTTTTTGCGTTTTAAATATTATTGTGACAAATTGGTCTTTATTTTCTTCGCCCAAACTTAATTGAAGTTCTTGTAACTGTCTTATTACTGGCTTAAGTTTTATCATAGGTTTATCCTTCCTATATCGTAGATGTCATTGTCATTATTTGCGTCATGTAATACCATGTCCTCAACATTAATTGAGGATTTTTTAGTTTTCTTTGTTTTTATGGTTTTTGTGGTTATTTTAATTACACCGTTTTCTTCTTTACGAAGAACTCTACATAGTATTATACCAATTCCTAGGCAAATAAGCACCCATTCTATAATCATTACACCTCTGAATCTGCTGGTGGCAGGTTCAGAGTAATAGAATCGCCATTTAAGGCGTCTAAGTCGCTTTTTATCTCTCTTTCTGCTCCACCTTCTTTATATTTTATATTAAAATAAATTCTGTGGAAGGATTTTCCAGTATCATTAAACTTTTTAATATTTTCTTTAGAACAAGAAGATTCTCCGTCAGTAAAACACAGAATAATGTCAAGTTTGTCTGTCTCTATGCGACCCAACACTTCATTAAGCACGCTATTAAAACAAGTAGATGCACCGCCTGGCATTTTGCCTTTCTTCATCTCATTAATTTCGTCTCGGCTTAAACTTTTTACTGAGCCTGCAAATGTATATGCTCCATCTTCGACCCCGTGTTCTGTATTTCTTGTAAACTGTACGTCACAATCTTCTTCTATTCTTTCTAGAATATGCACCATATAGGGCCAAAATGGCTGAGTTGATGGGCTAACGTCGAAAAAGGCTGCAATTCTTTTTCTGTTGGTATGCTGTGCGTCAACCTTATTCCAAAAGAAAGGTATGAGCGCCGGGGTTATTCCGCATACCGCAAAAAGAATTGAGTCATCTGTAAGGTTCTCTGGGTATAACTCTATTTTAACGTTTTCATTGGCTATTCTATTTTTTAATTTTGCCTCTGCATTCTCTAGCAGATTTTTTGTACGCCACTTCTTGGCAAATTCTGACAGTCTTTCTGTAACAAATGACTCTTTTTCTACGACATTTTCTTGCCAGAAATCTGTAAATTCATTGCTAAAACCTAATCCATATCTTTTTGACTTAGGGACGAACTGTTTTTTAACTCCGTTTTCAATGGAGGCACTTTGCCTATTAGACGACGCAGAAATATTTTCATTTCTGTGTGTTTGTTGCTCCCCTTTTTCGTTCGTCTTTACATTTGAGGCCATTGTTTCCCATGGATACATAAAGCCTTTACCATCGCCGGCCTCTGCTTCATCTAATTGGATGTCTCCAACTAATGCTTTGATTTTGAAATATAGAGAAGATGGTTTAATGTTTTTTAATGGTGGCAAAAACCCATATTGGTCTTCTCCATATAATTCTAGCCAAATTTCTGCAATGGCAGGAGGAAGATTTGCTTTTACCTGTTTGGCGGTAATTGAACAATCTAATAAGGCTAAAAATGGCGCCGCTTTATATATCCTTGTAGTAAATAATTTTTCTGCTAATTTAACTGTTTGTTTATCTAATTTGTTGTATGGAGTTTGTGCTATGCATCTCATTGAGATAACATCTAGTGTAAAGTTTAAAATACGCTTATTAGACAATTCATAAAGATTTCTAAATAAAGCCCTATGTATTGTTTCTTTTTTGATAAGACGAGAAACAAATGACATATCATTTCTTAAAACTATATGAGGATTTAAAGTTATTCCCTCTCTATTCCCAGAAGTATGCCATGATGAACATGCAACTTTATTAGAGACGCTCACTACGCCTGCTCTATCTGCAAAGGCCACACCTAATCTATTTAAAATAATTTGAATTTTTCTATTGATTTTTCTCGCATATTTTCTATCTGTTAAATCTATTGGATTTGCAAGATATTTCTTTAAATCTATGGTGTGTTCTCTTTTATAGGGAGAAACTAATTTAACTATATAACATCTTTCTGCATTAATATTATTCCCTATTGTTGCAAGAATTTCGTCTGCCGCCTTAAATGTTGTTGTGCTTCCAATTGGCCAACAAAAGTATTTTCCTTTTGAAATAGGTTTTCCAAAGGCATTACATATAAATCCATCTTTTGGAGGATTTTTTAGTATTGTTTCTAAAATAATAGATGTCTTAATAGCCATGTTTTTCCTTTTAATATTGTGTGTCGCTTTTTAAATGGAAGCGACAAAACCATCATTCCACCTTATACCCCAACACCCTCTTTACTTCTGATGTGTACTAGTAAATCTACTATATCATTGGTGGTAATAGAGGTTTTACTTAAGACCGTAACATACGGCTCTTTCGCTAAGGCCACATTTGCACTTTGCATTGCTACAACAACGTCACAGATTAAGGCTCCTTCTACTCTATCTGTTACATCTTCAAACTCTTTGTAGGAGGAAGTTACACCAAATAGTTCAGCTTTTGCCTTAAGTAAGTTGTGTAGTTTTTCAGCCTTTACCTTTGTGGCAGCGTTATCTTTTGCCTTTTCAGAAGAAATATTTCTTTCTTCTTCGACAATCTTTGAAAGAGTTGCCTCCATCATATCCATTCTTTCTGTCTCTTGTAAGTGTTTGATAACATCTGCTGCTTTATCTTTCCAGAATTGGACCTTTGATACAATCGAGAACGCCTTGCCGAATGCCATTTGGATTTTTCCGGCTTCTCCTTTGGCGGTTGCTAGTAACATATACTTACAATCACTCTGAATTGCTCTAAGTTTCTGCTGAATGGCACTTTCCATAGCGTGTTTAGTAATTATGCAATATGCGAGCATTTCATCTGACGCCTCTTCAAAGGCATTTGCTTCTTGTCTACCAAGAATAGCCTGATAATATGCCGCTAATGCCAATAATGCCCTTGAGAGATGTTTTCCAATTTCTCTGCCACTTAGAGTGTTTTTTGAGTCAAGAGACTTGATTTGAGGAATCGCAAGAGACAAAAATTGTGTTAAATACCCTTTTACCTTTTCAAGTATATCTTGATTTTTTAGATATCCTTCATATACTGTGCGAATCTTCTCAATAGCATCTTTTACTTTTTTCACTACAACATTTTGTATTGCTGCGTCATTTGTAAATCTCTTCAAGTTACCATCAATCATTCTCTCAATCTGGTCATTATCTAAATCTTCGAATGTTGAAACCGGGACTATTGCAGCAAATCTATCTAGAAGCGCCGCATCTAGTTTTACCGCACCTTTATATGTGTCTGGATTAAATGATGCAATACATAGTTTGTGTGAAAGTTTGTGGCCCAACAAAGTTTTTGACTCAACAACTTCCAATAGATAGTTCTGAGATTCTTTTGGCGCCCTAGTTAACTCGTCAATAAGTACGACTTCTACAGGTCCAATAAGTGTTCTCTTATTTGGAATAAATGTAGTTTCGCCTTTCTTACGAGATTCTTCTAGGTCTGGCAAGCCAGCCAAACTCATAATATTACACTTATCTGCTTGAACTATACGAACACCGCTGTCATTTGGATTGTCCGTTCCTAAAGCTCTAGCAATTATTGTTGCAACTGTAGTTTTGGCATTTCCGTGTGTTCCACGGATACCAAAGTCTATTCCACATGCCGCAAATGCAAGAATTGCCGGCTCTATATCTTTCCAAGTGACTGCGACTTCTTCAAGTATTGAATGACTTTTCGGTGTAGGCATTTTGTTTCCTTATTAAATCTTTCTTAATTGGTAATTGTTTTTAATAGGCCATATGTTACTATCATAGAGCCGTCTTCGTTGTTTGTTTCGCCGCCTCTAAATAAAGAGGCCGCAACTTCTTGAAATTGTGGTTTATCAACCACTTTAAACACCCAAGTTACCTCGTTCTCTTTTTGCCCTTGCTTTTCCATAATAGGCTCAAGATGCCCCGCAATTTGCTTAAACAAATCCTTTGCAGCAAGCGCAATATACATATCTTCTTGCTCTACTGTATACGCTTGTTGTGCCGGAACCGGAGCATTAGGCTGTGCCGGAGTTTTATTTCCTCCGAAAGCAATTGCGAAGGCATTTACAGTGTTTGACTGTGGTTTTGTCTTTGGTTGATAATTCTTCACCATATCTTTTAATTCTTGTGGCAGAGGATATTTGTTTAGCAAATCATCTGCTGGCAGGCCAGTCAACATTGTTGCAAGTGATAAGTTACCAGTACTTACAACTAGTTTTTTGCCCTTCAATTGTTGAACAATAGTTGGATTGACAGATTTTTGTAATCCGTCTATAAGCGTAGACATTTTGTCTTGCTTTCTATCCGCATTGAACTCTTCCTTGAGTCCATCTATTTTGCCTACAAGAATAGTAAATCCTGCACTAATTAATTGCCAATTTTTTCTATTGGCCCAATGACATGCTGTTTCAGGCGTTTTCATTCTACTCCTTTGTTGAACGTGAAAAACGTTTCACATCACGAATAAAATATTCGTTAATTTCTGGGTTAAGTGACCAAAACTGCACTAACAAATCATTACTAACAACTTTATTTAAATGTAAATTAACTCTTAAATTATACCTTTCGTCCTTTTTTGTTGCCAAGACGGAGAATATGCCTGGCATAACTTCTAGTGCAACAGATGGGTTATAGCCAATCTGTTTAACTAAATAAAATGCTTGTCGCTCTAGCGGCGAAAGTATTTGTGCCTCCATAATTTTTCTTGCTTTACCTTCTGGTAAATTATTTTTTTGCATAATTAATTCTAGTCTAGAAGTCATTTTTTTATCACCTTTATTGCTATAATAGTTGAAAGTATTACTAGTAAAATTGCAACTGCCCAAAGTAAAATTTTGGTTAAGGAAGATGTTGAAGAAGAATCTTTAGACGCATCTTTTAAAGAATTTGTTAGTGCCTCTATATTTGAGGCAGTTTTTAATATATCATTTTTTAATTTAGAAAATTCTTCAGAAGAGGCTTTGTCTTTAATAAGGCTTACTAATTCTTTTAGAGAACTAGACAACTCTCCGATATTTTTTGCAGTATTATCAGATGTTTTAATTAAATTAATTAACTCTTCGCTATTTAGTTTAGAGTTTAAAGTTTTGCTTAACAACCTTACTTCGTCTATTAATTCGCCAGCCTTATCTCCACTCTTGGTTGTAGATGTTATTAGTTCATTTACTTTATTTAAGGTATCACTTATTTTAAGTGACTCTAAATAACTTTTTAATGAATCTGTTGATTGTTGTACGACGGGCCGCAATTCATTGCCTAATGACTTTACTCCTTCGTTGACAACTTCTTTGGCGGCCTCTTTGTGCAATATTGAGGTTCTACACCCAAATAAAAATAATGAAGAAAAAATAATTAAAGTTTTTTTATACATAAAAGATTTGTCTATTAAAACTTAATTCTATCATTTAACTTTAATTGCAACTTTATCATTAATAATTATTAGACCACTGTTCACATCATATGTCATAGAGCAACCTCTTTTAACTCTCATAGGCTCTAAGTCATACTCATCATCAAACCTAAACGTCATATGGTCTTTTCCTTTAAAAGAAATATCAATACCTTTGCCAAAAGATATACCATATGGCGTAAATTTTCTAGTTAAAGTGGTATCATGCAAAATCAAATTTACTATATCTGTGCAGGTTCTTATTTTCATAATTGTTATTCCTGTTATCATTTAAATTTTTTTTGAAAAACTCAATAAGAATATCATCATCAATTGTTGGCGCAGAATTAAGTTCTAAAAAATATTCTTTATTGTCTTTGTCAATAAGGATATCTGCCGCGCCAACGTCTAGGCCAATTTTTTCTGCTGCTATTAGTGTTTGTTGATGTAGATGTTCATTATGTCTTACAAATTTATAGCCCCATTGTGAACGACAAATATTGCTGTCTTTTGAATTTTCTTTAATACGTTGCGCCTGTATTGTTTGTTTACAGCAAAACCATACTCTATATTCTGCAATGGCATCTATAAATTCTGTACAATACTTTCCGGGTGGGATTTTTCTTTTTTTACTGGCGATTGATATATTGAACCCAAGGCCGCCAGAATGATGAGAATTTTTCAATACAACTAATTTATTTTTTGGCTGATTGTGCGCAAAAATTTGTGGCACATTAACTACTTCTGATAATAGATACAGGCATGACTCTTTGTCTATGTTAGATTTTATACTTGGGCCTTCATTTAAAACAAAGTCAAATATCTCAAAGTCGTCCCCTTTTCCCCATCTTAAAACAATTTTTTCTTTATTTATTTCATTGTCATTTAGAAATGTTGGGAACCCTAATTTTTTGACGCTTTCAAACTCAGAATGTATTGTAAGAATTTGCATATAATTGCTCAACAATGTTTATTGTTGGTTCTATTACTCTGCTGTTATTCAATTTGCCATTTTTATCAAAAAGATAGTAACCCTGTTGTACATCGAACGCCTTAGTTTTATTTAATTCTGACGCTATTAATGTGGTATCTTTTAATGTTAGCGCCTGTAAATCTCCGCCGCACTTCATAACATGAAGGTTTCCATTTCTTTCCAGTGATAGAAAAATTCCATAATTTGTTTCGTCAAAAAATCTTCCTGGACTAATTTTGTCGATTAAAAAGGCTGCAACTTCACTATCCGTTTGCCCCTTAAATTTAAAAAATCCTTTAAGAGCTCGTTTAATAAGATAATACTCATTCCATACGCCGTTATGGATTGTTGCGTAATTTCCATAAACAAACGGGTGCGTATTTTCTATAGAATTTTTGCCGTGCGAAGCCCATCTTAAATGGGCTATTGTCCACCCATTATATGGCATGTGTGTTAGTAACTGATTATATCTAGAAGATACCGCATAAGAATATGGCCACTTTTTTACGATGAATTTTTCGTCGTTAACATATGTGTAGCCAAAACCATCTGGGTTTTCTTTATTAAGAGGCCACAAAACTTGAAGGGCCTTTTCTCTAGGATAATTGGGAGGAAATGCCGCAAGTCTACACATATTTTATTAGTCCATTTATATCAAAAAATACTATTCGAATAATATTTGAACACATTTTTGTATTTTTAATTATTTTTTTCGTTAAATAAAGCTCATCGTTACCACAATACAGAAAATCATTGTCGTAGTGACTAAATTTATTGAGGTATTTTTTTAGTATTGGATATTTTTCTATTAAAAATTTTTTAGCTTTTGCGCTTAACTCGTCAGGTATCGCAAAATTCTTGCGATAAACAACTAATAACTGATTAGGTGTTATTATATTATTTATATC
>ERZ761584.282-NODE-282-length-17950-cov-6.287008_pt1 | contig 17950 bp, 17 predicted proteins | sample MGYA00512168_ERZ761584 | MGnify/ENA primary metagenome ERZ761584 (study PRJEB28899, sample SAMN03785564) | bioreactor sludge metagenome | biome: EBPR Sludge; feature: EBPR Bioreactor; material: 0.22µm filtered reactor supernatant | place: Saint Lucia: Queensland...
CGTCGCGCTGGTCGCTGCCGCCGTCGCGCTGGTGCCGGCGCTCGTGGCCGAGCCGGCGGCATTGGTCGCGCTGGTGCCGGCGCTGGTGGCAGAGCCGGATGCGGAGGTCGCGGAGGTAGCCGCGTTGGTCGCCTGCGTTGTCGCCGTCGTGGCGCTGGCCGCGGCAGACGTAGCGGACGAAGCCGCACTGGTCGCGCTGGTGCCGGCGGTCGTCGCCGCCGTCGTCGCCGTGGCGGCGCTCGTTGCTGCGCTCGTGGCGCTGGCGGCTGCCGCCGTCGCGCTCGCCGCCGCCGCCGCCGCCAGCGCCGTCGCTTCCGGCGTCACGTCACCCGGCTTGCCGGCGATGTTGACCGACCAGGACGCGCGCGTGGCCCCCGCCCCGCTCGCAATGTCGGCACTCACCGTCATCGCGCCGGTCGCGACGGTGTAGGCCGTCACCGCGCCCTCGAACCAGTGCGTGCCGGCCTCGCCGCCGGACTGCGAGGCGTAGCGCACGCGCGCCCCCGCCTGATAGGCGAGCCCGGACTGCGTGGTCAGCGTGACGGACTGCGCCCCGCCTGCGGTGTTCGGGATCGTGATAGAGGTCGTCGAGGTACCGCCGTAGCCTAGTCCGGACAAGCCGGAGAACACTACCGTCGTCTCGCTGCCGCTGGCGACGGTCCCGCTTGAGCTTCCGTTCGTGACCGGGAACGACAGGTAGGTCGTGTGGTCCGTCGCGGCCCCCGCCAATCGCACGAACATGAGGTTGCCGGGAGCGCCCACCTTGGTGATGAGCAGCGCCGTGTTGCTCGGCAGGGCTGCCAGGGCTGCCGTCAGGTCCGCGCCGTTCGAGCTGGTCTTGCTGATGCGCAGCGTCGTCGCGCTCGCAATCGTCGCATTGTCGAACGCGAGATATCCCGATCCCGGATCAGTCGCTGCGGTGCTCGAATTGTACTTGTACGCGAACCCGGCCACGCCGATCAGGCCGGAGGCCACCAGCGCCGGCTTGGCCAGCATGTCGGCGTGCATCGCGACGTTCTTCGCGCGCGTCTCGCTGCCGCCCGTCGAGTCCGTCGTGAAGGCATGCGTGTGCGTGCCGGACGGCGTGACGCTCTGCGGCGTGGCGCTCCCGGACCCGTCCCAGGTCAGCGCCGTCAGGTTCGACCCACCCGCGAGTGTCGTCTGCGTGCGCGGGAACGACAGGGTGCCGAGCGCGCCGGCGCCCGTCGTGCCGGTGTGCGTGTGCGCCTTGGTGGCGTCCGCCTGCGTCGATCCCGCCGCCCGCGGCCCGTCCGGGTCGACGCTGGCGTCGGCCGCCCCAAAGCGCAGGAAATAGCCGCCGGCCGGCGGCACGCTGAAATGCGTCGCGGTCGAGCCCCACGGGTAGCCCTGCGCGGCGGCCCACGTGTTGAGATCGGGATAGTCGGCCTTGAGCAGGCTCTGCGCGGTCTCCGTCAGCCGCACGAAGCCGGCGTCCGGCGCGCTGGCGAGGCTCAGCTTCACGTCGCCGACGCCGAGCCCGAACACGCTGGCGCTCAGCATCGAGGCCTTGAGCGCGTAGAGCTGCGCCGCGCCGTTGAGGATCAGCCACTCGTTGGCGGAGGCCTTGTAGAAGGCCGTCACCGGCTGGCCGGCCTGGATCTCGCCCGGCTGCAGCGCCGTGCCGGACACCGAGCGCAGCGGCACGGTGCCGAGGCCGTTGACCGCCAGCGTCGAGGCCCCCAGGTTGGCCTGATGCGCCTGGAAGGCCACGACCAGGCCGTCGACCAGCGCCGCGGGGCTCGAGCCGATGGTGATCGCGAACGTGTTGGCCGCGCCCGTCGAGGTGCGGCGCGGCTGGCTGTCGGCGAGGTACTCGGCGATGCGGGCCATCACCTGGCGCATCGAGTCGTTGACCTGATCGGGGGCCATGAACTCGGCAAAGTTGATCGCCGCGTCGGCGCTGGCGTTGTCTGCGGCGGTCGTGGACCAGTTGTAGAGGGACGACATGCGGCCTCACTGCGATGGGGTGAGCGAGATCGAGGCGACGGCGGTGCGCTCGACGTTGGCGATGCGGGAATCGACGCGGGCGAACTCGGCCTGCACGGCGGCGAGCAGCCTCTGCAGGGCTTCCGGCGTGACGCCGGGCTGGACCATGGGCGGCGCCATGGGTGCGGTCTGGATGAGCGGCGGCGCCGCGGCGGGGCCGGCAATGGCGGCCGGCAGATCGGCGACGACCGGCAGCGCCGGCGGGGCAAGCGCCGCGCCGGGCGGGCGGCGGGCGGAGATGATCTGCTCGAGCGGCACGGCGCGGACCTGCACCGCCCCGTCCCAGGCGCCCACCACGTAGACCTTGCCGGCCTGGACGCGCGTGGCGCAGCCGATCAGCATCCGGCTCATGCCGCTGCCGGCGGTCATCACCACGAGACAGCCGGGAACCGGCGCGGCGAGCTGCGCCCCCCACATCAGCCAGGCGATGGCGTCGATGGCGCCGACCGGCGGCGTGATGCCGTCCTGGATGGCGGCCCACGCCATCAGCGCCCCGCCCCAGTAGGGCGCAGGCGGCGCGGCGGGCGGCTCGATCCCGGCGGCGCGCAGATACCCCGCCACGGCCGGGGCCAGCTGCCCGTTGTCGGTCTCGGTCTGCCCGATCTGCGTGGAAAGGCGGTGGAGCATGCGTTGGTGGGGTTCTCAGGCCACGCGGCACAACGCTAGACTGCTCGGATGCTGATCCTGCTCTACGCGATCACGGGGTTCGTGCTGATGCTGCTCGGCTTCCAGCTCGAGCGCTGGTACGACTCCGGCAACTGGCCGATGCTGCTGCTGTTTCTGGCCGTCGTCCTGTGGATCGGCTGGCGCTGGACCGCGCCGGAGGACAAGGCCAGGATCACGGCGGCGATGCGCCGCGACGCTGATCGGTTGCGAGCGTGGTGGCGCCGTGTCCGACGCCTCGCAGGAGGTGCGTGATCACTCGGTCGATGTTGCCGCGCATGCGGCCGGTGGCGCCGGTCCTGGCGATGTACTGGCGCAGGCCATCAGCGATCGTCTCGCGCCGGGCGCCCTGCGCCACCATCATCTCCGCCATCTCGCGCACGATGCGCATGTTGCGCTCGGTGATGACGCCGCCCGTGGTGAGGTCGGCGATGCCAGCGACGAGCCGTCCGGCGAGGCTGCCGGGGCTCAAGTCGATGCCGCCTGCCTCGGCCTCCGGGTTCGGCACGTCGGCCTTGCTCGATCGCCGCGCCTCGGTCTTGGAGTTGCGCAGCGCGTCCTCATAGGTGCGGTTGAACTCGGCTTCGGCCCGCAGCCGGCCGCCCAGCCGCTGCGCCGCCGCCGGCCCGACGAGCGTCTCCATCTTCTGCTGCGCATAGCGCGAGTTGAGGTTCTTGAGCGCGGCGATATCGGCATTGGAACCGTAGGCCGCCGCGGCGTTGCCCATGGTGTCGCGGATCGCCCCGCGCCCGCCGGCCACATAGCCGGCCATATAGGGCTCGGACATGCCCGCCACGTCGGCGGCCATCTGATCCGGGCCCGTGCCGCGCGAGAACGCCGTGCGGCCTTCCTCCAGTCCTTCGCGGAAGGCAAGCCCCTCTCCGGACGCATGCCGCGCGCGTGCCCATGAGCTTTGCGCCGGCTCGGTCGGACTGAGCACGCGGTCAACCTCGTTGCGGAACTCATGTGCGAGCTGCCGGTACTGCCCGGCGGCGTGCCGGTCCAGACCCGCAGCTGGCGTCTGCGACCACGCGGCCATGCGGTCGAGCTGCCGCTTGATGAAGTCGAGCCGCATGTTTAGCGACGGGGCCTGCCCGGTGATTGCCACCTCGCGCGCGATCGCCTCGTCGGCGGCCCGTGTCAGGCCGTTGGCCTCGGCGAAGTCGAGTAGCTGTTGCAGCCGCGGCGTCGGCCGGATCGGGGTATTGTAGAATTGCTCGTAATGCGGGCGCGCCGCATCGTTGGCATTCCGCGTCACCCGATCTTCCAGAGCGACAAGATTCTCTGCCCGCCCAAGTGTCGCGTCCAAGTCGGCCGTTATTCGCCCTTCCGCACCGCGGCGGCGGCTCGTCACCGCATCGACAATGATGCGCTTGCCCTCGCCCGGTGTCGCCACCACGGCCCCGGCCTTGTCGCGCAGGTTCGGCCCGAGGTCGGCCAGCATGCCCTCCTGGCCATAGATGGTCGTGTCCCGCGGCGCATCCGCCTCGAACGAGCGCGCGACGCGATCGACGGAGCCCCGCAGGTACGGGGAGAGCTCGTCCGGCATCGGCGTCATCATGTCGCGCACGCGGCTGGCGACGTTGCCGATCGTGCGCCCGATGGGCGGGGCCGCCGCGCCGATCAAACCGCCGAGCGTTGCGCTGTGTTTGGCGTTCTCGATCCGCTCCTGAGCGGTGTTGCCAGACCCGGCCCCGACCGCGCCCCCGTAAGCGGCCCCGGTCGCGCCGTAGTCCACCATGCGCGAGAGCAGCGCGGTCGGCGCATCCCGCAGGTACGGGAGTGCGCGCGACGCGCGCACGATCGGCAGGACCATGGCTGCGGCAAGGCCGCCGCCGAGCGCGGCGAGATCGCCCGTCGAGACCTTGCCTCCGACCTCACCGACCAAAGGCACATTGACCTTCGGGATGGTGCCGACCGTGGTCTGGTCCGTCGCCCTGTGAGCGGCGCGCGTCCTGGCCTGCTCGTAGGCGAGAGCCTCGTCGTAATCCTTGCCGACGAGGCTCGAAAGCCGTGCGCCGAGCCGATCACCCCAGCCGCCGACTACGCCCTCGGCACCACGCCGCACGTAGTCGTCGAGCGTCGTCCCGATGCCTGCCCCTTCGCGTTCCTTGGCCACTACGGCGTCGGCCCACTGATCGCGCGCCGCCTTGCGGTGCTTCTCCGGCAGCGCCAGGATGCGCGCCCGCACATCGGCATCCGTTCCGCTCACGTCGATCTGCGGCGGCCTCTCCTGCCCCGGCACGACGGCCTTGGCGTGCGGCGTCGGAGACTTGCCAGCAAACTTCATGAATGGGTTATCATCAGGAGGAGCCGGCGCAACGGGGCGCGGCGGCTCCACAGCAGGCTGTCCCACGACGCGCGCCGGCTCCGGTGTGGCCGGGATCGGCGCGCGCACGCTTGGCTCTGGCTCAGACGCACGGCGTCTGCGCTGGCTGCGGTCCTCCTCGCCCGGCCGCACCCAGGCCTCTGGCCGCTCAACCGGGGCCGGACGCCGCACCGCTTGCGCCGTCTGCCCGGCGTACTTGGCAAACGGGTTGTCCTCGGTCGCCATCAGTTGGCCTCACGGCGTCGAGCACGCGCATTCATGGAGCGGATGACCTGCTCGGACGCGCCTTCCCCGAAAATCTGGTCGAACTGCTGCCGGCGCCTGGAGCTGGTGTCCTGCATCAGCTCCTGCACGGCGGCCGGATTGATGCCGGGCGCGCTCGCCGCCTGCGGCATGGTGATGCCGAACGTCTCCCGCAGGATATTCTCGGCGTCGTTGGCGATGTTGTGGAACTGCTCCGGCGTGGTCGCGTAGAGCATGGCTCCGATGGTATCGGTGAACGCCTTCTGGCGCGAGTCCGACATGTTGACGCCGCCGCCGCTCGTCATGATGAACTTGGTGGTCAGGCCCTCGATGTCATGCAGCAGGCGGTTCTGGAGGTCCCATGCCTTCAACTGCTTCTCGGCCGTGCTCAGCCCCTCGCGCTCGGCGTCGGTCGCCTGTGTGCCGCGCTTCTGGATGGTGTCGAGCAGCTTGCGCTTCGACGCGGCGGCGAAGATCGCGTTGCGCTTGGCCACGGTGATGGGCTCCATGATCGGCACGCCGCTCTGCGGCTCGATCGTGGTCGGAATAGACGGCAGAAACGGCAACGGAACGCCGCCAACGGTGATGGGGGCCTCCGGCTTCAGCTTCTCGGTATTGTGCGGGCCGATCGCCCCCGTCTTGCTGTCGTCGTCGGCCTCATCGAACGTCGCGCGGATCTGGTCGAGCAGCCGCAGGTTCGCCGCGCCGTGGCGCTGCATCTCCGAGAGCTTGCCCTGCGCCTTGCCGACCTCCTCCGCCTCCTTCATGCGCTGCGTGCGGCCCGGCGTGTTCTGGATGGCCTGGATCACGCCGCGGTTCTTCTCGCCCAGGATCATCGCCTCCTGGACGTTCTGCCAGTCCTCATCCGTCTTATAGGGCTGAATGGTCTGCGCCCGCGGGCTGATGATCGGGCTGTTCATGATGGCCGGATCGCCCGCGCGCGGTGGCGGCGTCGCCCCGCGCATCGGCTTGTAGATCGTCCGCATGTCGGCGAGGATCGCCTCGTGCGGAGTGCCTTCCGGGTAGGCGCGCATGCGCCCGTCCGGACCCTGGATCTGGATATCGGCCATGGCGGGTTATTCCAGCACGTCGGTATTCGGGTTGTAGCGCAGCGGCGGCGCGCCGCCCGCCTGGTTCTGGCGCAGCTTGCCGAGCATCTCAAAGCGCCGCTGCAGCATCTGCAGCTCCAGCTCCTGCTCCTGCTGCTTCAGCTTGTTCTCGTTCGCCATCTTCATGTCGCCGAGTTTCGCGGCCTGCCGGTAGGCCATGTCCAGCTCCATGGCCTTCATCCGCGATTGCTGCTCGAGGTCGAGCTTCGACGTGTAGGCCTTGGCGATGATATTGGAATCGCGGTTCGCGGCAGCGAGGTTGAGCAGCCCCGGCGGCAGACCTTTCCACTGCGGATCCTGCGGATTGAACGTGCGCCAGTACTGGTCCTGCTGGTGCATGATGTCCATCTCGCGCTGCGCCTTGGCGAGCGCGAGTGCGTTGGCGTTTGCGCTCGCCGCCGCCTGCCCGGCTGCACCAACGCCGGCGCCGACGTTCTTGCCTTCCGCGCCGGCATTGAACATCGCCGCACCCGCCTGAAACAGCGGCGACGACACGGTGTTCTGCAAGCCGTTGGCGAGCTGCCCCAGCATGCCCCAACCGTTGTTCTGCCCCCATCCGTCCATGGCTTAGGGCTCCTCAGAAGGTGTTCAGGAAGCGCCGCGCGCGCGCGGCGGGCGAGTTCGTGGCCGCCGCAGCCGCCGGGTCGATCGTCGGCTCTTGCACCGGCGGCTGCGGCGGTTCGGGTCGCTTCGCGCCGCGGGACTTGCGGGCGGCTTCCATAGCCTTGTTGGCTTCCTCGGCTGCCGCGGCGTAGTCGGCCTGCGCCTCCTGGGCGGCGCGCGAGGTGCCGGAGCGGCGGATCGCAGCCAAATCGGCATCGGCCATGCCGTGTCGGACGCCCGCCACGGCGCGGCCAGGATACCGTGATGCGCGGTCGATGATCGTGCCCGGCACGCGCACGATGTTCGCTCCCGCGAGCCCGCCCCCGATGCCTTCGATCGAGCCGAATACCATGCGCTCGGCGGCCTTGGTCGGGTTATAGAGCTCGTCCGATGCCGTCTCGCGCACCGGGTTCGCCTTGGGCAGACCCGCAGCATAGCGGTCCCACTCGGCCTTGCGCGGATGCGTCGGCGGCAGCTCGCGGGCATAGGCCTCATAGGCCCGCTTCTCCGGGTTGTCCGGCTCCGTCATGAACGCATTGTAGGCAAGCGGGACGTTGGTCGATAGCGCGCCGCCAACGGCGCCTTCGCCGGCCGGGAGCGCGTAATTGTAGAGGTTCTTGCTGCCGCCCGTCGCCATGCGCGAGAGGCCGCCGATGCCGCCAGCCACGAGGAACGGCCCCCAGCCGCCGAGCTTGTCCCATGTCTGGCCGACCGTCGTGTCCGAAAACCGGCGCTGCCGCGTCAGCTCCGCGTCGCGCACAGTTTCGGCCTTCATCACGGCGCGATCGTACTCGGCCTGCTCGCCCTTCTTCTTCGCCGCATCGGCCTCGCCCGTGTTGGTCATGTTCAGCAGCTGGAACTTCTGCGCCAGATCACGGAATCCGGCCGCCTCGGCCTCCAGCGCGCGCCGTTCTGCGCCTGAGCCGAAATTGCCACTGGCCATCTGCCCCATCACGGCTTTGTACCTAGCATTCTGCTCCGGCGTCATGCCGGGGAGATCCGGGATCGGTGCAGACTCGGGCTTCCTCGCCTTGGCCTGCTGCGCCGTCGCCGGGCCGCCCATCAGATCGAGCAGACCAACATCTTTTGCACCGGCCGCCAGCAGCCCGGCCCCGCCCATCTTGAGCGCTGCCGCCGGTCGGAATGCAGAGGCCGCCACATCCACGCCGGCTCGCGTCACATTGGGAATGCTCGGCTCGTTCGCAGCGGTCGCCAACGACTCGCCCGTGCGAACGAGCTGCGGCACCATCGTCAGCTCCTGCACCGTCTTCGCCCCGGCATCCATGAAACGGTTCCCGGCGCGCACGGCGCTGTTCGCCAACGGATGGTTGAGCCCATAGGCCCCAGTCTTGCCGATCAGCCAGTCGATCAGCGGCTCGTTGCCGGAGCGCATCTCGCCGTCGTAGGCGCCGCTCACATCGCCGAACTGGCGGTAGCGTGGGTCGGTATCGAGAAGCCCTAGACCTGCCATCAGACCACCCCCCACCCAGCCGGCGTGTGGACCTCATAGCCTCCGCCCGGCAGCCTGTAGCCGTAGTCACCACCGCCGCCGGAGCTGCCGCTGCCAGACCCGCCGCCGAACAGCCCGCTCAGTCCGCCCATGCCGCCGCCGGAGCCGCCGCCGCCCTGCCCGGACATCAGGCCCGCGCCCGAGCCGACCAGCCCGAGCGAGGCCCCGCCCGTGAATGGCGCCGCGAGCAGCCCGGCCCCCATCATCGCGCCGCCGAGGATCTGGCCCGTCTTGTTCACCGGTTGCACCGTCTGCGACTGCGTGGTGCCGGAGGTCGTCCCTCCCTGCTGCGCGATCGGGTTGGTGATGCCGGCCTGCCAGTCGAGCGCCTGCATCGGCGCTAGGCGCTGAGCGTTGGCGATCTGGTCTTGCAGGCTTCCGGCCTGCAAGTTGACGTTCGGCGCCCATAGCGCGGCCTGGTCCGCCGCCCCGCCCATGCCGGCGCCGGTGAAGCCGCCGCGATAGAGCGTGCCCGCCGCCGCATCCTGGTTGGCGCGCTCCTGGCCGTAGTTCGCCATGCGGAGGTTGGCGTCCGCCTGCGACAGGTTGCGGGCGAGCGTCTGCGCGTGCGCGCCCGATCCGTACCGCCCCCCCGCCGTGAACTGCGAGTTGGTCTTGTCGGCCGTGTCCTGCAGCACGCGCTGCAGGACGGGATCGAGATACTGATTGGAGTTGAGATACTGCCCGCTCGCTACGCCCTGGAGCTGGCCAAGCCCGGTGTTGAAGCCCTGCGTCGAGCCAGGAACGATCTGCCCATACGCCGCTTGCGCCTGGCTGCCGTTTGCTGCGGCGTCCTGCAGGCCCTGGATGCCCTGGAATGTCGAGGCCGAGTATTGCGGGGTGAAGTTCGAAAGGTCACCTGCGAGGTTGCTGGCCTGGCCCACAATGTTGGTCAGCGGCTGCTGCGTCGGCGACCACGGCGCGCGGCTCTGCGAGGTCGTCGTCGTCGTCGTGGCGGGTTTATTGCCCATCGCGGAGATCCTTCTCGAGCAGCACGTGGCTGACGCGATACGACTTCATATGACGAGCCCAGCCCTTGCGGGCGAGCATCTCCAGGCAGTGCGCGCCCTGCTCCTTGGCCCACTGCTCGATATCGCCGATCAGGTGCGCCCAATCGTCCGCGCCGCGCCCGGTCGCGAAGTTGATGCGGGCGACGCCCTCGGCGGAAAGCTCGGTGGCGAGCACGGCGCGATAGGCGCCGTCCCACACCACCCAGAGCTGCCACTCCCCGCGGAGCAGCTTGCCGGCGATGCCTTGCAGCGAGAACCGGCCCTTGGACCGCGCCACCACCCGCTCGGCGATCCAGTCGCAGACGTGCGGCCAGACGTGATCGAGCAGCGGGACGGGAATCTGCCGCACGATCGGCGCGCAGGCCTCCCCGGTGACGAGCGGACCGAGGTAGGCGCGGATCGCCTCCGCCTCGTCCTGAGTGAGCGTGTGCGTCATCCCCCAATCACCAGATACCCGAACGTCCTGTCCGTCTGCGCATTGTTGGCGTGCGCCAGCGTGAAGGAGCCCCCACCCGCCACGATGCTCCACCAAGTCGAGGCCAGCGCCGCCGCGGCATTCGCCGTCGTCGGGGACAGGATCACGATGGCGTTGGCGTTGATGGTTTCACGGGAAACCGTCGTCGAGGTCTGACCGGCCTGCAGCGTCACGGTCCCGCTCGCATTGGAGCGGCCCTGGATCAGGTCGTTGACGGCCTTGCTCAGCTCAATCTCTGTGAAGCCCGTTTTCTGCAGCGGGCGCATCAGCGCGGACCTCTCGGTCGCTTTTCAGCGAGCAACTGCTGCCCGCGTGCAATCCACTCCTCCGCCTTGGCGCGGCTCTGCTCGTCGGGAGGATACTTCGCGCGGTAGAAGTCCTCCATCAGCCGAGGCACGTCAGCCGGCATCGGCAGGTCGTCCATTGCAGACATCCTCGTGTGATCGTTCGGCATCTGCGGAGCAATCCGAACTGGCTCAGGGTCGCGCGGGATGCCCAGCAAACGCGCCAGAATGGTGTCTGAGAACCTGTAGCCACGATGCCGATCTTGTCCCGCCATGTACTGCATTCCGGCATGCGTCATCTCGTGCCCGAGCGCCCGCCCGGCGTCGGAGCTTGTTTCCCGCACGAGGGCGCGATTGCGCCCCGGCTCGTACACGCCGGTTGTCCGGTATCCGCTTGCATCGGTGTCCTTGTACGGCCAGTGCGTCTCCAACACCCGATGATAAGACGGTTGCTGAAGGTCCATGCCGACCTGCCCGAGCACATTGTAGCGGCCCATGCGCAGCGCCCGCGCGTAGTGCTCCTGCTCGAACCCGCGGCGGAACTCGGACAATGGAGCCTCGTGCTTGGTGCCATAGGCGTTCAGTCGTTCAGCCTCCAGCAAACTCTCCTGCGGGATCTCCCCGACCATCCTGTCGCCGACTCTCGTGAATCTCACGAGGCTGTCTCTCCTCGGCGTCATGAGGTCCGTCATCAGCGCTTCCCCCGCGTGCCTGGCACCAGCGTCACCAGCCCCTGTGCCTGCCGCCAGGAGGCTCCGGCCGGCACGGTGATCTTCGCCCGCACCAGATTGCCGCTGACGTGCGCAGGACAGACGCCTGTATTTTCGAGCGATTCCGCCGTCGCGTAGACCACGGTGTCGCCGTCCCGCTCGCGCGCCGCCAGCGCCACCGTGCAGCTCGCCGTGTCGATCACCGGCTTCGTCCCGGTGACGAGCACCCGCCTGTCGCCCATGCCGTCCGCCGTCTCGAACGTCGCTTGCATCGCCGGCCCGGCCATCAGCGCCAGCTTATGGTCCGCGCCGAACAGACCCATGATCGCCGATCCCCCGCGCCAGAACGGGCTGTCGAGCGAGAACGGCAGCTCGTCCAGCGTGCCGTAGTCGTTCATGGTGTCGAGCGTGACGCCGGGCGAGAGCCACTGCACCAGCGCCTCGACGGTGAGGTCCGCCGTGGTCGCCTCGTCGATCGACCAGTCGTAGATGAGCAGCTTGTTCGGCACCTCGCCGCTCGTATTCTTGGCGATATAGGCCCAGACGATGATGGGCCGAACGGGATTGGCAGCGCCCGTGACGTTGATCTCGGAGGCGACGCGCATGTCCTCCACGAACGTGCGCGCCCACTTGTTGATGCCGACCGGAACCGACTTGCCGCCTGAGAGCGCGAACTTGCGGATGCCGTCGCGCGCGAGGAAGTACGCCTCGTTGCGGATCTTCACCAGCGAGTGCGGGGCGGCCAAGCCGACCGAGCCCTCCACCTCGTCGAACTGGAAGATCAGCGGCGACCCTGGCGTGTAGGTCATGCGCATGATCTTGTAGGCCTGGAAGATGTAGCCGACCTCGCCACCGAGCACGCCCCGCACGGGGCCACCGTTGGGAAAGTCCTGGTAGTCGGACTCGCTCACGCCCGGCGTCCAGCCCTCGACGTTGTTGTTCGCGCTCCACTGGATGCGCTTCTCGTTGCCGGTGAGCGCTCCGAGCAGCACGAAATCCCGCACCACGTCGATATAGCGGGCCTTGGGCGGGCTGCCGGCCACGGAGCCGAAGTTGGTCCCCGTCACAACGTCGATGTACTGGAGCCCATCGGCGATGCTGGTCGCGAGCAGGCGATCCCCGTAGGCCGCCCACTTCCACTGCTCGCCCGTGCCGACGTTGTAGGCCCCGCCGACCAGCCGCGACACGTCCGTCCAGCCTGCGAGCGGCGAGAGCTTGTAGAGCGTCGTCTGCGTGCCAGCGTAGGTCTGGACCGAGCCGTCGTCCTTCAGCACCGACACGGCCCCGCGGCATGCGGACGGCAGCGCCGTCGTGGATGCCACCGCCTGGGGCAGCGGGTAGTAGCCGGCGGCGCCGGGCAGCACGTTCCTGGCCTGCAGCAGGGCCTTGGTGTTGACGCCGGCGATGTCCGGGTTCCATGGTCCCCAGGGGATCATCCGATGGCCCTGATGCTCATGCGGGCGCGGGCCCCGCCCATGCGGGTCGCCAGCGCCGTGGCGTTGATGCCGAGCACGGTCGCGCGGTACTTGGCGAGCCAGCCGAGCGCGAGGTCCGGCTCCTGCATGAACGAGAATGCCTCGAACATCGTCGCCTGGAAGTAGGCGAGCCCGTGCGCCGCGATCAGCGCATTGGTCTGGTTGTCGGGCGAGATCGCCGGCAGGCGCTGGTAGTAGAGCAGCGTCAGCGGCCCGCTCCACGACGGCACGAGCCGGATCGTGGCCGCTTCCACCGTGTACAGCGCCGGCACGCCGCCGACGCCGCCCGCCGCCGCAACCTGCTTGTCGTAGGTGGTCGGATCGACGTAGGTGAGGCCGGTGTCGTCGTTGGCGCGCGTCACCTTGCGCAGCGCCAGCATGTCGTCCGGGAGCGTTCCGGCACCGCTCGTCACGGTGACGCTCGCCGTTGCCTCCATGGCGCGCGTGCGCAGCGGCGGCGACCACAGCGGCGAGGTCTCGGCGCCGAGGTCGTGGCCGTTGTAGAGCCGCTCCTCGGCCAGCTCGACGAGCACCGGCATGCGCGCCGAGAACACGCTGTCGCTGCGCGCGCACCACGCCTTCACCTCGGCGCTCAGCGTGTTGTAGTCGGCGATCGCCGCCATCTTACCCCCCGATCGTCACGTCGGCGGTCTTCAGATAGCGCCAGTCCGGATCATTCAGCTTCTTCACGATCCGCTCCTGGCCCTCCGGCGTCCAGAACTCGATGCCGTCCTCGGCCAGCCACTTCATCAGGATCACGGCCGGGATCGACGCCTCTTTGCGGAACTCGCCTTTCCAGTGCTCGCGTCCGTTCCCTCCGGAAAGGGACTTGTTGTCGTCGAGCACGGGCTCGCAGTCGGCGACGGTATGGAGGGTGAAGCCGCCCTCTCCGTCGCCCTCGAAGTAGGTGCTGGTGCCGGTGTCGGCGTCGTGGTCGAAGAGGATTCTGTCGCCCATGTCTGTGCGTCCTCGCCTCTGTAGTAGGCGGCTTGCCGTTCCGCAGGCGACAGGCTGTCGTGGTTCTGCATCACCGCACGCGCGCGCTCGGCGCGGCCTTCCGCCGTCCGATCCGCAGCGGCGGCGCCGGCCTGGCGCCGCGCCTCGTCGAGCGCGATGGTGCCGGCCGGAACGGCACATTTCCGCTCAATGAAAATCGCAGCGATGTCCGAAGGAAGGGACACGATGTCCCCTTCCTTGTGCACGCCCCCGAGGCCGTCGTGGACCTCGGGGACGATGATCGTCAGCCTGACGGCATCCGCCATCAGGCAACCTTCACGTCGGCCAGCACGCCGTTGGTGCGCTCGTCGGCACACTCCAGCGTCGCCTCGCACCAGAGCATGCGCCGGATCGAGTGGCCTTGCTCGGCGAGCGGCTTCTGCTGGATCGGCTGCAGGAAGGCCGTCGTCCACGACTTCGGGTCGAGCACCAGCACGGTGCGGTTCGCCACCTCCTCTTCAGTGGAGCCGGACGGCCGGTAGGGACGGGTGCGGCCGGTGCCGTAGGACCCGAGCCGCGTCGGCACGATCTTGTGGATGCCGAAGTCGGAGCGGTAGAGGTCGATGCCGCCCTGGATCAGCACGCGCTTCTGGCCGTCGATCGCGTTGTACTGCGTCGCGACGCCGGTGAAGCTCGAGCTGATCTTCTGCTTCATGCGCGGGCCGCACAGGACCATGGCGTCCTCGCCGCCGTTGATCCAGACGTTGGCGATCACCCCCTTGAACAGGTCCTCGGTGATGACGCGCGTGGTGCCGTCCTGCGCCGCCGCGATCAAGCCGGTGCCGGAGTTGAACCCGCCGTTGGCCCCCGTCGCGCCGCGCGAGCTGTTGGTCGTGATGTAGGCCTCGGCGCCCGCCGCCTGCCCTGCGGTCGACGCGTTGCCGAGCACGCTGGCGAAGTTGCCCTGCCAGCGGCTCTCGATGTCGCGCTTCAGCTCCCGCCCGCGCATCGCCATCTGGTAGGCCATCTCGTTGCCGCGGCCGGCGGTGTTGACCGCCTGCATCGTGCTCGAGACCTGCGCCACCTTGTCGTAGAGTTGCGTGACGTTTTTCAGGCGCTCGGGCTGGACCGTCGCGTCGTTGGCGATGTCATCGCCTTCGACCGTCGCATTGGTCGGCGCCGGATCGCCGTCGACGCTGCGCTGCCACTCGGGCGTGCGCGAGCCGACGTTGACCTTCTTCGACATGGTGAAGAGCGGCGTCTCGGTCGGCATGGTGTTGAAGATGACGTTGGCGAGCTGCTCGCGCACGCCCACGGCAGAGAACGTCTGCTGCGTGTTGCTGGGAACGGCCATTGCTGTGTTGCCCTTAGATGAGTCCGGCGAGGGCCTGCGCGGCATCCTCGACGGAATTGGATTTGCTGAGACGCTGCATGCCGGCCTGGTAGGCCTGCTGCCGCGCGGTGTCGCCGGATCGAGCGGAGCCACGCACCAGCCTGGGCTTCGAGCGCACGACCCTGATGGCCGTCTCCCGCTCTCTCTGCCCGCGGCGGTACGCCAGCGCATCCTTGAGCACGGCGTAGAAGCCAGGATTGGTGATGGAGGCCATCACCTCCGGGGTTACTCCGAACTGCCCATAGTAGTCCGCGACCTCGCTGCGAACGCGCGCAGCCTCCTTGCCGTCGCTGGCGACCACCTCGGGCCAGAACTTCGCCAGGGCCTCGCGGCCCCGCACCTTCTGCAGATGACTGAGCGCATCCACCCGGCGCTGGCGGTCGGCATCGACGGCCTGCATCTGCTGGCGGATGGCATTGATCTGCTGGTTCTGCTGCTGGGCAATCGCCATCTGGCGCTGGTAGGCGCCAGGGTTGTAGCGCGGGCTGTACTCATCGATGAGGGCGAGATCCGGCGCCTCCGGCTGGAGGTACTGCTCGTAGACCTGCAGCCGCTGCAGCATCTGCGCCTGCGCATCAACGAGCCGCATCAGCTCCTGGTCGTAGACCTCCGGCGGCGGCACGCCCTTCTCCAACTCGGCGACACGGGCGCGGAGCTGCTTGGCCTCGTTGTAGCCCTCCCACACCTCCGTCGCCTTGAGGCGGACGGGCTCGCCGCCCTCCTTCTCCGGCGGCAGCTCGAAGAACTCCTCGGCCGGATCGCTCGCCTCCTCGGCTGGCTCGTCGCCCGGCTGCATCTCGGCGCCGGTCTTGAGGTCGATCACCGGCGCGGGCGGTTTGACCGGCTGCGCGGCGGCCTTCTGCGCGCGGAACTGGCCATTGGGGGCCCGCACCGGATCGGCCGGGTGCGCCGGGGACGGCATGAGCGAGGGATCGCCGAGCCCATCGTCGAAGCCGGGGATGGCGGCGATCGCCGCAGCGGCATCGATCACGCCGCCGTCCATCTCGGGCGTTCCAACGGTCATCGGGTTGTCAGCCGGCATTGGCGATCTCCTTGAGCTTCTTGACCGCGTAGCTTTCCTGCTGCGCGACGGTTGCGATCATGGTCCTGACGTTCCGCCAGGCCCGCAGCTCGGCTGCGGCCTCGCGGCGGCGGTCGTCATCGCTGGCCGCGAGCAGGTTGTTCACGAGGTCGCGATCCCTTGCGTCGAACCAGTCCGTGCACTCCCTGTCCAGCAGCAGCTTCATCCGCTGCGCCACGGAAACCGTCGCGTGCAGCCTGTCGGCGCGCGTCTGCTTGGCGACGAGATCGTCTCGGGACGGCTTAGCCATGACGCTTCGGCTCCCCGCCGAAGACGAACCCGGCGATCTCGGTGGCGACCTGCATGTCGGTCTTGCCGGCCTCGCGGCCAGCGGCGATCAGTTTCGCGATGCGCGGGATGGTTTGCGGCATCGCCTCATCCTCCAGCGCCTGCAGCGCCGCGAACGCTTCCGCGTCCGTCATCTCCTTGCTCATGCGTCGAGCCTGCCTCCCGGCTTGTTGGATGGGATCGTGTCGGCGCCGCCCGACGCCGCCCGCGCCCCGGCTTTCAACTCCTGCGCCGTCTTCCACCGCGCCAGGTCCATCTCCGCGGTGAGGCGCTGCTCGGCGATCTGCGCCTCCATCGCCATGCGCATCTGGGCGATCTGCATGTCGGTCTCAGCCTTGAGCGCCGCGGCCTCGCGATCGGCCTTGGCCTTCTCCGCCGCGATCGCGCGCTGGATCTCCAGGTTCTGCCCGGCCTTCTCGGCGTCGAGCTGCGCCTGAGCCCGCGCCAGATCCTGCTTGCCCTTGAGGTCGGCCGCCTGCAGCTGCATCTGCCCCTGCAGCTTCTGCTGCTCGATCTGGCCTTTCTGCTGCAGCTCGGCCTGGGCCAGCTGCAGCTTGCCCTGCGCCTCGAGCGCATTCGGGTCCTGCTGCGGCGCCGGCTGCCAGTGCTCCGGCGCCTGCTGGAAAAACCGGCTCGTGTCCTTGAACCCCATGGTGCTGACCATCTCGGCGTAGGTGTTGCCGAGGTTGCGCAGGCTCACCAGCGGGTTGGCCGGGCCGGCGTTGAGCAGCACCTGCTCCTGCTTGCCGGCGAGCGCGTTGAGGTAGACGAGCCGCTTCTCGCGGGACTCGCCGGCCATGCCGACGTGCACCGTCACCGCCATCTCGTCCGACCAGCGGCGCGGGTCGAACGTCATGCGCCGGCCGTTGATCTTGACGATGCGGGCGTGATCCTGGTGCTCCACCAGCGTGCGCAGCAGCTTGCCGAACAGCTCCTCCAGCCCGAGCCCGAGCCAGCGCGCGACCTGCTCGATGCGCTGGTTGGCGGCCGACTGCAGCGCCTCGATGCCGCCCTTGGTGTCGGTGATCGCCTGCGGCTGGATGCCCATCGCATGCCGGTTGACGCCGGACGCCTCCTCCGAGCGCCGGTCCATGTACTCCAACGCCTGGAACGCGAGGGTTGAAACGTCCGGCACCTGCTGCTCCATGACGATGTTCTTCGGGTCGCCGTTGACCGGGATCACGTCGCCAACGTCGTGGTTCATGATCTGGTCTATCAGCGTGGGGTTGGCGCTGGCCGCCGAGGCGTTGACGTAGGTCCGCGGCGTCAGCGCGCGCGACAGGCTGTCGAGCGCGCGGCGGGTGAGCGCCGTCCGGATCTTCTGGTAGTCCATCAGCAGATCGGCGATCGAGAGGCCGATCATGCGGTGCGAGATGCGCACCGGCGACCAGTTGACGAACTCGCTCTCGCGCACGGCGTCGTTCTCGAGCACGACGTGGCCGATGCGGCGCACGCGGCGCAGCTCGACGATGCCGTCGCCGTCGAAATCGACCCGGACGTACTCGACGGATTCGATCACCTTGCGGCGGTTGTCCTCGTGCCGGCCGAGGTGGCCGAGCGTGCCGCTCTCCTCGGGGAATCGCGAGATGAGGCGCTGGTCCGTCTCGTGGCGGAACGTGTCGCCGCCGCCCCACGAGCCGTATTCCGGATCGAGCTCGAACGCCTTTTCCGGGAACTCGCGCATCACCTCCGTGAGGTACACTTCATGCTGCCAGCGGTGATAGTCGGCCTCCGCGAGCGAGCGGGCGCGCCGCGAGAACGCGAACTCCTCCGGCGGAATGACCTCGACCTTGGCGCGGCCGAGGTAGGGCCTGTGCAGCACCTTGATCGAGAA
>ERZ761584.283-NODE-283-length-17909-cov-7.537751_pt1 | contig 17909 bp, 21 predicted proteins | sample MGYA00512168_ERZ761584 | MGnify/ENA primary metagenome ERZ761584 (study PRJEB28899, sample SAMN03785564) | bioreactor sludge metagenome | biome: EBPR Sludge; feature: EBPR Bioreactor; material: 0.22µm filtered reactor supernatant | place: Saint Lucia: Queensland...
CGGCCGCGAGGCGCGTGCGCATAGCGTCGATCGGCGCGCCCACGTTCGGCGCCGCCGGAAGGTCGCCTCGAGCGATGCCGAGCCGCGCCGCGAATTCGTCGAGCGGGTTGCCCATTAGAACCACCCGCGGCCGGGCGTCGAGCTGCCCGTGTTGCCGTTGTACCCGCCGCCGCCGCCGGGGGGCGGCGCGGGCGGAGCTCCGCCGCCGGGGGCGCCCGGGGGCGCGCCGCCTCCGCCGCCCATGCCCATCCCCATCTGCGCGCCGCCTTGGAGGCCGCCGAGCGCCGCCCGGTACCACTGCCATTCGTTGTCGGCGTTCTGCTGCGCGGTCGCCGCGTTGGCCGCTTGCGCGCGGTCGTACGAGCTCGCTTCGATGCCTGCCATTCCGAGCCCCGCCTGCATCGACCCCTGGTTCGCGGCGTTCATGAGCCCGCCCATGCCGAGCGCGTATTGATCGTTTCTGGATAGGTTCGCCGCGTCGAGCTGCGCTTGCGCGAGCGAGCGCCCTTCATCCTGGCCGCGGATGCCCGTAGCCATGCCACCGTATTGCGAGAGCGCGGCGGCCATCTCCTGAGCGCGTAGCTGCGACTGCTGCGCGGCGATAGCCTGCTGCATCGCGCCCGTGTTCGCCGCTTGATTGTACTGCGCCTGGGCCAGCGCCGCCTGGCCGCGCGCCGAGCTCGCGAGCGCCTGCTGCGAACGCACGGCGTCATCGAGCCCCTGCTGCATCTGCAGTTGGGCGACGCTCGGCCGATTGCCTAGCGCGGCGTCGCGCATCATGCCGAGCGCGTCGTACTGCGCGCCGCGAGACTGATCTCCCAGCGCGTTGTCGATGCGCGCGCCTTCGCGCCCCTGCGCGCCGCGCCCCTGCTCGCGGTACCAGTCCCAGTCCCTACTCGAATAGCCTGGGGTCCCGTAACCCTTGGCGCCGGGGCCGTACGGCGTGACCGTCGAGTTGTTCTTGCCCATTCCCGTCGCCCACGGCACGAGCCCTGCGCCGAGTCCAACCGCCGCACCGATGAGTGGAGCCGCAATCATGGGGGAGCCTCGTCATCCGCGATGAGCGGCGCCGAGGGCCGTCTTGCCCTTCGAGCCCCATCGCAGTCGCATGCCGAGTACCGCGGCTCCCTGCCCGGTCGTGACGGCGCCAACGGTTGGAAGGAGGTCGGTGACCCTTGCCCGGACCGACGTAACCTTCTGCCTACTAGGTCTAACCTCAAGTGCCTCGCGAGGCAACGCGTCGATCATCGCCTCGGTGAAATCGTGGGTCTCGGCCACGACGTTCGAGTAGTCGTAGAAGAGCTCTACGCGGATGCGGTGCTGTGTCGCCTTGGCGAGCAGAATCCACAGCGAATACAGGCGCTTGAAGCCCTGTAGACCGGCCATCTTGATCCAAGGCGTTTCGACCACCATCGTGGTCCACGCGCCCGACGGGTCGTTGTAGTCGTCGACGCGCTCGACGTAGAGCGATCCGTCGGAGCGGAGGAAGTGCACGAGAGGCGCGTTGCCGGCCGTGACCATGGCGACGTCCTGGGTGGAGCTCGCGGGGGAATCGGCGGCGGCGACGGGCCACGTGCACCATGCACGGTTCGCGTAGTCGTACACGAGGAGCGTGTCGGGTGACGTCGTCGCCTCGGCGACGGCGCACGCGAAGATCGCGAGCCCCTTCGCCGCTACGAGCGTAGCGCCTGTGAGGACGGGGTAGGCCTCGAGCGTGTCGAGCACGGGGTCGCCGATCGGCACTACCTGTCCCGAGCGGTCGAGAAGCTCGAGCCCGTACCGCGACCGAAACATGACGCCGATCGGCGTCACGAGCACGGAGCGCGGCTCGATGCAGCCGTGCTCGCACGGCAAGCGCTGCGGAAGCGCGTAGCCGCCCGTCCCGTTGTCCGCGTACCCCTGCCCGTCGATGGCCCAGATCGAGTCACGCGTGAACGCGTAGAGCCGCCCGTCGAGCGACGCGAGCGCCTGCACGGGCGTCTCATCCTCGATGGGTACCGTCATGGTGGGCGCGAACCATGGGCCTTCGCCGATGACACGCTGCCCCGAAAACCACAGCGTGTAGCCGTCGTCGCCTACGCCGACGATGCCGTCGAGGTGCTGCGCGAAGAACGTGATCGAAGGCGGCGCGCGGCGCGCGAGCGCGGTGCCGAGGGTGCCCGGTTGCGTGTACAGCAGAGGGTTCGCGGCGATCGTCGTGTCGGCCGCTTCGTCGGTGAAGTTCACGCTCGTGACGGTCGGATCGTTGAGCAGCGACGAGATGCGGTAGTACGTATTTCCGTTGTCGCGCGTGCCGTAGAGCACGATGCGCACGCGCGACGTGAGGTCGTCCGCGTCTTCGCGCGCCGTCACCTGCAGCGTGGCGACGGGGATCGTCATCTTCTTCGCCGCGACGACTCCGCTTGACTTCGGGGCGCTCGGCTCGCTCCAATGGGTGTTTCCCGCGGCGTCGACTTGCTCGTAGATCGCAACGTACGAGCGCGTGCCCGAGTAGCCGCCGGCGGCGTTGGTGATGGTGCCGATCTCCGGGGGCGCGAGAAACCCGAGCTCGGCGACTCGGGTGCCGTCGTAGTAGCTCGCGACGCCGCCCGCGATGAGGGGCGCGTCGAGCACGGGCAGCGTGCGCCACCGCCGCGTGTCGGCGAAGTCGAGGGTCCAAACGTCGAGCGAATCGGACAAGCCCGAACGTCGAATGGGCACGAGGATCTCGACCTTCGTAGCCGAGCGCACCACGACGTCGTGCGGCGTGATGATCGCCGAGTTGGCGTTGAAACCGAGCAGGCCCGGCGCCGTGTGCGCGACAGGGCGAAGCGTCGTGTCGTCGGCCGTGCAGTCGACCACGTAGATGCGGCGAAGGTCCGCGTCGGCGCCCACGAGGTTCGTCAGCGTGACGGCCATGTAGACGCGCGAGTCGACGACGAACGGCTTCGAGTGCGCCGCGACGCGAAAACGCACCCACTGCGCGCCGTCGGTCGCGCACGCTCCCGCCGTCGTCTGAAACTTGCGCATGAACACCTGCGACGTCGCGCCGCCGCCCGAGTCGACCGAGTAGCAAACGAAACCCTTCCCGGCCGTCGTCGGCGTCATCCCGATCATGCGGAAGCTCGCGCCCGTGATCGTCGTGATGATGTTGGCTGGCGTCGCGAGCACGGTGCCCACCGCCGTCGGCGAGCGCCCCTCGACGACAACGACGGTGGCGCCCGTCGTCTGGTACGCGAACCAAAGCGTGTCGCCCTCGGCGACGGCGCACGCGACGGCTTGCGGCACGGCGCCAGTGGCGATCGTCTGCGTTGCGCCCTGCTGCACGAAGCTCGCGTTGTACGCTTTGAGATAGACGTTGTTGGTTCCCGTGTTGGCAAACACGAAGAAGAAGCGGTCGGAGATCGCGCACACGTCGAGCAGAACGGCGCCGACGCCGGCGTCGAGATTCGTTGAGCCGAGCTGCCACCCGGTCACGAGCGACGCGGCGTTGTCGAGGTCGATGTACACGCCGATGATGTGCAGCGACGCGAAGTCGACGTACAGCAGGATCACTCGGTTGCCGATGGCCACGAGCTTGTGCGGCACGTAGTTCGCGCCCGCGCTGTTCCCCACGAGCTGAGGCGCCACCACGACGGCGCCCGTCGTGAGGTCGGTCACGACCGCGTGGATGTTTGTCACGGTGCCAGCGTCGTTGACCACGCCGCTCGTGACCACGCGGTAGCCGTTGCAGACGACCGCCTCGTAGCTCACGGTGAAGTTCCCGACGGGTTGGATCCCAGCGGTGCGCGAGCTCGCTGGCTCGGGCACTCGGTCGCGAGGGATCCACCGCTGCGCTTGCTCGCTCCACGCGTAGAGCTTGTGATCGTCGATGATGCACGGCCCGACGTCGCGAAACGGCACGAGCCGACGACCCGCAGCGATGAGCGACCCGTCGAGCATCGTCTTAGCTCGCTCGGCGAATCCGGGGCGCTTGACGAGGGCGCGGTCGCGCTCCTGCCAGCAATTTTGCACGATGCTCATGCCTTCGTTGAAGTCGACGAGCTCGCTTCGGATCTTCTGCTGCAGGCCGACGGCGAAGTAGATCTCGGTGTCTTGCTTCTGCAGCGGCATCAGAACACCTCGATGGTGGCGACACCGGCGGCGTACGAGAGGAGCGTCAGCGCGTTCTCGTCGTTGCGGTCGCTCGCCACGGTGGAGCGCACGAGGCTCGCGCCCGCGGCCCCCGTGAAGTCGACGAGCTGCCAGCGTGCGGGGCGCCCAAGGCGGTGCTCGAGCACGACCTTCGCGCCGCCCGTGCCCACCGTCACGCCCTCGAACACTTTCGCCCCTCGGCGGTACGCGGAGCGCGACGCCTGGGTTGCCTCAACGACGTTGGCCTGCATGCGCGTCAATTGCTCGGCGCGCACGTTCGCTTCGTCGTCCGCCTTGAACGACTCGACACGCACGGCGTCGATGGGAGCTTGCTTCGCGGCGCCCGTCGTGGCGTTCACGATGGTGGGCAGGGCGGCGACACTCATCAGGCCCACCGCTGCGACGAGCGATAGAGCTCGATATTCCCGGCGCGGAGTCGGTACGCGTGCACGGGCGAAGCGTTCGACCACGCCGGGTAGTCGCTCGTCGCGTCGAGCACGTTCGTGCAGAGCTTCGGGCCACGGTGCCGCCCGGAGCTCGCCGAGCGGATGCGCGCGGTGAGGCGCGCGATGATGGCCATGACGGCGCTCGGGTCGCTTTCCTCCTTCACGAGCGCGTCGCGCGCCATGAGGGCGGAGATGAGCTCTTCCCACCCCGACACGCCGTCGAACGACTCTCCGTCGGCGGTGAACACCGGCGGCGCTGGGATGTACTCGAGCGTGACCGAGTACGCGCCCGCGGGCGCCTCGTAGCTCGCGCGCTGCCCGTCGCGCATCGGCACGAGCGGGTGATAGCGGCCGTTGTCGTTCACGTACGCGCCGACGAGCGAGCGGAAGTCGGCGGGGAGCGCGTACGCGGTCACGCCCGATTGGGTCGTGACCGCGTAGTCGCTCGCGTAGTAGTCGGAAGGGCCCGACGCGACGAGCAGATCGTAGACTTCGGCCAAGTGCCGATTGCAGAGGTCGTCCCATTCGGTCGTGCCCACGAAGGAGCTCGACACCATGTCGGCCATCTGCTGCGCCCGAAGGCGAATCTGCGCCCTGCTCGCCGCGCGTGCCATGCGTCACTTCCCGTCGTTCTGCGAGAGCAGAAGCGCGAAGTTGATGCGGTTGCCCGCCGTCGCGGCCGGCGCGTTGGCGACGCCGTTGCGGTGCGCCTGGATGACGAGCCGCCGGTTGGCCGTGTCGTACTCGCCCACGGGCGCGCACTCGAACCAATCGGTGGCGAGCGTCGCCCACTGCGGCCACGCCGCCGCCCTGATCACCTGCGCGAGCGACGGCAACTTGAAGTCGGCCGGAAACTGCACGGTGTAGATGCCCGTCGCCGTGTAGGTGACGGTCCACGCGGGCGCGTACCGCCCGCGTCGGTAGGTCGCCGCGAGCGGGTTGCTCGCGGCGTTGCACTGGAACGAGCCGGCGATGAGAGTCCCGTCGACGGCGTCGCTCCACAGCTCTTGTCGTGCGATGCCGTGCATCAGTCCCCCCAGTTCGTGCCGCGCGCGCTCGCGCTCGGTCCGCGGCACCCGTAGGCGCCGTAGCCGCCGACGCGCACCTCGTACGAGTCGTCGGTCGCGACGCGAAGGAACTCGGCCTTGTCGAAGTCGAGCAACATTGGGAAGCCGCCGCTCGAGTAGAGGCCGATCGTGCTCATGTCGAGCATGAAGACGTTGCCCTTGGGGCAGAATGGAGAGGTGACGATCGAGATGGTCCCGCCGTCGCCCTCGAACTGCAGCACCGAGAAGGAGATCCCGGCGACGTTCGAGTTGAGCGTCGCGCGCGGATAGGTGACCTTCCCGCTGAGGCTCTTCTTGAGCTGCCGCAGGTCGCGCGGGTTGACCATCAGCACCCGCTTGGTCATCTTGCCCTGGAAGGAGATCAGCGACTCGAGGTCGATGATGCTGAGCTCCTGCGACAGGCCCGTCATGTCGAACGTCTGCGACGCGAGACGCACGGGGTCGCTGTTCCGGTTGAGCGAGTAGATGGTTCCCGGCGTAGTGCCGCCGATGAGCCACTGCCGCATCCCCATCGGCACCTGCGCGGTGCCGGCGACCGAGCCGTCGGTGCCGCTGGTGCCCGCGCGGACGAGCGAATCGCCGTTCGCGAGGGACGTGATCGTGCTGTTCCACGCGGCCGCCGCGGTGAGCGTGCCCGCCGCGCGATCGATGCCGGTCGCGACCGCCGAGCCCGAACGGATGGTGGGCGACAGGGTCGTGTCGCTCACGCCGCCGTACCGGCCGCCGAGGTCGAAGTTGGCGATGTCCTCGGCCACCGTGAGGGTGATCGTGACCGTCGAGTTGCCGCTCGCGATCGTCCCCAGCACGGCGTTGCCCGTGCCGAAGAAGAAAATCTCGAGCATCTTGAGGACGGTCTGCGTGATGCCGTCCATTTCGTTGACCCACAGGTCGACGAGTGCCCCGCCGCCCTTCTTCGTCGCCGTCTTGAGCGCCTGGCCCTTGATGCGCGCGACGCCGAAGTACTCGGTGCGGGTGAGGAGAAACCGGTTGAAGGTCGACTGCGCGAGCGCCTCTTGCGCCTTCTGCACGGTCGTACCGACACCCTGAGGGTTCTCGGTGATGATCGGGACGACGTAGTCGTCTCCGTCGAAGTCGTCGTACTTCTCGCACAGCGAGACGGCGGGGAACTCTTGGTAGTTCGCCCGCGGAACTTCACCGCCGGGAAACCGGCGCTTGAGGATCGCAAGGGATCCAGCGTTGCTTGCAGACATGGTGCACTCCGCGTGGAAGGTTCACGTTTCGTGCGCACATCGTGCCGAGCGACTATCCGCGTTGAGCTTGCGCCATCGCCGCGGCCGCCTCCTCGATGAGCGCTTTTCGCTGTTCAGCGGGCGTCATCTCGTCCAGCGATCTTGGCGTGGCGCGACGCTCGCTCGCGAGCGACGTCGACAGAGTGCGCGACCCGTTGGCCCTTCCCGCGGGCGACTGCTGCGACGTGGCGCCTGCCTGGCGCTGGCCTTCCGGCGCTCCCTGCGCGCGGATGGCGGCGACCTTCTTGGCCGCCTCGTACTCCAGATATTGAGCGATTTTCGGGATTGACGCAACATCCGTCAGCCCGAGCTCGGCGGCCGTCTTGTGAGCGAGCGCGAGCACCGCCTCGGGCGACCCATGCAGGAGGTGCAAGTTCGGCGCCTTTTCCGCGTTCGCGTGGCTGAGGAAGATCTCTTCGGCCCGCGCCCGCCCGGCGGCGCGCTGCTGCTCGACGAACTGTTCTTGCGCCTTCGTCAGGCCGCCCACGGTCGCCGCGAGCTCCTCGAGCCGCTTCGCTTGGGCGGCGTTCGCCGCCTCGAGCTCCTTCTGCGCGCGCCATTCGGGCGTACCCTCGCGGGCGACCTCGTCGACGAGCTTGTTCCCGTCCCACCCGATGCGCTTGATCGCGTCGAGGGGCCGCTCGCGCAGCGTGGCGAGCTCGGCATCGGCCCGAGCACGCGCCGCGGCGACGATGCGCTCGGCCTCGGCCTCGGCCCGTGCCCGCGCCTCTTCGAGTAGGCGCTCGGCCGCCGTCTTCCCGGCGTTGAGCTCGGCTTCGCGCGCCCGCTGCGCCTCGGCGCGCTGGCGCAGGATGCGGGCGATCTCCGGCTCGTCGTCCTCGGGCTTGGGCGGCTCGGGAGCGGCCGCCGCGGGGGGCGCCGGGGGCGCCGGAGCGGCCGGCGCGGGGGCGGCCGGCGCGGGGGGCGGCGGCGGCTCGTCGTCGCGCCGCATGCCCGGCCCCGTGGCGGGGGCGAGGCCTTCGGCCGCGAGATCGATGCCGGCGAGCTCGGCGAGCAGCGCCTCTTTGGAGGCGCCGTGGAAGCCTTCGTCGTACACGGGCGTCGGCGCCGCGGGCGCCAGGGGCGCGTCGTCGTGGGTGTCGGTCGGGGGGATGAACGGAGCGGGCATGTCTTTACCTCATGCGGCGGGGGACAACGGCGCAACCTGCGCCGCGGGGTCGGTCGGCATCATGCCGGCCATGGCCGCTTGCGCTCCCTGCGCGGCGGCCGCTTCGTTGTTGCGACGCTGGCGAAGCAGCGCCTCGGCGTCGACGACTCGATCGCGAAGCATCTTCATGCGCGACTCGGGCGGCGGCTCGTCGCTCGCGCGGAGCTTCGCGTACAGGCGGTTCGTGCGGTCGACGATGAGCTCGAGCGGGTCGAACGGAAGAACCGTTGCGTACTCGCCCTTGAGCAAGATCTTATCGTTCGCGGCGTCAACGACGTCGACAAGCGCCGTGTCGTAGTCGAGCTCGTCTTCTAGGTCGGGCAGGTCGTACAAGCGCTTGAATTGGTCCGTCGTGATGGCCTGCACGTTGAGGAGCTGCACGAGCTGGTCGAACTTCGCTGCGGGCGACTTCGCGAGCGACGAGACGGGGAACACGGTGATGACGCCCTCGCGCCGATCCATGAGCACGTCGCGCCACTTGATCGCGCGGTAGAATCCCTTCCTATCCCTGTACCGAGCGGCATAGTCCGGGGAATCTTCCACGATCTCCGCGGCCGTTTCCGCCACGAGCCACGCCAGCGCGATAAACCACCGCTCGAGCTCGCGGTGCTCGAACAGTAGTCGCTCGCTCTCGAAATCCTCGAACACCTGCAGCGCCTTGCCGCTCGCCTGCTGCAGGCCCGCGGGAAGCTGCGATTGCGCCGCGAGCTGCGAGATGCCTTTCGATGCCATCATGTTGCGGGGGATCGAGTCGAAGTAGGCGTATTGGTCGGGGTGGACCGGTTGCGGCGTGAACGATTGCGGCCCCACGTCGCCGTCGTACTCGACGACGTACGAGCGCACGTTGGCGATGCTGCGCGAGTCAACGTTCGCCACCCTCGGGGCCGTGAACCCCGACATGCCCATCGCCTGGTGCGCGTTCTGAATGTCGGCGCCAAGGCGCTCGTACTCGCGCTGCGGCGCGACGAGATCGAACATCATCCCCAAGCCCCACACCGAACGCCGGCGCTTGCGCGGCACGTACATCACCACGGGGAAGTGCGAGCGCTCATACTCTTCGTCGACGATCGTTGCGCCCTCGATGACCATCGAGAAGCGCCCGTCGTGATCGCACTTCTTCCGCCGTCGCCGCGGCGCGCGCCCCCGCACGTTCGCCTCGAGCATGTCTTCCGCGCGCTCGTCGCTCTCGCTCTCGTCGAGCTCTTCGACGGGGGCGCTCGGAAGGTGCCAGGCCCAGATGACCTCGATCTGGTCATGGTCGCTCTCGACCCCACCGTCGCGCATCTTCGCGCGCGGTGCGTTGAGCACCTTGGCCACGACCTCTTTCTTCGCGCCGAGCGACTGTGCGAGCTTCGCGAGGACGTAGCGATCCATGCGCCGCGTGAGGTACATGCACCTCGGGTTGCGGTGCCGCACTTCGGCCTCGTCGAACCACACATCCTCGATGGGCACGTGCTCGATCTTTACGCGTCCGTACTCGGCGAACACGATGGCCGCGCCCGCGCCGTGCGCGCTCACGAGCGCGTCGAGCACGACGTCTTCTTTGATGGCGTCGACGCCGTTGTCGTCGAATTCGCCCACGATGGCGTGGCCCATATCCTTCGCGCGGCGCCGCGCGAGATACCCGCCGCCGTTGCTCATCGGCATGGGCTCGATGCGCGACTTGCACACCTTCGTCGCGGCGGTGTCGATGACGTTGCGCGCGGCGTTGAACGTCGCCGTGACCTCGTCGAGCGCCACCATGTCGCTCGACCCCACGTGAGAGTTCTTGTTCCCCCACTGGTAGATTGCCATGCAGCGCCGCGTGTTGGACGCCATGACCTCTTGCCGCGTCGTGATGCGCTTCACGAGGGACACCAAGCGCTTGTGCGGCTCCTCGTGCAGTTCGTTCCGCTCCCACCACGGCGCGTTCTCGGTCGTCGGAATCATGCGGTCACCATCCCTTCGCGCATCGCGCGGCGTCGAGCGAAGTGCGCCTCGCGCATGCGTTTCGTCTCGGGGTCCTCTTGCACCTTCGGCGGATCCTTCACGTCGGCGAGGTTGCGCGTAAGCGCGAGCATGAGCGAAGGCGCGTAGTCGCAGTGCCGCCCGTCGCTCGTCACGGGCAGCACGATCGAGACGCCGCCCTGTCGCACGACGCGCTTGACCCGCCGCATGTCGGCGAGCAACGCAGGATCGGCCGGCAGCTCGACCTGACCCTCGATGCATTGCGTCCGGACGCTGATGTACTTCTCGACCTTCTGCATCTCGGTGAGCGTTCGCGGCAACAGCGCAAGCTTCACCGTCTCGAGCTTCGCGAGGTCGACGAGCGAATCGATATGGTACTGGTCCGTCTCCACCGTGCGGATGCCGTACTCGCGGCAGATGGCGGCGATCTCCTCGAGCACTGCGCGCGGAGAGAGCGGGTTCGCGCTCGAGCCGATCCACTGCTTCGCGAACGCGACCACGCGCTTGTTCCCGCGCCTCGTCGCAATCACGAGCGTCCACGCGTTCGACCGCGTCGCAGGATCCATCGCCGCCCAATACGCGGCGTACGGGTCGTGCGCCAACGTCGGCGACCCGCTGCGCACGCACCGCAGCAGCACCTCATTCGAGTACAGCGACGACTCGGGCGACATGAAGTTCGCGTTCACGTCCGTCTCGTACGCGTCGGGGTCGAGCTTCGCGAGCCGCTCGCACCGCTCGGGCGTCCACCATACCGGGTTGAGGTCCGGTCCTCGCCCCTTCACTACGACGAGATCGTCGCTCGGCGACCCGTGGTGCTTCGTAAAGAGCTCGTACACGGGACCGAACGGCGCCCACGGCGAACCGAGCTCGAGCAACATCGAGCCTGGGAGCAAGCGCGCCTGCACGGCGGTGCGCGCATCGTCGAGGTTCACGACGCCCTCGTCGCTGCCGACCATGCGCGGAGCCTCATCGAAGATCACTCCCGCCGCCCACCGCGCGACGAGCGCCCCGCCCGCGCGCTTCCCCGCGACGACCTTGACCTCGACGGGTCGCCCGCTCGGGTGGCGCAGCAGCACCGCGTTCTGACTCGGCTTGTCGTCGAGCACGAGGTGCCGAAGCATCGGCGAGCTCGCGACCGTGCCGCGAAGGTGGTCCGTCAGGACGACGTCGGCCTTGTCCTTATCGAGCGATACGATCGAGACGCGCGGCACCTCGCCGCGGCGAAGCCCGGACACGTCGACACGTTGCGAGCATCGAATTGCCGCCGCCGCCGCGAGCAGCGACTTCGCCGTGCGCACACCGCCGAGCAGGATGATCTCGCGCGGCGCGCACGTAGGCAGCGTGTCGCAACCGAAGCCGCGCCGCACCGACTCGGTCATCGTGACGGGCTGTCCCTCGGCGACGCGGCACACGCTGCGCTGCAGGTCGGTCGCAGTCTCGAGCCCGAACGCGAGCGGATGCGTGAGCAGCCATTCGAGCGACGCTGCCGCGAGCGCGGCGCGAATCTGCGCGCGGGAGATCATTCCGCACCCATCTTTCGCCGCATGCCCGTGACCGCCCACGACCGTTGCTCCGCTTCGTTGCCGATGCTCATGACGGTGCGCCTCCTCGGCGGCGCATGGCGACCATCATCTCGACTTCGCGCGCCGCCTCGTGCGCCTCGTGCGCAAGCGTCGTGCGCTCGCCGTCCGACGTCGCGCCCGTGCGCCGCTCGAGCATGGCGAGCATGCACGCGACGCGACGCTCGACCTCGTCGTCCTCCGTCCCACCGTCGCCGAGGCGCACGTCGCACCGCGCGCTCGCGCCGTTCACGCAAAACGTCACGATCACGAGGTCCTCGTCGCCTGGCGTCGGCGCGACGTTGACCTCGATCTGTCGCTCGTGCAGCGGCTCGAAGTGCTCGAGCAGCGTGTGCGCGATGACCTTGACGAATTGCGCCTCGTTCACAGCGTCACCTTCGGCGCCGTGGCCATCATCGGTGCCGCGTCCCACATCCGTCCGAGCGCCGTTTTCTCATGCCGCAGCACGGGGAAGCGGTCGCGCTCAGCGACGCTGATGAACCCTCGCGTGTAGGCGTACTCGACGAGGGGCGCGCGCACTTCGCGCACGAGTCCAGCGTCCGGCCACAGGCGCTTGATGAGCTCGGCGGTCGACATGGCGATGGGCTGGACCGCCGGCGGAAGACCGAGCTTCGAGCGAGCCGAGGCGAACAGGCGCAAGCGCTCGCGCTCGGCGCGGCGATGCTTCACAACCCGGCGACGTGCGCGGTTCACAACGTCACCTTTGGCGCCTTCGGCATGAGGATCTTGGGCGCCGGAATCGAAACGAGCCGCTTCGAGAACTCGGCCGATAGCCGATCGTCCTCGTTCGGGATCTGCGCCTTCTCGCCGAGCGGCGCGTCCGCGTGCGAGGTCGGATCGAAGAAGTTCGCCGTGTTGTAGAACTGCTGCAGGTCGTGGTTATCCCAGTTGATACTCTCGAACTGGAACGTGCGCAGCTCCTCGGCACCGTGGCATGCGACGAGCACCCGGGCGAAGGTCGTCTCGCCCGGGTACCCCTCGACGAGCTCTTCGCGGTCGACGAGCTTGCCGCACGTCATGCACGACGCGCCGCGCGGTGTCGTCGTACGCGGCGCGCTCACCTGGTCGGTGAGCGTGATCGTCGTCCGCTTGAGCGACGAACGCATCAGCCCTCCTCACCCTTCTCGCGCTTGGCTCGGGCCTTCGCGGCGCGCCGCTCTTCCTGCGCGCGCTGCGCTTCGTCGATGCGCGCCTGCATCGCCGCGTTTTCCGCGTCAGCCGCCGCCTTGTCGGCGAGCTTCTTCTCGAGCAGCGCCTGCAGGTGCGCGATCTCCGCGTCGGTGTCGCCATCCTCGATGGGCTCCTCCTGCCCCTCGATGACGTCCCAGTCGCCGATGGCGAAGAACTGCGTCCGCGTGCCGCCGTGCACCGAGAACTGCATGGTGGCCATCTCGACGTTGAGGATCTTCTTCTGCTGCCCCGTCGTCTTGTGCCGCACGACGGCCCCCGGCCGGAACTTCTGGCCCTCGGGGATGATATCCTCGCGCTGGCCTGCCTCGATGTATCCCTGTACGGACATGGTGTCCTCCTCACGATGCGACTGCGAGCGGGTACCAGTCGTACCGGTAGCGCTCGGATGCCCACGGCCAACGATGCGTGCACCGTACACGCATCACGTCGCCGAGGGCTGCCTTGATGGCCGCGCGCGCGAGCCCGTGGCCCTGCAGCGACGGCACCGTGTACGCGTAGTGCAGCACGTTCGGCGCGTCGGCGACGGCGAACGCGTGGATGGTGGACGCGACCTCGGCGTCGCAGACCACCTTGACCGTCGCGCGGTCAAGCAAGCGGTCGATGAGCTTCCACTGCGCGAGGTACGCCTCGCGATCGACGCCGGCGCGCTGCGCCGAGTACGAGTTTCGCCACCGCGAGGCGATGAACCCTCGGTCGACGCGATCCTGCGCCATGTCGCGCACGCGCAGGGCGACGCCGGCGAGCTCGAACGTGTCACTCATCGACGAGATCCTCGAGTCGTGGCGCACGCGGTGCGGCGGTCTGCTCGGCGGGCTTGCGCCGATCCTCGCGAATGCTCGCCATGTACGAGTCGACGAGCTCGCCCGAGTACGGCACCGTGCCCTTCGGCGACGGGAGCCATACCCACTTGCGCTCTTCGAGCATGCGCTCGCGCTTGCGTCGCTCGCTCGCTCGAAGCTTCGGCGCGGCGCGCGCGACCGCAACGGCCGTCATCGTGCCGCGACGCGCCTCGCGCGCCTCGGCGAGCGCCGCTTCGATCCTCGGCTCGCTGAGTCCCGTCGACGCGAGCATCGCGCGCACGTCGTCGAGCGCGAGCACGCCGTCGAGCGCCTGCTTGAACAGGTCGACCGCGAGGCTCATTATCGCCCACCTCCAGGCGCGCACGTCGCGCACGTCTCGGTGTGCGACGGCTCGACGCGACGCGCGCGCTCGACCGCGACCCACCCGAGCCCGTCGAGCCACAGGTGCGTGACGCGCATGTCGCTGCGCATGGCAAACTTGCGCCCCATCAGCGTACGGCGAACGCTCGTGGGTTCGTCGAGCACGTGCACCATGCACCCAAGCGGCCACGCCGCTTCGCTATCCCGATCGGGAGCCATCATGGCTTGCTCTCCAACGCCGTCACGAGCGCCTTGGCGATCGCGAGCTGCGCATCGGGCGAGCTCTCGTCGCCCTCGTCCGCGTCACTATCCCGTTGCGGCTGCAGGCTCGCCCACACCTTCGCCGCCGCGATACGATCCTTGTCCTTTCCCTCGAGCACGATGCGCTCGAGCGTCATCTCGAGCGTCACGGCGACGTAGTTCGGATCCTCGATCTCCGCGCGCACGAGCTTCGACGCCTCGGCCGCGAGCGTGCGCACCCGCTGCTCGGTGAGCCCCCATTCCGCCGCGAGCTGCGGCCCCGTCACGCCGCGCCGCCACCTCAGCGTGCGCATGAGCCCCGCGATGTGCGCGAGCCGCGTCTCGGTCGTCACGCTCCGCTTGGGGTCCGGCCGGGGTTGAGTCTTCGTGCGTCGCGACGTCACGCCTTGGGTATGCCACGGCCCCCGCCACTGAACAAGCGATTCAGTCGTCGCACATTGTGTGCTCATGTCAGGTGTTTCCGAAACCCCTATTAAGAACTCTCTTAATAGGGATTACGGAAACACCCACACCTAACCCTGCGCAATCGTTCAGTAGTTTTATTACGAGGTTCGTAATGTTTGGGTATACGTGTACAATGCACCTAATTCCCGGCTATAGGGGTTTCGGAAACAGTGCAGAGTGCATCACGCCTCCCGAGGGCGCCCCATCAGGGGCGAACACCTCCTCCGTAACAAAACTTTACAATTGCGTCAAGACGAATTGGGTTGACGCGTCATGGCACGGTAGGTGTAAATTAGATCCCTGCGTCCCAGTGATTCCGAAGTCACTGCGTGACCGTCGGTCGAGTCGGGTCGAGGTGCAAAACTCCCCGAATTCGAGCCCCGGGAAAGAAAAGGGGCCCCCCACCCCCCCCCGGGGGGTGGGGGTCGAGGGATCGACCTTCGAGTGTGCAAAGTCGTCAAACCCGCGGTCGTCAAACCCGCGGGCAAATGCCGTCTGCACTTTCGTCGCCCGACGCACTCGACCCAGCTCATGCTGGGACACCACCGCACGGAGTGACACGACCTAGCCGTGCTACACTGGAACATGACACGACGTAAGTACGCGACAACACTGGCAAAGGGTCCTCCCCCGACGATCATGGTGCCCGACGCAGACTTGGCCTCGGAGCCGCACTACGACCGAGCCGTGACACGGATCGTGGCGCACATGACCGAGGGGACGTGGACGGCGTCGAGTGCGCGCACCATCGCGGATGAGCTTGGCATCGAGGTAGCTTCGGTCGCCAGGCTCGCCGCTGAGGCTGGCCGCCGGATTCGCTGGGCCGCTGGCGGCGTGGAGGCCCTACGCACCTCGGTCCAAGCGCAGCTGCAGCGCATCGCGGCGTTCGATTCTGGAGCTCGGTGCGAGTCGTGCGGCCGCCCCGACCATCGGGACACGGCCGTAGCCGTGCGCGCCCTTGAGGTGATGGGGCGGGTCTACCACCTCGACAGGGCGCCTACACGCATCGTCGATATGCCAGACTTCGCCATCTTGCGGGATGCGCTGGACGAGGCGCTGGCGCCCTATCCTGAGGCCAGAGAGGCCGTAGGACGCGCGCTAGGCGATGCGGCTAGGGCGAGCCGCTCGGAGGCGCGCGCGGGCGCCAGAGAGGCCGCTAGCCGGCGTCGCAGACGCTCCCCCAACGCGACCGCCCCCGCCGCCAGCGAGGGCGACAGGGGCGATTGACTTGTTGGCGCTCGTTACGTCGTCACGCAGGTCACGTCCACGTAGCGCAGTGGCTCCACGCGGACCGACCACAGGGGGGACCTGCACATGGCCCCCTTCTGCGGTCGGACATCCCCGTCCCGGCAGTATCGGGTCGCGCAGTAGCGCGTGACCGGGTCGTCGTCGTACCGCCCTCGACATTGCCAGGCGCCACCCCACCACGTTTTCCGGCTCACCGCGCACCAACCCGCGTGGCGATCACATGATCCACGGCGTCCGCCACGACGGCGGAGATGGTTTTGCCCTCCCGCTCGGCGTGAGCGCGGATTGCAGCCGCGCGGTCGGGCGGTAGCCGAAGCACGATTCGGCTAGTGTGACGCTGCGCGTCGAGGATATTGGGACCGCTACGCTTGGTCACTGGAATCTCTCCGCCTCCCGCACGCGGAACTCGGTGCCGGGCTCGGGGTTCTCGCCGTCGATCATCTGCTGCATGATCTCCTCGGCCTCGGACTGGGTCTCGAACGTCGACGCGAACGCGTCGTCTTTGCCGGTCTGGTTCAGCGTCCCGCCGCACGCCGGGCGCCACCGCCCGTCGCCCGGGATTCCCGCCCACTCGCCACCGCGCACCTCGATGATGTAGCTCATGATCGTTCGCTCCTGTTGTCGTGCTCTGGCGCACGGTGCGCGCCCCCGTGGGAGCGCGCGCCGCGGGTCAGAGCGCTGCCGCCTCAGCGTCTTCGAGCGCGGTGATGCACTGGTCGTACGCGCCCGAGTCGCCACCGAGCGCCGCATCGCACAGGGCGACCTGCGCCGTGTTCCCCGCCGCTAGGGCCTCGTCACGCAACAGGTACAAGCGATCATTCAGCGCATCGATCGCGTCGCACCCAGTGCTGAAGGCCTCTTCGAGCACCCACACCACGCGCGGCGTCTCGCTGACGTCCTCGCCATCCACGGTCACGCGGGCCGCGCTGTCATGGCCCTCGCTCCGCACCGAGATCCGCGCGTCCGGGTAGAGCGCCCGGATCCCTTCCTCCAGTGCCGCGTCGTAGGCCACGAGACCCGCCGCATGCTCGTGCTCTGTGACCGACTCACCCCACACCATCCGCCGCCCGTAGACCACCTTCACCACCATGTGACCTATCGCTCCTTTCGCGGCACCGCGCCGCCTCACTCCACACTGTGTATCGCTGGTGCCCCAGCGTCAAGAGGCGGACGTGCTAACGAACACAAAACCCCTTCCGTCCGCGCTCCCGCCGCCCACCCACCGAGTACCCCACCGAGTACCCCAAACCCAGCCGAGCTGGTTAGCCAAAGCAGCAGCAGCTTTCCTGTGGTTCGCGTCGGTCGACAGGGCCCAGTCCCATGCGATGGTTACGCTACCGGCCTGAGCACGCGCCTTTACGCGAGCGCCCCGGTGGTGGGTCGGGCCGAGAAAGCGCGTCTCTATCGCCTGCCTCACGACGCCACACCCATCGCCATGATGACGGCCATCGTGCTCTGAGAGATTGCCGGATACCGGCCCGTCCACGCACCCGCCAACACCGCCAACACCGCCGCCATTTGCTTCGCATCCCGCACCTTGATCGTCGTCATGTCCCTTGCTCCTTTTTTGCCTACATGCACTCATGTACAGCGTCTGGCCCAGCCCCGGCGGACCGGTGCGTAGGGTGCCTGTAGCGCCCGTCGACGCCAGGATGCGCCGTCCTGGCTCAGGGCCGGCCCGAGTAGGCCCCGGCGCTCCGAGGCTGGGCCAGACGCTGGACCCTCACATCGTCGCGAGGCGCGACTCCAGGACCCTCAGGTCGGCCTTCAGCGACCCGACCATCGCCCGGGCGCCCGGCCGCCCCTCGCTCGCCCACCGCTCAGCCTCGCTCAGTTCGGCCCGAACCGCCGCCACCCGCCTCGCCGCCGCCAGCACCGCGCTGTTGTTCGCCTTCATGTCCCAGAGCTTGGGGCCGCTGGGTGCCCAGCGCAAGGGGCCCAAGGTCGAATTTCAAAAAATCGTGCGGCGGCCCGGAGCTCGAGGCCGCACGCTGTTCTGGTCGTCGGTGTGGAGCCGGGCGCGCCTGCGCCCGC
>ERZ761584.284-NODE-284-length-17841-cov-3.854998_pt1 | contig 17841 bp, 18 predicted proteins | sample MGYA00512168_ERZ761584 | MGnify/ENA primary metagenome ERZ761584 (study PRJEB28899, sample SAMN03785564) | bioreactor sludge metagenome | biome: EBPR Sludge; feature: EBPR Bioreactor; material: 0.22µm filtered reactor supernatant | place: Saint Lucia: Queensland...
GTGCTGCTCTGCCCACTGCTTATACTCAGGGGCTTTGCGGTCAGGTAGGGCAAGAGAGCGCACAATGTTCTTCACATCGGCGGTGTCGTAGCCCGTATGCCCCTTCTGTGCCAGTGCCTCTGCAATCTGATCCAGGCGACGGCCACGGGCGTACTCACGCTTGACTGTCTCAATGACGGCAGGCGGCTCAGAGACAGGCGCAGGAGAGGGCTTTGCCGGTGCGACGGCTGGCTTGACAACCTCGGGGGTAGGCAAGAGTGCGGGCTTTGGAGTAGCATTTGGTGCTGCCACTTCGGGCACCGGAAGATCGGCAGGAGGCGCGGTAGCCTCTGCTTGAGGCGCTGTAGGTTTCTTTGCGGTGCCACGGACTGAGATACGGCGCGGCCCAGGCTTATAGGGCCGCGTGCGAAGCTCTGGCTTATTACGCCCTGTAGCGGGAGGCTCGGGCAATACGTCTGCCTGTGGCGCGACCTCGGGCATTTTGAAGGGGCGCGGTGGCGTAGCAAAACGCGCCGCATCGGCATCAGTCATACCGGGTCTAACGTTAGAAACCTCTGGAGGTGCAGGCTGTAGTGAGCCAGGACGACCGAGTATAGGAGATGGCCCCTCGGCGGAAGGCGTCGCACTTGTCGCAGGATCAAAACCCAGCGCACTGCGATTCCGCTCAGTCAGGCTTGCGACGGTACGTGATAGAGGTGCTGCCCCTGGTTCTGGACTAAGGCCACCAGGAACAGGGAGTACGCCCTCTTGCAATGCACGATAAGGTAGCTCTCCCTGGAACATGGGCGGGAACTCACCCCGCATGCGCCCATTGCTACCAGGAAGCGGGACGCGAACTGGCGGCATGACTGCATCCGTAGAATGAAAGCCGAAAGGGTTCGGCTCCACTGGGTTCATCACAAAGCCATCACCAGCTACGGTTGTGCGCCCATCACTGGGACCGGGCGGTAGCAGTCCACGAACAGGGCGCTGAGTCTGCGCTTCTGCCGGTGCCGCCTCGGGGTGCATGGACGCGACGCGCGGCTTAGGTGGCAATCCTCCGGGGACACCTAAGAAGCTATCAACATGCCCAAGGCCAGGAATGCGGCGAGGTGTAGAGACAAGACCCTGTAAGCCGCCAGCGATCATACCCAGTGGGCCGGTGCCTTCGGGGGCGCTGTGGATACCCATAGCCGTCATGGCAGCAGTATTTCCCAGGCTTGCGATGCGCTGTGCTGCCTGCACAGATTCAGGCGTTGCGGCGCGAGAACCAGACGCATACGCAGCGCGAAGTAGCTGCTTGCCCTTTGGGGATAGCAGAGTCCGCGCAGTTGTGAACTCGTCTTTGAGGTGCGCTGGAGATATCTTGCCTGTAGCAAGCAGTGGGGCGACCATCTCATTGACAAGGCCGAGGCGCGGACTTGACTGCATCCGTTCGGCCCTTGTCCGATGCGCAGACTCCATGCCTTGCTGCCCGTACAGCCAACCTTCGGCAGCATCCATTCCAGATTGGATAGGCTTGTCGATAAATGGGAGCATAGGAGCGAATGCCCCAGCGAGGCCACCGGCAACAGCCCCCAGGCCACCAAAAGCACTACCGACTTTCGCCCCCGCTTTTGCCCCTGTCATGCCAACACGCAGAGAAGCTGCCGATTTTGCCGTAGGTGCGCCGACGCCAGAAGCAGTGAATAGCGATAGTGGATCGTCGGGAGACGCCGCTTCAATAACCGCGGGAGAAACATCAGGACGATTGTTCAACTGGTTCATAGCAGCGGCGATAACAGGGTTGGATACCGCCGCCATGAATCGGTTTACACTGCTAAACGGCGTATCGTACCCATACGGGTCTTTCAGAACGGCGACATTGCCTCGTGCGGCATTTGCCCAAAAGCCAGAGCCGAAGTTATCAGGAGTGGGCGTTGCTGATGCCAAAAGCTCTGCGCGAGAACGGCGCGTCGCCTGAAGGTTGTCCTGTGCCTTCAGGTTTGTGACTAACTGGTATGTAGACGCATCGGCAAGCCCAACCTTTGCGGCGCGACGAAGCAGAGGGTCCAGGTCACGCAGAAACTTCTTACGCGCTTTTGGATCAATGCCATTTAGAACCGCCGTAAGATTCCGGTTGAACTCTTCTGGGTCCATGTCTATCTCTTGTTCTTCTTCTCAGCTTCAAGAATGCCACGGTTGATATTGTCGAGCGCCTTAGCCGGGTCGATATACCCAGAAGAACCGCCGACAGGGTTTGCACCGGGGCGACGTGGCAAGCCACGTCCAAGATCGACGTTAGAACCACCCTTGCCGCCCTGCCCTGGATTGGACTGTGCAGGTGCGCCACCATTCATCTGCTGCCAGTTATAAAGCTCCCCCCTGATCCTTGCATCCTCTTCGGCTGCCTGTTGGTATAGCGTGTTTGCCTGCCGCTCGGCTTCATCAGCACGGCGCAAATTCTCCCAAACACGACCGCGAAGGATTGGGCCAGTTCCGTTCAGGCGGGGATCATTGCGATCAACATAGGTGCTGTCAAGGTCCGCTCCCGTACCTTTGAACATCATGGATGCTTCGTGAGTTAAGTCGCGCGATTGACGCATCAAGCCATCGGCACGGTGTACCAGGCTACGATTTGTAGTAGATCGAACAGACAATGACTTGAGAGCAGAACTTGTCGAATTCTTGCCAACCTGGAGATTGGCAATAGCTCTACGCGTATCATCGTGCCCACGGGCAATAGACTTAGACGCAGCAATGCGACTATTAGCTGCGGATTCCACAGCGACCCAATGCCGCTGCTGCGCCTCTTTGTGTGCCTTGTTATCCGTGGCGACCTGCTTTTGCAAAGCAAGCTTCTGGCGTGCCTCCGCTGTCATGTCAGCAAACTGTGGGGCAAACTGCGCATACTTCGGATCGTTCATCTCCGCAATCAAACTTGTCAGTTTGTCACGGTCAGCTTGAGTCTTAAGAGCACCAGGATTTCGCACAAAATGAGAGACAAGCCCATACAACTGACTGGCTCTCTGCGCAACCTTCTTGTTCTCTTCCTTCTCGCGCTCCAGCTTGATGCGCTCTTCATTTGCGATACGGCGGTCCTCGGCGATTTGGCGGCGGGTGATCTCTTGCTGCTGTCGCTCATACGCCTTGCTTTCTGTGGCAAAGCGCCGCTCCAAAAGATCGCGCTCCGAGGACTCACGACGTAGCTGCTCCTGGTTGTAGCGCGCAATGTCATCGTTCTGAAGATCGCCCTTCTTCAAGGCCATCTGGTTGCGCTGCTGGATAAGCTCGTTCTGTAGCTGGTTGCGGGCAAAGTCACGCGCCTCCCGCTCTTTGCGCACGGCATCAGCCGCCTGCGTGTAGCGCGCTGCTGCGTTCGCCCCGGCCCGTGCACCAAAGCCACCACCCAGAAGGCCCATGACGCCCGCCGCCGCCATAGCGGGCTTATCGCTGGTATAGGGAAGCTCATCCGGCACAGGGAGCATTTGCTCCATAGGAATCTGCGAGAGGTCCAGGTACGGCCTCAGTACCGCCTTCTGAATCTTGTCTTCGGCCTCCTGCCTGCGTCGGATAATCTCAGCAGGAGAGAAGATACCATCGGGCATCACACCGCCAAAGTCGCCATTCCCACTAACGTTAGAAAAGTCCATGGGCGGTGGGGCAACGTCAAGCTGGAATGGATTGCCACCATCGGGAGGCATGGCAAACATGGTTGCGGGGATGCCAGGATCAGGGGCAAAGGAAGTGTCTGGAGACAGCCCCATCGTAGGCATCTCTTTGAACGGTGCGACAGGGCGCACCGTAGAAAGCGTGGGCGTCTTAACGACCTTGCCTTGTGCCATTACACCACCCTCTTCTTCCCGAGGTTGAACGCATTCGCGTCATACTGGAAAAGCGGCTTCTTTCCCGTACTCCATGGATTTGACTGCGTGACGTTGTTGGTATTCAGAAGACCCTGACCCGCTGTAGCTCCTCGCGCGCCCGTAGCAGCGCCCGTAGCAGCCCGCCTGCCAAGAAGCCCACCCAGGCTCCCAAGAGCATCGCCAAAAGCATCGCTCTTGCTCTGGTACATACCCGCAAGACCGCCCAGGGAGTTTGCCGTATTGTTGTTGGTTGCCATAGAGTAGAGTGGAGAGAGGGAGCCAAGTGCATTTTGTAGCTCTGCCCCACGCTGTTGCCGACCCTGGAGCGCCGCCTGGTGTGCCGCTATATTTGCCTGTGCCGCTGTGTTGAAGCGAGCGTTGGAGATCGCGCCTGCAAGGCCACTGTTAGGGCCAAGCAAACCCCGCGAAGCGTAATCGTTCATGATGCTATCGACGGCGTTGTTACCCTGGTGCCCTGCGCTCTCCAGCAAGCCACGGTAGGTACCCTTGGTTGGGTCCAGCGGGTTTGCCATGAAGTCCTGATACGCAGGGAGAATGCCACCCGCAAGACCACTCAGACCGCTCATAAGCTGCTGCTGCAAACCAAGGGAGTTTGTGAGTGCGCCTTCCTGAGATCGAAGCAAGCGGTTTGCATTACCCTCGGCTTTTTGCCCACCCGTCAAGTTCTGGATACCAGAGATGAGTCCAAGGAGGTCTTGCCCACTGTCTTTGGTCAGACCACCCTTCTTGCCGAGAACACTGTTGGCGACTTGGCCGAGAAGGCCAAGCCCGCCGACTGCGCCGCCAACGCCGGGGAGCGCAAGGGCGGCAATAGACCCGATGTTATTCTTGTTGATACCCAGCCTATCGTTAAGCCATCCCATGACAAACTCCTCTAACGTTAGAAATCCTGATGGTATTGTAGCCTATCCGCCGACCCATGCGTAAGTTCTTGTTGAGGCACCACCACCACTCTGCGTTCCAAAAGAGCCACGGTTGATGTAGGTATCAAATCCGTTAAGCTGCGCGGGGTAGCCAGTGCCCTTGCAGGCAGCACCCTCGCCCGTTGTTGAGTCGAGTCGGTAGTCATCACTCGACCTATCAATATACGGATCGCCAGATAGGGACGTTGATCCTGACACCCTGCTGGCGTCAAGCCCTGTTGTCTCACCCGTTGTATTGCCTTGAAAAGCACAGTTGAACACGAAGATCGGCGGGTTTGTCGCTGTAGTGCTGATGCCATATCCAGCGGTGCTTACACCGTTGTTGGTCAGAAGGCAGTTGACGATCTGGCCGATACTCGCAACCGTAGAGAGGTTGATGCCGTGTCGCCCGCATCCGTCAATGGTGCAGTTTGTGATGTTGAAGTACGCGCCCGCGTGTGCAGACTGGATACCGTCCGTCGTCGTTCCTGTGTTGTCGTGGAACAGGCAGTTCAGAATTGTATTTCGACTCGCGTTGGTACCGCTGTAACACAACACAGTGTTTCCCGCAAACCGGCATCCTACAAGATTGTTGTTGCCAGAGTTGCCTTGGAAAACGGTGTTAGAGGTGCAGTCAAGGAACTCACAGTTGGTGTAGTAACCGACAAGAGTTGAGGTGATGGCGTTGTTGTTGAACCTGCGGAATCGGCAGTTCGTAAAGCTACAAACGCCCGCCGCCATGTTCACACCTCGGCTTGTTGTACGAGTGCCACCGTCGCCGTCGAAAATGATGTCTTGAAACAACCAGCCTGTCGCGGAGCCACTATTGACCGTGACCTGCGTGACTGAGTTTGCCGTCGTTGTCCATGTGGGACGAGAGCCATCGTTCCGGGTTGTCGTGTAACCCGATACACGGACGTTGGCGATTGCTGGGAGTGTCACTGTCGAGGCGCTGATGTTGAACGCGCCTTTACAGTAAATCTGATTTCCAGCCACAATTGGCGTCGTCGTCGTAATGAGGTCAGACGGGTGGGACTTAGCGCCGCCCATACTCCCTGTTGGAACGCCACCTGAAGTGCCACAAGACCGATCCAGTACCCAGGTATCAGACCCAGATATGCTGGTGATATGGTAGTGGCCTACTGTGCCAAGGCCACCGGCACCAGAGCCAGAGAAGTAGACCACGTTGCCAACGTCAGCGGAAGTGACAGTATACCCAAGCGTGAACTTGAAGTTAGTCGTCGTTGCTTGAATGCTACCTACTACGGCAGACTGCTCGATTTCAACGTAAGCCGTCGTTGACTGCGATCTATCCGTGCCGCTTCCGGCAGAGTCAAACCCGCCTCCGTTGCCGGATGCGCCAGAGGCGTTGGCCTCCCAAACCATTGTAGATGGAATAGCCATGGCAGCCTACTCTTACAACGCGCGGGCGCCTACAACGTCAGATGCTTCAACAAAAATATGCGGCCCGAATAGAACTGAGGAGCGCGCCTCTTTTTCTACCGTCTGATCTGGACCACCCTCTGTAACCTTGAAGTAGCGATCATAGATGTCTGGTGTCAAGATACCAAGCGCCACAAGATCGTCGAACTGCGCGACGATCTTAGGGTTAGTTAGGTCCACCGCATCAAGCTCAGAGAGCGCCCCGATGACCTGTGTGAAGATGAAGCTCCCCTTCTCGCGTACCGCATTATCTTTGATCGTAGAAAGCTCCAGCGCAATCTCTAAGCGCAGCCGCTTGAAGTCACGGGCGTCAATCTTCTCTGCATCTGTCTGCGTCTGGTTTCCAGGCACCGTCACGGTATATGTGGCATTGAGCAGCGTACACACCACCCACGGCGACTTATCACCATACCCAAGACTTTCAGGATCATTGTCAAGCTCATCACGCAAAGCCTTCAGCCACCCCCCCTGAGTAATAGAAGAAGTGGAGAGAGCATCGGCAAGAAGGTTACGGTCGATTTTCAGTGTAGAGATCATGGTCGTCTTTCTAACGTTAGAAACTTAGCTCTTGGAGACTTCAAGCTCTATGGTCAGCTTGGTGATGGTCGAACAGCTATCAACGTTGAAGATGATGCAGTCGTTAGCGGCGACGCTGGTTGTCCATCCCGTGAGTGTTGTGGACGCGGCGGCGAACGCCGCTGAGATTGTGGGCTTTGCAGAAGCCGTGATGGTGTTAGCAACAGTCGGAACAGAACTCGTAGAGTATGTCGCCTTCCAAACATCCACCACTGCACTGCCAGAAACGTCACCGCTAAGATACCACCCTGTAATGGTGCAGGCGTAGGGGATACGGATAACAGCGGTCTTGGTGCTAGCCGTGACGGCAGAGCCGCCCCCATCAAAGACGCCTCCGAGCGTTACGGTTTCCGTGGCCCATGCAGGAAGTCCAGAGGAGACTTTGAGGCGCTGCCCTGCGGAACCGACGGCCAGCTTGGAAAGAGCGGAGGCACCAGAGCCATACAGCAAATCGCCCGTCGTAACCGATGCAGGAAAGCTGTTACCATTTGCCTTGGCGACCGTGGGGTTCGGGTATGTACCCGAGAGATCGCCACCAGCAGCGCCAGAAGGAGCGCCACCTGCAGAAGCGGCCCAGACAGGCAAGCCACCGGACATGGTAAGGACATAGGTATTTGTGCCTGCCGCCAGCCTGGAGAGCGTAGAAGCACCAGAGCCATACAGCAAATCGCCTGTCGTAACCGATGCCGGAAAGCTGTTGCCGTTGGCCTTGGCTACGGTTGGGTTAGGGTAGGTACCCGAGAGATCGCCACCAGCAGCGCCAGAAGGAGCGCCACCTGCAGAAGCGGCCCAGACAGGCAAGCCACCGGACATGGTAAGGACATAGGTATTTGTGCCTGCCGCCAGCCTGGAGAGCGTAGAAGCACCAGAGCCATACAGCAAATCGCCTGTCGTAACCGATGCCGGAAAGCTGTTGCCGTTGGCCTTGGCTACGGTTGGGTTAGGGTAGGTACCAGAGAGATCGCCACCAGCAGCGCCAGAAGGAGCGCCACCAGTAACACCGCCCGCAATCTGCGTCCACGTAGACCCATCGGAGCGATAGGTCGTGCCGCCACTGGTATCTGTCGCTGTGTAGTAATACCCGCGGTTACTTGCCGCCGCTGCTGGCCTCGCCGCCGCCAACCCAATCAAGTGGATGTCATTTACTGTAGAGGCCATATCAAAATCCCTCCAATAGTGGTACAATTGATACTGTATGCGGAGGCTTACAGTATGGAAGTTCTACCACCCAGTCAGCGAAGAGTGCCACGACGTTTAGAGCATGACAAGATTGATCCTGCCGAGCTTGCTTGGATGGCCGGTTTTTTTGACGGAGAAGGAAGTGTCTGTATTCTCCGAACAAAAGCCACTGGTACAAGAAGAACGCCATCTTATGATCTACGAGTATCCATTGGCAATACTTCTGAAAACGCCCTTGAAATCTTCTCGCGTAATTTTGGAGCAAAGACACATACGGTACGAAAACAGATTGCAGTAAAACCACAGTACCGCTGGCACGTTTGCGGAGAACGTGCAGCAATGGTTTTACGAGCCTTGTTGCCGTTTTTGAAAGTAAAGCATGAACAGGCACAATTGGGATTAGAGTATATTGCCGCACGAACTCCCGTTCCTCGTGGCGCTGTGTTGACAACTCCAGAAGAGATCGCGCTAAGAGATGAGTTCTACCAGAAGATGCTCGACTTGAACGATTCGCATTGGGGGCGTAAGCGTAGACAGTGACCATCATACACTCTCCAGTACGACAATCACTTGGCCGAGGGCATCAAAGATAAGCTCAGGCGCGGACGGATCACCGTTTGTCAGATCGACCCACCGAGTATTGCTGGAGCCACCCCCGCCCGATGAACTACTGTTAGAAACCGTAGTCAGTTGCGAGTCAAGATCACCGATGCGCTTCCACACCTGCACCATGATCTCTTTCTCATTGCCGTAGGGTAGCTGATCTACACTCGGCGGCGCTCCTGTGTAGCTACCAAACTTCTGCTTGCGTCTGGGTGTCATTGACGCCACCCCCGAATCTTCTCAACGCGGCACACCACGTTTCTAACAGTTAGAGATTTGGCGTTGCCCTCAAGAGATACATTGATAACACGACCGACCAAGCCAGCCGCCATACGCCCATCATAGATCGTAGGCGTGACACTTGTGCTGGTTCCGCTACCTGTCGCAAGCTCTATCGTCTTTGCTACGCTCCCGTCAAGATAGACCTTCAGCTTGATACGATCACTATCGGTCATGTCTACGATCAAGTCACCATCAATATACACACTGTCAAGACGGAAGAGGTCACGACCATCGTACACCTCTCCATCGGGATAAAGGTCACGAGACTTCCACAACACGGCAGAAGACGTACCATCGTAATGCAAGGGCAAGATAATGTTCTGCCGGTCGGAAGACAAGACGGCTACTTCATCTGCGCTTACAGGTAGCCCCGACGTATCATAGCGCGTCCCGCGCGCCGTCTTCAAGCCGACGCCATATGTCAGAAAAGACAAGGAAGTGGGGGCACCTAAGCCCGTCACCTCTGTCCATGTCTGCGTCTCAATGCGAAAACAGTACGTGGCCGATGCACCTGTAGTCACATCAGTAGGAATGTTGACATAGACAAGACCTTCTGAGTACGCAAGCTCCGGGTGAATCTTTCTTTTACTGCTGAACGTGTAGAAGAACTGGTAGACATTCAAGGCGTCCTGAATCGGGGCGCTGATATGCACCGGCTCTCCAGAGCCAACGCGGTACACGCGATAATCGACACCAAGATAGTACACATCGTTGCCGCCACGGCACATGCTGTACTCAGAGATCAAGCCGATGCTGCTACGCTTGCCCAGGACGAACTGATTGAAGTTGTTACCGATGAGGGCGTACAGACTGTTCTTCCGTCCGATGATGAGTATGTCGCCCAGAGACTCGACCGCAATGATGCTGTCATCGTTCGCGCCTTCTAACGTTAGAAAGCCGCCTTCAAGATCGAAGCCGTCTGAGGATGCGCCCCATACGCCATACTGAGACAGGCCCGAGAAGTAGAGCACATTGCTGCTTGTGCTATAACCCCACAATCGGTTGTTGTGGGCCTTAATGCGCTTGATACTCGTAGGCATCACCCCGTTGTTTTGTGGCGCGATGCGATCCGCGCTGAGGTCCAGGTCGCTTACATTGTCTGTGAAAGTAGCTGTTGCGCCACCTGAGTTCACGACGTTACCGACATAGGAGTAGTCTGTTGCAAGGCCGCCACGCCGGTAGATATTCGCAGAAGAGATTGTCGGAATACCCGAGGTGGTATCCCAGGTAACAACAACGCTATCTTGCTGGAGCGATGGAACGGCGCGGGCAGAAGCCGCACTTGCACTTGTCTCCGTACCAGAGGCGAGAACATAGGTGTAGACGTACTCGTAGTACAGCGTTGCGCCGCTATTGGCAGGGTCAAGCACACCCGTTCCAGTGGGCGTAATGGTCGGCGCTACCAGCGGGGCGACCCAGTTAGCAGGCTGCGCTGTTGCAAGTGCCTCCCACCAGACAAGAAGCACGCCTGCGTTACTGGCAATGTACAGGCGCTCCGTTGCGCCGTTGGTGATCTGTACAAAGCTTGCGTCGAGGCCCAGGTTGACACCAAGAACACCCGTATAGATGGTGCCAACGCCACTCATTGCCAGAATATTGTTAGAGCCAGAAACATAGGTGTATGCGTAGCCCGCCATAGTCGAGGACTTGTACCGAGCGAACCGGTAGATAGTCTGCCCCGCAGCAAGCGCCGTATACGTGCCGCGCGTCTTACTCATCACCGTGGGATGCTGGATGGTGTTGACACCCAGCATGCGACGCGAAGCGTTATCAGGCATCGACAGAGAAGCGGCGGCGCTGTTTTGCCCGCCCGAGAAGTTGTTGATGAGTACGGGCTTCATGCTCATGAGATTTGCCTCTTGGACTGCCCGCCTTGCGACGTAACGCAGGTCATTGTCTGCGTACCGCGTGTTGAGATCGGCAAGGTCGTTGTCGTATTTCCGCGTGGTGGCGGAATCGGAGGCGGCGTGTAGTCAGAGATGTTGTCTCTGAAGTCTGTGATGCGCACAGCAAGCTGGGAGACGAGTCCAATGCGCGCATAGTTGTAGCGACCCGATAGGCGCACGTAACGAATCGTTGGCGGCAGGATTACGGCAGACGCAAACGTGCCACTGCGTGTAAAGAAACTACTTGAGGTAGTTGTATAGCTGTCAACGGTGTACCACGCTACACCATCCAGAGATACATCAAGGACAAAAAGCGTAGAAGAGTCTGGAGGCGGGTCTTCGTAAGGCCAGAGACACTGGATCATGCTGTTTGTGTTGACGGCTCGTGCGGTGTACTGCCACGTGTTTGTTGTTGCTATATCAACCGGGCCGCCATGGTCCAGAAAGCCAGTGATGTTAGCAACCATGGGTTCAAAACAGGATGCGGCAAGAGACGACGGACTTGATTCCCCCGTCGTCTGATCGCCAGCAACGCCATCTTGAAAGAACGTTGTCTCATGAAGAAACGCAATCGAAAAGTCTTCTTGAAACCCATTGACCCAATACTGTAGGCTCACTGTAGACCTACCAGTTTTCGGAAGTCATAAGATCGGCGGCGACCAGTGTAGACAGGTACACGCTGGATGTCTGCGGACACTCGGCTTTCTGTCGCCCCACGCAAGTCCTCCAGCCCCTTTTCCCACTGAGCCCACAAGTCCGCGTATCGGTCTTTGTCGCCCAGCATTCGCGCGACTTCCGCCGCTGCTCCATAGCACGGAACGAGATCAAATCCTTCGGGCAGCGAGCTTTCGTAGAACCCATCAAGCCCCGATGTCACTGGGATACCCTGGTCATCGTAGATCGTTGCAGGCTGATCGGTAGCTGACGTCATCTCTACGGGCAGAGTCTCACACAGAAAACTAACCGTGCATCCAAGTTCACTCGTGATGTCGCCATCCGTATTAGGGATAGGAAACAAGCCGAAGCCGCGCGCACCCAGCGTATAGAAGTGAAGTGGGCGATATGCCTCTTGAGAACGCCATGCGGAGTAGTGCGCATACTGAAGCTCTTGCACAGTTGTTTGTGGTAGCGCATATGTTCTGCCGACCGGATTGTCGATTACCTCGGCGAGAATGATGCGCTGTACCTGGTTTGGCAGAATATACTCTTGCTGCCCTGAAATCAGGTCCACCCGAATGTAGCACCGGTTGAATCCCGTGTGCCTCTGCATCTCAACGATCTTGCGGTTGATAAGAGGCAAAATGCGCGGGCCACTGCGGTACAGGCTGTCATCGGCAGGGTAGCCGTCAAAGACCATCGCCTCATCGTAGGCGTTCGCCATATCTCTGACGGCTTGAATCATGTCTGCGGCGGTGGTGGAACTCATCGGGATTGCCCCTTCTCAGCCTGAGCGCCAGTCCTTACAGGGACATACGAGGCATCATCATCACGCTCGTACTTGTCGGCCATCAGCCCACGCAGTGATTCTCCCATAGCAGCGTATCGTTCCGCGATCATCTGCTTACGCTTTTGCGCGTACTCGTTTGCGGCATCCATGTCCGCGCAGATCATGGCCGCGCCCCACACAATCAACGGTTCATAGACAAGTGGGATATACCCAAGCGTGTCGGCCAGCAGAGAAAGTGCCGTAGGGTCGATGAGATACTTTAGCGTGATGGTGCCTGAACCAGAGGGAGGTACATCAAAGCCGATCTTACGCCCACCAGGGAGGTAGTAACGCGCGGGAGTACCTGGTACGACACTGCGCCACTTTGGCTCTCGCTGGTCAAGACCGTGTAATGTGGTCTGCCGCAACCGATACCCGCTGCTATTCCATACAGAGAGAACATCAAAGCATTCGGTAGGCAAGTCGTACTCTCTCTGATTGGCAACCAAGGTAACCGTACCCTCAGTCAAGGTGTACCGAAAAGACGCGGCGGCAATAGCCTGCGCCTTGTTGATCTGCGTCGTGATCGAGATGCTATCAAGCGGCGACGTTGCGTTTCGTGTGTCGGTGCTATCACCATCACGAAAGTTCAAGTCGAGCTTGAGAGAGTAGATTTCCTCGCGGACCTGCTCTATGAGATTGGCAAGGGTAAGGTTCGGCATTTTCTCTCACTTCGCTTTGCCATGGCCCTCCAGAAGAGAACCAGAGAGAGCATCATTTCGGCCATAGCGCGTGGCATCTCAGGAGCGAGGAGCGCAATCCTATCAAGTGCCGAGAGCGCAGTAAAGACGTTGAATACGGCAAAGGCAAGGATCGCAAAACGCATCACGAACGGGAAGTTTCTAACGTTAGAAACCTCGGTGAAGTAGAACAGGGCGATCACGCCACTCGCACCATACCCGAAGAGGGCGAGTGCCCCGCTAAGGCTTTGGAGCATCATCGGTAGTATACCTCTTAAAAGCGTTGTTGAAGAGCTTCCCTGAGTTGTCCTCTACCCACTTTGCCAACGCCTTGATAATGATGCCGCCCGTAACGGCCAGTATCGAGGTAAACAAAATCAGCCACTCGCGCGAGTCGCCGAATAGCTTATGCACAAGAAGGGGGGAGACGAACCAACCACAGGTAACGCCACCACTCAGAGCAAATGTGATTTCCCTAAAGGACGGTTTCTTTATGAAGGCAAGAGCCATGCTTAAACCGAGCGCCCCGGCTACCAGCCGGTCCTTGTCTTGCAGGTCCATCTATACATCTCCACTTGGTCTTGACTGACGCCCCTTGTCTGGATCGTATAGCACCAGGCCCATGTCCTCGTACACCAACATACGCCCAGGATCGTTAGTCCCCATCTGCGGGCGCATGTCAACGATCACGCCATTCTGTACGATGGCGTCTTTGGGTGCGACACTGAAGCCAGAGACGGCATCGTAACGAATAGCCGCGCCACGCAGAGGCTCCACCTCACCTGTGTCGGCAAGGACGGTAGACTCAGACGGCTGGGTATAGTCAATGATGATGCCATAGTTTTGGCTGATGAAGTTTCGCCCGCGCGTCTTACGAGGTCGGTATGCCATGCCTGCCCTCCCATAGTAGAAGGCCCCTCAGCGAACCGAGGGGCTTTCTAACGTTAGAAACCAACCGAGGGTTAGCTCGCGTTGCTTCCGTAGTAGCCGCGCCAATCGGAGGCTCCGCGACCCCACCGGGCGCTAACCTGGAGAACGGTCACGCCGCTCACTTCGTCAACGTCCGTAACAAGTCGGGCCTTGCGACGGTTCTTCCACAGCCACTTATGGTTATCGGCGGCAAGGAACCAACGAGTCGTACTGGAGAAGCGCGGGTTGGGCATTGCCTCCAGCGTCTTGTAGTACAGGTTGACATCGTTGTAGTTGCTGCCGAGAACCTGAGAGGTACGGATAATGCGCAGAGCATCGGGCAGAAGCGCCGGGTGAACGTGCAGCTTCTTGGGCATCATCTCGCTCATCCACCGTCCGGTGTCGTTGCGAGTCGTCCGAAGAGTCGTCATCGCCGCGTCAAGCGAGGTGATGGAGAGAGCCGCCGCCGTCGCAGAGGCGTTGCTGCTGGTGCCCGAACCACGGATCAGGGGGTGGCTTGTCGAGAAGAGGGCAACGCCATCAGCCTCCCAGCCTTGCGCAGAGAACCCGTTATTGAACTGACTTACCGCGTCCTCCTCCATCGCCTCAACGATAGAGCGCCCAAGCTCCTTGGTAATCATGGGCATGAGCTTGCCCTCGGTGTCGTCCTCCTGAGCCTCCTCAGAAATGGCGACAGCAAGGGAGTACGTCGGAAAGACCATGGTATACGGACGACCGAGCGCGGGGCGGTCCAGACCAGCAGGAGTCGTCTCATGCTTCAGTCGGGCCATACCCAGACCGACCATTCCAAACTCGGAGTAGTACGGGTCTTTGGTATCGCTGGTGTTGTAATACTCGCCACGCATCTGCTCAAAGAGATTGAGCGTCTGGTCGAATGCGGCAGACAGCGCGTTAAGCTGCCTTGCCCGCATAAACGGAGGAAAGTCACTCCGTAGGATGATAGAGCCTGCCATTGTATTTCTGTCCTCCTAAGAGAGAAGCTATCTTATGCGTAAGCGATTGCAGAGGGAACGACGGTGCAGCGCACAAGCCCACCGTAGACGCCGACCTGCCCATCGGGGATGCCGACAACTCGGACAATGGGATTGGTAAGGGTCTGTGTGGAAATGTAATACTGATCGAGGTCGGTGTTGTACCCAAGACTCACGTCGGTTCCAACCGTCGCCGCAGATACAGCGACCCACGGCTCAATCGCCGCAAGGAACTCCATCGGATGCGGACCAAGCGGGAAGAACCCGATGGGGTTGGTCGAGGTCGCAAACGGCCCGTGCAGGTTCACCGGAGCCTGCGCAAACTCACGCCCGTAGCTTGCCGTTCCACCCGAGACAGCCGCCGCAGTCGGCCCCTGCTCCCACTCAGCGGCAAAGCCGATGAAGGTGGTGCTGGAGGCGTAGCCGTAAGTGCCCGGAGTGACCGTAGAAGGAGTAATTCCAGGAGTAGTACCCGTCAAGCTGGAGTTGATCGTCACAGCAGAAACGTTCTGCCCAGAGAACAGGTTTCCAAAGGTGATGTCCACCGTGCTCCCAACCGCGCCACCAGAAGTGAACAGCGGCCCACCTGTTACAGTGAAGTTTCCACCGCCGATGTTGGGAACATCAGTAGGGGCCATCATGTAGCTCACCGGCATCGCATTGTCAAGCGCCTGCTGAATCTGTGCGGCAGTGGCCGTCGCCGCGAGAGACGCAGTGGTGTAAGTCACACCATTAGGAGCAGGCCAAGAGATCGTGAAGGTTCCACCAACACCAGAGCCAGCGGCAGTGAGTCGCTGAACTTCGTTCACGCCACCCGTGTTGTTAATACGGTCAAGGGTATTAGAAGCGCCCGAAATAACAGGCGTGTGCTTACGAACGTTGCGCGTGCTACCGGAGAGCTTGCCCCTTCGCTTGATGTAATCCGTGATGGTGTCATTCGGGCTTAGGAGGGCGAAGCCCTTAAACCCTGCAATGAGAGGTGCTGCCATTTCTTAGTCCTCTGTTTTCTAACGTTAGAACTTGCGTGCTACTGCCGAACAGGACGACCGGCAATATTCATCCGACTGTCGGGGACTGCCCCCTTATTCATCGGCCCATCGAAACCGCCAAAGCTGCGCTGCCCAATTGCCTCGCGCTCCATCTTCTCTTTGTAAGCGTGTGCCCGCTGGTGAGACTCTGCCATCATCGCCGCACGGTCCATCTCGCCGTATCCGCGAACGGCATCGCCGCCCTCGTTGTACGTCTCAAACTCGCGCGTCATGCCGGTCATCATCTGACCGTTGCGGGACATGACAACCCCGGACTCACCATCGTTAATGCGCGCTGCATCCAAGATCGCATTGCCGCGCTGCTCCAGGTCGGGGCTACGAAGCGATGCCTGGTAACGCGCCTCAGCCGCATCGTTGGCTTCCTTCATGTGCCGTGGAATCTCCATCAGCACAAGATCGCCAACCTTTACGACCTTGCCATTCCAACCCGTTACCGTCGCAACCTGGTGCCCTGGCATCAATGGCCCGCACTTGGACGGGTCCACCGGGCGGTAGCCGTTCTGGAGCGCCGTCGTTGTTGAGAGTCCACCTGGATTCTCGTGCGTCAGGTAGTAGCTACGGCTCTGATCGTACCCCTCGGTGCTAAGAACTGATCCACCATGCGAGAGGTAGCTGCGGTCCACCATCTGCGAGACGCGGATATTCTCGGCCTCAGTTACCGTAACGGACTTCTTAACGTAGTGAGAGCCATCCTCAGAGAGAACGTCAATCTCTGTCATCGGCTCTGCAAGCGCGGTGTTCTCAGCCAGAAGACCCGAAGTGACTTCCCGCTCTGCTTCCGCACGGGCACTGGTCAAAGCCGCCTCAATCTCGGCGGCGGCATTCTTAACGGCCATTGCTATTTCCTCGCGTCTTCTTCACTGCATCCATCGCCGCCTCATCCGAAAGGCCAATGGACTTCATTGATTGGAAGATGTACTGATCTTCCTCGTTCATCGTCTGCATCTCACCGGCACGCCTCACTCGCTGCGCCGCGTCTTTCATCTCTGGCGTCACCCGCGCGGCGGGCATCGCGCCTCCAGGGATGGTGGGTCGCATCATCGGCGCTGTTTGCGCGCGTGGCTTTTCTGACGTTAGAAGTTTGCGCACCGTCCCATCTCGCATCATGCTTGCGTAAATATCGTAGTACAACGGCTCTACGATGTTGGGGTGCGTCGCCTCAAGTACCGTAAGGTTTCCAGCCTTGAACTGCTCTACGACGTACTGCTTCGCCCGGCTCTCCACCTCTTGCAGAATCGCAACCACGGTCTCTTCGGGATAGGAGAGAAGAAGTTCATTCGCCATAGCGTCCGTCACGGACTCCATCTTGGCGACCTGCTCCTGCACCTGGGCTTGCGCCGCCTCTTCCTCAGAGGCTTGCTTTGCCTGGTTTGCTCCACGGGACGCTTCCTGCGTCTGTTGCGCTACCTCGGCCTTGTGGTTGTTGTACTGCTGATTGATGTAGATGCTGGCATGTGTGTGCGCCTCTGCCTCAGAGTAGCCCGCCTCCATGTACTTCTCTACAACGGCACTGATATACGCAGGGCTGCGCCAATGCTCATCGGGAATATACTTGACGCCATGCTCGTTGGTCTTCCAGATGGAGTCTTCCTCCGCTGGCTTCTCCTCGGTGCGTGGCTGAAGCTGCTCAATCTTCTGGCGAAGCTCGCCAAGCTCTGTGCCCTGGCGAGACTGAAGCTCGCGCAGATTGGCATAGGCTTTGGCAAGCGCCCTGCGATCTCCCTTGAAGTCCGCGAGAACCTTGCGTTCATCGTCGGTCAGGTCAGAGTCATCATCTTCGCCACCGTCTTCATCGTCGGCGGGAGACTCGTCTTCTTCGTCTGCGGGGAGAGAGTCGAGGAAAGCACGAACGCTGTTGTCGTCAAAGACAGAGGGGGGTGTGCCCTTATCCTCTTCTTCGTCTTCCATTGATATACCGTTGTCTTTCTGTATTTGTCAAGTGTCACGGAAGGAAGTTGTTAGCTTTTGTCTTCTCGGTCGCACTTGCGGCGGCTTCATCCGTTTCCTGG
>ERZ761584.285-NODE-285-length-17824-cov-6.227081_pt1 | contig 17824 bp, 23 predicted proteins | sample MGYA00512168_ERZ761584 | MGnify/ENA primary metagenome ERZ761584 (study PRJEB28899, sample SAMN03785564) | bioreactor sludge metagenome | biome: EBPR Sludge; feature: EBPR Bioreactor; material: 0.22µm filtered reactor supernatant | place: Saint Lucia: Queensland...
GCTTCCTTGCGTTTAATCTCTTCCTGTTCCTGCTTGTATTTTTCTTCTGCCTGTTTCTTTTGCTCGGCAGCTTTGGCGCGGGCCTCTGCAATGGCTTCTTCGGCCTGAGCCTTGGCTTCAGCCTTCTGTTTTTCGTATTCAGCCAGTCGTTGCGCCCTTTGTTCTTCATAGTTACGAGCGGCCTCCGCTAATTGCGCTTCAGTATTGGCGCGGGCCTGCTCAATGGCAAGCTGCGCATTTTGTTCTATCTCGTTTTTGCGGTCGAGATATGACTGGTTTTCATCCACCAATGCGAGAGCATCACGTTCATTGGTGGCGTTGGCTACGTTACGGGCGTGTTCCCGCTCGAGGTCTTCAAGGTCCTTCTGAGCCTGTTGTTGTATGCGGGCAATCTCGGCTTCACCGTCTGCAATAATGTCGGCTCGTTGCTGCTGGTATTCGCGCTCCGCCTGCAGGTTGGCTTCAGCAAAATCGGCACTTAAGCTGGCAAGCGTGTCTTTCAAGTTTGAGCGGATATTCGCAATGTTGGAAACCAGCGACGCGGCAATATCGCTCAGGCTGCTTTGCAGGTTGCGATTGGCGTCCGATAAAGCCCTGGATGAGTCAATCAAAATATCTTCGCGTTCATCGGCGTACTTGCGCTCAGCCTCCGCCTGATCCTGCGCGAGCTTTTCGAGGATTTCAGCCGCTTCTGTTTCTTTTTGTAAAGCATAAGACAAAGCGTCAAATGACGGCACGGCTTCTGACGCTTCGCGCCTTGCCTTTGCAGTAGCATTTGCTGTATTAATAAGTTCTGCTGCCAAGTCATTAAGTTGTATGTCGCCTGCAAGAACTTCGGGAATTCTCTTAAGGAAATCAAATTGCGCGTCTGCTATTTCTTCCATAACAGGCAGTTCGAGCTTATCTAAAACCCAATCCACAGATTTAACCGCTATGGTTGCCATTGTTGCGACTATTGCTATAGTTTGTACAGTGGCCATAAATTTCGACGCTGCCGAATTTGCACCTGGTAACGGAGTAGATGGTTTTCCTGAGATTGGGGACGGCACCCCTCCGTCTTTCATGATTAAGGCGGCTCGAAGCTGATCCGCCGCAGCGGATTTCATAATCAGCGCCGCGCTTTCTTGCGTAGCAGCTGCGCTCAGATAAGCGATGTCCACGTATAGGCGGATGCCCTTTACCACAGCCGTTCCAACAGCCCCCAACGTGGCCACCACAAGACCTATTTTCAATGCGGCTGAAATAAGTTCTGGGTTCTTCTCTGCAAAGTCTGCGGCTTTCTCAGCCAAAGACGCTGCCTGTTCCATCAACGGCACGACAGCAGACATGGAAACTTTTCCGACACGTTGCTGCGACTGCTCCAGCCGTTCATTGGCCGCAATCCATCGTTGGGTCGTCTCGTCTACCGCTCCGCCTGCCTCGATGATGCGTTCGGCTTCTGTTTTGGCAGATAGGTAGATCGCACCAACAACCGCACTGCCCGCCACCAGCATGGTCTGGCTGATCTGCCCAAGTTTCTCGGCAGATTGTTTAAATGCATCAAGCCGCTTTTTAGTGGCGGCAAATTGCGTATCGAGATCCTTTAATTGCTTGTCAAGTTCATTGGCGAATGTTTCTGCAAGCCGAACGGACTTTTCGTCAACCCCCGCCAACGCCTGCTCCACAGTGAGCATACCGTTCTCAAACTTACGAACGGTATCATCGCCTAGAAGGACGCGCAGCATGATATCGAGGGATTCTTCGCTCATCGTGGTTTTTTACCCTTTTTGTCTTTGCGTTGTTGGCGGGCTTGAATTTTGGCCGTCAGACTATCCAAACCGAAAAAGACGGTTAGCATGGTTTTGGGCAGTTGCTGCGCTTCAATGAATGTGATGGGTGGGATCCATGCTCCATTGGCATCTGCGTGACCAAGATTTCTGTATGTAAGCCAGGCGTCCCGATACTGTAAAAAGTCATCATAGGAGGCATCAAAGAACTGGGGAAATGCGTCTGGTGCAAATGTTCCAGACGCTAAGAGGTTCTCTACCCACTTGCGGATTTGCGCGGCTTCTTTTCTTTTTTTTTCACCTGCTCATCCGTAAGGTTTTCAACCAACTTCTCTGCCTTTTCAAACCAATCAAAGTTTGCAGGCGCAATAATGCGGGCTGCTTTTAGCCAGGCATTGATATCAGCACTGGGCAGTGCTAAAAACTCGTCTGATGTGGGCACGTCACCAAACGAGCAGGCCGCCATCGGAGCATACATGCGTTCGAGCGCCATACTCATTTCGTCTTTAGCGCGAAGACGTAATGCACCCTGAATATTGCCAAGCCGTAAATCGATCAGCCCGCAGTCTTCCATCAGCAACATGGTGCGCTGTGGGACATGAGGGGGCCTCCCGTCGAGTGTGATCACCTCCTTTTTGAGGTAGGCGTACTGTGGCAGGTTTTGGTATTTTTCAATTTCAGGGTGCATGGTCATAATCCGACTACCATTCGTAGGTGCAGATCAACAGTTCGTTCGCGGACGGTTTCACGGTAGGAGTAAAAGCGGTTGGCGTAGTGGCGTTGTCCCAGGTGCCAGTTTCTTCCACACCTGAAGCAAAATTCCAAACCTTGGCGGCAGCACTGGTCTTTCCTGGTTTATCAACAGGCAGGTCGAACACAGTGGCGACGTTGTCACCCAGCCAGCCGATCACATTGAATTTGTTGTTGCTCACAATGTTGGATTTCACGGTCTTGGTATTACCGTGCGTGCCTGCCACCAGCAGTTCACCCCAGAGACGCTTGGTGGACTGAGAAAGCGCAATGTTGTATTCCTTCACCAGTGCGTTCTCGTTGTAGCTCACAGGATTCGGAACCAATGTTGCCTTGGGGCAGGCTTCCGTTACCCACACAACGTTTCCATCGTCGTCATGACTGACCAATTGCTGCAGCAGGAGGCCGCACTGAATTTCCTGCCCCTCAAGGTCGGTGCCTTCATCCATGACGTTTGCCGCGCCAACAGTGGTCACCTCGACGCCCGTCAACATGGCATTCAGGGTTTGAGAGTTGTACGAGCAGCGCAACACGCCAGTCTTGGCATCCAAAGACGGCAAAATGATGGTGTCGTTGACACGACCCTGCGAAACATTGGGAATGGTTCGGGGCGTGCCAAAGTTGAATTCGAAAGATACAGGGCCTGGTACTTCCAGACCTTCATAGGCGTTCTCGTCTACAGCCTGCATACCACCTTTGTTGGTGCCGCTGGTAAATAACGGGAAAAGGACAACGCGGTAGATGTCCAGACCCCAAGCAGTATCAAGAGTCATCTTTTATATCTCCTTGTTTATGCGCGGACCATGTGTATCCGCTGGTTGATGGTTACATCCAGTGTTTGAGCGATCCAGTTCATGAGGTTGCCCTGCGAATCAATCAAACGCCCGGCTTGTTGTTGCGAACTGACACCAACATCGTAGACGCCGTTGGTTTTATTAAGTGTTGGGTCAGCATGGAGTAGGTTGAAAATATCAGAGCGGAATGTTTCAAAGCGGGTCCAGCTTGTCGCCTGCTCTTTATAGCGCACGTAAATCACGGCATCCGCGTGCCACTCCACCTCTAACATGCGTCCTTGCTTGCGGGTGGGGAATGCACCAGGACGGACAATAACAAAGTAGTCGCCGCCTTCCGATAGCACGGCATCATCATCAGAAACCTGCCAGCCAGTGCTTGCATGTTTCGTCGATGCGGGAAAGTAGGACACCAACGTGCGCAAACGAGCAATCAGCCCGGTTTTACAAAGTGCGTAATAGTCAGTCACGTTTGATCAACTTCCTCAAGTTTTCAGTAATGTACTTGGGGACACGCTGCATAACTTGGTCTACTGCGTCTCGAAGAAGTATCCAACGTCCCTTGTGAATGTTGGATTGGCGATCGCCTCGAGCACCACCACTGATATATAAAGAGCCTGGGGTTGGGTTGATGAGCAGTGTCCCTCGCTGGGTTGCCGATACAGTCCATCCATTGATGTACTGATTGGTGCGCGAGTAGGGCAGGTTATTGGCGAGGCGCAATTTGGCCAATACGTAGCGCCGTTGGCGTTCGCTGTCCCAATTCACAGGAGACGTGCTGGGCGCGCCTGGCTTTTGCATCAGGCGTTTGACCTTCTCAACGATCGCGCCTGTCTCATCCCGCAGTTGTGGGATGGTCTGCACGCGGAAACGCTTCATGGCGCGCAGAACAGCTTTTACATTATGGGAAATCGTGATCTGGGTGGGCATTTATCGCACCTGCACGAATAGCTGATTGTTCTGCGACTCTTCTGGCGTCATGGTCATACCCAGCGCCACCAGGCCGTCTGCGTTAGAGTCCACCCAGGTATTGATATCCTTGGTGATGACCTTCATCGGAGACAAGCCAAACTCAATCGCCTTTTGGGTAAAAAATCGGCCCGAGGAATTTGCCGCATGACACAGATCCGCCACCAACGGAACCACCACATTGGACAAAATGTTGGTGATCTTGGTGTAATTCGTCAACCCAGTGTCAATGGGTATCTCGAAACGATGCTGAGCCAGGGCCAGATCCATCAGGTCAGACACATCCACCAGCCAAGCCTCCACTTGCAAAAGTGTGGGGGTGGTCGTGGTCGTGAACGCACCTCCGGCGGTGTGGGCACCGGCCAACGCAGCCACATCAGAGGCGGCTCCATACGCGGTCATTAGCTGGCCTTTTTGCTACGGGTCTTCTTCGGGGTCGGGTCATCGCCCTCTTCGTTGAGGGGTTCGCTGTCGGCTTCCGCTTGGGCTTCATCCGTTACGGCTGTAACGGTTTCTTCCACAGGAGCGTCCGCGCTCTTGACACCAACCGTCACGGCAATGGCCGATAACAGATTGGCAACCGCTTCCCGCTCTTTCATCGCTTTAACCAACACGTCTTTTTCCTGGACCGCCAACGCGGACACCAAAGCGGGGTCCACCTGGAAGTGGTCGGCCAACAACGAGGCGTCGGCTTTAATGCGGTTTTGAGCGATGCTGTTGCGCTTGGATAAAATTAAAGTGTGCATGTTTACCTCTTCACAGTGTCCCGGCACTTGGCCGGGACACTGGATTCACAGCATCTTAAGCGGGCAACGGAGCGTCGTAACCGCTCGGAATGGCATAAGAAGCATTGCCAATGCGGTAGACGAGCGCACCCACACGATCGGCCACACCAAAACCAGCGTAGCGCAGGAAACGGTTCACATAATGATTACCGTCCACGTTGTGCGCTTCGGGGAAGAAGCCCTGCAGCTCGGTGGCAGGATACTCGCGCATCTTCACGATGGCTTTGCCTTCCATCTTGGCGTAGATGTAACTGGATGGCATGGCACTCCACAGTACGATCCAGCACTTGGTGCCTTCGATGTACCCAATCACTTCTTCGCCTGGACCAACACTGGGAACATTGGTCGCCAGTTCTGTGGTGGTATACGCCACATTGGGATCAGCCACAGACTTGAAGCTCGAAAGAGCGACAATGGACGCTTTGAGGTTGGTGGGGATGTAGCACAGAATGCGGCCTGTGTTGCTGGGATGTTCAAGCAACTCAGCTTCAATGGTCTCGAAGGGGTTATTCGAGTCATCGATCGCACTAGCTTGCGCCAAATAATGATCGTCAGTAGCGGGAGCAGTGGCACCCTTGCGCACATACGTCACGGAATCACCATTGGCCAGCGGTTTGACGGTGATGGTTCCAAGGCCCTTGGAACCGTTGGGACCAACCTTGTCTTCGTAGGTCCATTCGACATTGTCAAACACAGATGCAAGCAGGTGGCGGATTACCCAGTCAGCATCCTTCTGAAATGCATCGAGGGTATTGCGGTTTGCTTCTTCCACGGTGAGCATGGCGCGGGTAACACGGTTGGTGCCCCAAGCGGTACCAGCTCCCTGAATCGGGAAAGCGACCGTGTAGGAGCCAGAGGGGGCCACGGGCATGGGATTGCCGTCCGCATCAAGCGGCTGAAGCGATCCATCGCCGGGGAGTTCCATTTGCACCTGCGCATCAACTGTGCGTTCTGCCATTTCAGCAAGCAACGCGTTAACAACGCGGTTATATTCAGCAGCACTTGTCTGCACCGCATCGAATACACGCTGAGGACCAACGGTTTGCACGCGCTGGGTGTAGAGGTCTTGGAGGGATACGAAACCATATGCAACAGTCATGATGTCACCTCATTAATTCAAAGTAAGGCGCAGGAGCTTCTTTGCAGTTCCTGCCCAGCCTGGGACGACTTTACCGACGACGGTGGACACGGTGCCGGCAGCGTCGGCAAGGGTGCCGTCCGTGTCCGACAGGTACACCGATGCGCCATAGTTCAACGAACTGAGCGCGTCCCCAACATCGAGAATCACCGGCCCTTTCAAGCCAGTAGCAGGGTCGCCCACAGCCGCAGTGCGCTCGGCAATAAAACCATCGCCCACTTCACCAGATGAAGTGGCGTTCCCCAACTCGAACTTACCAGTGCTGGTATTCCAGCGGATATACTGGCCAGCGTTGAACGCTTCGCCAGCGGGCGCAGTGTGCTGATGCTCGCTATTGCGAGTGACAACACGCACATTGGATGCGCTGATAGTTAATGTAGCCATACAATCAATCTCCTTTTTTGATGATTAGCGGCTTAAGAAGGTCTTCACCATCTTGGCGTTGTTGCTTTTCGCCTTTTCCAGTTCAGCCTGCTTTAGCCTGGTGGATGAATCGCCAGTTTCCGTTTCAGGGACACCCTTCACATCGATGTTCAATTCTTTGGCATGTTTGGCCAGGTATTCAATCTTCTCGATTGGATCCAGCTTCGCCAAAAGTTCCTTGATCGCGGCAGGTAGGGTATCGGTTTGCACCTTGATCATGGTTTCGATTGCGGCCTTGTATTTCTCGGCCTGCTCCTTGATCGATGCAGCCTCTGCAAGTTGCTGCGTAAGCGTCTCGATCTCAGATTGGCGTTGTGTGGCGAGCTTCTCGAACTCCTGATTTTTGGCGAGTGACTCCTCTTCGGCCTTTTTGCGGGCTTTCTCGGCGACTTGGTCGGCGTCAAACTTTGCACGCTGTAAACGGACTGGAATGATTTGTTTTTCAATCCATTCCTGCTGCTCAGGCGTGAAAGTTGGAGCTTTGTGACCCTTCGTTTTTTCATCTCCGGCGGTTTTGTCAGAGGTAGATGCTTGCGCATTCGCCTTTCCTGAATCTCCGGTGCCGTTATCCGTTGCTTCTTGAGCATCTGTCGCAGAATTGCCACTGCCGTCTTCTTGGTTGAAAAAATGCAACCTTTTGATGAACATCTGTTCCTCCGTGTTTTTTCCGCCCACGTGGGCGTATGATAAAAACCCGCTTCGAAGGCAACAGACGGACTGTCTCCTTCAAAGCGGGCGTTTTGCCTTTAGGCAGGTGACCCAAAGTATTAGCGTTTTCAAATTACATCATAGGCACAAGAATACTTACGCGCAAGGTAACAAAACAGGACACTACTCTAAAGCCACTTTTATGGATGGCTTTGAGTTGATTTCATGAATAGGCAGTTTGGCATAAGCGAGCAATTTTGAGAGCGCAATAAACGCCCCCATTGCTGAAAAAGACCATGTGTAAATCGTCAGATAGGGTGTTATGAATGGAGTAGACATGAGAACAAAGCTGATATCTCGTTTTTGAATACCTGCCCCAACCAGCCACAACCCTACTGGAATGCCAAGGGGCCACGGGGCAGTGTTCCAGGCTTTCCCAATAGCGTCTACCGAATGGAGAAACCACGCACCATACAAGAATGTAGAGGCAATCAATAGAATGACGAACGGAAGAAGTACCCACGCGACTCTCGCAGCCTTTTGCCGCATGGTCCCCTTTTGGGTCAACTCACTGGCGACCCAAAACAGCACGATTGGAAACCCAACCTGTGGCTTAATCATCATAATAATGATACCCAACCACGGCGGGCATAGAAGACCCAGTGCAAGCAAGCCGTCAATATTCCCCATCACCGAATTCATCATTGAACCAAAGAAGATGAAGAACGGGATCACGATGAATTTACTCATGCCCAAGCGCAGCGAGACCCAAATGCAAGCCATTGTATTAAGCGCAAATAAAATAGGGACTGCAATCTCTAATGGCATTTTTGCAAAAAACATCATTGGAGGCAACATCCACGGGGGATTCCAGAACCCGCTTACATCATAGGGTGAAAGACCAGTCATCATCGACTCCGCTGCGGGCTGGAAATACAACCGCCAGTCCACCCCGATTACGTTCGTAAAAAGTTGCACCCCGCTAAGCATGGCATATCTAACAGACATGAAGATTGCCAGGAACGCAAGCAAAATCATTATGATGGAATTGGGTATCGGCTTATTCATTGACACTCTTGGATGTCATAATAGACGGGTCTGTGCTCCATCCGTACCATTTGTCCAATTCACGGAGCAGCCAAATCAAGAAACGCCGCAGCGCCTCCCAGAAAGCGCGGTTGCGCTCATCAAAGATGGTGGGTCTATCTCCCATTTTCAACGGTTCCTTTCTCGTAAACCCATCCACCGACTCCATTGGGTTTGCGATACCAAAACACACAATGACAATTTGTTGAGCATTCCTGACTACCTATCCACGGCAGGGTATTGATTGGCTGCCATCCTTTGCTGGCCTGCTCAAGACATCCCGTACAATGGTCAGCCTCGCCCAGCTCACGCCGCTCTTCCGTCCATCCATCCCGTTTCATTTTGAAGCGCTGCAGCTGTTCCAGGAGACTCCATTCTGCTTTGCGATACAGATCCATCCGCACAAATAATCGTCCATTCATCCATGCTGAAGGATTGGCCCGAATATCCGCGGCAAATTTATCCAAGTATTGATATTGCAGCTTTACCAGATATCCTTCGTAACCCCATGCCGCAGGCGGCACATTCTGGACGCCACCATACACCACCTCGACCGCGAGCCGATGCGTGGTGCGGATGTACTCCTTCATTTCGATCTGCCATTCAGTAACGCTGATTTCGCCTGAGATGAGACGATCTGCAAGTGTTTTGAGGTTCATGGACTATCCGTTCGAATACGCATTGATAAACTCTGAAAATGCTCGGTGCAATTCACGGCGCGATAACCTGCGTCCCGTGGCAACTTCAATGTATTGCCCGGTCTGGTCATCCCATAAAAAACGGCTTGTAACTTCCTGCTTGGTTTGTTCCATCACGCCTTTGTTTTGCGCACGCAACAGACCTCGATAGCGCTTATCGACATACTGATCCCAAAGCGCCACCAAAGCGTTGACCTCATCCTCCGTGGGAGGCGGGTCAATGTAATCGTCTTTCACTGGGGGCAATGGGGCGCCCAGTGGCTTCCTTGTTTTGGGTTTGGGTGTCGGCATTAGGGTCTCTCAGAGGGAATAACATCTTCCTGCTGCAGCTTGATCGCGGCCAGTTTCTGCGTGCCAAATTCTTTTAGGTCGTTCTCGTCCCACCCAGACCGCATCAGCAGCGTTTCCACGGAAACGCCAGACGCAGAGGCTTTCTCGTGCATCCGCACCAGGTATTCTGGGGACGCGGCGTACTGCTTGATTTCATCTTCAGTAAATCCGTTTCGGCGCATGGCCAGCAGGATGTCGCCTCCTGCATCCACCTCCGCCTTAACTGCCTCAGCGCGTTCCTGATTGGTCAGCGGAAGCACCTCTTGCTCTCCAAATGAGTGCTCCAGCTTTCCAGCGGCGTATTCCCCAAGGTCCGCAAATCCCTCAAAGCCATTCACCTTACCTAAAGTAAGTGCCATTTGATTGACGCGGATCAGGGCTGCGTAGGCATTGCCACGCGCATCGAGGACACGATCAATCGCACCCGCCAGCATTAGACGCATGGTCGCCGTTGAGATGTTGGACGGTTCACGAATATCGTAATAGCGCAATTCAGGCAGGTCCTGTTTGATCTCGTTCATTTGATCGGTCAGCTCTTCGAGGTGGGCGCTGAAGTTAATGTTCGGGACCATCATGTCCATGCGAGTAACACCAGGCAGGAAAAACAAAGACTTGTCCCGGTCCTTGAGGTCGTCTTCGTTTTCGATTTCATTGCCTGTTTTGTCGAATAGTTTCGGAGCTGGCAACGGCCGCCCTTGCGCATCATGGTCGTTGGATGACACCGCAATGGTTGGACGGTTGAAACGGAATGCGATTTCGTGCAGCCTGGTGGCAATCCGATTGGCTTCGTCAATCTTATCGAGCACGGGCGCAAAGACCCCCAAACCACGCGCTTCTCCAATGTCTCGAAATTTGGCATGAACAAACGGAACGAAATCAACCCCAAAATCGGTAATGGGGGATTGCTCTACAGGATTGCCCAATTGCGAAAGGGGCGTCACGCGGCTTTGCTGGTGTTCGTAAACGCGATAGGTATTTTCTTTTTTATTCCACACCTCTGTGCGGATGTAGTTCTCAGGTCTGCCCGCTTTATTTAGGCGAGTTTTCTGCGCATCGATGCGGATGTAAATAATAAAATCGCTGCTATCACAGTCAAACTCTGTCACATATCGACTCTTGATCAACTGCAAACGCACCTGTTGCGCTTCCTTGCGTACAGTCGCCTTGATAAACATGGTGCCGAACATGGAAAACCAACGCGCCGCCAATTGTTTCTTGCTTTCCCAATTCGACCATCTCCAAAGCTGCTTAATAGCGGCTTCCACCTTTTCGTCTTGGGTCACAATGCAAAAGGCGCGACCCAAAGCCCCGGGCCATAGATGTGCCACATGGAATTCCACCGCTCGATGAGCGGGGTTGTAAATGGACTGCATCCCCGGTGTCCAGATATCGTTTTCACCCATATATGCCTGGATTGCATCATACAATCCATTGGACATGTAGTACGCCTCAAGCATATCTTCGAAATCCGCAGGTAATGCTGTGGGATTATTTGCCAGAGACGCCATGAGGGTGGACTTCTGCCAGAATGTGGCAGCTGTATCGCCGAAGTTGTTTACTCTTGCCATTGTCTATTCTCCTGTTTGGTTTCTGCTGGTACGTGCCTGCCAGCCTTGTGCAAGTAAATTTTCAAGATACAAAATACCCATCGAAAATGAATCACCGGGATCATCGATCTTTGCAGTGGGCAGTTTGTATAGCATGTCTTCAAAGTCATACAGCCACGGTACCGACGGATCGGGGGTGGGAAGTAGAACGCACCCACGCGAACACCACAATGACGCCTGCCGCATCCTGCCTGGCTTGCTGGTAATGCCAGGATTGAACGGTTTGATACCTCTTGCCACAGCCGGGGACGCTCCCTGTTCGAGCGTCTGCACCGCAGATATCCCGCTGCCTTTGTCTTCGATGACGGTGTCCCTGAGCTTCTCGTCAAACATCCAGCGCAGAGCCTCCGCTTCGATGGCCTTGGAGAGCTGCGGAAACTGCAAACGTTCCCACCAGGCATGACGTAATAGGATGCGATAATCTGGCAGCAGCTCGAACACGATCAAGGCCGTGGTGTCGTTTTGTTCGTTGTCCTTCAGCGCCGTGTCCCAAAACAACCAGCGGGCCACTGTGCTATTGACAAAGCGTTGATCGGTCGGGTCATATCGATTGGTAGTGCCCTCCCACCACTTGGTGAGGAAGATTGCACCACCTGCAGGTGCTGGCCGTTGCTGCAGCTGGCCAGAGGCGTCATTGCCAAGATTGATCTCCATCGCCTTTAGTTCTTTTTCATCGATGTGCTGCGGCCAGAGTAATTCGCCTGGCTGTGTGCGTGGATCCTTGAGACCAATGCCAGAAAAGAAGCGGTTTGCCTCATACCTTGCCGGCAGACAAAGAACCTCGTATTGATGCGCTCCGTCCTCTTTCATCTTGTCGATGACGTGCCCTGGTAAATCATCATCATGCAGGCGCTGACCAATAATCAACCTGCGGACTTTCTTTGCATCATTGGCGCGGGTAGACACAGCCGTATCCCATGTTTCGTTCACCTTCTCGCGTTCGGTGTCGCTGTCCTTATCCTGAGCCTTAAGTGAGTCATCCACGACAATGTAGTCGCCGCCTTCGCCGGTGATCTGGGTATCCATACCAAATGCCACGCGCAACCCTGTTTTGTCGTTTTCATATCGGCTTTTGGTGTTTTGGTCACCAGTCAACGTGTAGATATGGCCAAAGAGACTTTGATACCAATCGCTTTGAATGACCCTGCGGCTTTTGAGTGCATCACGGGTAGCCAATGTCAATGCATACGATCCAGTCAACCAGCGGGAAGACGGGTCTTGTATCCACACCCATGTTGGCCACATCACAACAGACTGCAAGCTCTTCATGTGACGGGGAGGTATATTGATGATAAGGTTCTGTATCTGCAGCTTTGTAAGGGCTGTCAAATATTCGCTGATTAATCCAATGTGCCAGTTATCCACAAACGGCGTTGTTGGCTCCACCACATCCCATGCCTTCGAGATGTAATAGCTAAGACTCAAGCGAGCGCGCTCAGCCTGTATTTCCGTTTTCGACGGCAGGCTTTTGATTATGTTTATATGCCTCTTCGATAATGGCAGCTGCCCGCTCGATGATTTCGAGTTGCTCATCAGATAGCCCTAACTTTGATAAATCTAATGGTTCGGTTGGCATGAGGGGTGCGCCATCCTTACCGGTCAGTTCGTGCTTTTTCGGCGCAACCACTCCAAATAGTTTGGCTTTCAGGTCTGCGGCTTCGAGGATGCGCTTCAGGTACATGGCGTCACCCGTCTGGGTTTTGGCCTTCTGTTCGATCGGCTTCTGCTCGCGCTGCGTGATGACCTTCTCGATCAATTTACTTTCAAGAAACGCATCTACAGCCTGTGTGCGGACCCAATCAATTGCCGCGGATGACTCTGCCAATACCTCTTCGACTTTTTGCATATCGCGTGCGGCATATTTGCCTTGCACCCGCTCAATCATTCTGCGAACCGCTTCATGGTCTGACTTAAGTGGGTAAGCGGGGAATAGCTTGTTCAACTCCTCGGTAATTTCATTGAGTTTCAGCCCACGCACCACACGCAACTCATAGGCCATACGCTCACGGGCCTCAACGATATCGAGCGGCACCGGTTGATGGTGACGCTTCGGTTTTGCTTCCTTGCTGCCCTTTTCCTCTTTGGGCTTCTCTGTGCCCCGCTGTTTCTTGCTGGCCATTTATCCACGCTCCAATCGTTTGGCTTTGATGCCTGTAGCATCCTCGAAACGCTGCAGGGCAACCGCCACAAATGCTGGTTCCTGTTCACTGGCATACACGCGGCGTCCCTCCTGCTGACCAGCCAATATCTGGCTGCCCGAACCGCTGAAGGGTTCCAAACAGATCTCGCCAGGCTTGGTGTGATTACGCATGGGCCGCGCAAAGATTTCCACAGGCTTCTCTGTTGGATGGTTATTTTTGACTGGGCGTTTCTTGCCCTGCCAGTCGATCAACCAAACCGACGATCCCTCATGCAATTCGGCCAAAATGTCTTGTTGCTTTTCGGGATCTTGAGCATCCTGCCAAATGGTGGTCTCCTGCCCCGAAAAGAACCGTTTCCGTAGAAACGGTTTCTTGCCTTGCTGCCAGCCAAAAAAACACGGTTCGTGCTGGTAGTAGTAGGTGGAAAAGCCAAGAATAAAAATAGGCTTGACCCAAATGATTTGTTGGTGGATCAAAATCCCGCATGTCTGCAGGGCCTGCTCAAAAATGCTGGCTGTTGTCGATGCATGCCAGACAAACCAAGCCGAATTTTCTGCAAGATGCGGCTGCCATGCCTTGAACACATTAAGCAAAAACTGGCCTTTGTTCTCAATGTTGCTTTCGTGGTATTTATCGCTCCAATCCTTCCCGCCCCCTGGACGAGCTGTGCCGTCATAATCCACCATGTACGGCGGGTCTGTCGAAAACAAACGCCCGTGGGCCTTTGCCTTGCCCTGGGTGGCCATTAGACGGTTCACGGTAGAGACTTGTGAACTATCCCCACAGATAATGCGATGATCTCCCAATGCCCAAATATCACCGACTTTCACGCCCCAATGCTTCAGGAGCTTGTCGGCTTCGTCAAAACGCGGCTTGGCATCTACTTTTTTGGCGATGGGCTCATCAAAAAGATTTCCAAGTTCATCTTCCGTAAATCCCCATAATGCCAGGTCGTCGGCTTTGAAATACTTCTTTAGTAAATCCTCGTCCCACTCACCGCCTGCTTTGTTGGCAATGATGTTGGCCTTGTCGCATTGTTTCTTTGTCCAGCGGACGGCGCGGTAGGCGTAGCGCTTTCCCTCCCAGATCACATAACCCCACGCAACCGTGCCCTGCGAGTCGGCTTTCTTATTGCGATGTTCAATCACAACCTTGCATTGGTTAATGTCGAACACCTTGCTGCGCTGGTTGCCGCCGATAATTTGATCGGAGTTGAGGTCGTGAACGACGCCGCTCAAATCCCCCATTTCGCGCAAAAACTCCGCAAGCTCTTTGAGTTGCGCCTCGCTGATTTTTCGCGGGTTTTTATCGTAATTTCTCATATTTCGTATAGTTGCGCTGTGAAAAGCAAATCCTTAATGCAACTCATCATCAAACGAGATGGGGCTGCTTGGGGTTAAATTGGCTTTTTTCATCTGAGCCAATAACTCTTCAATGTATTTCTGCATAATGGTTATCTTTCTCTCGGCACGAATGCGTGCTTGCTTTTCGATAGCCAAAGCACTCTCCAAAATAAGACGCGCCTCCCGTTCCTCGCGGATTTCTCGTTTAAGTTCTGATATCTCTTTACGGGATGCAGTACGCTCCTCCTGCAGTTTGTGTTCCATGTCCTTGACTGCGTTGCTGAGCATTTCAACAGTCACGCGAGCGCCAGTGGCCACGCTTTCAGCCGCATCGCTGATGGACGATGTAGAGTCCGCCTGCAGCTTTTGTTTTTCTGGCTTCAGCTTATAGAGCACTCCATACAACGCAGCGATCGCGCCCAGAATAGAGATAACAGCGCTAACGATGGAGACGTAACTAGCTTGATTTTCCATAATCCCCCCGTTGAATGAGGTAAAGTACCGTTAATACAACTGCATGAGGTATTGAGATTGTCACGATTGCCAATCTGGCGTGGTTCGCCTGCACGGATAATCCAGCATCGAAAAAACTAAACCAAAGGTAAATTAGACTTAAAGAAAAATAAGGGACACAAAGCCATGACAATACTTTTGACTGGAACCTGCCTGTTTGAGACCGCGCAAATAGAAGCCAGGCTATACCTGCAAATGTAGTGGCAATACATACAACTTGGGCATGAATTACGATCATGGATGGGGAAAAGCCCAGTCTGCTTGGACTGGGCTTTTTACAAAAATAAATATTATTTGCGTAATTGCCCGATCAAATCAGGGGCTTTTTCGAGGACCTGCGCCAGCAAAAGGTTATATACGCTCATGGCGAAAACAACCACATTGCCGACGATCGCAAACACCGCACTGATCCACGCAGAGAAGATAGGCATGAATGTGCCTGCGTCACCGGTCCAGGATGGAAAGATAGGCAGGGTGAATGGCTGAAACAAATATGAAATCACAAAGGCGACGATAAAGACCAATACAGTGAGCGGGCCTTTCCCGCGCAGCCATTCAAAGTCTTTATTTTGCTTTGCAATCACGCCGAACAGCCATACCAGAAGTACGGCAGCATACGCGATCACAGTCACTTGGTTATCGGCAAACCAGCCAATGCCAAAGGTCATAACAGCCAGTATGATTTTCAGACCATCCTGCCAGTTGAAAGTTTTTTGTGCAATCATGGGTATGTAGTCTCCTTGCACCCCATTATGGAGACCTCAATAGTTACACGCAAGGTATTAAAACAGGACAACCATTTAAGAATGAAAAACCGCCTGGGTGAGGGGGGCACCCGAGCGGTCTTTCGTTTTGTATTATAGCGGTTTGGATGTTCTTGTCAAGTTGCTATGCTTTTTTATATTCCCCTGTGTTATGCAGTCGATCTTTGACATCTCGCAGGGCTTCTTCAATGGCCACCAAATCGCCAGCATGCCCCCAATTATGACCGCCTGGCAGACTGCCGGCATTTCTATCATGCGCCTCCAACCCAGCGGCAATCTGCCTCAATAACTTGCGAATGTTCTCTTGTGTCTCTTCGTATTTTTCGAGCGAGGTTTGAAATCTTACTGATTGCGAAGTCATGGGTGCATCTCCTTATACCCCCATTAGGACGCTGATTTTAGGGGGTGTCAAGAGCGGATGAAGTTTCGATATGTACCTGCACACAACCATAATGCACAGCCAGCGCCACCATTTGCTCAATGGTTTTAGCTCCCAATTTTACGCAGGCCCGACGTTTGTGCTTGCGGATGGTTGTCAATGCCACATTCAAATGGATGGCGATTGCCTTGGTCTCATAACCATCCACGAGGCATTGCACTACTCTCTGCTGCTGAGGCGTCAGGGGATGTTCTAATTTTGCCTTCACACAGACTCCTTATTTGTCTACTTCTGGAAGACACGGAAATAAGCAACCATAGCCATTAAACATATTCAATCTCGATGCGATTCACCAATGTTTCAGGTGTGCATTTGTTGTGCTTGCAATACATTTCTACAAACTGCTCAGGTTTCCAATCTGGAAAGCCTTCAAGAATAACTTCCTGCTTTCCGTATTCGGGTTCGTCAATCATTCGGCGGAGTGGTTCCCACCGCGAAGATACAGGAATATGCTGACCAAAGATAACGGGCTTCTCGCCTTTTTTGAAACCCATGCACTTATTCACGCCGTTGTAGACCTTGCCAATCTTGATATGCTTCCAACCATTGCGGCGCGTGACCCGCTTTGTTTTATTTTTATACTGCTCTGGCGTGAGAGCAAATGACATATTAGCCATAAGACACCTTTTTTATAAGTACCTACCCGTCCGCTGATGGAATGGCGTGATAATGAACTGGCGGACGTTTCTGCCACTGTCAGGGCGTGTTGATATTTATTCACCAGTAACATCCAAGCAACGGTTTGCGTTAGCCGCTTGCCGCTATCATTGATTGATACTCTTCGCAAGTGGAATCGCCATGATTGGCATGACAATTCGCGCACAGTTTAGGCAAGTCGGATGCACGCTGTGTTAGGCGGTCTACAACCAATTTGACAATACTGCGGGCAAGTTGAAAATTCCGCTTGCTACTTCCACCATACTCTTTAGACAATATTGCTCCAACTTCTCTTGCAATTTCATTTTTCATACGATTATCTTTCTGGCGATTACCGCCGAACGGTTTGCGCTACCTGCAAGTGGCGGCGCAAACCTGTCCATAAAATTACGCCTGCCCGCCATTCGTCAGGTGCGCGCTTTGTTCGGCGTCTTCTATGCTGTGAAACCGATTTACCCAAACATCGACAGACTTGTGCCAAGTATCATCTAGCACCGAGAAATATTCTTTATTGGCTTCAAGCGTGATTGTGGCTAACATTTCTCGGCAAAGACCTTCCCAGGCAGATTTACTTTTTTCCATTGCATCGACTCTGCTGGCTAACAATTCAAGTGTCATTTTTCTCCTTTCAAGTAGACGCCGAACGGTTTGCGCTACCAGCGAGTGACGGCGCGAACCTGTCCATAAAATTACGCCTGCCCGTCACTCGTCTGCGTGCGCGCTTTGTTAGCCGCCTGCAACTTTTTAGAGAGTTGCTTATTAGCAGACGCGACACGGATAAGGTCGCCTTCAAATACAGGGGATTCTTCTTCCCATGTTACACCCTCGTTTGGGTGTGATGCTTGCTGGACACGCCCGCTTGCAAAGCCGAGCGACCAGATAAAGCGGACCTGCTCAATAGTGAGTAATACTTTTGACATGATACCTACCTTAGCAACGTGCCGCCGAACGGTTTGCGTTACCTGCGCTGGGGCGG
>ERZ761584.286-NODE-286-length-17770-cov-19.721140_pt1 | contig 17770 bp, 22 predicted proteins | sample MGYA00512168_ERZ761584 | MGnify/ENA primary metagenome ERZ761584 (study PRJEB28899, sample SAMN03785564) | bioreactor sludge metagenome | biome: EBPR Sludge; feature: EBPR Bioreactor; material: 0.22µm filtered reactor supernatant | place: Saint Lucia: Queensland...
GAGAAGCCAGAGCAAGGAACGCCGCCGCCGTGATCGCCGCTTGAAAGGTACGCATGACTAGTCCTCCATCGTCAGAGAGTGCTTCGATAGGTAGCCGTGGCAGAGCTTCACCAGATCCCGGTAGGCATCGGCCCCCGTGTGATCCGTCACCCAATCAGCGATCTTCTCGGTGACGAAGTTCCCCTTGTACGCGGCATCGGCAACGGCCGTGATGATAGGAATTGCCTCGGCCTTCCCCGTGGCCAGATCCCGGGATACCGCTGCCATCAGATCCCCGAGAGTGATCGTCCTAGGCATCCTTGCCTCCCTTCCCCTTGAACACGCCGGACTTGTCCACCGCCGCCTTCGCCGGATTGATGACCTGATCGTGGGCACCGCCCGAGAGCAGACCACCGAGCCCAGCCGCCGTGATGAGATTCGCCCGGTCAATCAGGGGGAGCTGGTAGGAAATCCACCAGCACGAGGCCAGGAGGATGGCCCCCATCACCAGCGGGATCTTGTCGTTGGGGATGAAGGGGACGCGCTTGAACACCTGCCCCACGAGAGCCGCAGGGATCGAGGCCACCATCCCGAAGACGATGTAGAACGTCCCCTGCACCTCGGCAGAAGAATGGACGAACTGCATGAACTGCTGGAACGGGTTCACTTCCCACCTCCCTTGAAGGCTTTCACGAGAGCGGCGAGACCGGGAAAGAGCCACGTCCCCGCTGCGAAAGACAACACCACGACCACCCCCACCGTCCAACGCTTCTCCACAGGGGCCGCATTCCAGGTGGCAATCAGGGCATCCACAGCCCTGTCCAGCCACGGAAGCGAGGAGAGATCCATCAGTTCCGAGCCGAAATTCGGTTGCTGTCGCGGAGCAGCGAGAGGAGGTCCTGTTTCTCCTGCCTCGTCAGCACTCTCTCCTCCAGTACCACGATCCGCTTCTCGTGATCCCCGTAGAGCCTAGCCGATGCGTCGAGCTTGCTGTCGTATTTCTCCTCCATCGCAGTGGCTCGGTTGTCGTACTTGGTTGTTAGCCCTGAGACTATGGACACAGCAAGAGGCAACAGGACTGCGTTGATCGCAAGGATTACCGTGAAGACCTTGACCGTGGACCACCCACTACCATTCCCGTTCCCCTCTGCCACACCCATACCTCCTAGCGATACTCACCAAGCGCCAAGGGAATGATCTTTAGCTTGCCGCCATAGTCTAACTGAAGATGTGGCGTTTCGTGAAAGGTAGTCCGCCGCCCTGCCCAGGAAAGTCCCACGGATTCGGCAGCCAGGGCGGCGTCCTCGTATCGCACCTTGTCGTCCCACAGGGGCTTACCGCCCAGGATAGGAACGAAGTCGATGGCGAGACCGCCACATTCCCCCTCCAGCCATGCGGTTTGGTGGAAGGAGAGACCGGGCTGGGCCTTGGTGACGATGGCACCCGGGCGGGGCGTCTGCTGGGCGAGGATGTCTGCCTGCCGCTCCAGCTTCAGGGCTCGGAGACGCGCCACTCCGGAGTCGATCTGGTCCTGGGTGCGGCCCTGGGCGTAGAGCTGGGCCTGTTCCCAGTCCTCCCGGACACAGCAGTAGATCAGGACGGAGACGGGAGTGGCCCTGAGCCACGCTTCCACCTTGTCCCGCATCTTCGGATGGAGCGTGGCGAGATCCCGGGATGCCATCTACTTCTTCTCCGGAACTGGATACGTCTGCACGCCCACCCCGAAAGTGGCGGGGATCAGAAGCGGGAGGAGACTCGGATCAGTCTTGGCGATGTCCTCGATGTCCTGGAAGACGAGCGGGATGAACAAATCCCGGACCTCCTTGCCGATCTTGATCGGCTTCCCCTCGATGTCCTTCCCTTCCGCGAGTCTCAGTGCGAATCCGACAGCGGGATTGGCCTTAGACTCGGCGAACCGGGCCAGGAGATCCTTCCGTGTCGGGGCACCGTAGTGGCTCCCGAGTTTCGTCACCTTCCCGGTCACGGAGGACTTGAGTTCCCCGGTCATCAACTGGGCAGCAAGACGTGGGTACTGCTGGAATCCGCCCCAGATATCCACCCGGGTCTTCCCGAGTTTGATCTTCCCGAAGTCGGCACTCCGGGGGTCGGTCCCGACGTTGGCACCCGCCGCCGCAGCGAGACCCAGGATCGTGGTCCCAGCCGCCGTGAAATTGAACAGCGTGCGAAGCGCCTCCTGCCGGACCACCGGGGATGCGTTCATGTAGGTGACGGGGGACGACAGGATCTCCAGTCTGGAGGCCACGAGGCGAGGGGAGAAGAACGCCGTGGAGAGAGCGCCACCCGCATTGTGGAGTGCTCCGGGAAGCTGCCCGCGTCCGGTGGCCGCGTTGATGAAGTTCGAGGCATCCTTGTAGAACTTGTCGTCGATCGTGGCCCCAGCCTTCTCGGCCCGCTTGACCAGTTCGTCGAAGATGTCCGCACGGAGCTTCGTAAGGAAGCCGACGTGGGCACGCTCGGAGGCCCGAACCACCCGACCGAAGACCGGGATCTTCTCGGCCAAGGTGGACATGAACTGCTCCTCCCGGGCCGTGGCCTTCGCGGAACCACGGATCGAGGAGAGTGCCAGGCCCCCCTTCCGCATCGCCTCGTAGGAGGGTCGGTTCACGATGTCTTCGCCCAACGCCTCGAAGGCCGCATCGCTCTTGGCGAGTCGGAACATCTCGCCGAAAGCGGAGGCCCACTGCTTAGGATACCCGGCAGCCGCGACAACACCCTGCCGGAGAGGCGCGGAGAAGTCGGTGGAGGCCATGAGTGTGCGGGGAGTGCCAACGATCTGGGAGACCAGCCCGAGGGCATTGTGGAGAGTGCCGCGCTTGGCGACGACCGTATCCACGAAGTCCTGCCCGAATACGCGGCCAAGCAGCTCCATCTCGGAGTCCGTTGGGACCTGGACCCCTGGGCGGCCCACGAGCTTGGCGAGACCGTTCTTGGCCCCGATCTTCTCGAACCCGGCGAGGAGTCGGCTCCCCTCGATCTGGTTAAAAAGCTCGTCGATGTCCGTCTGCGTCACCTTCCCACGGACGGATTCGTACTGGACCTTCGGGAGTTCCCCCTTCAGGGCGGAGAGCTGCCCACGGAATCCAGCCTCCCCCGGAGTCTCCTGCCCCTTGATGAGTGCTTCCCGGAGTCTCCTGGACCGCTCGGCCGAGTACGCCTTGGCCTGCTCACCACGGACCGGCTTGGCTTCCTTGAGCGCCTGAAGGATCTTTTCCTGTACCGTCTGGACGGGAGCCTGGGCTTCTGGTGCTGCTGCCGCCTCAGCCACCTGCCCCGTCACTCCCGTGGGGGTGGCAGCCTTGGCCGCCTCGGACGACACCTCGTTGGCCTGTGTGAGCGCACGGGAAGCCTTCAGGGGCTCGATCGCCTTCTCGACGGCTCCCGCACCAGCCCCCAGCACTCCGCCCGCCACAGCGCCCCCCAGGCCCCTTCTCGCGAGGCCTGGGACGTCACCCGTGGCAGCCTCCTTCACCGCCTCCGGCTGGAGCATCATCCCCACCCCACCAGCCACCGCCCCCTGGGCTGCCCGCTGGAGGAGGGGCTTGGCCAGTTTCACGCCACCCGCCACTTCCCCGCCCGCCATGAAGCCCGGGGTGCTCACCCCAAGCTCGGCCACCGCCTCCCCCCAAGCCTGGGCATTCCACGGGATGAAGCCCGCCTTGTGCTCGGGGTTCTGGGTGCGTGGGGCTACGAGGGCCAACTGCCCCTGGTTGGCGAAGGGATTGATGGCGCTCAGGGCACCACGAGCCATCCCCCGGAAGAAGGTGGAGACGGGCCCCGGGTTCTCCTGGAAGCCCTTGGCGTCCGGGGGAATCCAGAGGGCAGCCTGCCGGTTGATCTCCGGGAGACCAGCCTTCATCTCCACCAGCTTCTCGTGGAGGGCGTTCAGGACCGCCCCCTGCTTGGACAACTCCTCCCGGTAGGTGGTGCCCTTCTCCTTGGCATTCTGGGCAGCGATCTGCTCGGCACTCGCCGCCCCCTGGATGTAGAGGGCACGGGCCTGGGCGAAGTCCACGAAGGGCTCGGGATTGGCCTCCACGGCCGCTTTGTCCTTGTCGTCCAGCCCCTTCAGGAACCTCTTCTGGACGTACTCCCGGGAGTCCCCACCCGTGGCCGCCTTCACCGTCATCCGGGACGTGGAGTCCTGAAGGAGCATCCCCATCGCCTTGGACAGAGTGCTCCCCGCCACGGCCTGCTCGACTGCCCCCTCGTCCCCGGGATTCATCTGCCGAAGCCGCTCGACGTCCGAGCGGATCTCGTCCCAGAAGCGGCGGAAGTCGGAGAAGCCCCCCATCACGTGGCCCAGAGCCCCCTGCATCGCCTCCGGCCTATGCACGAACTCCTGCATCGCATCCTCGGGACTCCCGTAGGTCATCCCGAACTGGTCCTTCAGGGACTTGAACGCCACGGCTGCGGAGAGGACGTCATCCATCTCCCCCTCGATCCGCTTCTGGACAGCCCCCCGCACTCCCGCATCGGGGATCTGGGAGATCGCCCGGCTCTTCGCCTCGTTCAGCCGGAGGAGATAGGCCGTCTGGTCGGAAGGATTCTCCGGAGTGGACTGGTCCGCCAAGGCTGCCCACGAGTGGTACGCCTGGGTGGCCATGTCGTCCCGCCGCTGGGCAAGGGCGTAGATGTCCTCGTAACCCTTCTGCCCATACTGGGAGATCAGTTCGTTCTTGGAACGCTGGACCGCCGCCTGATAGCGGGTCTCCCAATCAATCAGCTTCCGGTCAACGAGGTCCTGGGTGCTCATTCAGGCACCAGTTCATCCAGGATCTTGGAGGCGTAATCCCCGCTGTTCAGATCCCCCTCGGTCTGGGAGGGCTGGGGCTCGAAGTAGGTGTCGGGCTGCTGCTGGTCCTCACCCTTGTAGCCCCAGATGAACAGCTTCTTGAATGCCTCCACGAAGGCGTTCTTGTCCTTGGCCACGTCCCCCACGATCCCGTACTCGTTCTTCATCCGGGAGAGACGGTTGAACATGGCGTCCAGCACGTCCGGGTCAGCCAGCACGTTCTTCGGGATCGGCTGGTAGAACTTCGTGTTCCCCTCGGCGTCTCCCTCCCCACCGAAGAAGGCACGGGACAGGGCATCCCCCGCCTCCCCTGCCGTCTTCCCCTGGACCAGCGTCTTGATCCGAGTGTCCAGCCCCGCAGGGAGCATCCCGTAGTTGCTGTTGAAGTTGTCGATCCACTCGGACCGGAGACGGTCCGTGGCGTTCTCCCCGGAACCACCACCAGATCCCTTGGCAGCAGACCGCTCGTCCGCCGCCTTCATCCTGGACTCCCGCTGCTTCGCCAGCCTCAGGTACTCATCGGCCCGGGCGTTGTCCCCCTGCTTGTCCGCCAGATCCGCCTGCCTGTAGAGATCGGAGATGGCATCCCGTTCCTTCTGGTACTCGTCCTTCGCCACTCCCCGCTCGTAGTTCTTCTGCTGGATCTCAAGGCTCTGCTGGGCACGGGCATCCTGGGCAGCCTCACGGCCCCGCTTGTAGTTCAGGGCCTCGGTCTCCATCGCGGCCTTGTCGGCAGCCGCCTTCTGCTTTTCCTTGGAGACCTTGTAGGCAAGATAGGTACGTCCAAGAAGAGCCAGAATCCTAGCCGTTCCAGTCCCCTTGCGATCTCGCCTTCTTGGAATCGGACTGAGGTACGCCATGTGTCACTCCTTATGTGGCGTACTGAGATGCCCCACCGGCAATCAGTGACGCTCCTGCGGCCTGCCCGCCGGGAACAAACGAAAGGCCAACCCCGGCAGCAATCTCAAACACTGGCCCCCACGTATCCCACCAAGAACCGCCTTCATCCTGGGCTGCCTGCTCCAGCATCGACTTATACTGCAAGGCGTATAGCTGCCGGTAGAAGTCCGTCGCCCCCTGGATGTCCTGCTCGTTGATGCTCCGCTTCCGAAGCTCCTCCTGATAGGACAACTGGGCGATCTGCTGGTCAATCGCCATCCGCCCCTGGGTCTCCCGTAGACGTGCCCCCTCGGACAACTGCTGCTGCTGGTCCGCGGCCTTCGTCTCGATCCCCTGAAATGTCTGGGCAGCCACCCCGCTCCTACCAAGCCCAGTCCCCGCCAGTCCCTCCGTCGCGTACTTCCGAGCCCGCTCCGCACCCTGGGAGATGTCAGCCCTCCCCAGGCGGATCTGCTGCTCGGTCAGCTTCGAGAGTTCGTCCTTCAGCGGATTGAAGATCCCCGCGACGTCGATCGACCCGCCCGACTGCTCGAACGTGCTCCCCTCGGTCTTCTTCTTGAAGTAGTCCAGGATCTCCTGGAGGACCGGGGAGCGAGCCGGGGACCTTCCCGCCTGCTCGTAGATCCGGGTGCGGTAGTTCGGATCGGACAGCCACGCCTCGTAGCTGAACGTCGGGAAGGAACCACCGAAGGCCCCCGAGAACTGGGCCTGAAGCCTCTGGAACTCAGGATCCTGCGAGTAGCTATCGTAGCTACCGTAATCGTACTCGTTCGCCACCTCACACCCCCTCGGCGCGAACCTGGAATCCCGTCACGCCTCCGGTATCGTTCGTCACCACCACGGCCCATACCTCGTTCACGGGAATCCACTTCACCTTGTACGTCGAATGCGGATCCAGGACCAGCGTATCCGATGGCGTCAGCGGAGCCCCGGCCCTTCCGAAGCCACCTGCCGTGGCATTCGAGTCCGAGAAGACCTGGACGGACGGGAGATTCGTGAAGACGTTTCCCCCACCCACGGTACGATCGTAGGTCAGGTACAGCGTCACCTCGCCACTCGTCGCCACCGCTCCGGTCGCCCCCCAGAACACACGGGTATCGCCGATTGTATCGACGGCTAGGGGTTCCTGCCCTCCCGTCCGATCCCGTCTGACCGAGGGGCGTCTGGAGACGAACGCCTTCAGGTCATCCAGCTCAACGTCAGCCACGTGCCGTCCTCGCTTCCATGTCCTGCACCGTCATCGCGATCTCGTACAACTCGAAAGGAGGCGACCCGCCGGACGCCCCGGGCGTACCATCCGTCCCCGTGATCTCCACCGCCCCGTGTACCCCGATGGCCGCCCGGGGCAGGTTCCGGCTGTACCGCTTGATCCCGCCCTGAGTCCACGTCACCGTGTCCATCGTCCCGGACACAGCACCCTCATCCACGTCGAACGCCAACGCCACCGAGCAGGACCCCGTGCTGGCCACCGTGGGGATCCTGCCGTCCACCCGAGCCGTGATCCAACGCTTGCGCCTCTCGGCCGTCCCCGCGTCATCGTGCCCCGTGTGGATGTAGAATGGCGAGACTGCCGAGGTGGTGATGGTCCCCGAGGTGTTCCCAACCTCGTCCTGATTCGAGATCCCGACCCGGTGTACCCACGGTCCCCTCGTGTTCAGAGCCTCGCCGCCGAACAACTCCCCCCGATCCCCCTCGCCGTCCCAACGCGCCCAGCAGGAGATGTCCATGGTCCAGATGGAGAACACCCCGTCGTCGTTGAACCCCGAGTCCCGCCAGCGGGCGAAGTCCAGGACCAGGACGCGGTTGTTGTAGGAGTTGCTGGCGGCGGGGTAGGCCCAGTAGATTCGCTCCCCCGCTTCGTCCACATGGGCCGTCCCCGCCACTTTACTGATCTGGCTCATGTTGATCCGCGATGCGTAGGCCGGGTGATTCGAGTTGGTCATGTTCCAGAGATTGCCGATCGTGTCCGAGGTGATGTTCCGGGCAGTCAGCCCGTTGATGACCTCGATCCCGTTCTTCGTCCAGTAGAAGATCAGGCCCTCGTATTCCACGACCGAGTGCCGCGCCGGCGTCCCGTGGGAGTTGGCCACATTCCGGGGACGGTAGGAGAGAGCCGTCACCAGATCCCCCACCGGATCCGTCAGGGCCACCACGTCGTTCTCCATGAAGACGAAGAGCGAGTCCGACTGGGGATTCACGATCAGCCGCTTGATGGATCCGGAATCCCCGTCCGGGAGAATGTCCTGGAAGAAGTTGGCCTTGAAGACGTCGGGGTGGAATCCCTCGGAGAAGCGGATTCGGTTCTTGTGGATCCCGTCGTTCTCAAGATCCAGGGAATCGACGCTGCCCTCCGTGGTCGAAATATCCCGGCACTTCAGATTACCGATGACCATGCGATCCTTCCAGATCACTCCGGTAAGCCACTTGGGAGGCATATAGCGGTCAATGTCCAGGATGCGGTTTGCCACCAAATCAGTATCCGTCACGTTGTCTGTGAAATCCGCATCGGGAGCCCCGCTGGTGCAGTCCACAGATCCCACGCGATAGAGAGGAGAATCGGTATTTCCTCCCTTGATCGTCCGGTAAATGTGGATCTTGTTCACATCATCTGTCATGTCATACGTGGGTGTCCCGGTGTTCAATCCGATGACGTGGGTGTTTTCCTCGCTGATATCCTCGTTGTCCCAGAATGCACCAGAGAACGCCACCGATGGACACGACTCCCCGAGAATCCCGTTGTCGTATTCCGCAGTCAGACGGTAGACGTACTTGTTCCTGTGGATGTCACTAAACAGGATCCCACCGGAGATCATGGTCGTGTAAAAGATGTCGCTCTCGAACAGCCAATCCACATACGCATGGGTTGTCTCAATCGTGTTCTTGGACCACGTTCCAGCAACGGTGGCCGTTGACGTAGCCACCTTGACGTCTGCGGCCCCGGCATTGGCATACAGCACGTATGGGATATCGTCGTCGTCAAACACTAGGCTGGTGGAGTCGTCCGGATCGAAGGACGTATCCACGGCCTCCGCCGCATTCCACGAACCGCCCCTTCTGGATACGTAGTAGAGATCCCCGCCGGTCACGTCGCGGTAGACGATGGCCGGTGCCCCAAGGGAGTCGATCGCGATGGACGTAACCGTACCGACGTTGTTCGCCGGGTCGTCCGCCACCTCGATAGTCCATGTACCATTCTTCCGATGTGCGTATTTGAGCCTGGAGTTTGTGGCGTCGTAGTAGGCCACATGGGGGATACCGTCGTCGTCGATAGCGATGGACACGAATGTTCCCACGCTTCCTGTCGTGTCGATATTCTCCACCGTGAACGACGATCCAGCCTTGAAGGCGTACTTCAGATTCGTGTTCGTAGTGTCGTAGTAGGCGATGTGCGGAACGCCTCCAGCATCGACGGCCATCGCGCAGTAGCTACCTACGTCTCCACCCGTGTCGATCGCAGTGGCTCCGGACCACGATCCGTGGGTTCCAGAACGATACCGAAGGTCATTGGCGGCCCCGGTTGTGTAGTGGTAGCAGACGTGAATGGTGCCATCCGAACCGATCGCGCCATCTACGTAATCCACATCGTCCGTGCTTGGTGCGCTGTGTGTCCACGTCGCACTACCCACTGGCCTAGTTGATACCCGAACGGTTGTGACCGGACCCGGAAGGTTGATGTCCAGCGACACGATGCAGATGGTCGATGCGTTCTTGCTGATCTTCGGACTGGCGTTTGATGTGGAGCTTCCATAGATGGTCTGGAAGTTCAGATCAGCAGTGGCCGGAAGATCAGAAAGCTCCGTTACGGAACTCGTAAGCGCAGCCGGAGGAGGAAGACCGTGGAGGAACGCCTTTCCACCCTGGGTACGGATGGGAACGCCCTTGGTCTTGGCGCTGTCGTTCGCGGAGGACACATTGGACTGGATGTAGCACCACGACTTGGATGCCACGGCACTCTCAATACCACCCGATACCGGCTCCGCAGTGACCGAGGAATACCCATCGTACAGGCTGTTGTTGGCCGTGTTCGGATACGGGATGTTGGTCCACTGGGCCGTCGTGATGGGAGTCCTGGTGTCGTCCGACCAGTCCGTCGTCGTCCCGTAGAGAACCGCCCCGAACGCCTTCAGGAACACCTTGCTCACCGTGCCCGTGGTGGCCAGGTTGTAGAACCTCTTGAGCATGGTGACGGCTGCCGCCACGCTGGTCAGAGCCACCTTATGGGAAGCCAGCTTCCCCCGGCGACGCTTCACGCTCTTGCGCGTGAACACCACGTTCTCAGCCCGGTAGCACTGCCCCGCATTCAGGGCGGCCTTGGGCTGGACGATGTTCAGGCCACGGTTAGGCCGGTAGCGGACATAGTTCCTCGCCATCTCACCACCAGCTCAGGTAGGGCGGTCCGCTGTTCGTCCACTCCGGTCTCCGGTATCCCTTTGGCCTGATCCTCGCGGGACCGGAGAGATCGTCCCGACGCGCCATGGATTCCACGATCTTCTGTACGGCACGCTCGTAGATCCCGAGCTGGACCGTGGCACTCGGATCCCCGTCGTCCGACTTCATCAGGTACGAGGCGTACTGGACCGCCGCCTCCACCGCAGGGATCGGAAGCTCCACGATCTTCGTCCCCGAAGTCGTCGAGTCGATCGTGTCCGGGAACTTGTAGCCGTGGATCTCCAGGTTGTCCGTACCTGCCTCTGCCGCTCCCGGAGTGGGGTGGAAACCGATGATGGGTGGCTGGTAGTCCGTTGGATCCGTCCCCATCTTGGCCCAGACGTAGTAGCCCAGAGGCTCCCCGGTACGGGTCTCGTCCTGGACGTTCATGTCCGAGTAGACCTCGAACGGGATGAACTTCAGCTTCCGCTTGTCTACCGAGGTCTTGATCCACGTCACCTTCTGGGCCTTGTAGAAGTTCGAGGGCAGCGAATACTCCCGCTGCCCCGAGACAAGGCTGAAGGTCCAGGCGGTACGAAGCGGCACCTCAGCGTCCAGAACCACCTGGATCGCCGCCCGGTTGAAGTAGCCATCCACTTCGGATGCGCTCCAGCGGGGAGTGTTCGTCCCCGTGGAGGGATCCCCCACCGTGTTCCGGATGGCCGTGACTGCCGTGCTCGCCGTCCACTTCAGTGGGGTTCCCATAGACTACGCCTCGGTGGTGGTCGTGTTCGGAGCCTGCTCCTCGGACGTGGTGGTGCTGGACGCCTGCATCTCGGAGAAGGACCCCGAGGGCTGCTGCTCCTCGGCAGTCACCGTGACCGACGCCTGGACCTCCGTGAATGGCGTCGAAGGCGACTGCTCCTCCGTGACTCCCAGAACCCGAATCGTGACCGTGTTCGAGTCCACGGACTGGGCATTGTCCGGTGGTGCCGCGTCCGAGAAGTACGTCCCCTGGATCACGATATCGTAGGTCCCCACCGCCGCCAGGATCGACAATGGAACCGTATGCGTGTAGTTCGTGTCGTGGACCGCAGGGCTCTCGTTGGCGAACGAGACCAACCCGTCCGGATACGTCCATGCCAGAGAGTAGAGGCTGAACGTCGGTGATCCTGGGTTGGCACCGTTCAGCGTGAACGACGCCGTGATATCCACGGTGCCACCGAGGGAGACGACGATCGGTCCAGTTGGGGTCGCCGTAACCTCGTCAATGAACTCGTGTGCCATGTCAGATCCCAGTGGCGATGAAGTTGTAGAGTCCGATCGTGACGCCGGCCAGATGGGCCGTCCCCATAGCGTCGTTCGCGTTATCCGTGGTGCCGGTGGTGTTCCGGGCCACGCTGACGCTCATGTCGGTGTTCGCGTATCCGCAAATCTGGAACGTCTCGATGCGCTTGAGCGGCGTCACCACATCCCCGCTGGTCGCAAGGCACGTGAGCGCCCCGGAGCACATACGCTTGTTCCCGATCCGTCTGCGGCGCAGCGTGGTGATCGCGTAGTTCGCCATGTCAGACCCCCACAACCATGAATCGGTAGGTGTGTGCCGCCGTGGCACCCGACCACGCAATTTCGTTCCCGGCCAAGGAAATGTTCAGGTTCTTGTTGGGGCTGGTGTGGCCATCCTGCTGGAGATCGTAGGACTCGATGCGCTTCATCCTGGCCTTGAACGTCCCCGTGGTATCGGCCGCGCCCATCACCACCTTGACGTAATCCTCCCGGTGGTTCCCCACGACGTTGTAGGCCATCCGCGTTACGGTGTTAGCCATGATTCACTTCCCGATCGCAAGGTAGGAGTAGGTTCCGCCCGACGCCGCCCCGCTGTTCACGAAGATCGTCCCCGGATCATCCTCCACCGCGGAGGCCGAAGCCGAGTTGGCGAAGGCCCCGATGTTGTTCGTGGACGTGGTGCCCACGCCGTTGATGACGAAGAAGATGATCCGCCCCAGCTTCGTCTTGATCGGATACGCGCTGGTCGTATCGTCCGTGAAGTTCCCCGTCTCCTGACGGAGAGTGCCACGGTTCGATACCACCCTGTTCGTGATCGTTACCGCTGACATTAGCCCACCTCCGGGCGTCTCCCCGTAAGGACAAGAGCCTCGTTCTCCGCGATCTCACCGGACGGCATCCCATCGGAGTGCTGCCGGGTGATCTCGATATCCTCGATCCCGCAGGACACGGCGATCTGACGAAGACGGTTCTCTGTGAACCCGTTCAGATGCACCTGCCCATCCCCGTTCCTCTGCCACCCGTAGATCGTGGCGATCCAGTAGTCCGCCTCGGGATAGGCGTCCTCCCCCTTGTCGATCGCGTCCACCAGCCTCCGGACGTGGTACTCCAGGTCCGGGACGATGACCGTGATCTTCCCGCCAGGGACGAGCGTGTTCACCCAGTCCCGGAGGATCCTGGGAGCCTCCGTGTGGCTCAGGTGCTCGAAGGAGTGGGAGGAACGGATCTCCTCGACCAACCCATGTTCCTCCCGGAACCACCCGAGATCGGAGATGTCCCCCTGAATGACGTCATTCCCGGACTGGAAGGCGTCGATCCCCGTGAAGCCATCCGCAGGGATCGGACCGGAACCCAGGTCGATCTTCGTGATGGCCGAGGTCTTGGGAGGCTCGGACCCGCGCCACCGAAGACCGGGGTGGCTGGCATCCGGGACGGACTCGACGATGTATTGCCCGTTCCGCCTGTAGATCCAGGACGGTACGATGCGCTTCGTCTTGCCGCTCGGGTCCATCTCCCCCTTGTAGATGATCCCTGTCTTCCAATCGACGTGGCCGCACTGGATCGACGTATCGACCACGATGTCGAATCCGGCATTCCGGGCCTTGTCGCAGAAGTAGATGTCCTCGGTCATGTAGCCCAGCATCTCGTTCGGGTTCTCCGGGGTGTATCCCGGGACCGTCTTGAAATACGGGGGCTCCATCTTGTCGAAGACGTCCATCCGGATCAGGGTGCAGCCCATCCCCACCCCGTCCGCCTTGATGAGATCCCCTGCCTCGTAGTCCTCGAAGGCCCCGGTCCACCCCTTCACGAAGATCAGGGGATAGGACGGGATCTGCTTCAGGTGGTAGACCCCCGCAGCGATCGGCACCTTCAGGGACAGGAGCTTGATGAGGGCGTTGGCGGGAACCGCCACGTCGTAATCCACGAAGAACAGGTACTCAGCCCCTGCCGCCTTCGCGATCTCGACGCATTGGTTCCTCGCCTCGCCCACTTCAAGGGAATCCGGGGAGATCGGGATGGCGTTCCCGAACATCGGCTTCACGAGGTTAGCCAGGGACATCCCCGTCTCGCGGGTCATGGTCCGGGTGGGACACGGACACGCGATAGCGAAGGGAATGGACCGCAGCTTCTCGGGCGTCGCTGCCGGATCGAGCAGCCTGGGATTGGCCGCCGACTTCCCGTTCTTGACCGCCGCATCAACCTGTTCTGCCATGCTCAGGACGTCACCCACGATTTCCTCCTACCGGAACAGCCAGTCCACCACGACCCCCACCGCCGCCGCAGCACCAGTGCCCGACGTGGAGAAGGCCGAGTTGGGACGCATGATGGCGACGATCCGCGGGACATCCGCAGTACCGCCAGCCACCGAGTTGAACGTCGTGACGCCCGTGGTGAGCAGCGCCAAGGACCCCACCACCAGACCGCGAGCCCCCGCCGACGAGGCCAGCGTGGCCCCGTGATAGACGTTGGTCTGCGGGCCGTTGAGGATGACCCATCCGTACCCGCCGTCCGAGGACGCCGCGAGCGACGCCGCCAGGCCGCCGAGCACGAGTTCCTGCTGACAGGACGCGGCACCCAGAGGGGCGGTATCCGCGTATCCCCAGCCCGACGCGCCGACGCCGACCACAAATCCAGCCGACAGGGCTGCCGAGTTGTTGTTGCGAACGTACATCGCCTCGGTGATCCCGTTGGTGCTTCGGAAGATCGCACGGGCACCGAGCCTGTGCCGCCGAGTGTTCGACGACGAGTAGAGTTCTTGTGCCGTCACTTCGATCGGATACACCGGCATGAGTCGTTCCTCCTACGCCGTAATGGCCGTCAGCTTCCCGAAGAAGCGCGGGTTGTAGACGGGAACGTTGCCCATGAAGTAGTACCGACCCACGACCGCCCACTGGTCGATCGGCTGCATCACGTTGGACCACGTGAAGGCCGCGCTCCGATGAGCAACGATCTCCATGTAGTTCGTGTTCATCATGTAGACGTACTCCGACGCCACCGGCGTACCGTTGTTCGCCACGTCACCGGAGGCCGGGACGCCACGATCGGTCGAGTTCACGTGGGAGTCGATGATCCACGGCTTCCCGTTGAACAGAAGCGACGTGAACCCCGCCTGCCCCAGAAGCTCGTCCGACTGCTGGCGCTGGATCGGAGTAAGCTCGTCGTAGTAGAGCCCGAACGCCTTGTTGTTCGAGACGATCAGGTTGGGCTGATCCGTTCCCTCGGAACAGTCGAGGTACAGATCGTTCAGCACCGACAGGTTCAGCGTGGTGGACGAGGAGTCCACGTTCGCCGCCCACAGGAGCCCATCGCCCGAGGTGGCACGAGTGACACCCGCATAGACCGTGGTCCCCGCCGCGATGGCGAGGTCCAGGGAGTCGATCTTGTCGGTGTTGGTGTAGTCGTTCAGGGAAAAGAGCGCCGAGCCGAAGTTATCGGCCATCGCCTTCGCCGCCGCCATGTTCTCGTGCATCACGAGATCGAAGCGACGCTGCTCGGATCCCTCGTTCTCCAGGATGTCCTGCATGAACAGCGCCACCGGCTCCTGAAGCAGCTTCCACTGCCAACGCGCCGCGTCGAACTTCTGCTCGAACGCCTGCGTGTACGTATCGGAACGGGTGAACCAGCCGCCCTGCGTGGACTTCTTGTAGTTGTAGAACGAGTCGATGTGCGTGCCACCCGAGACCGTCCGCATCGTCTTGCGGAGGACCGCAGTGGTCGCATTCGAGTTGAAGACGACATCCTGGACCTTGGGAGCGAAATACTCCCTGGTTGCCCAGTCGGCATCCGTGTAGACGGTGCCTGGAGCTGCCATGTTCGTGCCCTTTCGGGCACAGGACTAGACCTTCGGTCGCCTCGGATCCGCCAACGCTCGGTTGCGGACCTCCTGCCAGGACGTCTCGGACATCGGCTTCTGGACACCCGGGACTTCGGAGGCGGATGCCTGGGGGATCCCGAGTCCGCCACCCTTCATCGGGGGCGGGGCATCGGCCCCACGCTTTCGCATTGCCGCTTCCTTGGCCGCCTCGCCGAGCTTGTGGCCGTAGAGATACCGATACGCGATCTCGGCCTTGTCGGGACCGAGCTTGTTGTCCTCAAGGAAGGACCGGATCTCGTTCGGATCCGCGAAGGGCTTTTTCCCCCACGTATCCAGAGCACCCGTCATCGCGTCCTCGTACTCCTGGGCCTTGACGTATTCCTGGGACTCCCGTTCGATCTTTTCCTGTGCCTGCGTAAGTTTGGTCAGGGTAGACCGAACCTCCTGAGCGAACTTACCCAAGCCGGGCACAGTCTCGTCGAGGGCTGCGTACTCGTCGTCCCCGCTCCCGTGACCGTTCGTCCCACCCGACTGGGCAAGACGCTCGCTCAACTGGGCGGCAAGGGCTTCGACCCGCTTCTTCTCCTCGGCCAGTGCCATCGTCTTCTTGGTGTAGTCCTGCTGACGGAGGCCGGAGTTCTTCCATTCGAGAACGTCCTGGACCGGGTAGTCCTTGCCGTCGATCGTGACGGTGGCAGCTTCCTCGATCTGCTCGGGCGCGGCGGGCGCGGGGCTTGTCGCCGTGGTCTCCGGGGTGTCCTCGGCCATCATTTCTCCCTCCCGGGGGCTTGCGCTTATCCCAGGGGCCTACGGGTTACGGAGTCCACTCGGGACCCCACGGGCTCAGGAACGCCACTCTGGCGCTCCATCTGCGGCTGCTGGGAAGCGGTCGTTGCCGCCCTCCCCCTGGCCGCCACTTCCTGAAGCTGGAGCATGATGCGCCTGAACTGCGACATGAGCAGGGGGTCAGCGGACGGATCCCCCGTCGATGCCGCCTCCAACTCGTTGGCGAATCCCCTCATCGCCTGGGCCATCGCCACGCCCCAGGAATCCGCCTCCGCGCGAGTGCGCGGGGATGGGATCTGCTGCTGTGGCTGGCCGGGCATCTGACCCATGCTCATCCCTGTCCTCCTCCACCCATCCTAGTGTCCTCAATAGAGGACGGTCAAGACCTGGGTCGCGCCCAACGATCTAGCGCCTTGGGATGGTCGCGGCCCAACATTCCAAAAAGGCAATCTGGTTGAAGAACGGACTTCCGGCGTCTTGCATGGCCATCCCAAGGGTGAGAGCCTCGGTGGTACTCAGTCCATTCACAATCGAGCCTGTCTTCCCGTTCACGTACACCTGGCACGAGTCGTCTCCGAAGATTCTCGCCGCCAGCGTCAGGGTATTTCCATTGGCGAGCAGGTCGTCCGTCACATCGGGGTTCACGTCGAGTTTGAGGCGCGAACTGTCGGCCGAGGCTCCCTGCCAGAACACAGACACAGAATCAATAACCGTGCCTCCTGGCCTTGTGAAGATGAGCCCCTGGACGGTCTTTGACATCCTGCCATTCCACGTTTCTCCGTCCAACGCCGGAACCTTGAACGGAGAACCGCGGGTTCTGCTGGGCGTATTCCCGTAGAAGTCGTTGTATCCCCACAGTCCCACGGCCCATGATGTCGTGCAGTCGCCGAGCGACATCTTCGCGTAGAAGATGTATTCCTTGTCGTCCTCCCACGTATCAAGCGCGGATCCCATGGCGGCCACACCTTCGGTGCTGTCCTGTGTGGAGGATAGGAAGAGACACACGTTGGCACCCAGCCTGTAGTCATATCCTCCCGCTTTCACACGAACCGCCTTCACTCCGTCGTCAGTAGAACCCGCCCTAGATGTGTCTGTCGCTCCGACCGAGAAGAAGACTTCGTTACCGAACGACTTCCCCTGCGGCCCATCGGACACGAAGAAGTAGGGGGCCTCCTCGGACACCATATGCGGCCAGTGCTGGTGGAGGTTCTGCCGCTTCCACCGCTTTCCGTTGGCGTCGTAGAAGTCGCATTCCATGAGTGGCGCGCCGTAGGTCAGTGCGACATTCGACACGGATGATGTGACTAGCGGGATGGTTGGTTCGGAACCTCGGAGATATCCTCCGGTGAGCGAGCAGAGTGCCAGTGTCGCGATGGCGAGAAAAGCTGTATACCGCTTCATGGCTCCCCTCAGTTGCTCACGTGGAAACCTAGTGTCGTGGAGTTCGTCACCACGACCACCGAGTCGATCCCGTCCGGACAGTTGGTCTCCCACGCCGACCCGGCACCGATCGTAACCAGCATCGAGTCCGCCGCACCGTCCACGTCCTCCGAGTAGATCCAGAGGGTAGCCGTCCCCGTCCCGGCCAAGTCCGCCACCGAGAGGTAGGTCCGTCCCGCCGAGGCGGAGTCTGGGATCGCGTTCCCCGTGGTGGCGAACGCAAAGGTCTTCTGCGCTGTACCGGATGACTTGTTCGTAGTCCAGCCGACCAGGATCAGGAGGGCCATCAACGAGCACGCAGCCGCCCATCGTCCTTTCATTCCACCGCCGTCCTTAGGGATCTGCCGATCCCCTTCTGGGTGTTCGAGAGATTCGCCGTGATG
>ERZ761584.287-NODE-287-length-17717-cov-5.479617_pt1 | contig 17717 bp, 27 predicted proteins | sample MGYA00512168_ERZ761584 | MGnify/ENA primary metagenome ERZ761584 (study PRJEB28899, sample SAMN03785564) | bioreactor sludge metagenome | biome: EBPR Sludge; feature: EBPR Bioreactor; material: 0.22µm filtered reactor supernatant | place: Saint Lucia: Queensland...
TCCATATTTCTGTTTCTCCATTAAGTTCCTTGAACTTCTCATCAAACATTTCTCTAGCTTTCTGTTTTATGTTCATACTTATTTAAACCAATTTATAAGTGTTCTTTTAAAGTATTTCCTATCCCAACTATCCTCAAAATCTGTGTTACAAAACGCAATAAATAAAACAAGAGGAAAAGTTATCAAAGTAAAAGGGAACTTTATAATAGATTTGATTATGTTTAAAATTTTCATATTATCGATTATCTTCTATTGCTTTTTTAAATGCTTCCCAGTCCTTCTTATCAACCGAGATGTAGTAATACCCATTCTTCATTATCTCGTACACCGTCTCTTCAATTTCACCATCTTTAAACACTTCTTTTTTGATTACTTTGTACATAAAATTTATTGCTATAAGACCAGTATATACGCTCTTCTGTAAAAGTCAACCCCCTTTATCCACAGTATTGACAATTATATAAGTTTATGATAAACTTTACATACATGAAAGAAATTAAAAACGATTTCATTATGGTTCGAGCAACGTTGAAGTATAAGACTGAAAAGAAGAAGCAAGCCAAGAAGAAAGGCTACTCCCTATCAGAATACATTAGAATGCTCCTAGACAATGACAAAACAAGCTAAGCAGTACATTAAAGATAACATCCCATACTACGGTAAAATACCGACTAAGGGAAGGTACACTGGGGTTAAAGCTAAATCTTGGAGCATCCTATCTGACTATACTCGATGTCGAGATTTCATACTCTACGGCACGTTCGTAGACTCTGGAGAGAAAGTAAGACACTGGCGAGACGGTGACGCTGGACACTACATATCAATGGCTGGACATGGTGTCTATTCTGGATTCTCAGACAAGAACATCCATCTACAAAGTAAATCAGGTAACGGTTGGGGTGGTCAAGATGTTGGTTACGCTTTCGGTAAAGAATTAGAACACCGCTATGGTAAGAAGTTCTTACTAGAATTAAAGAAAGATGTCCAAGTGTACGCTAAAGACGATGACTGGTTCCATATAGAAAAAATAAAAGAAATATATAGCAAGTTCCAACAATTAAAAAAGAAATATCCTAATTATGAATATCCTAAATATGTTTAAAAAACCAAAAACACTACAAGAACGATACCTTGCGTTTATGAAAATTGTACAAGATGCTAGTAAGAAATACGGCATTGACCTTGTACCTGGACTCAATATAAAAGACCTCTTCGCAGAGACTACCCCTACCCCAGAAGCTCCTACTCCTGTACAGGAAGTTCCAGAAACTCCTAAAGGTAAGAAGGGTGGTAAGAAATCTGAAAAATAGTCCAATTTTGACGGTGCGTATATAGTAAATCTCAAAATGAAAAAAGATAACAACACAAAAATTAAAGTTGTCAAGAACACAAAAACTAAAAAAGTCAACTACACAATTGATGACTTGAAGGATGTTTGGTATCGTGCGGTTTACAATGGCGCACTACTTTGGCAGTACTCAAAAGATAAAAAGATGAGTTTTGAAGACGGTGTACAGGGTATACGCGAGGTACTCGACACAGAAGGGCTCCGCACTATACTGAGCAATGATTTTGTGCTTTTGGGTCTTTTCCATGAGAAACAAAAGCCGAAAAAGTCAAGTAAAAAAGACTAGATAACCATATAAATCAAAGCATTCGACAGAGTGCTTTTTTTGTTGCCTTGTAAGATGTGGGAAAAGTATTGACACGCTACAATGTGGGGTGTAGACTGTATTCATATGAAAGATGATATAAAATTAATTAAAGACAGCACGAAAATGAGTCACAGAAGGGCAAAAATTGACTTGTGGCGCGTGTTTGGTAGTATAGTGCTATATACCATCATTATCGCCATTACATGGGTTTTTGTGGTGGTGTACATGGCGGTGTTATAGTTTGAGTGTGGCTTTTGCACATTATCCCTTTAATTGTCGAGATTAAAGCCTTTCTAAAGATAGTGTGCAAAAAGTCCCATTTAAGGGGCACAAAACATTATGAAAAAAAATGAAGAAGCGATTAAACAATTGCAGGAAATTATCAAGGAGGGTGATGTTGTGTATACTTTATTGCAAAATGTGTCAAGTAATGGCATGTCAAGGCGCATTGTTGTGTTAATACCACAAAAAACAAAAAACGGGCTGATGGTGCGAGATATAACCTATTTAGTCGCTGCGGCTTGTGAATTAAGATATAATAAAGACCGCCACGCATTGGTTGTTGGTGGTTGTGGCATGGATATGGGCTATCATGTTATTTATACACTTGCTAGCGTATTGGGTTATAAAAAAAGTGGCGAAAATAAAGGCAACTGTTACGGTTTGGCACATCAATGGTTATAATATGAAAAAAATACACTTTCAAATAATAGCGGATAGCCGTTCATGTGATGACATAAAAGCGAAAATTGAAAAATTAGATAGTGACTTGCAAAAACTTTTGACGGAAAATAGTATTAAGTTTACTACACATGACTGGTGCGGTTTGTTGGAATGGAAAGACGGGACACGACAATACAGAACAGACTACACAATCGAAAAAACAAAAGACTTTACCTATAAAAAAGTGATGACACTTATCAATAGTGTACAAGCACCATTTTACAAAATAAAATAATATGCAATATTTAGATTATCTAAAAAAGTATCATAGCACGTACAAACATGCTCAAATATTATCAAACGGTACAACATTTTACACTTTGGGGCGTGTGTTTCGCACACTACAAAGCGCAAAGATGTTTATAACTAAAAATACAATATAGTTATGAAAAAGACTGAAATCAGAAAAAAAATGCGTGGTTTATTTAATTGCTCCAGGTTTATAGGAGGTATACACGTTTGTAATGTAGCATGGAAAAACTTCCCCTATATGATAATTGAAAATTATCAAACTTTTGATGATGCTAAGGGCGACAAGTTTACCCCTATATTGTACTTCAAAACACAGTATGACTTAATAGAGCAATTATATAAATCCTTAGATATAAAATAAATATGAAAGCAATCTTAGTAAACGGCACACCATACACACAGCAGCAAGTAAATGCGGTGCTTAGTTTTGGCGAGCAACATCCTGCTTTTAAGTTATTCTTCAAAAGCAACTTTGTAGTAAATCCGCAAAAATACTCACACATGGTACGGGTTACAGATAGCGGAGAAGAAACGTTTTGCGATAGATACACGGTATACATTAAAGACCTGGAGGGGTGGGAAGTATATACAATGAGTGAGCGGCCATTATCTCCTTTAGGGGTTAATATGTACTCACACACGGAGAAACGCGCACCACGCTCTATATCTCTAAACAAGGTACCAAAGGAAGTTTTACAAGCTATCTCACAAAGATTATGCGAATAGAATACAATAAAATCCTGGAATTATACCAAACGCGCCTTTCAGGTATTAGGATATACGGAGAAAGTGTCGCGGATGTTATAGGCAACGCTATCAATCATATAAACTTTATAAGGGAGAGTAATGGATTATCCAAAATATGCAAGTAAAAGATTTAAAGTTTTGCGCCCCTCATGACGTAAATTATAAACTACGATTTATAAACGAACTACGAACCATCACACGTTTGGGTGAACAGCACCCGTCTTTCAAAGATGCACGCCGTCTATTATTAAAACTTAAAGAATATCAATATGAATAAAGAAGAACTAGAACTATTTATCCCCCTCATTGGGGACTTGAATGACGTTAAAACCGCTATCGACGCACTCGAAACGCTCGGACTATCCAAAAAAGAACACGATAAATTACGCACGGCAATTGAAGACATGCTTGAAGACATAGAACAAACAACGTACTGATATGACACTTATATTTACATTACTGGGGTTTGCATACATATTCTGGAAGCTGGTTGTTTGGTTGTTTACGCCTAGATATTAAAAGAAACGCCTCAAAAGAACGTTTTTTTGCGCCACATTAGAACCCTTCACAGAGAGATATAGAACACTTAACACGCTAAGTATACTTGACAAACAATACTTAACATGCTAAGCTTTAATTTAGGAAATATGAATTTTAGAAGCAAGGACTTAGAGAAAACGGCGGAATACGTGAAAAATAGGATAAAAGGGCTTAACAAGAAGGATAGCGCACTAGAAGCAGGGTATACGCTTAATACAGCGGAAAACGCGCTTATGATAGAGAAGGGGCAGAATTACAAGATACTAGCAGAACGAACTAACGCTATTACTACTATGAATATGCACGCTATAATAGAGCGTATGCGCGTGTATATAGCAGAAAATAAGCCTACAATGGAGATAAAAGCACTAGCGGAAGTGTTTCAGAAGCTGGCACAAGCGCAGAAGATACTAACTCCTGAAATAAGGGTACGCGAGTCTCAAGATAAAGACGGCAATACTAAGCGCACAATATGGGCTACAGGCAACACAATCCCACAAGCGTCAACCCCAACAGAAAATAACCCTGAATAATCAAGGGTTTTTTTATTGTCTATGCTAGTGTCGCACAATATATGTTGTACGACATGTTAAACGTCTCATTATAGCGTAGACTTTACCCTAGCTAAACTATAGACATGCCCTGTGGCTGCACAGAATCGCGTATAACGAGAGTAAATGCAAAATATGATACTATATACCAGTGGCACTATAGACGCTCAAGGTGAGTCAATTTTGAGGCTCGCAGACACTACCCCTCTACAACATAGCTTGACAAAAGCGTCAAATGATTGTGAAGTTTGAATTTGATTGAGGGGGTGCCACCTTCCTGATAGGGGTAGGGCGTAAAAAGAGAAAAGGAGTCACTTAATGCAAGTGTAAATATATGAAATTACATTGTACGCCAACTATTTTAACGTATACAGTGTGAACTTATATTTTAAATCGTCAACTTGTGCATCTAGCAGGACTCGAACCTGCAACCGCACGGATATAAGCCGTGTGCTCTGCCGTTGAGTTATAGATGCTTAACTGTCTATCTCTTCCTGTGTGTAGAAAGTCTTAAGGTCAGGTAGTGGGTGTGTTTCATCGGAGCCTATAATGTCGAATATTGGATTATCCCCTTCATAGCCTTTAATTGGGTACATTTCCATTATGGCTTCTGAGAGCTTTTTATATTGTTCCTGTGTGAAGAGGATTTGAGAATATTTATTCGATTGTGGCGCGGACTCTATAAACATTAGGAATCGGAGCTCATATAGCCCTTCTGTGTTAAAAGGTACCATATTAAAATAATTTTTTTAGTAAATTGTTATCTTTTAGAACTTGATATAGTTGCTCTGCGATTGAGTCCAGGAGCGTGTGGTCGAGTTGACTATTTAAAGCGTGGAGGATTTCATGTATAAGTGTTGATTCTTGGATAGTCCTTGAAGCGTCCTTATTTATCATTATAATCCTATCGTTGTAGATTGTCTTTCCCAACTCTTCCATTGTTTGGGAGAAGATGAGCGTGTAATCGTGCCCACCTATCTTTAGATGTCGCGTCAACGACTTCTTCTCCTTTTTCCCTCCTTTTATCTTCGCATTTTTCACAGTGGTCGTCATAAGTTATAGGGGTTTGTTTTTTACACTTAACACATATCATAGGAACAGTATATACCTTTCTTTCTAAAAAGTCAACTAGAGGGATGATTCGTTGTATATCCCAGCAAGATTATTCTCTCGTGGTTCCCATTTAATCCTCAACCCCTTGTAGCGCATCATTTCTCTATACTCTTGAATCATGGGCAATAAATCAGCCCTGGCATTCGTTCTACCTTTCCGAAGCCAACTTATAGTATTTTGAGAATCAACTATTATCTCGTCACCGTTATTAGCAAGACGTATCGCCTCGCAACACGCTCGAAGTTCAGTTTCGTTGTTAGTAACATTAGGTATTAAAAGTTCCTGCGAGAGTAGGAATTCACCGTTATAAAAAACGGTCATGCCTCCACCTATTGGAGATGGATTAGATTTAATCATGTAACCATCAACATGGAAGATGTTTCCTGACGCACAAAAATCACCAAAATCAAAAGAATTTTTATTGAATTTAACCTTTATTTTCTTAGGTTTATGGAACTTCGCTCTGTATAGTTCCTTTACTTGTTCATCTGTTAGACTATTCACTAACTCTATCATTTCTAAGTCCATATTATTACGTTGCGGTTAAGATAGAATCTTTCATACTAGCCTGTAAAAAGGCAAGTTGCTAATTCTTAAAAAAGAATCGTACTGTAGTTCTAACATCTCCACTTTCTAGCCATGTTGCCGTTGTTACGGGATTGGTCATTATCGAAAGCACTTGATGTTGTACCCCTGTTTCCGTACAGTATTAGCCTCGGATAACAGTTCGTGGTTGCGTATAAAGACGAGAATGCTGTCTCGTTCATCACCCCCATTGCACACGACACATTATTTGGCATCCATAGGGGAGAGTGTCGAACGTGCATTAGCCTGCTACCCCTACAGTAAAATAAAAACCCTTAGAGCGTGGCTCTATCATTCTTTTCAGTCTGATAGGACTCCACTCTAAAGGTTCTCTTTATTGTTGGAATCATAGCACGCTCACTGGATTTCTCCAATAGATACAAGTATAGCACCTTCTTTTTAAAAAGTCAAGTACTTTTTTAAGGATATTTCAGTAATTTGACAATACAGTTCTCTTATGTTACAATGTATCAATTGACACACGAGCAAGTAGTAACTAAAAAGATGTTGGAGAACTTCCCTTACTTTATATCAAGGGCTAATAAGTTGTGGCGACTTGAGAATCTTTACTACATCGTAACCAAGGACGGCAAGAAGGACCTTTTTAAACTAAACAGAGCACAGAAGCATTTTCTTGAAAATTACATTCTAAGACCAGACCCTTACTATCGGCATATTATTCTAAAGTCTCGTCAGCTTGGGTTCACGACTTTAATTAATCTTTTTATTTTAGATGAAATTATATTTAATCAAAATAAAGAAGGTCTTGTAATCGCCCATACCCAAAAGGATGCAACTGAAATCTTCAACCGTAAGGTAAAGTACGCAATTCGTAACCTATACAGGGATATTCAGGATATTTTGGAAATGGACCAATCTAGGTCTAACCGTGTACAGTTTGTATTCCCTGACGAATCAGTTTCAGCTTTCTCGGTTTCTAATTCAGGACGTTCTGGAACCTTTAACTTCCTCCACATCTCGGAATTTGCTAAACTCTGTAAGGCGTACCCTGAAAAAGCTCGTGAAGTTATCTTGGGTACCTTACCTGCCCTTTCATTCGACTCATTCGCCTTCATTGAAAGTACTGCAGAAGGAATGAATGGCGACTTCTATGAAATGTTTGATAAGTCATGGAAACGAAAACACTTGATAACGCCGCAGGTTTCTAAGATTGAATTCTATCCTCACTTTTACTCATGGACTTGGGACGACGCAGAAATGAGTAAGATTGAATCACCTATTCCTATTGAAAACATGGAAGAGTGCGAAATCAACTGGGGAGAGTATCAAAAAGATAATGGATTATCTGATATTGAAATTACATATTACTATTACAGATTCCAACAACTAGGAAAAGATATAGACCGTTTACACCAGGAGTATCCAACGAACCACATGGAAGCGTTCATTGGTTCAGGGTCTAATTATTACAACTTACAAAAGATTTACGATTTTGACAGTAGAGCTGACGATAATTACACACGGTATGATTATATTAATGGTGAATTTGTTGAAAATGATAAAGGAGACTTATACGTTTACAAGAAACCAGAAGAAGGACGCAGATATGTCATAGGCGGTGACGTTGCAGAAGGGCTCCAGGACGGCGACTTCTCTACAGCATGTGTGCTTGGTCACGATAAGGAGATTAAAGCTCTCTATCGCGGTCACATCGAGCCAGATGACTACTCTAAAATGATACAAGCTCTCGGAAGGTGGTATAATTTTGCCCTCATTGCTGTTGAATTCAATAAAGATGGAAACTGGGTGAATACTGACATGCGAAACATGGGCTATCCTAACCTATACGTTCGAACCGTTATTGACGATATTACCAAGAACGAAACAAAGATGTACGGATGGGTGACAAACAAAAAAAACAGAGACTTCGCTCTTGGTGAATCTAAAAAACACTTTAATTCTACGGACATGGTTAACTGTAAACCACTCCTGGAAGAACTTAAAACATTCGTTCGTAATAAAAGAGGTAGACCAGAGGCTGCTAATGGTAAACATGACGACGTTGTAATGAGTTGGATTATTGGGTTAGCAATTCTTCAAGGTAAACAGGATATAAAAGAAGAAAAAAAGACGCTTAGTTGGCACGATTTAGTATTTCCTAAGAAATTAACTTGACAAAAATGTCAATATAGTGTATTATACGATAAAATATGGCAGAAAAATCCACACTAGACTTTCTCGTAGCAAAAAAGAGAGAGATGACTGACTCAAAGTACCGAAAAACCTTTGATTTACTCGCAAATGAAATAGAAGCTAACCTTGTTGATACTCACACACAACGTGAAAGAATTGATGAGGCTGCTAAGACGTATGTATATATTCCTACTGTACGTTCAGATGGCTCTACTGACTTTGCAATCTTACCACGTGTAAGTCAGATGAATAACGAAGGTTCACAAGTTCCTCGCTCAGCAGAACCTATTGCTTTCTCTAAGATTCTCGTGGCTGCGTCTGCGATTGCATCTAACCTTCCAGACGGAACCGCTGTTTCAATCAACCGAATTAAAGCTCGATTCTACTACGAACTTTGGAAACGCTCATGGACTGTTTCTGAGATGAATGGTTTTACGACCCTTGAAACAGCTGTTCAAAATCTACTTACTTACGGATGGTCTGCGTGGCGTGTATTCCCTAAACAGATTATTGTTGACAAAACATATAAAGGCAAAAAGGTTAAAAAGATTATCTTTGACGACATATACCGAGAACCATTAGACCCACGTAGAACATGGCTAGGATTATCCTACAAGGCGTACAACAATGACAACCGACCAGAAGTACTTTACGAAATTGATATTACTAAAGAAGCTTATGAGACTCTAAAAAAGACTCATGGTAAACGTAAACGAAAAGATGCTGACACTGGAGATGTTTCTATTGAAGGATTGAAAGAAAATCCAGAGAAGCAAAATACTCACGTTACTATTACATTTTACGAGAACCCTAAAGAGAACCGTTACATTGTAGCCTCTGATTCAATCGTATTTTACGATGGTGAAATGCCAAACGAAGATGTGTACGGCTCAGTAGTTGTTGCTCATTGTTTCTTTAAAGACATGAACGACCCACATGGAGTAGGTTTGTTCGAAATGATGAGAGGTAATGCGTACCTTTATAACTACATCAACTCACTTAATGCTGAACAAGTAGAAAGTGAAATCCATCCTATCCTCTTTGGAATGGGAATGACTGGACAAGGTGACCTAACATACAAACGAAGTCCTAACTACATAAATCCACTCCCAGCTGGAGGAAAGGTAGAGAAAGTTCTTACTACAGGAAACACAACTCTTGGAATCAACTATGCTAACGCACAGAAGAAAAATCTTGAGGACAATACAGGTGTAAACGACATCGTATCAGGCTCTAACACAGGGAATACTCTCGGTGGTACAGTAATTCTTAAAGAGGCTGCTCTTAATCGCCTCATCAAACCTCGTAACTCAATCAAGCAAGCTCTTGAAAATGACTCATGTATTTTGTTCTCTCTCATTGAACAAGGGCAAGCTAATGCACGAGAATTTACTTTCGCAAACCCAGATGAAGCTAAATTATTTGCACAACTTAATCCAGAATTCCAACACTCTCTAGGTGAACTCACTTTTAACGAGGAAGGTGTACCTGAATTAAAAGTATTCTCAAGTCAGAAAGTACCAGTGACATTCGACTTCAATAAAGAAGGGCTCATTGAATCAGACTTCGAAGACCAAGAAGTAGATGAATTTGGCGACCCTAAATATACCGTATCTAAAGAGACTGCATTCAAAACAATTCGAGAAGTAGAAGAAAGAGTTGGTTATGACCGTGTTCTTATCAAAATTGACACTAACTCAATGCTCGTTCCTTCACAAGAAGTAAAAAAACAAGCGTCAATGTCAATCTTCCCTGTTATCCAGAACTCAATTCAAATCATTTACGGACTCGCACGACAAGATGCAGAACAAGCTGTAGCTCAACTTAAATCCCTTACCCAGTTCCTAGAAATACAAAAGGAAAACATATACGACTACATTCCTAAGGAACAGTACGACAAAATAATGACAATGCAAATGGCACCAAGTCCAGAACAGCAGATGATGCAGATGATGCAAGGGCAAGCCACTCAATCAGACGGAACTAACGTAGCACAACCTCAGAACCCACGAGAGATGTCTCAAAGCAGAATGGATAGTTCATTCAACGCTTCTATGGGTAAAATGAATCCAGAAGAATAATATGGAACAATACAGAGAACAAATTAACCAAATCTTCACACAGGAAAATCTCCCTGCAATTTTGGCGGTGTTAAACCACATAAGACCAAAATATCTAGGACTCTGTAAAGATACAGAGTTCAGTACCATCGTAAACGTCGCCAAGTTAGATGGTATTCAAGAATTAGTGGCTGAATTAATACAATATGTTGAAAACCAAAAAAGGATTCACAACTAATATCGAAAATTGCCAAATTGATATTAAGTATTCGAAACAGGCAGAAAAGAAGGAGCTTATCAGATTCACAATTAAAGAAGGAAACACATTTGAAATCAATTCAGATGCTCTTTTAGCTTTGATTGCGTCTCAATTTAAGTCAAAAGAATTCGCCTTAGCGTTAGCTGACACAGATGTCGCTAACATCTACATGGTTGAAACAGAAAGGTATATCAACGCTACTCTTGATAGAGACTTCAAGAAAGGCGAAAAAATATCTTTTCCTTTCAGACACATGTACCCTTATGTGCTTGCTGCCGCTGAAAAGGCGTACCATATAGCAGAACATGATGGAAAGGTAAAAGAGGTGCCACGAGAAGTATTTGAGCAAACACTCAAAAACCTTGGTGACATTAATAAAGAATTTATTGAAACATTATATAAAAAAGAAATAACTAGCAAATAGCTATGAAAAAAAACACACCTGAACAGGTTGAATTAGAAAAGGCAGACAACGAACCTCAATACGACGGAGTAGAAACATATACCACAGTATTTGATGGGACACGAAGTCAGACAGTTACAAAGAAGATTAATTTATCTGACGCGGAAGCTAAGGAATTCCTAAAAGGAAACGACCCTAAGCGATATTTTAGAAAAGGTAAAATTTCAGTTTCAGTTCCAAAGGCATTTGGAGAACTACTCCCAGATGACCGAGAAGAAGTACAGGTAATGAAAGCTGTACTTAAAGATTTTGACGGACTTCTTATGTTCAAACATAACCGACAGAACCTTTACACAATCCTCGTTCCAAAGGAACTCGCTGACTTCGAATTGAATGATGAAGGAGATTTCCTCGAAGAGTTAGTTCCATACGATATTCGTGTAGTGAACTTTTCTGGAGGCTCTACACCATCAGCTTTTGAACCAGGATACTTTAAAAAAGTATGTATTGGTGATGGAAAGAATGTGTTAGGAATTGCAGGTCACTTGATGAAGGTACGACAGAAACGAGCTGGCTACCGATAGCACTTGACAAGATTATCAATATAGTATATAATACAAGATAACAATACGTTATCCCTAACGATAAAGGTGTATGGAACAAGAAACATTTAACGTGGCGGACTTTTCGTTCGAAGACCCAACCACTGAAACTACTGAACAGAAACAAGAGCCAAAGGAAGTTGTAGAAGAAAAAAAAGAGGTAGTAGAGCCGAAAACAGAGAGTACTCAAAAGGCTACTCAACAACCTCAACGTTTCGAAGGTGAAAGTGATACCCAATATGGGTTGAGATTACAACTATTTACTGCTGGACTAGCGAAAGCTGACGCAACAGATGAAGAAAAATCTCTCATCACTGAGCAGATGAAACTCATTCGGAAACAATTATCTAGTGGCAAACCTACTGAAACCACTAAAACAGAAACTCAGGTAGGAACAATCGAAAGCGACGAAGAGAAAAAAGTTATTGCAGAAAACTTACGACAGCTTGGTTATTTAAACCAGGAAGAAGTAAAAAAACTCCTTGATGAAGCTCTAGGTAAAGTTACTCAGAAACAGGATGCTGTTTTATACGAGCAACGATATAAAGAGCAAACAGAAGGGATAAAAGAATTCTACAGTAGACGACCAGATATAGCGTCAAATAAAGAGTCACGCTCACAACTAGAACAGATAGTGATGGAAAAGTTTAAAATCACTCCAGATTCAACTAAGGACGAAATAATCCTTGCGATGGAAATGGTAGCGAATTTTGCTTTCCCACGAACTGACCGTTCAGCAGTTGCACGTGAAACACAAGAAAAAATTGACGTAATGAACATATCAGGTGGAAATAGAAGTAGTGGACAATCCTACGAAGTAGAATCTGACACTATTAAAACTCTCAAAGAAGCAGGTTGGTCTGACCAAGATATAAAAGCCTTCACAAGCTAAATATCCGAACGTATGTAAAGGTGGTTTCAAGACCGCTTTTATTTATTTCATTTATGTCATTCAAATTAACAACCCCAAAAAACACAAGAGTGGGCGAGGATAAAACCAAAGCTACATCTCTTGCAACAACGGCTGGAGTTCTTTATCAGAACTCCATCACAACTGGAGCTTTAGAAGCAGCTGGTGCTTCGACTGTAGCAACTCAGATTCTCTGGGTAGCTAACGAGTCAATCACAGCTGGTGAAGCTCTTGCAAAAGTAAGTGCGCTCCGAGTAGAAAAAGGAGACGTATTCCTAGTTGACACTGCTAACAACTCTAACTCTGCTCATAATGGACAGCGTATGGTTCTCTCAGCAGGTGGCGCAACTCTTAACAACACAGGTACTGATTCAGCTACTGGAGTATTCCAGCAACTCGATGTCGTAGGTGCCGCAGCAGATAAGAAAATCCTCGCAGTACGAGTGTAATAAAAATATATGTCATTTCGAGTAAATTATAGTACCATCCTTAACGACAGAATGAAGAAAATCTACCCTGTCGTTAGCCCTAAGATGGTAGATGAGTTTTCAAAGTATTCAACTAAGATTGAATGGAACCAATACCAACACACCACATCAGGTGTAACTGGTCTTGGTATGGGTCAGGTAATCGCCGATGGCGCAGTACCTGCATCTGATGCACCAATCCAAGGTTATACAAAGACTTTCACACAAGCAATCTTCACACAACGAATTCGTATTACGAAACAAGCTTTCTACTACTTATTCCAGGCTAAAGATGCTAAGAAAATCGACGCTTTAATCAAATCTAAAGTTCTCAGTCTCAAAGACTCAATTCAGCTTCTCCAGAACTACTATGCACAATCTATTCTCGCGAATGGTTGGGCTACATCTTTCACTTTCACCCCAATCGGTGGATTCCAAGGTTCAGTAACAGTTGATACAACTGGAGCTGACGGAGTAGCGTACTGGTCAGCTTCTCACCCACGAGAAGACGGAGGTACAGCATGGTCAAACATCGTTTCTTCTGGTACGGCTAACCCTGTATTCTCATTCACAGCTCTTCTTGCAGCTCGTGGACAGCAAGCAGATAAGAAAGACGGTCGTGGTCTTCCACTCGTTGGAACAAAATTGGATACATTCATGTTCCAAGACCAATCAACAGCTTTCTTCCTTGCTACATCAATCAAGAAAACTCTTGAATCAGGTAAATATCCTTCTGCAACACCAGGTTCAACTGGTACATTCGTAGACGGAAATCCTACAGATTCATTTGAAGTAATCGGTCTTACTCGTTTCGGTTCATCTGGTACTGGCGTGACTTCAATCATGTGGTTCGGATTTGACTCAGCGATGAAGAACGAAGATTATGGCTTCAAGTACATTGAATCTATGCCACTTGACATCTCTCCTTTCATGGAAGATTTCTCAGGTAACATGGACCAAATTTCTACAGCTACACTCTACTGTCAGTTCGGTGCATCAGACCTTCGTGGTTGGATGGCAAGTAACGGTACAGCTTCATAGTTTTTCCTCAAGGGACACGAGTTCGCTCGTGTTTCTTATAGGGAAAATTCCCAAATATATATATGCTTTGGAACATACACGCAGAACCAGAAGACGCAGCTATTGATATTAGTGCATCGGGTGACACTACTCTCGTAGCATCTTCTTCAACAGGTTATAATTACATCTTTAACGTTTCAGTAGTTGTTGCTAACCCAACGACAGTTACTTTGAAATGCGGCTCACGCACAGTGGCTAAATACACCCTTCAAGCAAATGCTACAATGTCAATCTCAGCGTCTGACTATGTATCAGGACAACCTTACTTCACTTGTCGTCCTGGTGAAGCATTCATCTTAAACAGTTCATCAGCTGTAGGAATCACAGGTACAATTAAATACGCATCACGAACATAGTATGTACGCATTACCTCAAGAAAGACAAGCACTAGATACTTTTTCAGGACAAAGAGATGCTTTGATGACAGAGGTAGCTCAACTTACTAAAGAACGAGATACTATAAATAGAGAAAACAAACAACTCTTAGACTCTGTAACTCAAACGAGAAGCGAACTTGAAACCTTAAATGAGTTAATGAAGGCTCAGCTCAAAGGCGAAGGTGCTGTATCAGAAAAAGTTAAAGCTACAATTGATGCTCTAAAAAAAGATATTGATTATCTTAATAAAGAAAAAGCCCAGGTAACAACTGAGCTTACTGAACGTACTTCTTTCTTGCAAGAAACATCATCTGCTGTAGAGAAAATATCAAAAGAAATTGCTCAGGCTCAGAATGCGCTTACTGGTATATATCAGGATATAAATAATTCTGCTACATGGATGAAAGAAGCAGTTGTAGAAATACAGCAACTTGTTTCTTCTACAAGAGAACTTGCATCTAAATTTAAAGATGATGTTCAGAAATACGAAAAAGAAATTAATGAACGTATTGTTACCTTAGACAAAAAGGATTCTCTATTACTTGCACGAGAACGTGCGGTTGACGAAAAGTATCTATCTCTCGTTAAACAGGCTCAGGAAGGATTAAACTAATAACACATGATTTACGTTGTAAACTACGGAACCCCACTTTCAGAGGTTCAATTAGATGTAATTAACAGTCTGGTTGCGCTTGGCACGACCCCTGTTGGGTATGCTGTAACGAAAGATGGTTCTGGTAACTTCGTAAATACTGCTATTAGTGGGAGCTCACCTCTCACCACGAAAGGTGACTTATATACTTTCACCACAGTAGATGCACGGCTAGGTGTAGGTACTGATGGTCAAGTCTTGACAGCAGATTCGACCACTGCAACAGGACTCAAATGGGCAGCTGTTACTGGTACGGGTACCGTTACATCAGTTTCAGTCGTTTCAGCTAATGGGTTCGCTGGTTCTGTGGCTACCGCTACAACTACACCTGCAATCACTCTATCCACGACCATTACTGGTCTATTGAAAGGAAACGGTACTGCAATCAGTGCCGCTGTTTCTGGTACAGATTATGCACCTGCGACATCTGGTACATCTATCTTAAAAGGTAATGGCTCAGGTGGCTTTTCTAACGCCTCAGCTGGTACTGACTATGAAGTGCCTCTTACATTCTCTACAGGTCTTACAAGAACAGTAAACACGGTAACAGTAAACACAACTCAAAATATTGCGAAACTCTCCAATCTTACCTCTAACGGTTTCGTTAAAACATCTGGCGGTGATGGTACACTTTCAATTGACACAAACACATACATCACAGGTAATCAGACAATCACTCTCTCTGGAGATATTACGGGTTCAGGTACAACAGGAATCACTACCGCAATTGCGGCTGGTGTTATTGTTGACGCTGATGTAAACGCATCGGCTGGTATAACTCTTTCTAAACTTGCAGCTCTCACAGTTAGTCGTGCTTTAGTATCTAATGGTTCAGGAGTTATTTCAGTGTCATCAGTCACTTCTACTGAACTAGGTTACCTTTCAGGTGTAACTTCTGCTATTCAAACACAACTCAATGGTAAACAAGCAACTGGAAACTATATCACAGCTTTAACTGGTGACGTTACAGCAAGCGGACCTGGTTCAGTAACTGCAACTATTGCTAATGATGCGGTAACTTATGCTAAAATGCAAAACGTTTCAGCTGCTTCAAAACTATTAGGTAGAGGAAGTGCTGGGGGTTCTGGTGATGTCGAAGAAATTACTCTAGGTTCTGGATTATCCATGAGTGGTACAACTCTCTCTGTTACTGGTGGCGGCTCAGGTGAGGCTACTGTTTTCACTGTCGCCCAAACAGCTCACGGACTATCTGTTGGTGATATTGTTCGTTCTAACGGGACGGCTGGACAGTTTACCAAGGCTCGAGCTGACTCTGCTTCTAACGCTGAAGTAATCGGTATTGTAACCGTAGTAACTGATGCTAATAATTTCACTGTAACGACTGAGGGGTATATCACAACTGGAGTTCCTACTGCAACTGCTGGTACAGTATTTTTCCTTTCTCCAAGTACAGCTGGTGCCTTGACTTCAACTGAACCTTCTACTGTAGGTCAAATTTCAATTCCGTTACTCACAGTAATCACATCAGCTGCTAAAGCGTTCTTCACGGTAAGACGAGGACTTGTTATTACTACCGCAGGAACAGGAACAGTTACTTCAATCGCTACAGGTACAGGACTCACAGGTGGAACTATCACAACATCTGGTACAGTGTCTCTCTCGACAGCACTTGCTCCAATGGCTACGCTCACTGGTAATGGTCTTAAATATCTGCGTGTAAATGCTGGAGAAACTGCCGTAGAATACGCTACTGTTTCTGGCTCTGGTGATGTAGTAGGACCTGCATCAGCGACAGATAACGCTATTACTCGGTTTGATGGCACTACAGGAAAGTTGGTACAAAACTCAGGCGTAATCATTGATGACTCAAACAACATAACTGGTATTGGTACACTAGACATTGGTAATGCTGACACAACTATCTCAAGGAGTGCAGCAGGTATTATTGCAGTAGAAGGTGTTGCAGTTCCTACAATATCTTCAACGGACACTCTCTCTAATAAAACTCTCACTGCTCCAAAGTTTGCTGACTTAGGTTTCATCGCAGACGCAAACGGTAACGAGATGATTATTTTCGATACTGTAGCAAGTGCAGTAAACGAAATTACTCTTGCTAACGCAGCGACAACAGGAACACCAACTATTTCAGCTACTGGTGGTGACTCAAACATAAACATAAATCTAGTTCCAAAAGGTACAGGTATTGTAAAGGGGGAACTAAAACGCTTTATGGTTCGTCTACTCTCAAGTACAACTGATACCGCTACAGGTACAACAATCGGCGGAGATTATCGTATTTCTAACCGTGCAATCACAGTGAAAGCGGTAGGTGCTTACGTAGACACCGCAGGAACAACCAACACAACAACGGTTGATATAAACGAAGCTGGGGTGTCAATTTTATCAACTAAAATCACAATCGACTCTACTGAAAAGTCATCAGAAACTGCCGCTACGCCACCTGTTATTTCAGACACCGCAATCGCGGCAGACGCGGTGGTCACCTTTGACATTGACGCAATCAGTACCACCGCAGCAAAAGGTTTAACAGTCTGGGTGGATTATATTTACGCCTGTCTCTTATACACATCTCCGAGCCCACGAGACTAAGGCGAATCTCGTATGC
>ERZ761584.288-NODE-288-length-17594-cov-37.400365_pt1 | contig 17594 bp, 22 predicted proteins | sample MGYA00512168_ERZ761584 | MGnify/ENA primary metagenome ERZ761584 (study PRJEB28899, sample SAMN03785564) | bioreactor sludge metagenome | biome: EBPR Sludge; feature: EBPR Bioreactor; material: 0.22µm filtered reactor supernatant | place: Saint Lucia: Queensland...
GTCGCCCGCGTGCGCCATTTGCGAATTTCATCGGCGATCATCGACTTGGCGGCTTCGCCCATTGAAGGGACTGGCAGCGCTTGGTTAGGCGGCGAGATTTCAGACGGGGACGTCTCCAGCGGCGTGGTTTCTGGGGGGATAGTGACTCCGGCATCCGGTGTCAATCCGCCGAGCTGCCCTTCCTTGACGATCATCACGCCGGGTGGAAGGAAGCGCACATCCCCGTCGGGGATCGGCTTGTGCCCCAATTTGGTGCGGTATTCGTTGAGCGTCAACGCACCTGCTTGAAGCTGCTGGCTGTAGATGGTCGTTCGCTGAACAGGATCGCCGAGTTCGGCGCGAATGTCGTCGAGCGGCAGCTTGAGCTCAACGACCCGGCGCGGGTCAAAGAACGGCAGCACCTGTGTGTTGATCACGCGCACGATCTTTTCAGCTTCAGGGATCAGCGTCAGTTCGTAGAAATTGCGCTGTTGTTCCGGGCTGAGCTGGAACGCCATGTCTTGATAATCGACGAGTGCGACCGGCACGCCGACGACGCTGCAAATGCGCCGCTTCTGCTGATCTGCCATCGAGTCGATGTCGGTCAGTTTCGGCGGTTCGGCAACCGTGACGTCGAAGGCTGTGGGCATAAGGAGCGGGCTGCCTGCGTTCTGAGGGCCCTTCGCATCCTCCGCCAGCGTTGTCTGAATCAGGTCCACATCCGCAGCCGACAATCGCCCTTGTTTCGGCGTGAAGATCAGTCCGGGGCGGGCATTGTTCTTGAGATGTGACCGGGTCAGGACGATGATGCTTCTGTCGATATTGACCGCATCCATCGCGGCGGCGACCAGCCCATACCCCCGCGTGTCGTCGAGCGGGTTCTTGGTGCGATCAAAAACAACCTCTTGCGGGTCGAGATTTACTCCGCCAGCGTCATCCTGATAGCGATAGCCGGTGATCTCGCCCTGCCGGATGGTCGGTTCGGCGGCGAGCGCGTTCAACACCCGCAGCGTTTTGGGAACGCCGAGAGTCCCGAAGACGGGCTGCCGCACTTTCTCAACAAACGTCTCACCATAAACCGCCTTGCTGAACACCCACTCTTCATACACATCCTGCATGTAGAGCTGATAGGCGAGTTCCAACGCTTCGTGATAAAGGTGGAAGGTGACGACCTGCCCGGACACACGATCCAGCAGTTGAGCACGGCGCAGCACGTCGGCGATCTTGAAGACACGCACGTTGATCGCCCGGAAAACCCACACGCACGCCATGTACGCACGGGCGTAACCATCATCTGAGTGTCCGAGTTCGCGATACCCCGTATACGGACGATACAAACCGCTTAAGCTGGCGTTGAACTCGCCGTCCCGATATTTCAACGCGCTGACGTCGCTGCCGTCGAAGAAGAAGGCGAACGGTTTATTGTTGTCCATTTACCACTTCACCTTGATTCGAACGGGTGCAGAAACTGGCGGGTTGTCGATCAGCAGATCATGCACACACCAGACAAGTGCATCAACGCGGTCGGGGGACTCCGCCGAGAGCGGCGTCCAGCCGCACATCTGGTCTTCCAAACCGCGAAACGCGCCAACATGATGTACGCGACCCTGCTCATACAGCGCGGTCACCGGCTCGGCGCGCACCGCCTTGCCCCGGCTGGCGCGCACTGCCGACACGGGCACATGCGGATCAACCGTGCGGATGGTGTGCTCCACCAAATCTCCGCCGTTGTTGACCTCGGCAATAATGCGGTCGGCTTGGTGTTTATGGTACGCCGCGACGGCTTGGTTCGCCCAAGTATCCGGCGACGCTTTCATCGAGACATCGTCGAGGATGAACGCGTGAACATCATCCCCAACCATTGCCGCACCGCCAACCACAATCCCGGTTTCGTCGCTGGCGGCAGTCGAAGTCACCGCCGGGTCAACCGCGACGACGATGCGAAGTAGTTCCGGCGCTTTGGTCACACGATGCTGCTCGATCCATTCACGCCGCCAGAGCGCTCCATCGATGACCTCCAGCACCTGCCCCTCGATTTCCTGCCGCCCCAACTGTGTCCCCTCGTAGCGCTGGAGAATTGCGCTGAGGAACGCGGGCGCGAGATTCGCAGCGTTCTCATAGGTCGAGCCTCGCGTGATAGCGCAGGTCGGGTCATTGAGCAGGCGGCGAATCAGCGGGATTGGGCGCGGCGTCGTCGAGATAGCAAGGCGCGGGTCACGTCCGAGACGCAGCCCCATGAGCAGGTTGTCAAACGTCGCTTCGAATCGCCACGCTGCCAGCTCGTCGCAGATTGCCCAGTGGAACTGCGGACCGCGCAGCCGGTTCGGCTCGTCAGCGCTGAACGTCGTCGCCATGCTGCCGTTGGGAAAGGTGAGTCGCCGCTTCGACGGCTCATATCTCGGCGCGAAGTCTGCCGGCGCGATATTGAGGATGCCGCTTTCGCCTTCGACCACAACATCGCGCACATCTGCCGCCGTCGCCGCAACCAAAGCCCCGCGCGAACGCGGGTGCAGGCGAGCTTGCTCGATTGCCCACTCGTTCACCGCTCGGCTTTTGCCGAAGCCACGCCCGGAGAGGATCAGCCAGATACGCCAGTCCCCCGGTGGCGGCAGTTGATTCGGGCGCGCGATTTCGCGCCATGTCTTGTACCCGGTGCCGCCGTCCGCGAATACGGCACTGATCAGTTCGTCGATGGCATCACGGCTTGGCGGCAGCACGTTCTTGCGCTTTCTCGATCAGACGCTTGAACACTGCTTCGGCATCCATTTCGGCGGCTTGGAGTGCATCAACAACTTGCCCCACCAGTGTTACGTCGATCTTGATCTCGACACCGTCTTTCCACAAACCATGATGTTTGCCGATTTCCCGCACCGCTTGCTGGCGGTCGTAGAGCTCGATTTCCATGCCGCCATCACCACGCACCTTTACCTTCTTGATCAGATGCGTTTTGCCAAGCGACCGCGCTTTTTCGAGGTCAATGTACGGGAACGTGCCCGGCATACTGATAAAGTCGTCGATGTCGGCGCGCGCCATATCCGACATCGCCGCCAGCGCTTGATCCCGGCTCATCACCTGATCAGCGAGCAGCCGCGAGATTTCGGCTTCGATGTCAGCATTTGTTAGCAGTCGGCTCGCAGTCTGCCGGGCAGACGCTGCCGCGTACCCCGTTGCGATGGCTGCTTTTGCGCCGTTGAAGCCATTTGAGACGTAGGCTTCGCAGAACAGCAGCTTCTTTTTACTGAGTCCCATACGCCTCCTTTCATCGCCAGTTCGGCGCGACGGACTTGAACCGACACCACTGCTGTATGAGGCAGAAGGTACTGACCTGTGCGCCGAAAACAAAAAGACCCTTCCTGCACGCCGGCAGGTCGGGTCACTGCTTTCAGTGTATGCCTGTGTGGGGCGAAAAGTCAAACGGCTTACACGAGAAATTGGAACATGTGTTTGGGACAAGGGTTGTTGAGACGATCCGCTTTCTGTGAACCTACGACCCGTCGTCGCGTTCTCGGATTACCATTTCAACTGCATCGGTAATTTCCGCCGCGTCTACTCCGGCGTCGAACAGTTCGTGCAGCAAGTCGATTAGGTCGTTGATGGTTTTTTGACTCATGTTTGCCTCTCTTGTGCGAATGCACTTTCTAGCCCCGTCGCCGATAGCTGCGAACGGGATGATCGACCTTCGCCGCATACGCAATGCGGTGTTTTGCCGCGTCGCACAACCTGCACCATGATCTGCGCTTGTCGAAGCTGCGGCGGTCAATCCCAAAATAATCCACCGGCATGAAACCACGTGTGGCTTGCTCATAGTCGAGCGTCTTGTCGAGCGTCCCCGCGTGGTGAGCGTCAATCACTGCCTGTAGATGATGCGCCGCGCAGCACCATTTCGTTCCGCTCGGCAGCGGCTTATACTGCACCTCGGTCAGCGACCGGCGAAACGCAGCCTCGATCATGCGGTCAGTTGGATGATGCAGACGTGGGTCGCGCACATACTGCCGTGATCCGCTCACCATTTCCCCATCAACGGATATAAATCCATGCCCGAGTGTGATGACCCCGTCGTCAAACACGCTTCTTACTCCTTTCTGGCTCAGTCGATACCGCTTTAGGCACCGGGTGCGCCCGGTGGAGGCTACCAATGCCGCCCACAATCCCGTCAGCACCCCGCAGGTGCTGACGGGGTGCGCCACGTGGGGCGCACATATAGCCACCACCGGCGCGTGAGGTGGACAGCTTTTAGCTGGCTATCCCCCTTGATGCTGGATCCGCAGCGTCAAAGTCGGGCTGGTCGAGCGCTGCAATGCACGCTCACACCAGCATCAAGGGGGTTCGCGGCTGCAACGCAGCCGTCGTGCCGCTGCAAGGCGGCACGGTGAATCACGCACACAAACGGCTCATTCCAAAAAGACGATCTCTACGCCGGCGCGGCGCAGTTGGTTGGTGATCGCCACAAATGAGTCACCGTTACGGCTGAGATGTTCCGCACACGGGACGATCAGCTTATGGAACACATTCGCCTCGGCATCGCTGATCATCCAGCGCAGCGCCGGGCGGTTCTCAACCGGTTCCGTGCCGCTCGCGCACTCCTCGAAAACGCGGGCGACGTGCCAATGCGACTCGCCGGCAAACTGCTCACACAGATGGCGTTCCTGTTCCAGTCGTTCATCATTTTCCACTGCCTGACGGACAAAAATGGCGGCCCGGGCAAGGTTATCGTTCAATGTCATCCTCACTTCAGAAATAGTTTCTCGCGCGGCGTCGGGTCGAACTGCCAGAACCCGCAGCCGCGAATGTCACATGCATCACCCGGTTCATAGCCCTCGCCGTCGTTCGGGTCCATGTCGCCAGACTCGCAGTACCATGTATGACAGGTGTCGCAGCTATAGCTGTCCACTTCGCCGAAGCCGTCACGTCCCGCCCAGAGCGACCCAATCACGCAGCACGGACAAGGAACGCCGCTGCCGAGCGGATAGCCCATGATTGATTCAATCCCTAACATGAACGCTTCCTCTCAGTACCCGCTTCAGCCGCCACTTTCTTCGCCATATGCGTTGCTTCGGCAGCAGGTGATCCCGGTTCTTGCGCCGGTACTCGCGTTGAGCGGCATTCCACTTTTCGCGCTGCTCACCCTTCCGGCGGATCGGCTTCGCAGACTTCCGGAGGTGCTCGCATTGCTTGCAGCGTGTCATGTGTCCGTCGCGCTTCCCCCGGGACCGATGGAAACAATCGAATGCCAGCACACGTCCGCACCCGGTGCAGCGTTTGTGTCCGTCGGGCAGTGGTGGCGGCTTCGGCGCGCCCTTGCGCAGCTTTAGCACCTCGTGGTAGTAAATGCGCCGATGCGCCCGGTAACACTCCGGGTGCGCTGCGCGATCAGCCCAAATGCGATGCTGCTCGCCGCAGTACGGGCAGATCGGCGTCTTTGATTTCGACATGATCAGCCTCCGCCCGCCTTCTCTCGTCTAGACTTTTCGGCTTGCTCGGCGCGCAAAACCTGACGTCGACGCGCATAGCGGAAGCGCGCCTCCATCTTCGCCAGATCAGTCAGTGCTTCCGTCAGCCAATGTCACGCCCATGCTAGGCTGTCTTCATCTTCTGCATCGTCGAGCTTCGCCTGTGCTTCAGCGACCGTCTTCTCATGTGCGGCGCGGTTGAGTTGGTAGCCATTGATCACCGCCTCATCCTGTGCGCGACGCAGCTCCTCTTTTTTCGTCGGGATACCAGACTTCATGACCGCTACTCCTGCTTCGGCTTGAGACGCTTGAGCTGCGCCCGGAGAATGCCAAGGATCGCCTTCAAGTCATCGCTCTCGAACTTATCGCCGAGCGTCCCCGCCGGGTCGAGCAGCGCGACGAACTGCCGCATGATGTCCGAGTCGCGCAGTCGGCTGATCGGCGGCTGCGCTTCGTCAAACGACTGCCCAAGATAGCCGTTGGTGAATTCCGGCAGCATCTCGCTGTCGGTCATGCGCTCAATACTGACGTAGGTGTAGAAATAATGAACGCCAGCCGCGCTGACAATCGCTTGCGCCTGCTCATCGCCAAGTACATTCGCGCGATAATCCAGTTCCTTGATCAGCACATGCGCCTGTTCGTCCCACACGCTGACCATGTACCAGTCCATCGAGTCGTAGCGATCAGTTTCCGTAGTGCCGCGCTTCTTTGCCGGTTCGTCTTCGGGCGGCAGTGGCACATCCCACCGGCGCTGCCGCCAGCGTCGCGACGCCTGCTCGATCATGATGTGCGCAACCGCATAGCGATGCCCGACTTGCAAGGTCGTTAGGTCCTCGAATTTCACGCCCGCGCATTCCTCAGTCGGTCGCGCCAGCTTGCGCTGCCGTTCGGCTTCCTCGGCGGCGATCCGCGCCTGCTCGGCGCGCTGGAGGACGGCGACGTGCGCCGAGTCAGTGTCGGCGTACAATGCCAACCAACCGATCTTCCAATGCGGATTCTTCCGTACCATCCAGCCTTCAGCCTTGTAGCGCCGCCGCCCGCCAGTCGCATAGAAGAGGATGTTGGCGTAGCAGTCGGCGTGCAGCTTGTCGAGCAGGAAGTACGTCTGCACCTGCCCCGTGAGGTCTTCGCGCTCGGCGAATTTCGCCAAGTCGCTCAGTTCGTAGCCCTTGTTCCCTTGAGCCTCGATCAGCGCGGCAAGGGAGTAAATGTCGTCCGCCAGTTCCGTCGGCGTTTTTTCGAGCAGCTTGGCAATCGCCAGAATAGCCTCGCTCGGCATGTTCAACCTTTCATACGAATGCGAACCCGTTCCTTCACGCAGCCCGCCGCGACCAAATAGCGGGCAATTTCTTTCGCCTTCTCGACCGCCGTATCGTCATGGTGACAATTGGCGATCCAGCAGCCTGTCAGCTTGTACTCGCCTTCCTCATAGCACTCGAACGCCCGCAGCAGGATCGCCCGACCGGAACCGAGTTCACGGGTGTAAGCGCGGTAGGCGTCGATGAACACTTCGAGCCGGATAATCTCCGGCGACCGTTTCCATATGCCGGCATATTCGTCGAGCGTCTCCCGCTGGCGGGGTCCTAGTGCCATCTGATTACCTCACAACCACAACCGCGTCCGCGCACCGGCGGCAGACGAGCGCATTCCCCGCGATGTCGAACATCTCATCGGTATAGGGCTGCTTGACCCCGCAAACGGAGCAGCGCAGCGCGATGATGCGGATATGCAACGGGAGTGCGGGGGGGGTAACACGGGAGCAGCGGCAGGCTCCGACGTGCGTCCGCGCTTGCCACCGCCGTTCGCGCGGGATTTGTGTTCGCGCCAGTATGCCTTCTGATGCGCTTCGCACATGGTCAACGGCTTGCCTTTGCGGTTGGTCATCCGGGGTTGTTCGCACCCCGGCACAGTACAGGTTTTGGACATGGGGTTTGCTCCACGTTTAGTGTGTCTTTCGTAAACAACCTCGTCCGGCGTTCGCTCGATGAGGCGAAACCCCATTCCGGCAAATGCCGCTTCGAGCGCCGCCAGCGTGTTCAACCGGCGCAGCTTCCGATAATTCACTTCGACGCACCGGGAGCCGTCGAGCGTCACCAGTACGCCTTCGGCAACCCGGATGATGTGACGTATCGCAGTCTGTTTCATCGCCGGGCAGCTTTCTGCCGCCGACTGCGTGCGGGCTTGCTATCAGGTCGGCGGCGGTCGTTGTACTCATTCATGTACTGCCGGTAGTGTTTGTAGCAGTAGTCGTAGACCGTGTTCTGCGTGTGGTAGCGCGGCTCGTCGCACTTGAGGCACTTGATGTGTTCGCCGGCAGCGATCCGCTCCAGCAGGCGTTGGTGCTTGCGCTTGCGTTCGTCCTTCGCCAGTTCTTTCTTGCACACATTGCAGTACGATCTCACGCCGCCTTTGCGGGTCTTATGCTTCGGGCGTTCCTTGCAGCGAGGACAGAGTCCATCAGGGTTTAGCTGCTTGCCCTTGAGCTTGAACAGCTTACGCTTGTGTTCTTTCTCGCACTCGTCGCAGTACCCATATTCGCGTCCATTGGGATACACCTTTCTCGGACGGATGCCGCACGCCGGGCAAACGCCATCATTACGGCGCAGCGTCGGCTCGTAGACCTTGAGCGCCTTCAGCCCGCGCCCGGTGATTTTGTATCTTGTGCCGTCCGACCCCGGCGACTTGAAGATCCAATCGCGATTCAGTAGCGACCGCAGAGTGCGACTATGCACGCCCGGCAGGTGGATGAAGGGCGAATCGGCTTCGGCGGCAGCGCGCAGCTCCAGCAGCACTTTCATCATCGGTGGGGTACACAGCGGCAGGTCGCGGCGCTTCCTATTGCTCCACGTCGCGCCGTTGAGAGTCTCCTTCTTCACGTCAGCCTCCCGTCTTCAACTCGTCGATGCGCGCCAGTGTCAGCCGGGTCAGGGCTTCCAAGTCACCGGCGGCATAAGCGGTCAACACGGCGAGCTGGTCGGACGCCAGTTCCAGCGGCGCGTCGCCGATCAGCTCCGTCAGCGGCACGCCGAAAGCGTCGGCGATCTTCTGCGTGGTCGAGAGTGACATATCCGTCAGCCCGCGCTCGATCTTCGAGAGGTTGCCGTAGCTCACGTCGCAGGCGTGAGCGAGATCGCGCAGCGTCCACTTGCGAATTGCGCGCTGTGCGGCAATGCGTTTGCCGATTTCCTTGAGGTTCATGATTCACCCCCGTTCCCATTGACATGCGCGACTGGTTGCAGCGCATTCGCTTTCCGTGCGACACACCAACGCCCCATGTGCGCGGACAGCGCATTGACCGCGCCCGCATAGGTCGGCTTCGTAAACTCTGCGCCGCAGTCCGGGCAGGTCCCGACGTATTCGCCATCGACCTCGCGCACATTACCGTCCGTCGCGCCCGTGCGCTCGCCGCCGGATGCGCCATGCGCTGCCGGATTTGCGGCATTCTCACTGCGTTCAACCCGCACGATGCGCCGCGCTTCAGCCGCACTGCGCTCCTGCTCGATGCGCTGCACCTCGACCGCCCGCTGTTCGGCGCGCTCGTACCATGCGTCGGCTGCTACTTCGCGCAGGATAAGACTGCGCCAGTCGTCGTCAGTGATTTCGCGCAGCACAGCGGATGAACGCGCATTCGCTTTGCGGAGCGCGTCGCGCAGCGCATTCGCCTGCACGCGCATCCATGAGGCATGTTCGTGCGCGTGATCGTAGGCGCTCTGCCATGCGCGCAGTGCGTCGGTATAGTCGGCGCTCCACGCATTGTGCGCTCCGGCGAAAGTGCGCTGCGCTTCGTGCCGCGCCTCGATGCTGTGGAGCATCTGCGTCTTGAGAATCTGCGCGGTGATCAGCACCAGCACGGGCGGCGCGAAGGTCTCCAGCCACACGAATGCGCCGGAGTAGTTCCACGGACTGACGACCTCCGCATTGCCCGCCAGTGCGATGCACGTGCAGACCGTCGCGCCGATCCCCAGTCCGATGCGCTGCGCCCGCGACTCTGCGGTCGTCGCTGCGGCAAGCGAGAAAATCACCTGCCCGACTTCCGCCATGAGGACGATGCACAGCGCCGCTACGTAAATCGATGCGCTGTCCGCAATCGCGTGGGCGAACGTATCCTTGCCGATCTGGTGCAGACGCATCGCACTCGGCAGGAATGCGACGACGAGCATGAATGCGGAAAGGGCGCTGATCAAGCGCATAATGCGCGGCGGAAAACGTCCGCTCATGTGGCGCATGAAGTCGTCGAGCGTCGGCTCTGGCGGCTGCTGTGGCTGCGTTCCTGCGATGCGCTTGCGCGCCGCATCCAGCGCACTCTCGCGCTGTTCCTGCGTCAGCGCATTGATGCGCTGCGGTGCTTCATTCATAGCGCACCCCCGGATTTCCACACTAAAGCGGTCTGGGTGAGATGCCCCATTTGCAGGTCGTAGTCGCCGGATTCATAGCGCGCGCCTTCATAGAGCTTGCGCATCGCACTAACCGTCGGATTGATGGGCTGCCAGCCATAGAATGTGTCTGGCGATGGGTTGCACTGGGCAATCTGGTTGGCGACTGCCGTGGACGTGCCGCAGTAGGCATCGCACCAGTATTCGGTGTTCGAGCGAGCATCATGGGTCATAAGACACGCTCCCGCATCGCCCGCATGATCTTGGCGACCGCTTCGTTCGGCAGATGCCCCAAACCAAGCGTGTGCTTCAGTCGCTCGGCTTCGAGCAGCTCATCCCCGCTAAACGATTCGCTGCCGACGATCACGCTGTTGATCTCGGCGGTCGCCGACACGGCTTCAAACTCCGGCTCGCTGGTGTTCCCGTTGATCACGCCGCGTTCCCGCTCACGCCGCTCTGCCTGCTCGCGCAGGACGTGCAGCCGCTCCTCCGCCAGTGCGCTCGCATACTCGACGAGGCGCGGATCGGCGGGGATGTACAGGTAAGCGGATTGTTCTTCGAGGTCGGGCGACACGCGCACGTAGCGTCCAACCCACTGCCGGAAGAACAGTTCTGTGACCACATTCGACGCATACACGCCAACGCGCAGCCGGGGAATATCGACGCCTTCGGAGATCATCTTGACCGCGACGATCCAGTGGCGGTCGCTCTCGCGAAAGTCAGCGATCCGCTGCGACGCATCCTTGATCGACGACGTGGCGATCACTGGCTCGGTATCGGTCACCCGGGCGACGACGCGCGCCACTGCCTTCGCGCTGAATTGATCGACTGCGACGACGCGCGCCACTGCCTTCGCGCTGAATTGATCGACTGCGACGACCAAGCCGCCCGCATCCGGATGCGTTTGGCGCACGGTGAGCAGGCGCTCATGCGCTGCCCGGATCGACTGCGCGAGCCACAGCCCTTTCGGGTTCAGCGCGGCATTCAACCGCCGGGCAGCGTCGCGCTGCGTCAACCGGTCGTCGAATGCTCCGGTGATCTCCACATCGCCCATCTTCCACGTCGATGATCCGCTGATGACCGGGAAGTAGACCGGGCGCACGATCCCGTCACGCAGCGCCTCGCCGTAGCCGTACCCAAAATCGGCTTGCGCGACGCCCTTCACGTACTTCAAAAAGGGGATGCGCTTGCTGTCATGCCGGAACGGCGTCCCGGTCAAGAGCAGCCGCCGGGCAGCGCGCTCGAAGGCGAAGCGCACGCCGTCGCCCCACATTTGTGAGTCGGCGGCATGGTGAATCTCGTCGAAGATGACCAGCGCGCGCTGCGCTGCTGTGACCGCTGCGCCCGACGGGTCGGCGGCGATCTGCTGGTAGGTCAGCACCTCCAGCGGTACGCCGATCTGCTCGGCGACGTCGTTCCACTGCGCCCGGAGGTGATCGGTGTGGACGACAACGATTACGCGGCGTGCAACCCCATCATCGAGCAGATCATGCGCCACCCGCAGCGCGAAGATCGTTTTCCCGCCGCCGGGGGTGATGTACGCCAAGAAATTCTTCTGCGCTGCGTCGTGATAGGCGCTGCGCCCGCGCACCTGCCAGCCGCGCAGGTTGATATGGGTTGGAAAGGGGTGCAGGCTCATCGGCTATCCACCCCTTTCGCGCGCGGACGCAGTATCTTGCCGCGCATCTCAATCCAGTGATACGTCTTGACGCGGCTCTCTACGGTGGGTCCCCACAGGTTTTTGAAATCCCGCTCGGCGCTGTTGGTCGTGATGATCGTTGGCAGATCGAACACGTAGCGCGCATTGATCAGTGCGTGAACTTTCTCGCACTGCCAGTCGGTCGGCTTCTCGCGGTCGGGGGTCAGCTCGTCGATGATCAGCACGGGCGCATAGCGATAAACCTCAAACACCTCGTCTTCACGCTGATCGGCGTCGGCGCTGAAGGTGCGTTTGAGCGCGTCGAACAACTCGTCGAGCCGCGTATAGACGATGGCGTGTCCTTCGTCGATGAGGTGATGCGCGATAGACACGGCAAGCGACGTTTTGCCGACGCCGTTCTTGCCGGCAAACACGATGGAGTGACTGGCGAACTCTGCCGCGTCCCCGCTCACCGCACTGGCAACGCCATAAGCCGCTGCCGCGGCGGCGAGTGTGAACTTACCGCGACACGTAGCGAACATTAGCGCGGCGATGTAGGCGTCCCACTTGCCGTTCATGGCGGGTGGGTCGGCATCGATGAGCGCCTGCCATTTTGCGAACGTCAGATCGGCATAGATCGGCGGTATCCGCGCCGCAGTGCTCAGCCGCGCATAGCGATCGCGCTCCTGAGCTTTGCGTTTCGCGCAGTTCGGTTCGTCACAGGCAGTCATCTTGCCGTCCACGCTCAACACGCCAAGTCCGCCGCAGCGCGGGCAGTCGTCAGCCGGTGGCGTTTCACGACGCAGGCGCGCTGTCTTCATGTTGTTGATCTCGCGCCAGTATTGGCGCTCTTCCTCAGTGATAAATCGCCCCGCGAGAGGGCTCCATGTGGCGTTTGTTTTTTCCGCCCACTGACGCATAGCACTCGAGATGCTGCGCGGGGCATGTGGATCAAGAGGCATGTGGACCTCCTCCAGTTTGGAAAGCCTTGAGAAATTGAGCTTGCACTTCCGGGGGTGTTTCTGGCTCTGACACGGCGGGTTTCGTCGCGGGCTGCGGTTTCTCGTCACGCCCGTGCTTGCACCATCCTTCGAGGATCGTGTACGTATACTTCCAACTGCGTCCCCGGTTCTTTTTGGTCAGCGCGAACGCATCGGCGATCCAGTCTTCGGGATAATCTTCAAGCGCTGCTTTGAGCTCGTTGACATGCGTCAGCGAGATCGGCCCGAATACCTGCTCGTAAAGCGTAAAGATGTTCGCCCGCGGCGGTGCTGACTCTCTCTGGTTTTGATCTTGGTTTTGAAGATGGTTTTGATTCAGTCTATCCGATAGACCAGCGCCGGTCTGTCCGATAGACTCCCCCCGGTCTATGCCGTAGACCACCTCACCCGGTCTATCCGATAGACCAGCACGCTTTGCTTCGGCAGCCGCGCGCCCCTTTTTTGTGCGCAGACGGACAGCTGCCACCCGGTTATCCCGGCGTTTAGTCAAGCCGTCCCAGTCCGCGTCATCGCCGAGTAACCAGCGCTGACCCTCCGGCGTTGGATCACCCACCTTGATCAGCAGCCTGTACGTGACCAGTGCCTCCAGCGCCGCGACCAGCGCCGTGCGATTGATCCCCGTGCCGCCGTAGTGTGTGCCGCTCTCGGTCGTGTAACCGTCGGCGAACATGCTCAAGCTGATCACGCCCTCGCGCGCGTTGATCTTGTCCTGCCAACCCAATATGTGCCGGGCGGCGAAGGACAGGCACTTGTATTCTTCGCCCGACAGCAGCTCCATGAACACGTCGACGTAGTCGTTCGGGGACTGAAATGAGTTGGGGATAATCTTTGTCGGCATCGGTTAATCCTTTGGTATACTTTGGGCAGAACGGCGGGAGCTTTGCCGGCGTCACCGTCCGTTCTGCGTTTTCAGGGGCGGCTGTTTGCCCAAACATTCGTTTGGGCCGCCGCCTTTTTATTGCGCCGCGTCGATCAGTTCGCGCACCCACGCGACCGGCAGCCCATCGGGCGCTGCGGTGCAGCCCCATGCTTCGCTGTCGTCGTAGACCCAACGCCAGTGCCCATCTGTGAAACAGCGCTTCGTGATGCCCCGGATGATGAATCCGCTGTTCTCACGCAGCGCTGCCGGTAACTCGTCAATCGACGAGAACGTGTACCGTTCCCAGATCGGCATGTGGGTGTAGATGTCGAGCCGCAGGTGACGCGGCTTGCTGCGGCTCATCAGGGTGATGTAGCCGTCCTCGTTGAAACAGTCGGTCTGCGTCCACCCGGTCGCGTAGTCGAATTCCGAGCCTTCTTCTTCGACATAGCGTGTCCCGGTGCAGTACTTGACCATGTACAGCGTGATCGTCGCGCCGGAGCGCCACTGCCACAGCTTTGCCTCTTCTTCGGCGGTGCGCCGCGCGATCAGCGCCTCGATCTCGGCGTGCACCTCATCGGCGGCGGCGAGCAGCTTGGTTTCTTCCTGTTCACGCAGCAGGCGGTCGCGCTCAGCTTCGTCCTTTTGGCGTTCGCGTTCGATGATGGCGGCTCGGACTCGTTCCCGCTCACGCGTCACGTACTCGCGCGCATAGCCGATCCCCAACAGCAGCCGCTCACGGAGCGTCCCCGCGCGGATGTCATCCCAATTCAGCATGGTGTCTTTCTGTTTGGTCGCCGCCTTCAGCACGAACAGCTTGTCCGTGCGCGTGCCAAGCGTCCAATCCGTCGCGCTGTCGTCGTCATGCCACTGCGCCGTCACACTGGCGAGCTTCTGGTGCAGCCGCGCTTCGTAGATGGGGTGCAGCGCATCGAGCACATCCGCGCCGATCTCCCCGATCAGCAGCTCGATGAACTGCGAAATGGCGTCTGCGCGGATTTCTGCTTCGGCGGCTTCGCGTGCGGCGCGAGCAGCTTCTTCCTTCACCTGTTCCTGTTTGCGGGCTTCGACGATCAGAGCATTCAAATCGATCATGATTTCCCTCGTGTGTACAGGCGCGGAGACAACCCCCGCGCCGAGCTTCGCGTATGTGGCGGGCTTAGGCCGTCAGATGGCTGGTGTCAACTTCCTTCGTGTCTTCGATGTCGTCCTCGTCGTCCGACTCGTCGCTGACGTAATCGAGGTCGTCGTCGAAGTCCTCGACATCTCCGTCGTCCTCATCGTCGAAATCGTCCGGTTCGTATTCGCCGTCGTCGCCCATCGGCACAACCGACACAGCAGTGCGAACGCCCAGTTCGCGCAGCATGTCGTCCGAGTAGCGGCGACCGTTGAACCCGGCGAGCATCGTCGCTGCCGCGTCGATAAATGCTTCGTGCGTGGTGTTCACCATCTGCTGAAGACCTTCGCTCCAGTTTTCCAAGCCCTCGGCGCTGAAAACCAGCTTCACGTCCGGCGACAAATTGCCGTAGTTCTGGTTGCTGCTCGTCCCGCTCATGCGGATATGGACTTCCTTCAGTTGAATGCTGCTGCTGCCTGACATGCTCATTGCTCCTGTAGTGGATAGAGAATCGGTCAATTCGCGGCGACGGTCGCCGCTTCAAGAAAAACATTCAGATACGTGCCTTCGCACTTCTCACCGTCGTAGAGGACACAGGTAAACTGCATCCAGCCGGTTTTCCAGATAAAGAACCCACGCTGATGGCGTCGCTTCAGATACGCTTCCACCTCCTCGATTCCCTGCTCAAGCGTCGAGCAGTCCACCGTATGCACAATTCGCCGCTCATCTGCCGCCGGGTCGATGCGCTCGACCACAAGGCGGCAGGAGGTATCCGACGGCGCGAGCGGCGCAAGCCCGTCGGATGGCTGAAAGGCGCTCACAGGCTCACCACCTGAAACGCCAGCTTCTCAAACTCGACCAGCGGCACTAGCACGCCGTGAGTCTGGTAGCTACCGTTGTTGGTACTTTTGTGGGGGTACTGCTGCTCCCAGTGCGGCAGCAGCTTCGTCACGTCCCGCATCCGCAGCATATAGACCAGCAGGTCGTCGGGGACGAAATACAGCAGCCAATTCGCGCTGCACGTGTAACCCCAGCCGGAGCGGTGGGCGCTGTCCACGCTCACCGTTTCGACGAAGGCGTTGCCCGTTTTCCCAGCGATCAGGTCGCACTTGTACTCGACGGTGAACACCCGACCGTCGATCCGCAGCGTGTAGTGGCGGTCGATGCCCTTGCGCTGCTCGGCATCCGTCGCCGGGGTGATGTCGAACCAGTTGCCGAAGTGCGCGTCGAGCATTGCCTCCGCTGCTTCGCCGATATGCTTCTGCGTCTTGAAATCGTAGGGAGTCGTCATGTTGGTCTCCACAGGGTGTAAATGTCGCCGATAGGGGAGAAGGCTTCCGCGAACGCTTCGAAGCGGTTGCCGAGGTAGAACAGCGCCGACGGGAACGGCGCGGCTTCCTGCTGGTCATCCGGGGTCTCGCCAGTCCAGAACTTCAACCGCCCGGTGACAAAGCAGCGGGGGTAGTCGCGCAGCAGACCGAACCACTCGGTATCCGGTCGCGCTGGCGTCAGCAGGATCGCCTCGATGGTGTGCGCCGCCTTGTACTCGCTGATCAGCCGCTCAACCCACTTGCCGATCTCGCGCCCATACGGCGGGTTCAGAAACACGCGCCCGTCCCAACGCCGCATAGGGTGCAGTCCGTTCATTTGCGCGTCGAAGTAAGCATCGGCGTGGATGACCTGCTGCGCGGCGTAGCAGCTCGCCGGGTCGAGGTTGATCGGCATGACCTCCCGCACCAGCGCGGCGATCTCCGGCGGCGTGTACCACTCCGGGCTTTCGGATGAGTAATGCACCGCCTGCCCGTTCTGGCGCGGCGTCTGACCCGCACTCCGGAACGCGCTCCGTTGTGCCGACTCGCGCCGTTCCTGCCGCTGCTCGGCGTCCGCATCCGCTTTCGTGTACTCGATCATCAGATCATCGTGCGTCAGCCGCTTGCAGTTCGGCTTGTCGCAGCGCCAATCCCCGCCGCGCACCGGCGACCAGCGCGGGTGTGACTCGCCGCAGTTCACGCACGTCGCCCACCCGCTCCCGCCGTAAAAAATCTTGAAGCCCGCCGGGTGCGTCTCCGCGACCGGCACGTTGTCGATCTGGACGATCTCCTCCGCCAGCGGCGGCGCGGTCGTGACCGGCGCGACCTTCGTCAGCGTCGAGCGCTCGTGGATCGTTCTGCCATTGACCGTCTCGACCACAACATGCCGACCAACGTCAGCTACAGTAACCACGCCTTCATGTCCCGTCCGGGTGATCACCCGGTCGCCTTCGCGCAGATCGGCGACGGGGGCAGCCGGGGCAGCTTTCGGCGGCTGCCGATCTGCCGCGCGCGCAAGGAGCATGACATCGTCCGCGTCAATTCCGTGCGCAATCGTGCCGTTGTATTCACTTCTGAGTGAAAGGCGACCACTCGATGCAACCGCTGTTATGGCGCAGGTATGTCCGCGATAGGTAACGACATCGCCTAATCTGAGGAATGCATCCTCTTCGTCATCATCGATCCGCTCGGCGATCCGCTCCTCGGTCGCTTCGTCGTCGATGCGCGTGACTTCGCGCAGTGGGACCCACGACCGCTTGCCGCGTTCGTCCATCAGCCACAGATTGCCCGATCCGCCGTTGTAGCCTTTGACTACGAATCGCTTGCCCTGCCAGCGTACCCACGTCCCCGGCGGCACATCGTGGGGCGTCAGGGAGTCGCGCCGCACCAGCGGTTGACCATCCTCGTCCAAATCCGGCTCGCCGCCTTCACCGGCGAAGTTCACCCCCGACCGGCGATCCGTGACTGGCGACTTGTGGCTGCTGACGATCTGCTTCGCCGTCGCATGGGTGATCGTCTGCCCGGCGGCTGCCAGCTCCAACACTTCTTCCCGCGCTTCTTCCGGTGTGGATGGCGCGACCAGCAGGTACAGCGCGCTCACGGCGATGTCTAACTGTCCAAAATTTGGACGGTTGACGAATGAGGCATAGACCCCGATGCAGTTGTAAACGAACTGTTTCTTGAAGCCTTCGGCGATCAGCCAGCCCTCGAAGCCACCTTCTTTGTTGTGCCGGAGCAGTTCGCGCACCTCGGCAAACTTCTGTCCCATCTCGAAAATGTCAGCGGCGATCTTGCGCCCAAGCGTCTTGATCTCGCTCGTCTTCTGCTGCACGACGACGCGGGTTTCGACATCCAGCGTCCCGTAAT